>JUEG02001295.1_pt1 | contig 112436 bp, 86 predicted proteins | sample 432341 | NCBI WGS metagenome assembly JUEG02 (sample SAMN02953476, study PRJNA257561) | rock porewater metagenome | biome: terrestrial; feature: Opalinus Clay rock; material: porewater; isolation source: Opalinus Clay rock BIC-A1 borehole | place: Switzerland: Mt Terri URL, St-Ursanne ... | reverse complement strand
TGATCCCCAGGAGGTGTTTCTATTCTATCGGTAGCACTGCTATTAATTTTACGCTTTTCATCCTTAAGAATATTAAGGTATCTGTAAACCGGGCCAATGCTACCTGTATAACCTAGAAGTTTTAGTTCTCGAAAAATTCGAGTTCCAATGAAATTGAATTCTGGTTCTAGATACCACCTTCTAATCTGATTTTTATAGCCGTCGATTTTTGTCGTGTTTACAAGCCGCATATATTTGGGTTCTTCTTCAAGTTTAATAAGCTTTTTGACAGTATTTTTGGATATCCCCAACTGTCTTGATATAGCCTTGATTTTCATGCCGCTCCGATATAGTCGTTTTACTGCGATCCAGTCTTGCACATCTTTCATTCTCCTCCCAGATATCCTTTCTCTATGTAATTCCTGCTGACTGAGAAAGGATATCTTTTTATTGCGAGGGGGTCAATATTCAATGAAAGAGTGGGGTCAGGTTTCAGTATAAATCAATACATGTATCTTTTAGATAGGGTAATGGGTAAAGCATCTACGAAGGTAGAACCAAAAGCAATGGAGGAAGAAAAGACTCCTGAGAAGCAAGATTTAGAAAAAGAGTTTGCTAAGTTTAGGAAAGCTAAAGTAGTTGATATTAAGGATGTAGACGTAAAATAATGTTATTGTGTCGGTGAGTGATACAGTGGCATTTTTGGTTGTGTTTATGGTTATCGAGATGGTTAGAAGTGGCATGGAATAAAGATTTATTGATTATGGGATTAATGGATAATTATTTTGTGTTTACATTGGTCAGCGTTCAGGGGCGTTGTTATGTATACTTTATATACACTTTCAATGTCGAATTATCGAATAATAAAATAGTTTCAAATTAATGCCTTTCAATTGTAGTTTAGTATTCCTCGACCCTATCATATCCGACTAATTAAGAATATAGAAATGCGTTTAACTGGTATCATAAGGTGTACCATTTGAATCGCTTTTTGGAATATTAAGAACCTAGTCATATCAAGGCTTACAGAGATTAAAAAATGTATCATAAAGTTTATAAAACAATTATGAAACGTATCATAATCATCATGGACTTTTTGAAACACATATGATATATTATCACTAAGGTAATAATCATATGGAGGTATCGAGTCATGAGGACTTATGGATATGCAAGGGTTAGCACTAAAGAACAGAAGTTAGATAGGCAGACTGCTGAGTTAGAGAAATATGTTGATGAGAGGTTCATATTTACCGATAAGATCAGTGGTAAAGACTTTGATAGACCTCAGTATCAATTGCTTAGAAAGGTAGCTCAGAAGGGTGATACTATCTATGTGAAGTCATTAGATAGACTGGGTAGAAATAAGGGGCAGGTAAAGCAGGAACTAGAATATTATAAGGGTGAAGGTGTAAGAGTTAAGATACTTGACATACCCACATCCATGATGGATATACCTGAAGGTCAAGACTGGATAATGGATATGATTAACAACCTACTCATAGAGGTACTAAGTACCATAGCAGAGCAGGAGAGAATAACCACTAGACAAAGACAATCAGAAGGAATAGCAATAGCAAAGACACAAGGCAAACACTTAGGAAGACCAGTGATAGAGGTATCAGATACTTTTGTCCTAGCTTACAAGCAATGGAAAGCAGAAGAGATAACAGCAGTAAAGGCAATAGAACTAAGCGGATTAAGTAAGGCAACATTCTACAGGAAAGTTAAAGAATTTGAAAATAGTGCTATCTGATAATATGGGTTGATTAAAAGGAGATAAAAAAATTATCTTCTTTTTTGTTTGTCTTTGTGTGTCGAACAATGTATTTATTTGTCGAGGGGGTAGGCTTCTTTTTTGGATTCCAAAATGATGCCCCGCAGTTAGTCCAACAATTATTTTTATAAAATTTTTCAGAATCGAGGTTAAAAAATGACCAAGGAAGAACGAGATAAACAACGATTAGAGGAGCAACAAAATACCCAACTCCTTTATGATTATGTTTATTTAGAGTACATAAAAAACGGTGCTTCTGAAGAACAAGCAATTGAAGCAACCGAAGACTTAATGTTTAAACATAGCAATAATTTATTTGGTGAAAAAGGATTGGCTTATAATATCGGAGAGTTATCAATACCATTCTTTTGCAAATATTTCCTCCAAGATACCTTTACTCCTAAGCCAAATAATAAAGCTAGAAATCTAGCACAAGTTCATTTGGATGTTTGGGATATGCTGGATCAAATGTTTATCAAAGACGAATTTGACAAATCAGAAATAATTCTCCCTAGGGGAACGGCAAAAACAACTGTTTGTGATTTTGCTATTTCAGTTTGGCTCCATTGCTATAAGAAATCAGACTACACCTTAGTAGCAGGAAAAACTGAAGGTGATGCTATTGAATTTATTGCAGAAGCAAGGAAAGCATTTGAGGAGAATAAATACATAATAAAAGCATTCGGTGAATTGATTGATACTAAAAATTGTACAGTCAATAAATTAGAACTTGAATTAACTAATAAAACTAAAATCCAAGCTATTTCTTCCACTAGTTCTATGCGTGGTAAGAAGTACAATGGGAATCGTCCTTCCTGTATTATTGCAGACGATTATCAAGGTAAATCGGACGTTATCACTAAAGAATCTAGAGATAAGAAATACAATACCTTTATTGAAGATGCCGGTTATGCAGGTGATGAAGCAGTAATAAGAAACGGAGTGAAAATTAAACCTGCTACCAAATTCATTGTTTTAGGTACTATCCTCCATGCTGATTGCTTTATGTCCAGACTCCTAAAGAACAAAGACTATAAGCATATGCTTAGAAGAGTAGTGGATTTTGATGTTGAAAAAGTATTCCATGAAGGATTATGGGAAGAATTCAGGTTGATTTATTTCAATAATAAGCTTCAGGACTCCGTTTCGGAGGCAAAAGAATTCTACTATCAGCATGAAAATGAAATGAAATTTCCAACGATTTGGGATGATAAATTTAATCCATTGGAACTTGCAATCAAATACTATAATAATCCTTCTGCATTCCAACAGGAAATGATGAACGATGCTTCTAAAATCGGAGTAAAATGGTTCACCTCAAATAAAGTTGAATCTCCTGAAGTCATTGAATCTCATAACTTCATTAAAACAATGCTATGCGTTGACCCTGCTGCCACTTCAAGTAAAAGGAGTGACAGTTTTGCTTTTCTTGTGGGGAGTTTAGCTAATAATGGCTTTAAGTATTGCAGAAAAGCAGAACTATTAAAGATTGATGCCAGGACTGAGTTTGATAAGTACATTAAACATATTGTGGATCTTTTATTGGACTATCCCGATATCACACATATCTATTTGGAAAAGAATACCTTTCTCGGAGTGGATGCCAATAAATTAGAACAAGAAATTGATAAAAATATTCTTTTGAAACGTAGAAATTTAGTGATTGACAATGAATATCAAAGAGCCAATAAAAATGATCGTATTGAAACAATCGTTTCTGATGTAAACAATGGAAGAATCATTTTCAATTCAGAGGATGAGGATTTTATCAATGAGGTTATGGACTTTGCAGGGACAGATTTTACTCCTCACGACGATGGAGTTGATATTCTCGCCTCATTCGCAAGCAAAATTGATCTCATAGAAGTTGTTCATAGAGTAAAGTTCTATGGTACTAGATAAAAAATAGAGGTGGTGACATATGCCGGATTTAGATTTATTAGCAAAATGTAAAGAGGAACATGATTTAAATAGTGCTACTTACCAAAAAATGCAGGACTATTATGATGGTAATGGCAAAACAGATGCTTTAGTTAATTACAAAATGATAACCTCTAGGGCAAATAATAAGATCCCTAAAAATATGGTTCAGAAATTTATTTTAGAAGAGGTTTCCTATTGTGTCGCAAATGGAATTATTTATTCCTCTCATTCTAATGATAAAGCTATTATTGATGATATTCGATTAAATATAGTCAAGTCTTGGAGTGAAAAACATGATGGAGAACTTCTTAAACAGGCATTGATATTTTCTGAAGCATATGAGTTGATTTATGCGGATAAGCAAGCACAATTTAAAGCTATGATCCTTAATCCATTAAATTCATATGTTTTAAAAGATGAATTTGGAGAAGTAAGAGTTTTTATTAGATTCTTTCAAAAGAAATTCGAGCCAGAAACACAATATGCTGATGTCTACGAGGGTAATAAAATCTATCATTATACTGTAGACGGAGGGAAATTTACTCAATATGGTAATATAGATTCTCATATATTCTCTAAAGTCCCTGTTGGAGTATGTAGTATTGGTTCTATTTATGAATCAATCTATGGAAACATTAAGGGACAACAAGACGGATATGAGCAAGTTTCTAGTGATTATGTCAATGAAATAGCCGATGCAAGAAATGCAATCCTTTTAACTACTGGTGCATCTGTGGAAGAAGGTGCAGAGGAAGATATTAAAACTAAGGCGATAATGGAACTTCCTACTGGCGGTGATGCAAAGTGGTTGATAAAAACTTTGTCGGACGCTTTCATTCAAAACGCATTAAATACCTTAAATGATAATATGTACTCTTTGGCTAATCATATTGATCATAATCAAAAGCTTTCTAGTAATACCTCTTCATTGGCTCAAAAGAATAAACTTATGGGATTGGCTAGTAAGTGTGCTAATAATATTCATGCTATGCAGGATTGCATCAAAATGAGACTTCAATTTCTATTTGAATTCTTAAAGATTAAACAAAGTAAAAATTATTCTTATTTGGATGTAGATATAAAACTGACTCCTTCAATTCCAACTGATGATTTGATGGTTAGTCAAATCCTGAGCCAGAATCCTAAGATCCCAACAGAAGTAGGATTTGCTCAATATTCCTTTATTCAAGATGTTGATAAGGTAATGGCTTTATACGAAGAAGAGAATAAAGCTAATTCAGTGGGGGAGAATTTGCTTAATAATGATAATCCTCCTAATGGTGGTGTTGAGTAATGCAGGATGGGGTAGATCCAGAATATCAAAGTAAAATTGAGGATATAAAGGTAGAAGGAGAAAATCTATCTGAAAAAGGAATGAAACCTGTTTATTCTAAGCAAAAAGCTTCCTTGGATGAAATTCAAGCTATCATAGGTAAGATGTTTGTTGATTATGATACTGAAAATGGATTTCTAAAACTCACAAGAGAGCAACAAAACAGATTAACTAATGATATGAAAGAAAAACTTAAAGAAATGGGTATTGTTTTGGCTCAGAGCGAAGTTAGTACGGTTGCATCTATACTAGGCACAGTATATGCAACAACTTACTATATGAACGCTTGGGTATTAGATGAGGGTATAGACGTAGCTTTAAAATTTGACATCTTAAAACCTGAAGTCATCAAAAGAGCGGTTAATACCAAATTCAAGGGAGAACTATTTAGTGACCGCATATGGAAAAATAAAACTGATATGATGAATAAACTTCAATCTTCATTAGTAGATGCTTTCAAAGGTAGAATATCCATAGATAAAATCGGAACAGAGATAAAGAAAACATTCAATGTGCAAGCTTATGAATCTAAAAGATTAATGATCACTGAGACGGCTAGAATTCAAACACAGGCTACGGATGATATTGCTAAGAGTACAGGTATTAAAAAACAAATGTATTCTGCGACTTTGGACAAAAAGACTAATCCTAAAGACGCTAGTTTTGATCAAAAAGTTTACAATGTTGATGATCCAAATAAACCCAAAATTCCACAGCACCCTCAATGCCGTTGCGTGTATATAAATATTCCTTATGATGGATGGAGTCCAACGCAAAGAAAAGACAATATTTCAAAAAAATTAATATCAAATATTGATTATGATACCCGGAAGAGAAATATTGGTATTAAATACTGATATTTTCATTACTTACTTAATATTGATATACTAATTAATGGAAAGGAGTGAATGAAAATATGAAGTATTGTAAAAATTGCAATCAAAATGTTACACCCACTAAAAAGTTCAGCATTTTATGGTTTTTAATCAATTGCTTATGGATTGTTGGTGGAGTTTTTTATGTTCTATATTATTTTATGTTCAAGAAAAACGCTTGCCCAATCTGCAACAGTAGTAATTTTGAGAATGTAATTCAAGAAAGTGCTTTTGTCTCTCAAGTTGGTGAATTTAATAATAAAGCGGATGATTATATAGCGAGAAAGAAACAAGAAATTGAAGTACTAAAAGAACAAAAACGACTAAAAAAAATAAGTCACTAGATCAAATCTCGTTTAGAACACCCTAATTATGGGGTGTTTTTTATATGCCCAAAAAAACTAAAAAATTAATCGCGTCTCTAGTTCATGAGAGTTAGAGGGGCAGAAAGAAGGTAATTTATAATGACATTAGAAGAAATCAAAGCGTATTTAGAGGCGAACAAGGAGAATGCAGACGTAAAAGCTTATTTGGACAGTTTTAAGGTACAACCTACTTTAGAGGTGTTTAAAAGTAAGTTAGGTGAACCAGATTTCAAAAGTTTCATGGATTCGGAGAAGGATAAGCATTTAACGAAGGGTATTGAAACTTTTAAGACAAACAATTTAGATGCACTAGTTACAGCTAAAATTAAAGAACTTTATCCAGATACAGATCCAAAAGACAAAGCAATAGCGGATATGAAAGCTGAAATTGCTCAAATGAAAGCTGAAGCATCGCACAAAGAACGTATCAACACTGCTTTGAAAATCGCAACAGAGAAAAAATTACCAGTAGAATTAGTTGATTATATGATTGGTCAAGATGATGAAACCACCATAAACAATCTAACTAATTTAGAGAAAATATTTTCATCTCATGTTGAAAAAGTTGTTACAGAACGTATGGGCAATGGTTATGTTCCTCCGAGTGGTGGAACTCCTCCTAGTGGTAAGAACCCTTGGAGCAAAGAACATCTCAATTATACAGAGCAAGGGAAAATTCTTAAAGAGAATCCAACACTTGCAGCTCAACTGATGGCTCAAGCTAAAAACTAATAACTAAAAAATAAAATTTAAAATGAAAGAGGTAATGTAAAATGGCAGCAACTAAAGTGAGTAACATTATTATTCCGGAGATTTTTAATCCTTATGTAGTGGAAAGAACAGCAGAACTTTCGGCATTAGTTAGAAGTGGTATCGTAGTACCAGATCCACAAATGGATGTGTTGGCAAGTGCAGGTGGCACATTGATTAATATGCCATTTTTTACTGATTTGACAGGTGACGATGATCTGCTTGATGACACAGCGGACATACCAGTAAATGCTATTGGAACAAATAAAGATATTGCAACTTTACTTATGAGAACAAAAAGTTGGGGAGTGACAGATTTAGCTAAATCTATAAGCGGTGATGACCCAATGAGAGCAATTGGGGATTTAGTAGCTGATTATTGGGCTAGGAAAGAACAAACTACCTTAATTAAAATCCTCACAGGTGTGTTCGCAGATAATATTGCAAATGATTCAGCAGACCATGTTCATGATGTTTCTATTGCCGATGGAGCAAATGCAGCTTCAACAAACTTAATCGGTGCTAATTCAGTAATTGAAGCCTCGGCATTGCTTGGTGATGCTATGATGGGTTTAACAGCAATTGCAATGCATTCAGTTTGTTATGCTAATCTGCAAAAACAAAATCTTATTGACTTCACACCTACCAATGTTCAAAATGTTGGGTTTGGAACATATCTTGGGAAAACCGTAATTGTTGATGATGGTTGTCCTTCTATTGCAGGAGGAACCAGTGGAAAAGTTTATACTTCATACTTGTTCGGGAGAGGTGCTATTGCTAGAGGTGAAGGTAAACCTGAATATCCTACTGAAATGGATCGTGATTCTTTGGGTTCTGGTGGTACTGATGTCCTTATTACTAGAAGGCATTATATTCTTCATCCTCGTGGAATAAAGTTCACTTCTGCAAGTGTTGTAAAAACTACACCAACCAATTCTGAATTAGCACTGGCAGCAAACTGGGATCGTGTATATGAGTCAAAGAATATTCGTTTGGTGGCTTTGAAGACTAACGGTTAATCAATATTTAATTAAAAAATAGAAAGAGAGATTGGAATATATCTCTCTTTCTATATGGAAAAGGGGAATGAAAATATGAGTTTATGTGGTTTCAATCGTAAGCGAAGAGAATTAAAAAGATTAGAATTGGAAGCAAAAGAAAAATTAGAACTTGAGCAAAAATTAAAAGAACAAGAAGAGGCTGAAAAAGCTGAAACAAAAACGAAAAAAGAAACTAAAAGCAAAGGTGATCAATAATGGCAATACTTGATGATGTAAAAATTCTAGTAGGTTTAGATTTATTTGATATTTCAAGAGATGACATACTAAATATTTACATTCGTAGAGGTGTTACATTGATTACTAAGTATCTAAGAAGAACCGCAACGGAAGATGTTACAGTTCTTTATCCAGATGCTTTGATTGAATATGTAGTTCAAGTTTATCGAAAAAAGGGAAACGAAGGTCTAAAATCTTTTGGTCAAGGTTCTAGACTAGGAAGTTATGGCGAAGAATTAAGTGATTCTGTTAAGTCGTTGCTACCAAAACCATCGATAAGGATGAGATAATATGTTATACGATTATAAAGTAGGAATTTATACTAAAGGTGAAACTACTAAAGTTGGTGGAATAGCCATTCCTTCAACTTTAAGTTGGATAAAAGATATTGATTGTGATATGCAATCTTATAGTAAAGAATTGTTATTAAAAAACTATGGTTATGATATCGAAGTCAATAAAAGATTTTTTATGGATTTTGATCCAAATATAAAAATAGGAACAGTTCTTTACTATACTAATTCTCAAAATATTGTTGAAAAGTATGAAGTTAAGAAAATTCCGTGGGAAGAACCTATTATGGAGGTGATATGCCTTGGCATATCGTAGTTATAAAGATCAAGTGCTTGCAACTTTAAAACTTTGCAAAAAGGAATTTTGTGAAAGTGTTGGGGCATTAGGAGTAGCTGAAGCACAAAATCTTACTCCTGTTTTATCAGGTAATCTTAGACGTTCGGAAGTCTATGAAGTTATGCCTAATAATGAAGGAGTTTATATTGGTGTTACACCAAATGCACCATATGCGGTAGACGTAGAAAAAGGAAATAGTAAACAAACTGCACAACCTTATCTTGAGCCAGGAATTACAAATGCAATTCCTAAAATTGTCGATGTAGCAGAACAAATTTATCGTGACAAACTTGGCGGTGATAGTTAATGATTGATGTTTATGGTTTGCTTGCTAATATTATTGAACCTATATGTCCTTGTTGGGTAGGCCATTATCCAACTGATCAAGAAGGTGAAGATAATAAGGTTTACCCATATGTGGAAATTAAGTTCCCAAATATTCTCCCCAACAATACTTTCAGTGATAAAAATTTATTGGAAGTAGATATCTGGCATAACAAAGACACGGACATTAGAGAAATAGAAGCAATCGCAGATTCAATTCATAAAGAATTGAATTTTTTTAATGTCAATGCTGAAACTTATCAATTAAGCATCAATAGGAATACTCCTTATAGACTTACATTGCCAGATCCTAATATTAAGATTCAACGAAGACAATTAAGGTACATAGTCAAGGTTTATCATAAATAAAAAATAAAAATAAAGTGAGGTAATGAAATATGACAACTCCAAATCCTGTTGGTTTTACAGTAGATACTCCTAAACATTTATTGTTAGACACTGGTGCTATCTATACAAATTATGGACTTGCAGGTGAAAAATTATTTGGAGCAGTAGCTTCAGGCAATGAATTTGATGTAGAAATAAAATCCTATAATGTAAAAGTAGGTGGAATCACTAATACCAATGTAAAAGGATTAAATTTCATAACTGATATTACAGCAAGTTTAAAGGTTAATATGTTAGAGTTTACCACTGATATTTTAAAGACAGCATTGCAAGGTTCTGCTGTAGATACTGCAACAAATGTAGATTATGATATTATCACTTTACCTATGAATGGAACTCAAGTATATTTAGAAAATATTGCTTTAGTAACCAGATTGTCAGGTTCAGATAAACCTGTAATTATTATTCTTAAAAATGCTCTTGCTACAGGTGGTATAAAACTAAAAGTAGAAGATGCAAAAGACAATGTAATGCCTTTGACATTCGAAGCGTTTTCAGATCCTTTGAATCCAAAAGTTTCTCCTTTTGAAATTCATTATCCTAAAATTGTTTAAGTAAAAGCACCCTAAAATTAAATAGGGTGCTTATTTATTTTCATATCAATAAAATAAATGGAGGTTTTTATTAATGATTAGCACGGAGAAAGTTTTTGATATGTTGCCTATAGTTGTGGATTTATATGATAAATTGGACTTGGACAGTTATAGAAAAGATATTATAGAAAAGAATAAAGATAATAAAAACGTAAATAAAGAAATGTTAGGTATTGATTGGTTTAAGTATATCTTGAAAAATTCTGCAAAAGTAAAAGAAGAAGTATTTGAAATAGTATCTATTTTTGAAGATAAACCAGTGGAAGAAGTCAAAGCTCAAAGTTTCGGCAAAACAATTAACACGATTAAAGAAATCATAACTGATAAAGAAACTATGAGTTTTTTCAAGCAAGCTGTGTAATAGGTTATTCAAAAACATTAAATCTATTACATAGCAATTATGGTATTAATTCTACATCTAAAATTAAATTAAAATCACTCACAAGGCTCCTTTTAGATGCTAATAAAAATCATGCAGATAAAAGACTATGGCAACAGTGGTTAGTCGACTATGCAAGGATGGATGGATCTACTTTAATCTCATTTGAGCAATATAAAAACAATTTTAAACCAACTGTAAGAAAAGACGAAGTATTAGACAAAGAAAAGATATTAGCTGATGCTGAAATTATTAAAAATGCACATCAAAATAGACAACAAAATAACACGACTGAATAAATCAACACTTCAATATGAGGTGTTGATTTTATTTTTCGTGAGAAAGGAGATGAGGACATAAGTGCAAATATTCTCTTTATTTGGTGAAATATTACTAAATGATAACGAAGTTGAACAAAGATTAGATGATATTGACCAAAGAGCAGAAGGATTGGGCAAAAGAATTGGCGATGTAGCTTCACAATTTGCTGTAGCAGGTGGAGCTATGGCATTGGCTATTGGTGGATTAGCTGTAAATGCAAGTGATGAATTACAGAAATCTCTTAATGGACTTCAAGCTTCAACAGGAATAGCAGATAGTGCTATGAAGGATATGAAAGATTCCATGCTTTCTATCTACAATGCTAATTTTGGAGAATCTTTTGAAGATATTGGGAAGTCAATGTCTGAAATTGGAAACCAAACTGGAGCAAGTGGTAAAGAGTTAGAAGGCATGACTAAGAATGCTTTAATGTTGCGTGATACTTTTGATATGGATGTAAAAGAAAGTGTTCGCTCTGTAGATATGATGATGAAGCAATTTGGAATAACTTCAGATGAAGCGTTTAATCTTTTAGCACAGGGGAGTCAAGCAGGATTAGATAAGAATGGCAATCTTCTTGATTCTATCAATGAATATTCAGTTCATTTCAAACAGCTCGGATTTTCGAGTGTCGAAATGTTCAACATGATGTCGAACGGCGCAAAATCTGGTGTCTTTGATATAGACAAACTGGGTCGATGGCTCAGGATAAACCTTTTTAATTGCTGGAAACCTAAGTTTATCTTTGTATAAATATGGCAATCAGCAGGGAAGCAAATTATTGATGAATTAGCAATAGTTTGAACCTTCAACGACTATCGAAACCGCATCTTCGGATGAAAGGGAGTAGAGTACACTACAAGCTTATGGTAGTGGAAATGGAAGGTATCTTGTATATCTAGTTATATAGGATAAAGATATAGTCTAATCTTATAGGAAACTATAAGCAGTTCATAAGAGAACGGATATAGTTTTGCGTACTATATCGAATACAATGGACGCAATGAAAGAATTCGGAATCAGAAGCAAAGATGGAAGTAAGACTTCAGCCGAAGGATTTCAAGCATTAGGTTTGGATGCAGAAAAAATGACTTCAGCTTTTGCTCAAGGTGGTGATACTGCAAAAGAAGCTTTTGCAAAAACAGCAGAAGCATTATTTGCATTAGAAGATCCTGTTGCAAAAGAAGCAGCAGGAGTTGCTTTATTTGGCACACAATGGGAAGATGTCGGAGTTAAAGGTATTCAAGCTTTGACAAATGTTGAAGGTGGAATTAGTAACACTGTTGATGCTTTAGGTAAAATAAATGCAGTTAAATATGACTCTTTAGGTCAGGCATTTACTGGAATAAAAAGGAATCTAGAAACTGGAATATTAATGCCTATTGGTGATAAAATTCTTCCAAAATTAAACGAGTTTGGAACATGGTTCACTACAAATATGCCAGAAATCCAACAAAAAGTTTCTGATATTTTACCAATTGTAGCTACATTGTTAGCCACTCTATTAGCTTATAAAGGTGTAACTTTACTAATTGACGGAGTAAGAGCAGCACAAGAACTTTGGAGAAGTGCTGTCGTTGCATGGTCTGCGGTAACTAAAACGGCTACAGCAATTCAATTAGCATTAAATGCAGCTTGGCTTGCAAATCCCATAGGAATAGTAATAGCATTAGTCGCAGCATTGGTAGCAGGAATAGTCATATTATTTAATAATAATAAAACTTTTCATGATTTTATAGTTAAGTCATGGGAAACAATTAAGCAAGTTGTTGGTAGTGCAATTACTTCAGTGATTAATTTTGTTAAGGGATTGGGAACGTCTATATCCCAAACTTGGAATGATATTAAAATAAGCACTGAAACTATGTGGAATAATTTAAAAATCTATATTGTTAATTTATGGGAATCTATTTTATTATGGTTTGCTACTCTTCCTGAAAGACTAAAACAATATGCTATTGATATGTTTTATGCAATGCGAGATGGAGTAACATCAAGTGTTGAAACTGTTAAGAATTCCGTAGTTAATGGTCTTGAAAAAGCATGGGATTATATCAGAGAATTACCTATTGTGGCTATCGAATGGGGTAAGAATATTATCCAAGGGTTAATAGATGGCATTGGTAATAAAATTGAAGCTTTAAAAAACAAGGTTTCAGAGGTAACAAGTGCAATCACTAGTAAAGTTAAAGGACTTTTAGGAATCCAATCACCATCAACAGTTATGAAAGAAGTTGGGGGATATGTGGTTGATGGGTTAACACTTGGCATTGAGAATAAAACTCCAGATGTTGGAGCAAAGATGGAAGCCATAGCGACAACCATAGCAAATAAAGGAGCTTCTTTTATTTCGGCAGCAACTTCTATTGGTCAACAGTTTTCCGAGGCATTGCAATCTAATATCAAAGAACCAACTTATTCTTCTGGATCAGGTGGTGGAGGAAGTAGTGGTGGTGGTGGTGGTTCAACTTCTTATACTGATGTTCCAGGCGTTGGTAGAGTTGTAACAAATTCGGATGGTAGTGTTAATACGGTTGGTACAAAATCTGGTTCATATAATGAAAAGACTGGGCAATATTCGATTACGAATTATAAAACTGGTCAAACATTATATCGAAATGGCTCTAAAGAAGAATATGAAGAAAACTTTTCTAAGTTTCATGAAGGTGGATGGGTACGGGAAAAACCCAATAACCTACAATTTGGTGAAATTCCTGCTATCCTTCAAGATGGCGAATATGTTCTAAGTCGTAAAATGATTGATGAAATTGGCAATATGAACGTCAATTCTACAAAGATAGTGGAATCAAAAAATCCCACACATCCTGTTGTTAATCATAATTACCATTTTGGTAGCATTACGGTTAAATCAGATAATGTAAATAATTTTATATCACAATTGCAAAGTTTAGCAAGACTTACTAATACTCAGTATTCATAATTTGAACAGGGATTATATATCAATACATAGGTTTATAGGGGCTAGGAAGTATAAATCCTAGTCCTTTTATTATTTTACAATTATTATTGACTAATAGAAAAAGTGAGGTTTACATAGATGTTTAATAATTATAAAGATGTAGTCACTATAAAAGAACTTAAAGAAATGCTTAATGTTGGTAGAGATAAAGCTTATGCTTTGGTTAACTCGGGAGAAATAAAATCCTTTATGATTGGTAGAGTTATCAAAATACCTAAAAGGAGCATTATCGATTACGTTGAAAGACAGACTGCTTAATGTTAAACTATTGTAAGTTGGTAGGACAATCTTACTTTAGGAGTGAGTATCTTGGTACAATATTTAGCGAAGTTAACTTCAAAAGCGCAAATTGTAATCCCTCAGGAGGTGAGAAATTTATTGAACCTGAAAAAAGGGGATTATGTTGTTTTTGAGGTTGATGATAATAAAAAAATCTATGTCAAGAAAGGAAGGATTATCATTGAAACGGAGGATTAACAACGAGTGAGAGGCAGCTTGAAAAAACAGGGTAAGATTTGGTATGCAATTGTTTATGTAACCGATGAAAACGGTAAAAAGAAGCAAAAATGGATTAGTACAGGGTGCGAAAAGAAGCCGGATGCAGAAAAAAAGCTCACTGAAATAGTGAACAAAGTAAACAATAATCAATTTGTGAATGTTGATAAGCTAACATTTACAGACTTTCTCAAAGATTGGTTAAAGAATGTCATTAGCAAGCAAGTTGAAAGTACAACATGGGAAAGTTATGAATTGGTTTTGGAGAAGCATGTGATACCTTATTTCACTGAGAATGGCAACCTTCAATTGCAGAAGTTACAAACCATTCATATTCAAAAGTATTATGAGTATAAGCTTAAAGAAGGCAGGGCTGATGGAAAAGGTGGATTATCCGCAAATACAATTATTAAACATCATGCTAATATTAAAACCGCTTTAGACTATGCTGTAAGAATGAATCTAATATCAATTAATCCAGCTAATAACACTGTTTTACCGAAAAAAACCAAGTTCACAGGTAAATTCTATACTGCTGAACAAATGGAGAAACTTTTTGATATTGTTAAGAATACTCCCATAGAATCGGCTGTAATTATTACAGGTCACTATGGATTAAGAAGGGGTGAAATACTAGGATTAAAATGGGATGCAATTAATTTCAAAGATAATACTTTGACAATAAGTAAGACGAGAACAAGATTCTCAAAAGAGGCGAAGAAAAAACCTAAAAATGAGTCCAGTATGAGAACATTGCCATTAATGCCAAAGATCAAGAAATATCTTCAAGACCTAAGAAAGAAGCAGTTTCAAAACAAACAGGAATTTGGTGACGAATATATTGATGAAAATTATGTTTGTTGTTGGGATAACGGTAAACCATTAGACATCACTTTCACTAATCACAAGTTTAAAGAGATTCTTGAAGATAACAAATTATCTCATATCAGATTTCACGATCTCAGACATTCGACTGCTAGTTACCTACTAAAACAAGGTTTAAGTATGAAAGAGGTTCAGATATGGTTAGGTCATGCTGATATGAGTACAACGGCAAATATCTATTCCCATGTTGATATGGAGATGAAACAAAATGCAGCTCTTAAGATCAACAACTTATTCGATATTAGTAAACCAAAGAAAAAGGTTAGTAAACCAAAGAAAAATGAGTCCATTAGTAAACCATTAGTAAAAGATATAGAAAAAGAAAAAAGAGAGATTACAAATTAATTTGTAAATCCCTCAGTAGCTTGCTATTACTAAAGAAATGTGGTGCGGTCGAGAGGACTTGAACCTCCATGCCCTTGCGAGCACTAGAACCTGAATCTAGCGCGTCTGCCAGTTCCGCCACGACCGCGTAACATTGATTATTATATGAGAAGATAGGTGGTTTGTCAATTCAATTTTTAACAATATATTTACCAGCGAAAGCTACCGTTATATTGTACCGAATCCCGTTTATGGTCAACGGATGATCTATGATAGAATAATAACTTATTATGAAAGACTTGAAAACTCCTACATTATGGTAGGAGTTTTTCATTGGAGTTTTGACAAACCCTACTAGGAAGGATAGGAGAATCGAAGGAGGAGATGCAAATGAGCATAGAAGTATTTTTAGGGGCCTACTTTGTTTGGAACTGTTACGTTTTTCTTGCCATGGGAAGGGATAAACGACGGGCAAAAATGAACCGCTGGAGAATTTCGGAATCAAGTTTACTCCTTATGGGGGGGTTAATGGGTGGAGTAGGGCTTTATCTGGGAATGAGATTTTTCCATCACAAGACCACTCGCGCAAAATTCAGAGTGGGGTCACCACTCTTAATCTTATTTAATCTTCTAGTAATCGGCCTCTTCTATTATGTTGGTGTTATAAGCTACGGCTATTAGCTTTAAGGAATAACAATTAAGTTTTATCAAAGTGATAAATAAATAAAGGATATTATCATTTTGAAACGAATAATAAATGATAAGGAAAAAAGTAAGTAGAAGTAACTATTTGTCATATTAAAAGACTTTATGAGAAATAATAGTATTAATGGGGGTAGCTTAATGGTTGAACTTATGGCCGTTAAAGATTATGCACAACAAATCGCAGAAGCAATCGCTACTGTTGTGAAGATCGATATTGAGATAGCGGATCATAAACTGATGCGTATCGCTGGGACAGGCAGGTATCAAAAAGGGGTCGGTCAATCTATGGATCGGCAGGGGTATATTTACCAGGAAGTCTTACGGACCGGTCACCAATTTGTGATAGAAACACCAGGTGTTCATCCCTTATGTGCCCCGTGTAAAGCCCGTGGGAACTGCTCTGAGAAGTATGAGGTTGTTTCGCCCATCAATTTGGATGATAAAGCAGTAGGGGTAATTGGTCTAATATGCTTTACCGAGGCACAAGCTACACTAATCCAGGAAAATCAACAATCATACTTAATTTTCCTAACAAAAATGGCAGAAACTATAGCGCTTAAAATGAAAGAGCAGGAATTTTTAACGGGATTGGTTTCGGCAAACCATTATCTTAATTCTATTATCGATTGTTTGGAAGAAGGGTTAATTACTGTCGATCTCGAGGGTAATGTACTTCACTATAATCAAGCTGCTAAGCGTCTGTTCAGTGCAAATTTGCTTACTCCAAAGAGTCATCTAAAGAGCTTGTTCGCACCGCAAATTGTCCTGGATATTCTCAGAGTAGGGGCCAATGGGGATGAAGTGGTCGAACGGGAAGTGCATTTAGAAACCAAAAAGAATCGAGTGCAAATGATTTTAAGAGCGTTGCCCATTGATAGTGCAGATGGAGTTAAAAGTATTGGTGTAACCCTTCGGCCTTTTGACGAAATAGGACGAATTGTCCATCGCCTTTCCTTACAAGATGCGGGGTACACTATTGATGATATTTTAGGTGTGAGTGAAACAGTATGTCAGATTCGAGAGCGAGCTAAGGTTGTTGCAGAGAGTCAATCAACGGTCTTGATCCGCGGGGAAAGTGGAACAGGTAAGGAGATGTTGGCTCGCTCAATTCATAATCTCAGTTCTAGGCAACAAGGCATGTTTATGGCGATTAACTGTACAGCAATTCCGGAAGCTCTACTGGAAAGTGAACTCTTCGGGTACGAAGAAGGTGCTTTTACCGGTGCGCGTAAAGGGGGGAAAATCGGAAAGTTTGAGTTAGCCAATAAAGGTACACTTTTTCTTGACGAAATAGGGGATATGCCATTATTTTTGCAGGCAAAAATTCTCCGGGTACTGCAAGAACGTCAAATTGAACGGATTGGTGGAATAGTTCCAATCCCTGTGGATGTTCGAGTTATTGCGGCCACTCATCGCAACCTTGAGGAAATGATGACCAAGGGCGAGTTCCGTGAAGATCTCTACTATCGAATTAATGTTTTTCCAATCGACATTAAACCTTTACGGGACAGAAAAGAAGATTTGCAAATCTTGTGTGAACACTTTATTGAAGGGTTTAATCAACGACTGAATAAGAACGTAAAATTAATATCCAATGGATTCCGACAAAAGCTGATGGAATACAGTTGGCCGGGCAATGTTCGTGAATTGCAGAACATCATTGAATATGCAATGAATTTAGCTAAAGATTCAACCTTAACTGAGGAGCATCTTTCTCCGAGACTCAAGAATATCAAGACCCAAAATGAAGAGGATGAATTCAATCTTGAAAAGGTTGAACGGGAGACTATTAAGCGCTGTTATCAAATGTTTGGTGCAGGGGTTCAAGGCAAAGAAAAAGCGGCAAAGGCTTTAGGGATTGGGATAGCAACACTTTATCGAAAACTTGCCCGTTATAACATTGAGTGACTATTAAGTGGGGGTTATCAATATGATTAATTCTTACTATAATGATAATTAACCTATCAATTTGATAATTTGGGCATGCATAGGGGCTTAAGGGCTTTAAAATGACCATCACCTATCAATGTGATAACTGGGCCTTTTTAAGTTAAATACGAAAACGCGTTGTTTACTCATTTTTCGACAGTTTGGTTGGTTGGCATGAATTTTGCACAGTTACATATGCTAGAACCGTTAATGGGTAAAAAATTGTTAGGGACGGGAGGAAACAAAATGGCTTATACAGTTGTAGGAAAAAGTGTTAGAAGAGTCGATGCTGTAGCCAAGGTGACAGGCAGGGCCAAATATACAGATGATTTTTCTGAAAGAAATATGTTAGTTGGGAAGATTCTGCACAGTCCCTATGCGCATGCCATTGTTAAATCGATTGATGTAAGTAAGGCTAAAGCGCTACCTGGAGTTGAGGCTGTACTTACGTACAAAGATTTACCGGATATTCGTTTTGCGACTGCTATTCCCGGCATAATTGAGGCAATGGCTACAGATGAAGTAGGTGTTGCAGAACTTAAATATAGCACGGCGGGGCATCCTTATGCCCTCGAAGAAACCCACCGGGATAAAGAAGATCGAAATATTTTGACTCAGAAGGCCAGATTTGTAGGAGATAATATTGCTGCTGTAGTTGCTACCGACGACTTGATCGCCTCAAAGGCGTTAAAGCTGATTGAAGTTGAATACGAAGTTTTAGAGCCTTTGACTAGTACGGATGCTGCGCTTAAAGAAGGAGCGCCTTTAATTCATGATGATTGCGAGGGAAACATCATATCCTCAAAGGGATATGAAATGGGCAATATTGAAGAAGCTTTAAAGGAATCCGATCATGTTATTGAAGGTGAATATGAAACAAGCATAGTTCAGCACTGTCATTTAGAAAATCAAGTATCCCATGCTTATGTTGATTCGGATCGCAGGATTGTTATCATGACCTCTACACAAATCCCTCATATTGTGCGCAGGATTGTCGCCCAATCTCTAGGCATTTCCTGGGGGCGTGTACGAGTTATCAAGCCATATATTGGGGGCGGGTTTGGTAATAAGCAAGATGTCTGCATCGAGCCATTGAATGCAGCAATGAGCTTGGCTGTGGGCGGTCGTCCTGTAAGGCTGGAGTTATCCCGGGAAGAGGCGATGATCGATACTCGCACTCGTCATGCATTTAAATTTAAAATCAAAACAGGAATTAACAATGACGGAAAAATTAATGGTATTTATATTTCGGCCGTTTCCAACACTGGGGCTTACGCCTCTCATGGACATTCTATCGCCAGCAGTGGGGGAGGAAAGTTCCGTTATCTTTACCCGACAAAAGCGTTAAAATATGAGCCTCTAACCGTATATACTAATCTGCCGGTGGCTGGGGCAATGCGAGGGTATGGAACACCCCAAATCTTTTTTGCCTTTGAATCCCATATTGAAGACATAGCGAAAAAGCTTAACTTGGACCCCATTGAGATTAGGAAGAAAAATGTAGTAAAAGAGGGTCATGTTGACCCATTAAGTAAAAATACAATTAGAAGCTGCAGTATCCGTGAGTGCATCGACAAAGGCAGAGAGTTAATTAAGTGGGATGCCAAGAAAGCCTTGTACAAGGAACAAACAGGAGATATCCGTCGAGGGGTGGGAATGGCTTGCTTTAGCTATGCTTCAGGAACCTATCCTGTAGCCTTAGAACTAGCGGGTGCTCGAATTGTCATGAATCAAGATGGTTCGGTTCAGCTTCAGCTGGGTGCCACTGAAATTGGCCAAGGAAGCGATACGGTCTTTGCTCAAATGGTGTCCGAAGTCCTGGGAATTCCCATGTATATGGTACATGTGATAAGTACCCAAGATACGGATATTACTCCCTTTGATACGGGGTCCTATGCTTCGAGACAAACCTATGTATCCGGGATGGCTGTGGAAAAAGCGGCTTTAGAGGTAAAAAAGAAAGTTCTTACTGTCGCAAGCAGTATGACAGATATTCCTGCTCATCTGTTAGACCTTAAGGAGCAATCCGTTGTCTTCAAAGATTCGGGAGAAAAGGTCATTGAGCTGGAAGTAGTTGCGATGCAATCCTATTATGACAGGGTTAATGCTCAACCTATAACAAGTGATGTTTCAAATAATGCTCGCATTAATGCGATCCCTTTTGGAGTAACGTTTGCTGAAGTAGAAGTCGATATGAAGACGGGGAAAATTAAGATTTTAGAAATCTACAATGTCCATGACTCCGGTAAGATCATTAATCCTCTTTTAGCTGAGGGGCAAGTTCATGGCGGAGTCAGCATGGCCATAGGTTATGCTCTGTCAGAACAATTACTCTTTGATGAGAAGACGGGTAAACCTCTCAATAATAATTTGCTGGATTATAAACTTCCAACAATCATGGATACTCCGGATATTGGCGCAGCCTTTGTTGAAAAAGAAGATCCCACTGGGCCCTTTGGTGTCAAATCCTTAGGAGAACCTCCGATTGTTTCTCCTGCACCTGCAATTCGTAATGCCGTACTGGATGCTACGGATGTTGCCTTCAATAGGATACCCATGAATCCACAGCGGGTTTTTGAAAAGTTTAAAGAACAGGGATTAATCTAGTAAGGCGGTGATAAGATGTACGATATTAAAGGCTACTATGATGCTGAAACCGTAAGCGAGGCAACTGCGCTTCTTGCGGACAACCCTAATTTAAAGATTATTGCAGGCGGGACAGACATGCTCATCAAGATGCACGGAGGGCAACTTGAAGATGTTGAGCTCTTAAGCCTTCGCAAGATTAAGTCCTTAGAAAAGATTAGTATAGCGGATAATGGGACAATCGTTATCGGTGCAATGGCTACCTTTTCTATGATTTTTCACAATCCTATTCTTAAGGACGCAGCACCGATTTTAACGGAAGCGGCTATTTCTATGGGGGGGCCGCAGATTAGAAATATTGCGACCATTGGCGGAAACGTCTGTAACGGTGCTACCTCTGCAGACAGTGCCTCATCGTTGTTTGCCCTCAATGCTCAGCTTAAACTAGAAAGCAAAGCTGGAGAGCGTGTCGTTCCAATCCGTGAGTTCTATCTAGGACCCGGCAAAGTTGCCCTTAATCCCGGAGAAATATTAACTGAGATTCTTATTGCACCAGAAGATTATAAGGGTTTCGGTGGGCATTATATCAAGTTTGCTATGCGTGAAGCCATGGATATTGCCACCCTTGGAGTGGCTGTCCTTTGCAAAGTAGAAAGCGTAACGTTTAATGAGGTTAGGATTGGACTTGGGGTTGCGGGACCAACGCCTTTAAGATGCCTTGAGGCGGAAGAATATGCCAAGGGCAAGGAAATCTCATCAGAAACCCTTGCAGAGATAGGGAAGCTGGCGGTTAAATCTACAAAGGCTAGAACCTCATGGCGAGCTTCCAAAGAATATAGGGAACATCTAGTGGAGGAGCTCACCCAAAGAGCTTTAAAAACCGCCGTTGTGAGCGCAGGAGGTGCGGAAGTTGTTTAAACGAATTGCCTTTACGGTAAATGGTAAAGCTTACAATTTTGAAGTGGATGTACGTGAATCGTTGTTAGATGTTTTGAGAAGTCATCTAGGTTTTACGGGTGCTAAGCAAGGGTGTGGGGTAGGAGAATGTGGTGCCTGCAGTGTCCTTATTGATGGTGTTCCTACGGATACCTGCATTTATTTAGCAGTTTGGGCAGATGGGAAGGATATTCGGACCATTGAGGGTGTCGCTGAAAAAAATGGAGAACTCTCTGATGTGCAAAAAGCCTTCGTAGACGAGGGAGCTGTACAGTGTGGATTCTGTACCCCTGGCCTTATCTTGACCACAACGGCGTTAAAAGAGAGTGGAAAAGACTACACTCGTGAAGAGTTAAAACGGGAGCTTTCAGGGCATTTGTGCAGGTGTACAGGATACCAAAACATTTTAAAAGCCGCCGAAAAATCCTTAGAAGGACATGTCTGTACATGTGTAGACAGTCCTCATTATAAAGGGGAATAATACTAATTTTACTTCAGAGGAAGTCCTATCTTTCTCTGAAGTATAGTTGATAAATTTCTAGGAAGAATTGAGGAATGATAAATAATGACTGAAAAATTTATGAATGATAAAATGCTCCAGATTCCCTTTGATAAACTGGTCAACTGGATGTTTGAGGAATATAAACGAACTCAAACAATTTTTGGAGTTTCTGAGGTCAAGTTTTTTCATAAGCAAAACAACCAACGCCTTAAGCTTTTCGGGGAGACTATGGAGACTCCCGTTGGTCCGGCAGCTGGTCCACATACTCAGTTAGCACAAAATATTGTTGCGTCTTATCTTAGCGGCAGTCGCTTTTTTGAGTTGAAATCTGTCCAGATAATGGATGAGTTAGAGATTCCGAAGCCGTGTATATTGGCAGAGGATGAGTGTTATAACACGGAATGGTCTACAGAGCTTCCGATTATGGGAGCCTTTGATGAGTATGTAAAAGCTTGGTTTGCACTCCATATCCTGCAAAAGGAGTTTTTCAACCAAAGTGATCGTGGATTTATGTTTAACATGAGCGTTGGATACGACCTAAAGGGAATCCAATCTCCAAAAGTAGACGCCTTTATTGAAGGACTTAAAGATGCTTCCAATACTCCGATTTTTAAAGAGTGTCTGGCTTCTCTCTTGGATAATGTTGATAAGTTTGAAAAGCTTGATGAAGCTTATATTAAGCAGATATCACCTAATATTTGCACGTCCATAACCTTATCGACCATGCACGGAACCCCTCCCCAGGAGATTGAAGCGATTATACAATACTTGATTAGTGAAAAGAAATTGCATACCTTTGTCAAGATGAACCCTACACTATTAGGCTATCAATACGTAAGAGACACGTTCGATAAGATGGGTTACAAGTATATTCAAATTAAGGAAGAATCCTTTACCCATGACCTTCAATTTAATGATGGGGTTGAAATGTTAAAACGCCTTAAAGTATTTGCTAAAGAAAAGCAAAAAGACTTTGGGGTCAAAATGTCCAACACCTTGCCTTGTCGAATTACAAAGTCTGAACTGCCAGGGGAAGAAATGTATATGTCGGGTCGGTCCTTATATCCTCTAACCATCAATCTGGCCTACAAGCTGGCTGCGGAGTTTGATGGGGATCTTAAAATCTCTTTTTCCGGCGGTGCGGACGCCTTCAATATCGACCGGATCTTTGAGACGGGGATTCAACCCATTACGGTGGCAACGACCTTGCTCAAACCGGGGGCCTATTTGCGCTTTAAACAATTAGCAGAGCTCTTAGATCCTATGATGACGGATCAGGAGTCTGAAAAACTTGATATGGAAAAGTTAAAAGCTTTAGCCGAAAGTTCCTTTGAGGATGCTAACCATATTAAAGAAACCAGGGATATGATCAATCGTAAAACAGAACTTAAGCTGCCTGTCTTCGATTGCTTTATTGCCCCTTGTACCGTGGGATGTCCTATTGAACAGGATGTGCCTGAGTATCTGCGCTTAGTAGGAGAAGGGCGTTATGAGGAAGCTTTTGATGTAATTGTTTCAAAGAACCCATTCCCCTTTATTACAGGAACGATTTGTAGTCATAACTGTATGACTAAGTGTACTCGATTGGATTATGATGAATCCGTTCATATCCGCGGACAGAAATTAGTCGCTGCGGAAAATGGGTATGATGCCTATATGCAGAAAATCCCCGCTCTTACACCGGAATCCTCGGCTAAAGTTGCTGTCATCGGAGCTGGTCCGTCAGGACTTGCGGCGGCATATTTCCTCGCCAAAGGTGGTATGGAGGTTACTGTCTTCGACAAGAGGGAGAAAGCCGGCGGAACTGTGGAATATGTGATTCCTGACTTTAGGATTCCTTACGAGGCCATTGAGAAGGACCTTAAACTTATCGAGAAAATGGGTGTTAAGTTCGAATTTGGCATTGATCCGAATTTCTCTGTCGAGGATTACAAAGCTAAGGGATTTAAATATGTCTATGTAGCCATCGGTGCTGGTAAAACCAATAACTTTACCCTCGAAGGGGATCAAGATCGTGTAATGGGTGCAATCCCCTTCTTAGAAGCTTATAAGGTTGATAAAGATGCTTTAAACCTTGGCAAAAATGTAGCTGTTGTCGGCGGTGGAAACTCGGCAATGGATTCTTCCCGGGCTGCTTTAAGAGTTAAGGGTGTTGAAAAGGTCTACATTATTTATCGCAGAACCAAAGAGTATATGCCTGCTGATCACGAAGAGTTAATCTATGCTGAGGAAGATGGAGTTATCTTTAAAGAACTTCTGGCACCTGTTTCACTGAGCGGAGGGGTCTTGAAGTGTCAGAAGATGGAGCTGGGTCAACCGGATGCTTCCGGCCGTAGAAAACCTGTGGCTATTGAGGGTGCCTATGAGGAGTTAGCGGTAGATACAGTCTTGTCTGCTATCGGGGAACTGGTGGATTATGATTTGTTAAAGCAAAACGGTATCGAGGTTAATGACAAAGGTAAGATCAATATCAATGAAGACACACTGGAAACCAATGTAGAGAACGTTTATATCGGTGGGGATGCCCTCGTTGGGCCTTGGACAGTGGTTGGTGCGGCCAAGCACGGGACGATTGCTGCCAGAGCGATTTTAGGAAAAGAGAATCGTGAATTCAAGCAAGAATACGTAAATAAGATTTCCTTTAATAACGAGAGGCAGCTCCTTGATATATCCGAAAAGAAAGGGGTTATGCAACCGGTAGCTGATCACAAACTAGAGTCAGAGCGATGCTTAGAGTGCAACAAAGTTTGTAATATCTGTGCCGAGGTTTGCCCAAACCGTGCTAATCTTATGATTCCTGTTAATGGAAAAGGATTGGAAAATATAAATCAGATTTTACACGTTGATGGAATGTGCAATGTCTGCGGAAACTGCGGAACCTTCTGTCCGTATTCAAGTGAGCCTTATAAGGTTAAATTAACTCTGTTCTGGACTGAGAAGGATTTCATGAATAGTCCTAGTATTGGATTCTACTTCATCAATGAGGGTGCTAATGGTGAGTTTATGCTTCGTCTTGAGGAGGAAGTTTCCAAAGTGACCTTCGATGAATCAGGCAATACAGATGTGCCCATCGATGATAAGGTTGCTGCCTTTATTTGGACAGTTTATAAAGACCATGACTATCTGTATAAAGTTTTAAACTAATGCACATATTGAGAGAGGTCGAACTTAACAATTCGACCTCTCTAGAATCGAAAACTACATAAGTTTATGGCAAATTTGTTTCAATTGTAGGATTTATCTTCGTAATTAATTAAGGTAATTCTCACATCGAAAAATTTTATCATTAAGGTACAGAACCTTATCATAATGATAAGGTTCTGTAATGGAGTGAGAGCCTGTCATATCGGCATTTTCCTGGTTGTATGACTCGAAAATCACCATTCATATTATTACTTTGATAAAGGTGACAAAAGGGTTAAAGAGGAAAGAGTCGATTTCTAGGCAACCTTAGATCAATCTGTCGAGTTGGCACGAAATTTGCTACTAGAACTAAAGTATGAGGCGCAAAAAATGCCTTGCAAGGACCCTTGACCCAAAATTCAATGCTTTGCCCACCAACCTTGCTAAAACGGTTTTCAAAGATTCTTAAGAGGTACGAGCAAAGCAGACCCCTTGAATTAGTTGCGGGACTTTCTCAAGGACAAGGATTATAAGGAGGTGACTGTAGTTTAGTTGAAATCTCACCGCATTGAAAATAAGGAGGAAAGTTAACAATGGCAAATACCAACAATGGAGTCGCACCAGTTGATGAAATGTTACCTCCCGGAAAACTTTTTGTGTACGGATTACAGCACGTCCTCGCTATGTACGCTGGAGCGGTTGCAGTACCTTTGATTATTGCTGCAGCAGCAGGTTTAACGCCAGCACAAACCGCCTTTTTAATTAACGCAGACTTATTTACCTGTGGTATTGCTACCTTACTCCAGACTTTAGGGATCTGGAAAATCGGAATTAAAATTCCAGTTATCCAAGGGGTAACCTTTGCAGCAGTAACGCCGATGGTCATTATGGCTCAGACTGGTGGCATGACCATGATCTTCGGGGCTGTTATTGTAGCTGGTATATTTACGTTTTTAGCTGCACCGTTCTTTAGTCGATTAATTCGCTTCTTTCCACCGATTGTTACGGGTACGATTATTACCATTATCGGTATTTCTCTCTTGCCGGTAGGTATAAAATGGGCCGGTGGCGGAGTGGGGAACCCTAATTTTGGCTCCTTAACATTTATTTTCATTGCCTTTGTTGTTCTCGTAAGCATTCTGGTGATCAACAAAATGTTCACTGGATTTGTCTCTCATATCGCCGTACTGCTAGGTTTGGTTGTCGGTCTTATAGTAGCCATACCCTTCGGGCTTGTTGACTTTTCCGAAGTGGCTAAAGCAGATTGGATAGGTATCACAACACCGTTTTACTTTGGTTATCCCACCTTCGATATCGGCGCAATCATTGCCATGATTCTGGTTATGTTGGTCGTTATGGTTGAGTCCACCGGAGATTTTCTGGCGATTGGTGAAATGGTCGGCAAAAAGATCGGTCAAGAGGAACTCACTGCAGGTCTAAGAGCGGACGGTTTAGCGACTGCACTCGGCGGTGTCTTTAATGCCTTCCCTTACACTGCATTCGCTCAAAACGTTGGTTTGGTTGGCTTAACAGGGGTAAAGAGTCGCTTCGTTGTCGCGATGTCAGGTTTGATCTTGGTAGTTTTGGGTTTGTTCCCTAAGATGGCTACAATCATTGCCTCATTGCCTACCGCAGTCCTTGGCGGAGCAGGAATCGCCATGTTCGGGATCGTAGCTGCAAGTGGGATTAAGACTCTCGCTAAAGTTGATTTCGAACATAACCATAGAAACATTTTCATCGTTGCAATTAGTATCGGGATTGGTGTAATCCCAGTCACGGTTCCAGATTTCTTCCAAAACTTCCCGGCTTGGAGTCAGACCATTATGCATAGTGGTATTACCTTAGGTTCAATCGCAGCTATCATTCTCAATGCTTTCTTTAATGGAAGCAGAGGTGCAGGAGATCTAGATGAACTCAAAGCGAACGCCGGTATTCGCGAGTAATAGGCTTGGGTGGGAGAGAGATTCCTCTCTCCCCCTTTCCCGTATTTGGTTTCTATAGTCTAGATAAATTTGGACACATTGAAGGGGATTTAAAAAATGACTGTCGATTTATCCGTTGATTTTTGCGGAATAAAACATGAGAACCCCTTTATCCTAGCCCCTTCACCTAGTACGGATAATTTGGATCTATTGATTCAGGCCTTTGAAGCAGGTTGGGCAGGGGCGGTCTTAAAGACTGTAGCAGTTGATTCTAGAGTTGTTAGTCGAGTTTTCCCTATGGTTACTCGTGTGGAACAGGATGCTGCCTTTATTGGCCTTCAAAATATTGATCTTGTATCTGAACATACCGTCGAAACTGTCGAAAGAAATGTGCGAATTCTCAAAGAACGATTTCCGACGAAAATTGTTATTCCCAGTATCATGGCTTTCGCCAAGGAGGACTGGCAATCCTTAACTAAACGTTTTATTGCTGCAGGTGCAGACATTATTGAATGTAGTATATGGCATCCCCACGGAACCGAATGGACCCTGTGTACCAAAGTAGAGGAACCTGTAGGGACGGAGCAAATCGCCAGCTGGGTTAAGGAAGCAGCAGGAGATGTTCCCGTTATCATAAAACTATCGGCACTGGATTCTGACATAATAGCTACGGCTGTTGCGGTTGAGCGAAGCGGTGCAGACGGAGTAAGTGCTATCAATACCATAAAAAGTATTACCGGCGTAAATTTAGATACCTTGATTCCTTATCCTAATATCGCTGGACTTTCAACCTATGGAGGACTTTCTGGACCCGCTCTGAAACCAATTGCTTTGCGTTGTACTGCTGAAATTGCCCAGAAAGTCGATCTTGATATTGCAGCTAGTGGTGGAATCACGACTTGGAAAGATGGTGCTGAATTTCTTCTTCTTGGGGCTAACACCTTGCAAATATGTACTGCTGTTTTGCGTTTTGGTTTAGGAATCATTGATGAATTTAAGCAGGGGTTAGAAGGCTGGATGAGGGAAAAGGGTTTCCAGAATTTAACAGAAGTAATTGGTAAATCACTTCCGTATCTGGTTGAACATTCCCGACTTCCAAGAGGTATTCAAGTTGTTTCAACAATTCATAAAGAATTATGTAATGGCTGTGGAGTTTGCTTAAGTGCTTGTCGTGCAGGTGGACACCAGGCTATCATCTGGACAGATGGATTTCCTCAAGTTGAAGCAGACAAGTGCATCGGGTGTGGTATTTGTCGAGCTATGTGTTTTCTAAAAGCGATAACTTTAATCCGACCAAGCAGAGCTAAAGTGCATGTCTAATGTGGGAAAAAGCTATGGTCGGATATTCAAATAGCTAGTCATTAGCAGTGAAGTAAAAATAGAGAGGATGATAATTATGCTTTTAATCGCTAATGGTATGGTCCTAACCCTTGGTAAAAGTAATCAAGTCATTCCCAATGGTGGAGTTCTGATCCAAGACAGCAAGATTCTTGAAGTTGGTACAACCCAAGATTTGAAACAACGATTTCCTGAGGCTGAGTTTATCGATGCACGTGGAAAACTTATTATGCCGGGTATGATTAATACCCATATGCATCTTTACAGCACCTTTGCGCGAGGTATGGATGCCAAAAGTAAGCCTCCTAAAAACTTTGGAGATATTTTAGAGGGACTTTGGTGGAAACTTGATAAATTATTAACCCTTGATGACGTTTATTACAGTGGGCTGACTCCCTTGATTGAATGCATCAAGACTGGAACGACAACGATTATAGATCATCATGCCAGTCCGATGGCGATTACCGGAAGTTTAGCTACTTTGGCTAAAGCGGCTAGAGAAATGGGCGTTCGTGCTGCTTTTTGTTACGAGGTCTCTGACCGAGATGGTGATGCCATTGCTCAAGAGGGAATTAAAGAGAATGTTGACTTTATTGCCGCATGTCAGGCTCAACCGGACCCCATGGTTGCAGGAATGTTTGGGCTCCATGCATCACTGACCTTATCCGATCAAACATTAACTAAGTGCAGTGAGGAAGCCAAACGCTTAGGAGCAGGATTTCACGTTCATGTTGCCGAAGGTAAAGAAGATTTAGAAGACAGTCTGTCGAAATATGGAATACGTGTAGTAGAACGATTGGAGAAGTTTGGAATCTTAGGACCGAAAACCATCGCAGTACACTGTGTACATATCGATGATCATGAGATTGAGCTTTTAAAAACTACGCAAACTCAAGTTGTCCATAATCCAGAATCAAATATGGGAAATGCCGTGGGAGTTACCCCTGTACTAAAAATGCTTAGTGAAGGGGTAAAAGTTGGCCTTGGAACAGATGGTTATACTTGCGATATGTTTGAAAGTGGTAAAGTTGCAAACGTACTTCATAAACATGCCACAGCTAATCCTAGTGTTGCTTGGGGCGAAGTGCCTCAAATGCTTTATGGTAATAACCCTGAGATTGCCTCGGATTTGTTCGGCGGTAAATTTGGCGAATTGACAGAGGGTGCTTGGGGAGATGTGATAGTGGTTGATTATGTGCCTCCTACTCCTCTAGGTCCTGATAACTGGAGCGGACATCTTCTGTTTGGAGTCTCGGGACGTTCTGTAGAGACAACAGTTATTAATGGTCGAGTACGTATGCTTGATAGGAAACTCGTTGACATTGATGAAGAAGCCATTGGTGCTCGATCACGGGAGTTGGCGCAAGCACTTTGGAATAGAATTTGAGGTGAAATTTAATGAAGAACGTGTTAGGACTCCGCTGTGTTGATTGTGGAAAGCAAGTCCCTGCCGTGCCTGGAACCTATACTTGTCCTACTTGCGGGAAAAAGGGCGGCATCATGGATGTCGAATACGATTACAAAGTCATCAATCAACTGACATCACGTGAGCAATTAAGCCAGTCCAAAGACTATTCGATTTTTCGTTACATGCCTTTTCTGCCAATTTACCCAGATTCTGCTCGGCCCCATCTAAGGGTAGGCTGGAGCCCTCTTTATAAACCAGAGGGTTTAGGGAAGAGTCTGGGAATGAGTAACCTGTATGTTAAGGATGATGGACAGAATCCGACGGCCTCCCTGAAAGACCGAGCTTCGATTATTGCTGTTATTAAAGCAGTAGAGGAAAAAGCTCCGACGGTTGCTGCTTCTTCTACAGGTAATGCAGCTTCATCTTTGGCAGGCAGCGCCGCCGCTATGGGTATTAAGTCCGTTATTTTTGTCCCGAGCCGTGCTCCGCAAGGGAAGATCGCTCAGTTACTGATCTTCGGTGCCACAGTAATTAGTGTTCAGGGGTCTTATGAAGATACCTTTAGACTTTCTGCAGAGGCGATCGATCGCTTTGGATGGTATAATAGAAACGCCGCGATTAATCCGTACCTAGTTGAAGGTAAGAAGACAGTCGCCTTGGAGATCGCTGAGCAATTAAATTGGGAAGTCCCTGATTGGGTTGTGCTTTCCGTAGGAGATGGGTGCACCATAGCAGGGGTCTGGAAAGGATTTAAGGACCTTTACAATGCCGGGTGGATCGATCGCCTGCCTAAAATCGCAGGAGTTCAGTCTACAGGATGTTGTCCACTCGTTGATGCCTTCTTAGAAGATCGTCCTTGGGTTCCTAAGGAAGAGAATACAATTGCCGATAGTATCGCTGTTGGTGTGCCGCGTAATCCTGATAAGGCTTTAAATGCAGTTCGCCAGTCGGGCGGCACTATGGTTGCTGTGTCTGATGAAGCTATTTTAGAGGCCATGCGCGAACTGGGCAGAACCAGCGGCATTTTCGGGGAACCAGCGGGTGTGACGGGGACTGCCGGACTTAAGGTTTTGTTGGAAAAAGGGGTTATCGGGGCCGACGAAAAAGTGGTTTCGATAGTTACCGGTAATGGTCTGAAAGATGTTGCAAACGCAATTAAAGCCGTAGGTGAGCCCATTAAAGTCGAACCTTCGTTGAACGAACTTCTGGTGAAGCTGGAAGGCAAGATCTGATCGATGCACGATGTGCGAGGTAAGATGCGTTGTTACGAGGCAGGATAAGTAGAGTTGACCCGTTAGACAAGGCATTGAATGTGAGTTTTGTTGCGTAAAGCAAGAGGATGAGGAGCGAAAAAGAAGTTTTGAATTCGGACTTCGAAATCGAGCTCCGAGCCTCGAAATATAGGGAGGTTTATTAATGAAAAGTCTCATCGATTTAACAATTAATGAAGAGCAACTTAAGAAGACAGTTCAGAGTGTTAAAGAAAAAGACATTGTTATCCCTACTCTTGCCCAGATGAAAGATCCTAATAAAATACCAGCTTCTGTCAAAGAAAAGTTAAAAAAGACAGGTTTATGGGACGTCGATCCTATTAATTTATTTAGAATATCCTGGAAAAACCAGCCGGTTAAGGAAGGCGGTTTATTCAATCCGTTGCCAAACTATGTTGAAATCCCTCCCGAGATTTCTGGTGTAAAAGCTAGGATTTTTGCAATGTCAGGAAAGTATTTCCCAACGGGAGCTCATAAGGTTGGTGCAAGTTTTGCTTGTTTAGTCCCTCGTTTAGTGAGTGGACAATTTGATCCTAAATTTCATGAAGCTGTTTGGCCCTCAACGGGTAACTACTGTCGTGGTGGAGCTTATAATTCCGCTCTACTAGGATGTAAGTCGATTGCTATTTTGCCAGAGAATATGAGTAAAGAGCGTTTTGAGTGGCTAAAAACCGTTGCAGGAGAGGTTATTGCAACCCCTGGCAGCGAAAGTAATGTTAAGGAAATCTACGATAAGACCTGGGAACTCCGAAGAACTCGTGATAATGTTGTAATCTTTAATCAGTTTGGTGAGCTTGGCAATCATTTATGGCATTATGAAGTTACTGGTAACGCTATGCATGATATTATCAAAGCGGAAATTGGCTCGAAGGGCAAGTTCGCTGGGGTTTGCTTAACCTCAGGTTCTGCTGGAACCCTTGGTAGCGGAGATTTCTTAAAAGATCAATATCCAAATGCCAAAATTGCTGTTGGGGAGGCATTACAATGCCCAACCCTGCTTAATAATGGTTTTGGTGAACATAGAATTGAAGGGATCGGAGACAAACATATCCCTTGGGTTCACAATGTCAAGAATACGGATATGGTGATTGCCATTGATGACAATGACAGCTTGGGAATGTTCCGTCTCTTTAATGAGCCAGCTGGACAGGAATATTTAAGAGAACAAGGAGTTTCTGAAGAGGTTATTTCGAAGCTTTCATGGGTTGGAATCTCCGGTGCAGCAAATATTCTATCCTGTATTAAATTTGCTAAGTATTATGAGCTAACCGAAAATGATATTGTTATGACAGTCCTTACTGACTCTGCTGAAATGTATCAATCAAGATTGCGTGAGATGGAAGAGGAAAGAGGAAACAAATATAGCGCTCTTAATGCTGCCGTTGATCATCACAAAAATGTTTTAGGCATTAGAACAGACACCATGGAAGAGTTAACTTACCTAACCAGAAAGCGTATCCATAACCTGAAGTACTATACTTGGATTGAGCAACAAGAGTATGATGTCAATGATCTGAATGCACAATGGTACGATTATGACGAATACTGGGGTAAGCTCCATCAAATGGGTCCAGAACTAGATCGCTTAATTGACGAGTTTAATGCAAGAACCGGCGTCACAGTATAAAACGTGACAGGGGGACGGTCCTTTTTGACACACTTATTATAACAGTGACAATTATTTTGATCATTCAATAATGAATTATGAAGTTAGAGGCAGCGGTTCTTGCGCAGGAACCACTGCCTCTTTTTAAAGAAAGGGGTACTTCTATGTCGATTTTGATAAAAAATGCCTCCTATATTCTAACCTTCGATGATCATGACAAAATACTAGAGAATTCTGATCTGCTAATCGAAGGTAATAAAATTATTGCAGTAGGACAAAATTTGAATCCAACCTCAAGTGATAAGACTCAAATTATCGATGCTAAAGGAATGGTAGTGCTCCCGGGTTTGGTAAATACACATCATCATCTCTATCAGACTCTTTTTCGTGGGCTGCCAGAGGTACAGGGAATGCCGCTGTTTTATTGGCTTGTTAACCTTTATGAATTTTGGCGCCATATCATCCCGGACGCAGTCTATTATGGGGCCATGGTTGGTTTTAGTGAGCTTCTGCGTACTGGGTGTACGTTAACAACCGATCATCACTATGTATTCCCGAGAGGGCAAGCTAGTAACTTTATTGACACACAAATTACAGCGGCCCGGGAGATTGGTATTCGCTTTCATGCCACACGTGGTTCTATGTCCCTAGGCAAAAGTGAGGGAGGGTTACCCCCTGATGAGGTGGTTCAAGACGCAGAGACCATTCTTAAAGATTCTCAGCGACTGATTGAGGCGTATCACGATCCTGCTCCTTTTGCTATGACTCGCCTAGCGCTCGCTCCCTGTTCCCCATTCTCAGTAAGCCTTGATTTAATGCGACAGTCGCAAATCTTGGCCAGAGAAAAAGGGGTTATGCTGCATACGCATTTGGCAGAGACTCTTGACGAAGAAACGTTTTGTTTAGAACGGTACGGACGTCGCCCTGTTGAATTAATGGAAGATGTGGGCTGGATAGGACCGGACGTCTGGTTTGCTCATGCCATTCATCTTAGTGAACGAGAAATTGCTCTACTGGCTGAGAGTGGATCTGGAGTCGCGCACTGTCCAAGCTCTAACATGAAACTTGGAAGTGGGATTTGCCCGACATCCGATTTGGTTAAAGCGGGTGCTAAACTAGGAATTGCGGTTGACGGAAGTGCGAGTAATGATGGTTCGAATATGTGGGAAGAGGTCCGCAGAGCTTACTTGCTGAACCATCTGCGTTACAAAGATGAAGGTCTTTCAGCTTACCAGACTTTAAAATGTGCCACGCGCGGTGGCGCGGATGTCCTTGGTCGTCCTGATACTGGACGTTTGGAAGCAGGCAAAGCCGCAGACGTTATTTTAATTGACCTGCAAGATGTCGCCTATGCAGGATCTCACGATCCCTTAGTTTCAATCGTTTGCTGCGGAAATCATAGTTTTGTCGATACCACTATTGTCAACGGAAGGGTAGTCGTTCAGAAGGGACAACTCCTTACTCAGGATACCGAGGAGATTCGAAAAAAGGCACATCAAGTCGCGAGCGAAATCGTTCAAAAGGAGCGAGGCTTGAAGAAAGCATGACAGGGGACGGTCCTTTTTGTCCCCAACAGTAGTCAAGCGATTTTTTATCGAAGATAATGATGACGAGTTATTAATTAGGAGGTATTGCAGACTTATTAAGTATAAATCGGGAGAGAGGGTCGGTAGCCGGCATTAAAAAGTCGTTAGTTGATTGTTGAAAAGCAGCTCACCAGATACTAAGGAATCTAGTGAGCTGCTTTTTCTAAATGGAAGGTCTCCTGAATGGTATAATCTTACCTTTTTTCTTACCAGGATCGGGTGATGGTGCACTGCTGCACGATTGACAGCCTCCGCTACAACCTGTTTTGTTGCCAATAAAAATTTTACGCCAAGACACTTGCCATTTATCTTCGATTTGGGCTATCCGTGTTTCTACTTCATACTGAGGGCCACTTTGTTGATTTAATAACCTTGCTTCGGTTGTAGAGACTATATTTGCAGTTTTTATGGCTTGTTTTTCAGAACCATAGAGAGTCGGAATTTTTACCCATTCCTCTAAATCCAATCAAAATCACTTCCTTAATGAACACTTTCTTCTATGATAACCATTTATTGCTAGGGATTGCAAGCTTATTGCAAAAAGTAATAATTGTGTCGTTGTAGTCTAAACTCTGAAAAAGGCTAGTTCAAATAAGATATAAGAAGTGTGCGAACTATAATCAAATAGACTTATGGGAATTTAAGTATAAATAGGTAAATTGTTCAGGTCAGGAAGGGGAAAATTTAAATTAGCAATAGAGTGTGTCAAAAAGGACCGTCCCCCTGACGCGAAAGTTGGCATGAAAATTGCATGGATAATTAGTGTTGTCATGGTCATGAATTCGTTTTAGGGGGAGATAGAAGGGTCAATAAGCAAAAACAAGAAATTGTTTTTTGATACTGTATTAAAAAACTAGTTTTATTACACAATAATAAAAAAAGGGAGAGGTATAAATCATGAATGATAGAATCCAATGGACGAAAAATAGTATGGCAAAGGAATTTGGAACTGGTGTTTCAACGAAGCTTTTTGATAAGATGGCTATTGATAAGGCAATTAATTTTCACAGGACATTTCCTGATTATCAACCGACACCGCTGCGTCAGCTTAGCAAACTTGCTAACAATCTAGGAGTTGGTGGGATATATGTTAAAGATGAGTCTTATCGGTTTGGCTTAAATGCCTTTAAGGCCCTTGGTGGTTCATATGCTATTGGGAGATACCTAGCTCAGCGGCTCAACAAAGACATTAGCCAACTGCCATTTGAAGTACTCACATCTCCAGAGGTTAAAGAGTTATTAGGAGATATTACGTTTGCTACCACGACTGATGGAAATCATGGCCGAGGAATTGCTTGGACAGCTCGACAATTACGCCAAAAATCAGTGGTCTATATGCCTAAAGGGTCTTCTCAATACCGACTCGAAAGAATTAGATCTGAAGGCGCATTTGCTGAAATCACAGATATGAATTACGATGACGCTGTGCGTATGACTGCTGAAGAGGCTCAAAAGCATGGTTGGGTTGTAGTTCAAGATACTGCTTGGGAAGGGTATGAGGAGATTCCAACCTGGATTATGCAAGGTTATGGGACCATGTCAGCTGAGTCCTTAGAACAGTTGAATACCCTTGGTATAGAGAAGCCGACCCATATTTTTGTTCAAGCTGGAGTCGGTGCTTTGGCCGGATCTGTTCAAGGTTATTTTGCCTCCCTGTTTAAAGAGGATCGTCCAAAAACCGTAATTGTTGAAGCAGATCAGGCGGATTGCTTATATAAATCTGCGCTTGCAGCCGACGGTAAACCACGGGTGGTCGGCGGTGAAATGGCTACGGTTATGGCGGGACTTGCATGTGGTGAACCTAACCCCATCGGGTGGAATATCCTACGGGATTACAGCGATATGTTTGTTTCTTCCCCTGACTGGGTTGCAGCAAAAGGAATGCGGGTGTTAGCAAATCCATTGCTTGGTGATCCAAAAGTAATTTCTGGTGAATCTGGAGCTGTGACTACCGGATTGATCAGTGTGCTTATGATGGATAATAGCTTCAAGGAAGCACGAGAAGCGCTCCAGCTGGATGAAAACTCTCATATTTTAGTCTTTAATACAGAAGGTAATACCGACCCCTATAAATATCGCAGCATCGTATGGGATGGGGAATTGCCATCCGCAGGACGTTAATCAATTTTTAAGCATTAATTTCTTTTGTAGATAAGGAAGCGCTTTTCTTAAAGATATTTCTTAAAGATATAGTGCTTCCTTTCCCTTTTTAATAGTCAAGTTAATGGTGTATACTTAGAATAGTTATAAGTAGGAAGTAAACCGAAATAAGGACATAGTTGTATATAATGTAAGCAAAAGCAAATAATATGGGGTGTAAAGCATGTTGTATTACCTGCGAAAGATCAAGAGTACTGTCCAACAAACTGCAGACGCAATTGCAGCAGCACTAAAAATCGAAGTAGAAATTGCAGATATTGATTTAATCCGAATTGCTGGTACGGGAAAGTATAAAAGCCAATGCGATTGCCCTATGGAAGATGGGTTTGTTTATCGGCATGTGATGAAAACGGGAGCACCGGTAATCATAGACAATCCTGGCTTCAACAAACTTTGTCAGCCTTGTCCCTGTAAGGGTAATTGTATGGAGTTTGCAGAGGTTGCTATCCCCATACGCATTGAGGATCAAATCATTGGGGTTATTGGTTTAGTTAGCTTTGATGAAGAACAAACAAAGCGGCTGATGGATAACAAGCAATCCCTGCTTCTCTTTCTGGAAAAAATGGCTGAACTCCTGGTTGGAAAGGCAACAGAAATCAAACAAAACCATGATCGAGAGCTCTTGACTAGTCAATTAGTTACAGTTCTAAATCTGCTGCATGACGGCATCTTGCTGGTCGATGATCAGCAACAGGTGACCCATTATAATACCTTGGCAGGCAAAATGTTGGACATTGATTCGCAACAAGAACAGGCTTTATATCACTTGTTGGATAACAAAAAACTTTGGCTTGCTGTAGAACGCGGCGAGTCATTCTCCGGAAACATCCAAGGGAAGAGGGTAGCCACACAGCTTTACTGTGACGTTGTACCCATCAAAAAGGATGGAACGATTGAAGGCGCAGTTATTACTCTGAGGGATATCCAGCAAATCAAGAAGTTGGTTAAGGCGGCTACTGTCAATGATATTGAAACCCATTTCTCTCAGATTATCGGGGATTCTAGGAAGATGAGAGACATAAAAGCATTGGCGTTGCATGTCGCTCCCAGTAAGGCCACTCTTTTGATTCAAGGAGAAAGTGGAACAGGTAAAGAATTATTTGCTCGGGCAATTCATCAGAGCAGTAAACGAAAAGGGCATACCTTTATCGCCATAAACTGCGGAGCGATTCCTGAGAATTTGCTAGAAAGTGAATTGTTCGGATATGAAGAAGGGTCCTTTACTGGGGCCAAGCGGGGCGGAAAACTCGGAAAATTTGAGCTCGCTCATAATGGCACACTTTTTTTAGATGAAATTGGGGACATGCCTCTGCACTTACAAGTTAAAATCCTAAGAGTATTGCAAGAAAGAAGAGTTGAGCGTATTGGTAGTACCCGTTCAATTCCTGTTGATGTACGTGTAATTGCCGCTACTCACAGAGATTTAGATAACATGGTAAAAACAGGAGAGTTTCGTGAAGACCTCTACTATCGTTTAAATGTAATTCCTTTAACAATTCCACCGCTACGTGAACGACTTGAGGATGTTCCGATCCTAACTCAATTCTATTTAGATTATTATTCTATCGTGACGGATCGTTCGGTTAGCGGAATCACTTCAGAAGCTATCGAAATCTTGTCCCGCTACACTTGGCCGGGAAATGTCCGAGAACTAGGTAACGTTATTGAATACTGTGTCACTATGGTTGCCGGGGGGATGATCACGGCGGATACGCTGCCTAAAAGGATCAAAGTCGAACATCAAGCGGATATTAAAGATTCCTCTTTAAACCTAAAAGTGCTGGAACGAGAAGCGATTATGAAGGCGTTAACTCTTGTCGAAGCCAATGGGCATAAGGAAGATGCTGCGAAATTATTGGGAATTAGCAGAGCATCTTTGTATCGTAAGATTAAGGAATACGAAATTGGGGAGAACCGGACTTTTTTCTAAATTCCGCGTTTCAAAGGTAGACAAATGTATCAAAATGAGACTCGACCCGAAGATTGTCGAATTGACAACTGTTTCAGAGATTTCATTGGCTTCCCCTCTCGTATTTAGTGTCTCAAAGTGAGAATTGAACCATGTGATAAAAGAATGAATTCCGGGGAATGATACGCTTAATCGCGATGAAGAAAGCTTGCTGAACCACAAATATAGGCGCAGGCGGCCTCCTAGCACTATGCTTCCAGAAGGAATAGGTAAAAGCTATACTTTCTGTCTAGTATAAAAAAATAAAAACCTAAAAGCAGGTTTGGCATGGTTCTTGCAATATTCTATCCCATGTAAACCTCAAGTCATCGAATGAGTGATTGAGCAATTACCCATTAATTTAAAGTGTATCGAAAGGGGATTATTTTGAAAATGGAATTTGCAAAGGTTCTTGAACTGGCAAAAAAATACGAGCCAGAAATGAGTCGGTTTTTACGTGACCTTATTGCCATCCCGGGGGAAAGCTGTGATGAAAAGGGGACCGTACTTCGTATCAAGGAAGAGATGGAGAAAGTCGGATTTGATAAAGTAGAGATTGACCCACAAGGAAACGTTTTAGGTTATATCGGTCATGGTAAACACCTAATTGCTATGGATGCACATATTGATACCGTCGGCGTAGGGAACTTAGAGAATTGGCAATATGATCCTTATAAAGGATTTGAAGATGATGAGATCATTATCGGTCGTGGTGCCTCTGACCAAATCGGAGGAATGGCGTCGATGGTCTATGCTGGTAAGATCATCAAGGATCTTGGTCTGGAAGGCGATTACACTTTAGTTGTTGTCGGTTCAGTGCAAGAAGAAGATTGTGATGGCTTATGCTGGCAGTACATTATAAACGAAGATAAGGTTGTACCGGAATTTGTCGTAATCACCGAACCAACGGACGGGAAAATTTATCGCGGTCATCGTGGCCGGATGGAAATTAAGGTCATGACAAAAGGTGTTAGTTGTCATGGTTCCGCTCCTGAGCGTGGGGACAATGCTATTTACAAAATGGCACCGATTCTCCAAGAATTACGCAGCTTACATGAAAACCTCTTAGATCATCCGTTCCTTGGTAAAGGCAGCTTAACGGTTTCGGAAATTTTCCATACTTCACCTTCCCGTTGTGCAGTTGCAGATAGCTGCTGGATTTCAGTTGACCGTCGTTTAACAGCTGGTGAGACATGGGAATATGCAGTTCAACAAATTAAGAATCTTCCTTCAGTCAAAGCAGCAAATGCTGAAGTAACCATGTACATGTACGATAGACCATCTTATACAAATTTGGTTTACCCAACAGAGTGCTATTTCCCAACCTGGCTTATTGAAGAGGGACACCCTGTAACTACGACTCTAGAAGATGCTTATAAAGGATTATTTGGCAAAGATCCAATTGTTGATAAGTGGACCTTCTCCACAAATGGTGTTGCAATCATGGGTCGCTACGGAATTCCTTGTATCGGTTTTGGACCAGGACATGAAGATCAAGCACATGCTCCAAATGAGCGGACATGGAAGAAGGAACTCGTTGATTGTGCAGCGATGTATGCAGCAATTCCTACCATTTATGTTAAGGATTATGCTGACAAAATGCCGAAGGATACGGAGAACTTAGTAGGAATTAAGAAGTAGGGCGAGGCGTTATTACGTCGCTCGCACACGTTCCGTTGCTACTCCGGTTAGTGCTGAGGCTAAAACGTCTAAACCCTGTCTGGAATGTGCGCCGCTCCTTGCCAATCCACACTGCAGGAGTATGCGTAATGAGTTGCAGTGTGGCGATAAGCTCATACGCTTATCGTCATGGCACCACGGCATCAGTCCATCACGACACCTTGCCATCCATGGCGGTGTACTAATCTCGAACATCCGTGTTCGAGTCATGGACAAGTCCCGCGACGTTTCTTCACGCTTCAGCGTCAGCCTCCGCTTACGCGACTCCACTAAAGTGTTCATTCCGTAATGAAGCCTCCTGCTGCAAGGGTCGCGGGGGGCTGGGGACGGACGGGGGTTTTGTCGCGATTCGGCGTTCACCTTCGGTTAACGCTACTGCTCTCCGGCTGAAGCAGAGCTAAGTTTAAGTTTTATATGTTTTGTAGTCATAATGGCTACTGTAATAAGTTTAAAACATAATTAGGAGGAATAATAAATGAATACAGTATTTAGAGGAAGACATTTTATCAACTTAGAGGACTTTACTAAAGAAGAATTAGACACAATGCTGGATGTTTCTTTAGATCTTAAAAGAAAATTTGCTATGGGTGAAGACACAAACTATCTTCATAACAAAACTGGATTCTTAATGTTCTTCGAACAATCTACTCGTACTAGAAACTCAATGGAAGCTGGTATGGCACAATTGGGTGGTCATGCAGGATTCTTGGATTCCAGCAGCATGCAAATCGCTCATGGCGAGACTGCTAAGGATACAGCGATTATCCTTTCCCGTTTTGGACACATGATTGCTTGCCGTTATTGCAACTGGGGCAGAGGAAATCAGTACCTAACTGAGATGGCAAAATGGTCTTCAGTTCCTGTAATGAACTTACAAGATGACCTTTATCACCCATTCCAAGGTTTGGCCGATTTATTGACCATCAAGGAAAAACACCAAGACTTAAGACGCAAAAAGATTTCCATCATCTGGGCATACGCCGAGAGTCATAAGAAACCAATTTCTGTTCCTGTAACTCAAGTTCTTCTCTTCCCTCGTTATGGTATGGATGTATGGCTTGCTTATCCAAAAGGTTGGGAGCTTCCTGAGTGGGTTATTACTCAAGCCAAAGAAAATGCTGAAAAGCATGGTGGTACTCTAACTATTACGCATGATGAAGCTGCTGCATATAAAGATGCCGATATCGTTATTCCTAAGAGCTGGGGTAACTGGGTTACTGACCAAACCGGTGCTTCTGTTACTGGTGCAACGGCTGTTATCGACGATGCTCTCGTTTCAAATAAGAGCTGGAAGTGTACTGAAGAAAAAATGGCTACCGCTAGCAAAGATGTCATGTATATGCATGCATTGCCTGCTGACCGTAACAACGAAGTTGAAGATGCAGTTATTGACGGACCTCATTCCATCGCTTATGATGCTGCAGAAAACCGTTTGCATACAGCTAAAGCTGTTATGACACTATTGGTAGGTGGAAAATAATTGTGAGTACATTAGCTGTTGTAGCAATTGGTGGGAATTCTCTGATTCGTGATAACGCACATGCGACCGTTGAAGATCAATATGCGGCTGTTGTAGAAACTGCTAAACATATTGTCGGTATGATCGAGCAGGGCTATGAAGTGATTGTTACTCATGGCAATGGTCCACAAGTCGGGTTTATTTTAAGAAGATCAGAAATTGCTAAGGATGTTGCAGCGATGCATCAGGTACCCTTGGTTAGCTGTGGGGCGGACACCCAAGGCGCCATCGGTTATCAAATCCAACAGGCAATGGATAACGAATTCAAGAAGAGGGGCATTGACAAAACTGCTGTCACTGTTGTAACTCAAGTCATAGTTTCAGAAAATGACCCCGCTTTCCAAAAACCTACGAAACCTATCGGATCTTTTTACACTAAAGAGCAAACCGATGAGATTCAAAAAAGCAATCCATCCTGGGTTATGGTCGAAGATGCTGGAAGAGGGTACCGCAGGATGGTTGCTTCCCCTCTACCTCAAGAGATTGTTGAAAAAAATGTTATCAATAAACTGGTCCGGGATGGCTACTGCGTGATCAGCGTTGGCGGCGGCGGAATTCCTGTCATCAAGCGTGAAGACGGTACATTGCAGGGCGTGGACGCAGTTATTGATAAGGACTTTGCAACGAGCCTTTTGGCAGCTGATATTAAGGCAGATGTCTTAATAATATCGACGGGCGTGCCCACCGTTTATTTAAATTACGGCAAGCCTAATGAAAAAGCTTTAGATAGGGTAACCCTGGCGGAACTTAAGCAATATGTTGCAGAAAACCATTTTGCTCCGGGGAGTATGTTGCCTAAGATTCAGGCTGTCATCGGCTTTCTTGAAAATGGTGGTAAACAAGCGATCATAACCAATCCAGAATCGTTGGAAGAAGCCATCGCAGGTAAAACTGGAACCCATATATATCCCTAAACGAATTCACATATAATAATGACAAGTTTGTTTCAAAATCTTGGGATGGGTTAACAACCCATCCCAAGCAATAATCAAAATACACATGGTTCATAAGTGATGATAAGACCCATTAGAAATTGAAGTAGAAGAAGCGCAGAGAGGATTCCCTTGGGAACGACTGCGGAGGTTCGAGGTGCGAAGTCCGAAATCCAAGGGTACAGAGACCAAAAGTTTCGTGTTGGAATTCTAAGTCCGATGTTCGTGCATCGCACATCGCACTTCGTGCTCGCAAAGGAGAATGGAATATGGGTATCGTATTAAACGGTGGAACTATTGTTACGGCTGCAGATATTTATCAAGCAGACGTCCGCATTGAAGGCGAGAGAATTGTGGCCATTGGCTGTGATATCAAGCAACCTGGTGACCAGGCAATAGATGTGGATGGCTGCTTTTTATTTCCAGGTGGAATTGACCCTCATACCCATTTTGATCTCCCAATGGGAGATTTTTCGACATCCGATGATTTTGAATCGGGTTCAAAAGCGGCGATTATGGGGGGAACAACAACCATCCTAGATTTTGCTACGCAATTTAAAGGAGAAACGCTCAAAGAAGGTTTAGCGAACTGGCATACAAAAGCCAAAGACAGATCTTATGTCGATTATGGTTTCCATATGGCAATCACAGATTGGAATGAGTCAATTGCTCAAGAAATGCCAGAGTTGATTCACCAAGAAGGAATATCATCCTTTAAACTATATATGGCTTATAAGAACGTTTTGCAAGTCGATGACGGAGCCTTGTTACAAGCTTTGCGACAAGCAGGCGAATTTGGAGCACTCATTTGTGTGCATTGTGAGAATGGTGATATCGTCTATGATTTAGTTCGCGAACATGTGGAACAGGGTAAAACGTCTCCAAAATATCATCCACTGTCACGGCCGCCGATAGTTGAAGAGGAAGCAACCTCTCGGGTCATTACCCTTGCGCAGTTAGCAGGTGCTCCCCTCTATATCGTTCACCTCACATGTAGCGGGGCACTTAAGGCAGTGAATGATGCAAAGTTGAAAGGGCAAGAGGTTTACGCTGAAACCTGTCCTCAATATCTTTTGTTAGATGATAGCAAGTATTGTTTAGAAGGTTTTAATGGTGCTAAATATGTAATTTCACCGCCATTGCGTCCGGTTCAACATCAAAAAGCGTTGTGGTCAGGCTTAAAAGCCGGAAGCTTAGATGTTATAGCTACGGATCATTGTGCGCTTAACTATAAAGGTCATAAGGATAAGGGCTTAAATGATTTTAGCAAAATTCCCAATGGGTCAGCCGGGGTTGAAACCCGCATGGGATTGTTGTATACCTATGGGGTTTTGCCTGGAAAGTTATCATTAAATGACTTTGTAGCGCTAACCTCGACGAATGCAGCAAAACTTTTTGGATTATTTCCCCGAAAAGGGACCCTTGCTCCTGGAAGTGACGCAGATATTATTGTTTGGGATCCACGTGTCTCTTCTGTGATCAAGGCAGATAATCTCCATCAACAAGTCGATTATACTCCTTATGAAGGTTTTGAACAGACCGGTAAAGCCGTTCACGTATTCCTACGTGGAAAACAAGTTGTCGAAGGCGGACATTTAAGATCGGATAAACCTACGGGGATTTATTTAGCCCGTAAGCCATTCCTTAAGAGAAAGGTTGAGTAATAATGTATAGTATCGATATTAACGGTGCGGTTCACTCTGTACAAGAGGATAAGAATCTTTTGGATTTTTTGCGAGACGATTTAAAGATCACTTCCTTAAAAAACGGTTGTGGAGAAGGGGCCTGCGGCGCTTGTATGCTATTGGTTGATGGCAAAGCGATGCGTGCCTGCATTCTAACTGTTGCCAAAGCCTCAGAAAAAAAGCTTTTAACTGTTGAGGGGCTCTCTGAGCGTGAAAAGGAAGCCTATACATGGGCGTTTGCTGAAGCGGGTGCAGTTCAATGCGGATTTTGTATACCTGGTATGATCATTAGTGCAAAAGCTTTGATTGATAAGAAGCCTAACCCTACAGCTCAAGAAATTAAACAGAGTATTCGTGGCAATATTTGTCGCTGCACAGGATATATAAAGATTGAGCTGGGTATATTTTTAGCGGCTCAAGTATTACGTGGAGAAATCAACCCTAAGTCTTTACAGTCTGGGGCTAGAATTGGAACAAGTGTTCAACGTGTGGATGCCAGGGAAAAGGCTATGGGAACTGGGGAATATGTCGATGATATGCACGTCGATAATATGCTGCATGCAGCGGTTCTAAGGACGAAATACCCGCGAGCTATTCTAAAAGCTGTCGATGTATCTGAAGCACTCGCCTATCCTGGGGTAGAAGCTGCTCTAACAGCAGAGGATATTCCAGCAGACCGCCATCATGGTCATATTTTTCATGATTGGCCAACCATGGTCTCGATTGGAGAAGAGACGAGGTACATTGGGGATGCTATAGCTATCGTGGCCGCTCAGAGTAAGGAGCAAGCTAGAGAAGCAGTTAAATTGATCAAAGTGGAGTATGAAGAGCTTAAACCGATTCTTAGCCCGAATGAAGCCCTTGATGACCAAGCTCCTCGTATTCACGAGAAGGGGAATTTATTGAGCGTAACTAAGATTAAGAGAGGCGATACCGAGGAGGCCCTGGCTAAATCCGCGCATGTCGTTACAAATCGCTATTCAACTCCACCGACTGAACACGCCTTCATGGAACCGGAAAGTGCCTTAGCCATCCCTCAAGAAGATGGTGGAGTTACTGTTTACGTAGGGGATCAAAGTGTTTACGATGATCAGCATGGCATTATGGCAATGCTTGGTCTGCCTGAAGATAAAGTACGTGTAATTAGTAAATTAGTCGGTGGCGGTTTTGGCGGAAAAGAGGATTTAAGTGTACAGCACCACGCTGCTTTGCTGGCTATTAAAACCCAAAAACCTGTTAAACTTACCTTCACTCGCCAGGAAAGTATTTTAGTTCATCCCAAGCGGCACGCCATGGAGTTAGAAGTTACGACTGGATGTGATGAGAAGGGGAAACTAACGGCTATGGTGGCCAAGATTGTTGCCGATACTGGAGCTTATGCTTCTTTAGGCACAGCCGTTCTCCAGCGAGCCTGCACACATGCCAGCGGTCCTTATCAAATAAACAATGTCGATATTACTGGTCTCTGTGTTTATACCAACAATCCACCTGCAGGTGCGTTTAGAGGTTTCGGTGTTCCTCAGTCCTCATTTGCGGCTGAGACTAATATGGATTTGCTTGCTGAAAAGGTAGGCATATCTCCATGGGAAATTCGCTACCTTAACGCATTAGAACCAGGAATGGTAAATTCCACTGGTCAGATTACAGATGAAGGTACAGCAATCAAAGAAACACTACGTGCGGTACGGGAAGTTTATGAATCCCACCCTCATGCAGCAGGAATTGCGTGTGCTATGAAGAACACTGGAATTGGAGTAGGTCTTCCTGATACTGGACGGGTTAAAATAAAAGTTTCAAAAGGGAAAGCTTTGGTGCTCACGAGTGCTGCCTGCATTGGACAGGGCTTTGCTACAGTTGCTACTCAGATTGTCCATGAAGCTACAGGACTACCCTTAGAAGTAATTGAAGTCGGAGCTCCGGATACTTGTTTGACCCCTAATTCAGGTACGACAACTGCTTCGCGTCAGACCATGTTTAGTGGTGAGGCTGTACGTCAAGCTGCTCTAAAATTGCAGCAAGCCATGCATGGTTCGTCGATTGAGGACTTAGATGACCAAGAGTTCTACGGAGAATACTTCGGAGAAACCGACCCCATGGATTCAGATAAGCCAAACCCAATTAGTCATGTTGCCTATAGTTATGCAACCCACGTTGTTCTATTAAATGAACAGGGAATGGTTGAAAAAGTTGTTGCTGCCCATGATGTGGGACGGGCCATCAATCCTAAAGCCATCGAAGGGCAGATCGAAGGTGGAGTTTGCATGGGCTTAGGATATGCTTTACGTGAGGATTTCCCTCTTAATAATGGGGTACCAACTGTTAAGTATGCCAAATTAGGACTTTTGCGCTCGACAGAGATGCCTGAAGTTGAGTCAGTCATTATTGAAAAGAATTCTTCTCCCTTAGCTTATGGGGCTAAAGGAGTAGGGGAGATTGCTTCAATTCCAACCGCACCAGCAGTTGCCTCCGCCTATTACAAATTTGATGGTAAGCTGCGTTGTTCCTTGCCGTTAAAAGAGACGCCTTATAAGAAATAGATTTTGACGTAAGGCTTGCTGTTTCTTAAAGTGACGTAAACTTGTAAATTATTAGGGGAAATTCATGATTGATGAATTTCCCCTACGGTATAAGAAGGCAAGTCAGGGTAATTTAGAACCGGAATGACTAGTGCATAGGAGAGAATATGACTTTTGTAACAAGTTCTAATATTGGTTCGGCAATAAGTGGAACTCTGTGGGATATGACTCAGCGTTTACGCGTTACAACGTTTATTGGGGCCGGAGGAAAAACTACGTGCCTCCGATCCTTGACCCATGAAATCCGAGCCGCTGGTCAGCAGGTAGTCGCTACAACGACGACGAAAGTATTTCCGGAGGACTCTATGATCCCCTGGAGGAATTATGATTCCCCCCCGCATCAAAAGGGCGCTTGGTTTTGGTATGCTAGTGTCGAGGGGGAAAGTGGAAAATGGATAGGTCCTTCAGTTATTGCAGTCGATGAGGCCATTTTAGCTCAACCATTGGATGAGGCAAGCCTGCGAAATTGGGTGATTGAAGGAGATGGTGCTCGAGGGCTCAAATTAAAATGCTGGGAGTTCTATGAACCCCAAATTCCAAGGAATACTGAATGTGCAGTGTTAGTGGTGGACCGTAATTTATGGGGAAAGGTTCTACAAGTAGAAGACATTCACAGACCTCATGCTTGCCGTGATCTTCTAGGGCAGGTTTTGAAAGCAGAGAGTGCTTGGAGTTATTTTTTAAAATCTCCTGTTTTTGATCCTCAATATGCAAATATGTGCTGGGTTATTCTCTTGAACAGCGTCAATCCAGTCAATCCAGTGTATACTGCTGGTCTATTAAACGATTTAAGAGATAGATGGAGCGAAATTCAACCAAGCCTTGTTGCCGCCGAAAAGAGGCCGAGGCATTTACGCTTAGCTGCGGGAGATGCTAAGGAGGGGGATCTACTGTGGTTCGATTTGTGGTAATGGCAGCTGGTTTAGCTAGTCGAATGGGTCGAGATAAACTAGCACTACCGTGGAAGGAGACCACTGTCCTGGGGTATGTTTTACAAACAGTTCTTGAGGCAATCAAGCTTCAGGAACATAACTCTCCCCAATGCAGGATTGAGGTTCATGTTGTCTCAAGACAACCCATAGGAGCATATGTTTCGGATGAGGGCATAACTGAATTTGAACGATACGGTGGAATATGGCATGATGCACCTAGTCCTCGACCTCTAGCGGAGACGATTAGGATTGGGCTGCAAAACCTAAAAAAGGAGGTCCATAGTTTGGCATTCTTACCCGGGGATCAGGTAGGAATAACGGTTCAAGACCTCTCAGGCTGTTTAGATGTGGTACTTAGGTCCTTTCCGGACTTTCTTGTGCCGATTGCTGGGGATAAAGCCGGGTCGCCTGTTTTTTTTCATAAACGCTATCTTCCGGAACTGTTAGAGTTCCAAGGGGAACAAGGAGGAAAGGTTGTTTTAAATCGCTACCCGGATCGATGGTACAAATACCCTGTCGAGGAAAGCTTATTTTGCGACGTCGATACTCCTGAGCAATACGAAGCGTTATCCGCAAACATGTGACAAAAAGGACCGTCTCCTTGACACATCTCCGGAGCAATTTTGGTGGTATTAGAAAACTTGTGACAAAAAGGACCGTCCCTTTGTCATGCTTTGTCACATGGATAAGGAGAAATGATACGGATGGACAGTGGGAACAGACCGGTGGTTTTAATTCGTGGAGCTGGGGAACAAGCTTCTGGAGTTGGTTGGGCTCTGGCTAAGGCAGGGTTTCGAGTAGTGATGACGGAAGTAGCTAAACCTTTAATGGTTCGCTGGCCCGTTTGTTTCGGAACGGCTGTTGAGGAAGGGCGCTGGGAAGTTGAAGGAATTACGGCTTGCCGGATAGATTCCTTAGCCTCAGATTGTGAAGCCGCCTGGGAAGCAGGAGAAATCCCGATCTTAGTCGACCCTGACTTAAAGACCTTACCGATGCTTAAACCGCTAATACTAGTGGATGCTATCATGGCCAAAAAAAACTTAGGAACAAAGCGGAGAATGGCTCCCATGACCATCGGTTTGGGACCGGGTTTTACAGCTGGTGAAGATGTAGATATTGTTATAGAGACGAACCGAGGACATAATCTAGGCAGGATTATTTATTCTGGACCTGCTCAACCCAATACGGGTATCCCAGGTGAAATCAAAGGCATTTCCAGAGATCGTGTTGTTTATTCTGCTCAGGCAGGGGTCTTTATAGCGAAGCGTGCTATCGGAGAACAAGTTTTAGCAGGAGAGTGTTTGGGAGAAATCTCAGATGGTACCCAGACTGAAAAGGTCTCAACCTTGATTGATGGTGTTTTAAGAGGTCTATTAAGGACCAATACTCAAATCACTGCTAATGTTAAGGTTGGGGATGTAGATCCTCGTGGGCAAGAAGAGTATTGTTGGACCATCTCAGAGAAAGCACGTACTATTGGGGCAGCTGTTTTGTTAAGTATCATGGAATCCAGTTTAGTAAAACTACAACTCATAGAATCGTAGGGTTTCTCAAATACAATTTTTGTGGAATTACATTTTATAGAAAACTATAGACAGAGTTGATAAAGTAAGCTATAATACACATAATCTTAATCAAAAGAGCAACGAGGCTCTAATCGGTGTTTAGATTACGCCTTTTAGATCCTCGTTTTTTATTCCCTTTGACTAAGTGACTGAGCTTATGATAAATATGACACGATTTAATTAAAAACCTTTGTGTCGTTATTAATTTAATCTTAAATTTTAGAATATTTGTATCATTTTTTTTAATCATACAATGGAATACTGTACCGCTCAGCGGAACAAAAAGTATGATACTTCCTGGCAATTTCTATTGCCTGCTTTAAACCAATATTAACAGAGGTGGTGGCAGATGGAGAGAATATTAGTTGGTCATAGACAGCTAAGCTACTATTTGCAAGCGGTAAATGAAATAGGGAAGACAACCGCCGGTTGGAACCGGCTTGCCTATACTGAAGCAGAACGAAGTGCGGTTCAGTACTTCTTGGAAGCTTGTGAAAAAATCGGCTTGGTTACACGAGTTGACTCGGTGGGTAACGCTTATGCACGCTGGGAGGGGGTGAACCCTGATCTGCCGGTAGTTCTCTGTGGTTCACACTTAGATACGGTGCGCAACGGCGGCCCATTAGATGGAACCTATGGTGTATTCGCTGCTCTTGAAGCAGTACGTACTCTGAAGGAACAAGGTATAACTCCTTACTTTCCGCTAGAAATCGTGGTGTTTGCTTGCGAAGAATCCTCACGTTTTGGAGTTTCGACAGTTGGGAGCAAAGCCGTGGCGGGACAACTGGAAGCAGATAAGGTGCGCCGGTTAATGGACCGAGATGGGATAGTATTTGATGAAGCTATGGTATCTTGGGGATATTCATTTGACCGGATTTCGGAAGCTGCTCGAGACGATCTGCTTTTATTTATTGAGATACATATTGAACAAGGTTCTACACTGGAGAGTAATGGAGAACAACTAGGGATTGTTACAGGTATCGCAGCTCCTACCCGTTTTCAAGTAACAATTTCTGGCATCGCATCTCATTCTGGGGCGACGATGATGTCTTATCGACGTGATGCTTTGCCTGCTGCGGCTGAGTTTATTTTAGCCGTCGAGCGAAGCGGACTGGCTGAGGAGGGATATGGAACAGTAGCGACTGTCGGGGTATGTGAGGTTTATCCGGGAGCTATGAATGTAATTCCGGGTGAGGTACGTCTGCAAGTTGATGTGCGTGGTATAGAGTCTGATAGTAAACAACGGGTGGTTAATGAGCTTAGAATGAGCCTTGATTATATTTGCCAGAAGCGAAGATTGGAGTGGAGCTGGAATTCTCTGGGTGACGAAGCACCGGTATTCATGAACATTGGACTTAATCAGTCAGTGGCCGAAGTCTGTTCGGAGCGACGGATTAGTTACCGCTTTATGCCCAGCGGAGCAGGTCATGATGCTATGAACATGGCCCGGCTATGTCCCTCTGCTCTGATATTTGTACCCTCCCGGGGCGGGATCAGTCATAACCCTGCCGAAGATACAGATGAGGAAGACCTGCTCCTTGGGGTGGAAGTTTTATGTGAAGTCCTAAAACGACAAGTTATGCTTGGAGTAATATAGTGATTTGCCAAAATCCCAAAAGAAGTAGGGGGGAATATTCATTTATGTACAAGCTTGGGATAGTAAACGGGCATATTGTCTCCGGGAAGGAAATTAGAAAGGCTAACCTTTACATTCAAGATGGAAAGATTGCAATTGTAACAACGGAATTTCTTGAAGCAACAGAAATTTATAATGCTGAAGGTTTGCATATAATTCCAGGATGTTTGGATGTCCACTGTCATTTTCGAGATCCCGGTTATATTGACAAAGAAGACATGCTCCATGGAACTAGAGCTGCTGCCGTGGGGGGGGTTACCACTGTTTTTGATATGCCAAATACTAATCCTCCGGTAAGGGATGCCCAGAGCTTTAGAGAGAAAGCAGCTTATTTTAGTGATCGGGCCTATGTAGATTTTGCCTTGTGGGGCTTAGCGTTAGGTAAGATGAATAGTTCTAAACTGGCCGAAATGGTTGAAGCCGGAGCAATAGCCTTTAAGTTTTTCTGGGGCTACGCCTTGAATAGCAAAACCTATGAATTAATCTATAACTATAAGCCAGACATGCCGGATCTTATAGCGCCCTTAAACAATGGAGAGGTCTATGAGTTGTTTGAAGAAGTAGCCCGCACAGGCGCCTTGCTTGCCATACATGCAGAGGATCACGTACTAGTTCGAACCCTGACAGAACGAGTTCTAAAATCCGGACGTCGTGACTACTCGGCTTTACTTGAAGCCCGTTCAAATCTTGCAGAAGAAGTAGCTATCGCGACAGCTATTGCTTTTAGCAAAGTGACCGGTGCTAGATTACATATTGCTCATATTTCTACCCATGAGGGTGTCGAATTAGTAAAAGAGGCTCAAAAAAAGGGGATCTCCGTAACAACCGAAACTTGTTCTCATCATCTTTTCTTAGATTCCAGTGACTATGACCGTGTTGGTCCAGCGATGAAGGTCTACCCACCTGTGAGAGGAAAATGTGACCGTCAAGCTTTATGGTCCGGTCTACAGGAGGGAACGGTGGCTCTGGTATGTTCTGACCACGCTCCTCACAAATTGACAGATAAGAAGGGGGATCTTTTTACAGTTCCGGCAGGAATGTGTGATGTGGAAACCATGCTTCCTCTAATGATCAATGAGGTCAGCCGGGGAGCTATTACTCTCCCGTTTGTTGTTCAAAAGTTGGTAGAAAATCCGGCAAAACTTTTCAATCTCTATCCCCAAAAGGGCAGCCTTGAGATTGGTTCGGATGCAGATATAGTTTTGATTGACTTAACTAAAGAAACAGAGATTAGAAACGAGAAATTGCATAGTAAGCAACCTCTAACCGGTTTTCATGGCACCTTCATAAAAGGCTGTTTAGTGGCAACATTTTTGCGTGGAAGGCAGATCGTGAAGGATGGCGAAGTCATAGGTGAACCGCAAGGGAAATTGGTTAAACCTCCAAGACAGTCTTAAGAATGATTCAGAAATTAGTGGGGTGATTTAAGTGGAGTGGTTAGATCGTATGACCATGGTCATGGATTCAATTTGCGAAGCCTCAATGGAGGGCTTAGGCGTTACAGAATTGGTCAATCGCACACAGCTGAGTAAAGGTACTCTCCATAGGATGTTAACCAGCATGGTTAAACATAATTTGGTCAGTCAGAATGCAGAAACTAAGAAATACCGACTTGGGCCTAAATCCATGGTTTGGGGAAGTAAGTTTCTAGCAGGACAGGATACCTTCGCGCTGCTTACGGAATACTGTGACCTACTTGCTGAACGCACAGGGCTCTATACCCATCTGTGCCGTTTTGATGCTGGTGAGGTCTATTGCGTCTATACGAGGCAGCCCTCTGAAGGACGAACCGCCTATTTCGTTCATGTAGGTCAAAGAATGCCTCTCCATTGTACAGCTGCCGCCAAGGCTATCCTGGCATATCAGCCTCCGAGTTCTGTTGCATCCTTATTTGCTAAAGAGCAGGTACAACGTTATACGGATTTTACGAAGTTGGACCTACAAGACCTTAGAGCAGAATTAGATGAAGTTGCGCAAACTCGAGTTGCCTATTGTGTGGAAGAGATAGAGACGGGGGTTTCAGCAATTTCTACTCCGGTGTTTCATAAAAAGGGAGAGGCCCATTTCAGCATTGGCTTACTTGAAGCAACTCAGCATCTTGATTCCCGTCGTGATTCTTTAGTAAAAGAACTCTTAGAAATTGGAGAAAAAGCCAGTGAACGTATGGCGGCAGCCTATCTGCTCACCTCAACGGGAGTGGGGGATCCGGGACGATTGTAAGTATAAGAAAAAAGGACAGTCGAGCTATATAATTATAATTTTGAGAGGAGGCTGGATTAATTTTGAGCAGTTTTACTTACCGAGCGCCCCAGACGGTGGAGGAGACTTTAAGTATTCTGCAGGAACAAGGGGTTAAAGCACGTGTTGCAGCGGGATGTACTAATATTTTGCCTGATATTGAGTCGAAAAAGATTACTGAGTGTCTTCTGGTAGATATTAGTAGTTTGGATGAACTAAAGGGTATTCAGGTAATTGACAACAAAATAACCATTGGTGCTTTGACGACGATAGATCAATTAATCCATTCTGAGGTAATTGAAGAAAATGCTTTTGTTCTGTGGCAAGCTTGCCGTCAATTTGCTGATCCTTTAGTTCGCAATCGGGCAACTCTTTGTGGAAATATGGCCAAACCTTCCCCGGCAGCTGATGGTGTAGTTCCTTTATTGGCCTTGGAGGCTACTGTAACTGTAGGGAGTTTGACAACGGGGAGAAGGGATCTGCCAATAGAAGAATTTTTAGTGGGACCGGGAAAGAGTGCCTTAAAGCCTGATGAATTAATCCTTTCCGTGTCTTTCCAAGGGAATAATCCCTTAGGTTCTTTCACCAAGTTCGGTTTAAGGAAGGCCATGGCCATTTCCCTGATTAATATTGCAGTTGTGCTTGAGATAAAGGATGGAACTATTGCTAAAGCCAGAATTGCCTTGGGGTCTGTTGCTCCCACAGCGGTACGGGCCAGGAAAACCGAAGCTTTCTTATGCGGACGAGAAATTACCCCTGAGGTACTAGCCCAAGCTGCAGAACTGGTTCAGACGGAAATAAATCCAATTGGTGATATTCGTGCTTCTCGTGAATATCGATTACTTTTAGCCGGTGTCTTGCTTCGACGTACTATTGAAGCTGCCATCGCACCCGGAAGTGAACTTGCTCAAAGGGAATTTTCGGACGACAACGACAGGGCTGAAAGTTTACAACCGGCTCAGGCGGTACAAGAAGATTTAGAGGATGAAGGGGAGTCGATCCCCTCTAAAGTAGAAATCGAGTCTGTCCGCCCAATTGACCCAGGAGTCTCACACTTAAATGAAGTTGCCATAAGGGTGAAAGTTAACGGTATCGAGATTAGAGCGTCTGTTTTACCAGAAGAATCTTTGTTGGAATTTTTACGCGATAAGGTCAGAAGCTTTGATGTAAAGTGTGGGTGCAAAAAAGGAGACTGTGGAACTTGTACCGTGGTTTTTGCAGGGAAAACCGTTAAATCCTGCTTGGTTCTGGCAGCCCAGGCTCATAAGCAAGAGATTTGGACATTGAAAGGTATGGAGAACGATCAACTAATGCATGATCTGCAGGAAAGCTTTGCTAAGCATGGCGCAGTGCAGTGTGGATTTTGTACACCAGGCATGCTGGTTACGGCCAAGAGCTTCTTAGAACAGGAACGTTATCCAAGCCGAGAGCAAATTAAGGCAGCTCTTGCGGGTAATCTCTGTCGTTGTACCGGTTATAAGAAAATCGTTGATGCTGTATCCGCTGTTGCAGGCACGAGTGTATAAAAGGGGGTTAAGAATATGGAAACATCCGTTGTTGGCAAGGGACTGCCAAAGTTTGATGCTTATACCAAAGCTAAAGGAACTATTGCCTATGCAGATGACTTTAGTCTGCCGGGAATGCTGTATGCCAAAGTTCTACGCAGTAAGTATCCCGCGGCAATGATAATCTCCATCAACACTGCCCGGGCAAAGTCACTTCCGGGAGTTCATGCGGTCATGACCGGTAAAGATGTACCCCACAATAATTTGCGTGCCAAATTCGGTCAGAGTACGGATATTGGACCTAATTTTGAAGGTTTATATCGAGTGTTAGCTGAAGAAAAGGTGCGTTTTTTAGGAGAGGCCATTGCTCTTGTCGCAGCGGACAGTGAGAAAATTGCTGAAGAAGCCTTGGCTCTAATTGACGTAATTTATGAGCAGTTACCGGGAGTTTTTGATCCCATTGAGGCCCTTAAACAAGACGCTTATCTCGTCGGAGATAATGACACTAATCTGGTTTCCCAATTTAAAATTCGTCAGGGGGACGTTGAAACAGCTTTTAAAAGTGCTGATGTGATTGTCGAAAATACCTATAGCGTCCCTTTCAAAGACCACGCCTTTCTTGAACCAGAATCCGGTGTGGCCTGGGTGGATGAGAATGGAATCATCACTATTCGTGTCTGCACTCAAGTCATAGAACATTTCCGAACTGTCGCTGAGGTTTTAGGTATTCCTCATAACCATGTGAGGGTTATTGGTACTTGGGTAGGAGGGGGCTTCGGAGGAAAAGAAGATATTACTGTTGAAAGTTTTCTGGCCCTTCTAACCTGGAAAACCAAGCGGCCTGTTAAGCTGACCTATACACGGGAGGAATCCTTTTTAGCTCACAGCAAGCGACATCCTTTTGTCATGAAATACAAAACAGGGGCGACTAAGGACGGGCTGCTCGTGGCATTGGAAACAGAATTGATCGCCGACTCCGGGGCATACACCTATCTATCCCCTTGGGTTTTACTTTATGCTACAGTCAATGCAGCGGGTCCCTATAACATCCCCAATGTCAAAGTGGACACAGTTGCTGTTCTTACAAACAATCCTTTTAGCAGCGCTTATCGGGGTTTTGGCGCTGTCCAGCCTAATTTTGCCTATGAATCTCAAATGGATGAATTAGCGCGGATTCTAGACTTAGATCCTTTGACTATCCGACTAAAGAACTGTCTGCAGCAAGGAGATACTTTGACAACTGGGGCGGATTTTGGGGGGAGTGTAGCAGTTCGAGAGGTAGCGGAGAAAGCTTGGCAGGCCTTAGGCCCAAAAAGAGCAGACCCTGGTAAACACATTAAACTTGGTCGGGGTTTGGCAGTAGGTATGATGAGTTATGGTCGTCTAACTTTCCTGCATGACACTTCCAGATCCTACATTAAACTTGAACTTGACGGCAGCGTGCTGATGCGCTCGGGTATTCCTGATCTGGGAGCAGGTCAGGCTCAGGCCTTAGTCCAAATTGCTGCCGAAGAACTTGGGGTACCCTTAGAAAAAATTAAAATTTTCACTTCAGATACCTCCTTGACTCCTTTGGCTGGCACTTCGACGGCCACTAGACAACTCTATATGTCAGGTAATGCGACCTTAAAAGCAGCTCGAGAGGTTAAGGAGCGCTTGATAAACAAGGCGTCAGTGATGTTAAAAGCAGATAAAACAGACTTGAAGTTCGAAAATGAAAAAATTATCCGGATCAGCGAACCCGATAAGTATTTAGCCCTGAGCACGGTTATAGGGCAATGCTCTACTGATGGAGATGAGCTATACAGTGAAGCTCAGTTTAATGCGCCTTTTACAGAGGTTCCGGTTTCAGATGTGATTACTGGGCAAACCTTTGCAGATTTTACCTTCGGAGCATATGCCGTTGAGGTGGCCATCGATGAGGAAACAGGAGAAGTCAATGTGGAAAGAGCTGTTACCTGCTACGACGTTGGTAAAGCCATCAATCCACTTAATGTTGAGGGACAATTGGAGGGAGGCGGCGTAGATTCCATTGGCTATGCGCTGACAGAGAACTTTGTGGTGGAGCAAGGTTATCTAAAGAGCCATTCCTTAGCGGAGTATCTTTTGCCGACAGCCTTGGATGTACCAGACATTGAGACGATTTTAGTGGAATCAGGCGCGGGAATTGGGCCCTATGGTGCGAAAGGGATAGGTGAACCAGCCTGTAATGCCATGGCTCCGGCAATTATTAATGCTATCCGTGATGCCGTCGGGGTTAGAATCACTTCCTTGCCGGCGACTCCTGAGAAGATCCTTTTTGCCATGCTTTCCAGAATTAAGTAAGCTCATGCTAAACCTTGGCGATGGTGTTCGCTGTGCTGCAACTGCTTAGGTTACTTTGGAGAGGTTTAAATAGATTTCCCAAAAGTAACTGGAGAATAGCAGAAAACTAAAAAGGAGGGATCCTTCAGATTAATCAAGTAAGGTTGTTGATGTGGTAAGACGGTGGTAAGGAAATTGTGGTACACAAAAAAGGAGGAGGTAGATTTTGAGAATGAAAAGACTGAATAAACTGTCCATTAAGTTGTTGGCTTTAATGATGGTATTTTCTCTCGTTGCCGGTTGTGGTACGCAAGGAACCGCGAGTGCCCCTAAAACGGAGACTAAAACAGTCAAGATAGCATTTCTCGGGCCCTTGACAGGTTCTAACGCCATGCAAGGGGTTGGGGCTCGCAATGCCTTTCAATTAGCGATTAAACAAGCCAATGACTCTGGCAAACTGGCCTATAAATTGGAAGTTGTGGATTTGGACGATGCCTCCAATCCCGGGACCGGAGCCTCAGCAGCGCAGAAAGCCGTTGCAGACCCGGATGTCGTAGCGGCAGTGGGACACTGGAATTCCCCGGTTGCAGAAGCAACAATACCCATCTTTAAATCAGCTGAGATTCCCTTGGTTATCTGGGGAGCCATTGGGCCTAAACTTACAAGTGCTGATAACTATCCTTATGTTACAAGGGTTGCCCCTACTCAGGTTCAAGAAAACGCTCCTCTGGCGGACTTTGTCATTAATGACTTAGGACGCAAAAAGTGGGCTATTATCTCAGATACCAGCACCTATGGTAAAAGCAACACAGATGCTTGGAAAAACGAATTGGCTAAATCCTCTGACACAGAAGTAGTTTCGGTGGACGAAATTCAAGTAGGCCAAATAGACTTCCGACCTATTCTCAGTAAAATCAAAAATCAAAATGTCGATGCCATCTACTTCGGTGGAGTCGTGATGGAAGGCGCTATGGTTCGACGTCAAGCTAACGAACTGGGATTAAACAATACTTTGCTCGTGGGTATCTCCGGTATCTTGGATGACAAATACATTGAAACCGCCGGCAGCGAAGCCGCTGAAGGGGTTATTGCTACTAAGCCTGGTAAGGACGTAAGCGAGATGGCAGGCGGTAAAGCCTTTGATGAAGCTTATACACAAGCCGGCTATAAAGAACCTTATGGTGCTTATGGTCCCTATGCTTATGATGCAGCAAATATAGTGGTGGAAGCCCTGAAACAAGTCGGTCCAGATAAGAAGGCCTTAGTAGATGCAATTACTAAAGCTAAACATGACGGACTACTAGGTACCACAACCTTTAATGAAGTGGGCCAAACTACCAACATCGCAAGTACTATTTCAGTTGTTCAAGATGGAAAATGGGTTGCTTGGGACGCTTCAAAATACAAGAGTGGAGAACGAAAATTGCCGGGTGCTAAATAACCTGTTGATTAACCAGTCTTAGGTGGAGAGTCTACCCCCACCTAAGTGGAGCACGGGGCAGCACTTCCACTATACGAAGTGGAAGGCTCAATGAAGGAATAAAGTGGATAACTTCTTGCCGGCTCTTCAATGATAATTGTTTCAGTCGGTAAGAAGCCTTTAAAGGTTGAAGATGGATAGCAGATTGAGGGGGAGTATTAAATGGATTTTCAGGTAATAGGCAAAGTATTACCACGAAAAGATGGAATCGCCAAGGTCTGCGGTAAAGAACCCTTTGCAAGTGATATTGTGGTTCCGCATATGTTATACGCAGTGACTTTACGAAGTGAACACGCCCACGCTGAGATCCTTAAGATTGATACTTCGGAAGCTGAAAGCATGGGGGCAGTTTGTATAACTCCTACTGAAGTCCCGGACTTTACTTATAATGAACGAACCGTCAGTATCCCTGAAAAGACTTACTGTGACCGCAAGGTTTTACCCAGGCGTGTCCGTCATGTTGGTGAAGCTATAGCTGCTGTAGCGGCCGAGACAGAGGAACTGGCTTTTCGAGCTATGCAGGCTATAAAAGTTGAGTATAATGTCTTGCCCTCTGTGTTGGATCCTGAGGAGGCCATGAAGCCTGAGGCTGAATCTCTCTATGATGAAATCCTATTAGGAAAACAACAGCTTAAAGTTAAGCATAATGTAGCCTGCGAACGTAATATTGTCATCGGTGACCCTGAGGCGGGTTTTGCCGCTGCAGATTATATCGTTGAAAGGGACTATGATTTACCTCGGATTTATCATCATCAAATGGAGACTAAAACTGTGGTTTGCCAACCAGAAGCCAACGGCGGCATTACAGTCTGGACCACAACTCAAACAATTCATAATGTGCGTCAACTGCTGGGCCAAATTTTTGAGCTGCCTTTAAGCAAGATTAACGTCAAGAAACTGAGTATTGGCGGATCCTTTGGTTCTAGTATCCAGATGAATTCCATGATCCCCATTTGTGTCGCTTTAGCCTTGAAGGCCCGATGTCCAGTCAAGCTGGTTAGCAGTCGAGAAGATGATATCCATGACCACGTGAAATTTCCAGCTCGTATTAAGTTAAAAGTAGGTGTAACGAAGGACGCAAAAATAGTAGCAGCAGATATGCGGGTTCTTGTAGATATCGGCGCCCATCAAATCAATTCTTATCCTCTCCTGGGCTGTATGTCCGGCTGGTACGCTTCCTTATACAAGTGGCAGGATTTTCGATTTGACGGGACAGCAGTCTATACAAATAAGGTACCGGGCTGTGCCATGCAAGGGTACGGCAATCCCGAGGTTAACTTCGCTGTGGAGTCCCATATGGATGTTATAGCCAATGAGTGCGGTTTTGACCCGATTGAGTTTCGGTTAAAAAACTATGTAGGTATTGGCGATGAATTTTGGGGTCAAGGCCCCACGGTAAAATCCATCATTAAAAGTTGCGGTGTCGAAGAAATGCTGGCGGTGGGGGCTGAGAAAATAGGGTGGAGTGAGCGTCAATCCAGCCAAGCCAAAACTGGACGTTACCGCAAAGGGGTGGGTATCGCTCGAGGTTTTCATACTTCAGGCACAGGCGGTCCTAAACCAGGAGAAGTTATCGATTATTCCAGTGCAACGATAAAAATCAATGAAGATGGAACGGTAGATGTATTGTCCCCAGTGATGGATTTGGGCGGAGGCACAGGGGAGGCTACGGTTAAAGTAGTTGCTGAGCTGCTCAAAGTCCCCTATGACAAAGTAGAACTGGCAATTGTGGATACCAGAACAACGGGCTATGATGTGAATACCCATGCTACCCGGGGTGTTTACTGTGGCTGCGGTGCTGCATTGCATGTGGCAAAACAAGTCAAGACTAAGCTCTTAGAGTTTGCTTCCCGGATTTTGGAGGAAAATCCTGACGATTTGGACTTGAGTTATGAGCCCGAAGAAAAGAAAACCATAATTCATGTTAAGAGATTTAAGCAAAAACAAATAAGTATCGGTGAAGTTGCCAAGCTGGCCCAAATTTATAGTTGGGGTACCATAGCAGTTTCGGACAGTTATCGGCAGAGAAACTGCCCCCCTTGTTTCGTCGCTCATTTTATTGAGGTGGAGGTTGATACCTGGACAGGAATCGTTAAGGTTCCGAGGGCTATACTGCTTGCGGATTCCGGAACCCCTATTAATCCGGATATGCTGGAAGGCCAGTTAATTGGCTCTTTATCCAGAGGGCTGGGATATGCTGCCTATGAAAGTACGGAAAATGATTTGGAAACAGGTAAGCTGTTATGTGGAGGCTTCATTACGGATAATAAGATTCCCACCAGCTGCGAGATGCCTTTAATGGATAATATTGAAGTATATTTTGCCCATACCTATGAGCCTACCGGGCCTTTCGGAGCTAAAGGAATTGGTGAGGCAGCGCTGAATTCCGTGGCCGCTGCTTATGCTAATGCTATTTACAATGCAATAGGTATTAGATTTTACCATACTCCAATTACACCGGAAAGAATCCTGCAGGCCCTGGAAGGAGGTGCCTCCGTTGAAAACTAATACAAAAATCTTGGCGTCAGAATTTGAATATCTGGAATGTCCAACCCTTGCGGAAGCTTTAAACTGTTTGTCGAAGTATAATGGCAAGGCTAAAATTCTTGCAGGGGGGACTGACTTATTGATAAAAATGAAAAGTGGGCTGCTCCAATGCCAATACCTTATTTTTGTTAAGAAGATTGAAGCCCTGAATTATCTTATCTCAGACAAGAAAACCTTGAGGATCGGGCCCATGATCAGCTTAAGGAGCATTGAAAAGAATGAGCAGGTCAAGGCCTATTACAGTGCCTTGTTTGAAGCGGTTCGTTCAATGGCAGCTACCTCAGTAAAAAATATGGCGACCATTGGCGGAAACCTCTGTAATGGTTCACCGGCTGCAGATACTGCACCCCCACTGCTGGTCTATGGCGCAACTCTGAAATTATCCAGTATACGGGGAGATCGAATTGTTCCGGTGGAAGAATTTTTTGTAGGACCTAGTCAAACGGTTTTGGAGAGTGATGAACTGCTAACAGAAATTTGCCTGCCTGATTTAGGAGACCAAATTGGCAGCAGCTTTCTGAAATTGGGAAGGGTATCAGCTGATATCGCCAAAATTAATGTTGCAGTCTGTTTAAATCGTACCGGCAAGTCTGTCGGCAATTGTAGGATTGCCTTCGGCTCGGTAGCGCCTACACCCATTAGAATACCTGAGGCAGAAGAAATCCTTAAGGGTCAAGAAATGAGCGATGAGTTAATAGTCAAAGCTGCTAAGGCCGCGGCTGGCCTAATCAAACCGATTACCGACAAACGGTCAACGAATAGCTATCGTCAACAAGTAAGTAAAGTGATCCTGGAAGAGGGTATACGGTCAGCATGGCAGCGGGCTGGAGGTGAGCTGTAATGGAGAAAAGGTTAATAAAAGTCACTATTAACGGTAAGTTACGAGAATTGTTCGTTAAGCCGAATGATCTCCTTCTTAACGTTTTGCGCAATGATTTAAACCTCATGGGTACCAAGTACGGTTGTGGTATCGGAGAGTGCGGAGCTTGTACAGTGCTCTTAGATGGTCAAACTGCCTTAGCTTGCCTTATTCTAGCTGTAACGGTTGACGGTCAAGAGATTACAACTATAGAAGGGATGGGTGATCCTGCTCAGCTTCATCCCCTTCAGGAGTCCTTCATTGAGCATGGCGCTGTACAATGCGGCTTTTGTACCCCGGGGATGTTGTTGGCTGGTGAGGCCTTACTCAAGGAAAATCCTAATCCAAATGAGGAGGAAATTCGCGAGTATCTGCGGGGCAATCTTTGTCGCTGTACTGGTTATGCTGCAATTGTTAAGGCAATTAAGTCGGAAGCAAAATGTCAGAGTGCTGACCCGGGTACCCTTAGTGAATAAGACTAAACAAAAAGGAGGTTGGGGCTTTTGTCACTTCTCTTATCTCAGGTTATCAATGCAATAATGCTGGGTTCTACCTATTCGTTGATTGCCATTGGCTTCTCCCTATTCTTTGGAGTTATGGATATAGTTGTGTTTTCAGCAGGAGACGTAGCGATTGTTGCCGCATTTAGCATTTTGGTGCTCATGGGAACTCAAATGCTTCCTGTTCTGGACTCTTTACTCCCTCACGCTGTTTCTTCAGTGGTAATTGTTTTCGTGGGGGCAATGATCACTGCCTTACTCATGCTGCTGATGTATCGCCTAGTGATTAAACCCTTTGAAGGCAAGAGTCCGCTGATGCCCCTTCTCAGTACCATAGCTTCCGGTATTGTACTTCGAGAACTGATTGGTATTTTCTATCCTCAAGGAAGAAATCCCCAGGCTTTTCCTCAGATGCTCCCTAGTGGAACAATTTCTTCCAGCCTTATGATATCCTGGCGAAATGTTATTATTATTTTGGCCACAGTATTCCTAGTGGCACTGCTCTATTGGTTTGTTAATAAAACTAAAATTGGTTTATCCATTCAAGCTGTGTCTCAGAATAGAGAAGCGGCCATGATGGTAGGGCTTAACTGGCGACTAAGTATTTTGGTGACCTTCTTGATTGGGGGATTTTTACTAGGGGTTAGTGGTTTCCTGGTAGCATCCTATTCTGAAGTTGTGCGTTTTGACATGGGCTCAATGTATGGATTAAAAGGATTCAGTGCTGCTGTGGTAGGTGGTCTAGGCAGTATGTTCGGCGGAATAGCTGGAGGCATGCTCATTGCCTTTATCGAAGTTTTTGTTACCGCTTATATTCCCGGAGGCTCAGCCTATTCCGGTGTTGCCGGATTTTTGATGGTCATCGTTTTTATATTATTTAAGCCTGAAGGAATTCTTGGAGAAAAAACAGTCGAAAAGGTCTAGTATGCCCCAGAGGAGGAGGTTAACAAGTGCAGAGAGCTGCTTTTGCTTCAAAAAATAGTCTGGTTACACTGCTCGTTAGTGTCTTAGCTTGTGTGTTTTTATATTTTGCCTTGGTGGGATCCTTATTTGTTGCCTTGACTGTCATAGGCTTAGGTTTAGCCTTAATTGTATTTGGTGAATATATGGGCAAAGCTGAAGCAATTCACACAGCCTTTGGAGAACACAGGATTTTGGGTATAGCCGTGTTGATCATGTTTGTCCTGACCCTCCCATTTTTATTAAAGGGCAACAATTATTTGCTCCATATTGTTGTCATGGGGGGAATCTACAGTGTCGTGGCTCTGGGGCTTAACTTTCAGATGGGTAGTACTGGAATGGTAAACTTTGCAACTGCAGCGTTTTTTGGAACGGGTGCCTATACTTCAGCTCTCTTAGTTACGAAGTTTAGCATTTCACCCTGGCTGGGTACAGTAAGTGGATTGGCAGCGGCTGCTTTTCTGGGGCTGCTCTTTGGTATCCCGGCTTTAAAAACACGCGGTTATTACCTTTCTCTTGTTACCATGGCTTTGCAGGTCATATTTACTCTGATGATCATTAATACAAGTTGGCTAGGCGGCCCCAATGGTGTTCCAGGTATACCTGCTTACAATATCGCAGGGTTTTCCTTCAAGACATCTGTCGTGTTATTCGGTATGAAATTACCTTATCAAGCAAATTACTACTACTTGGTTTTCGCCATTCTTGGTTTAGCAGTTTTGGTAGCGGGACGTTTGTATAATTCCCATGTGGGTTTAGCTTGGAATGCCATCGAACAAGATGAAATTGTGGCTGTTACCCAAGGAATTAATCAGACTAAGATTAAACTATTGGCTTTTGCTTTGGGAGCAGCTTTCGCCGGCCTAGCAGGCGCCTTATATGGACATTATACGAGTTTTATTGGTGTGGAGAATTTTGACTTTTCCATATCCCTCATCTTCATCTGCATGGTTTTATTGGGAGGAATGGACAATGTACTTGGCGTTGTCCTTGGAGCAATGCTGCTGACCATAGTTGATGAGAAACTTCGCGATTTCGCTGACTACCGGATGTTAATGTACAGCTTAATCTTAATCATTATTTTGTTAGCCCGTTCCCAAGGTTTGCTGCCAAAGCGAATTAGAAAGTACGGTAAATTAAGAGACAGCAAGATAGAACCTAATTTCTAACGGATGAATGGGGGGCAATTAAGGCCATGAAAGTTATGCAGACAGAGTCTCTTACAATAAATTTTGGAGGACTAAAGGCTGTCGATGAAGTAGATTTTGCAATTGCTGATGAGGTAGTAGGATTATTAGGCCCTAATGGTTCGGGTAAAACGACATTTTTGAATCTGGTAAGCGGAATTTATCGGCCAACCAGCGGCAAAATCATCTTTCAACAAGAAGATATTACTGGATCGGGAGCCCATGTTATTCGGGGTAAAGGTATAGCCCGCACTTTCCAGACTAATCGGCTTTGCCTAAACCTTAGTATTATTGATAATATGCTCCTTGGTCTTTACAGTAAGAAGAAATCCACTTGGTGGCAAGCTATTCTTCAACCGAAGCAATGCAGAAAAGAACTTAGACAAAATATTGAGAAATGTTTGCAATTGCTTGAGCATTTCAATCCAGATTTAGTTGACAAAGCCTATGATCCCATTACTAGTATAGCCCTTATCGATCGGCGCAGAATTGAAATTGCTAGGGCAATCGTTGGTAACCCCAGGTTATTATTGCTTGACGAGCCAACAGCTGGGCTAAACTCTGAAGAAACAACCCAAATCATCAACGATATCGGAAAGATTCGCCAGGGCGACCAGCAGATATGTATGATCATTATCGAACACGATATGAACGTTATCTCGAGCATTTGTAATAGGGTTGTTGTTTTAAATGCTGGCAAGAAAATCGCCGACGACACCTATCAAGAAATTTGTAAGAACGAGCAGGTGCAAACTGCTTATCTAGGAGGATAAGATCATGCTAGAACTTTGCAATATCAGTACAAAATATGGTCAGATTCCTATGTTAATGGAGGTAAGTATTAAGGTTGACAAAGGTGAAGCGGTCTGTTTATTAGGGGCTAACGGGGCCGGAAAAACAACTGTGTTAAAAACTATTATCAGTATGGTTAAGCCTATTAAGGGAGAGGTCTATTTTAATGGTCAAAGGCTTGATCTTCTGCCTTCACATAAAGTAATTCAGGCAGGAATCGCTATTGTACCGGAGCGGGAAGGATTATTCCCCAAACTTACTGTAGAAAATAATCTGCTGATGGGGGCTTATTACGAAAAAGATAAGAAAAAAATCAACCACAGAATGGAAGAAGTCTTAACAATCTTTCCTAAACTAAAAGAGAGGTTCCGGCGGAATGCAGGTACCCTGAGTGGTGGTGAACGGAAGATGCTGGGGATTGGGAGAGCGCTTTTAGCTGATCCGCAAGTGTTATTGCTAGATGAACCTTCCCTGGGTCTTGCTCCTGCTTTGGTTCATGAAGTTTATACTGTTATTGAAAGGATTAAAAGAGAAAAGAATCTGGCCATTCTTTTAGTTGAACAAAATGCTTTAAAAGCTTTGTCAATTGTAGAACGAGGGTATGCCTTGCAAAAGGGAGGGATCTTTCTGGAAGGTTCCAGTGCAGAACTTCGAGAAAACAAGATCGTGGTAGAATCCTATCTTTCTAGCTGTAGTGTATAACTAACGGACGAGAGAGAGTCAGGCATATCGAAGTAAAAAGTAGATTCAAACTATGGATTACATAATGCTTAGTCACTAATAAATTCTTGATAATAGAATAAAGCTTTCTGCGAGGCAACCGTAATTGCTTCTCTATGTACCGGACATGGTTATTAGAGTTGAGATAGGGTTGTTTTTTGTATTAGAATAGTTATAGTTGCAGTTCTCGGGGAATCAAGAAAGTGTTCTTGTGAGTTGGAGATTTATGATGTTTATAGGTAAATAGTGGATATATAGTAAATAATTATTTGAACCTTTAAAGAAGGATATTTTAGATTAATATCGAATTTTATAACATAAAGAATTGTTCCTGATTCTTAATCCTTATTCTTATCATACTGATAAGTGTTGACTGATCCGAGAGTCCAGAATTATTAAATAATGTTTCTTTACTCATATAACCTCGATAATTGGTTCGAGGGTTTCTACGAAGCAACCTTAATTGCTTCTCTATGAGCCAGGGATGGCCATAGAGTCTTGTAATAGAGGTTGCTTTTTCGTGTCTTCAAATTTAAAAATGAGGTGAGAAAATGAAGTATTTTCAACCGCACAGCGTGGAAGATGCTCTAGAAATCGCTCAAACAGCGGAGGCTACTTTCTTAGCTGGGGGAACTGATCTCGTGCTTCACATGCGTACAGGTAAAGTACAGCCTTCCGGAATCATTGATTTAGGCAAAGTATCAGTTCTTCGTGAGATCAAAATTACCGACGGATTTTTGAACATCGGGAGCATGGCTACGTTTGCAGATTTAGGAAAGAGTGAACTGGTTCTTCGGAACGCCTATGCTCTTTGGCAGGCCTGTCAGACTATGGGCTCTCCACAAATTCGTAATCAGGCAACTCTGGGCGGTAACTTAGGTAACTGTTCACCAGCTGCGGATGGCTTACCACCCCTCCTAGCGTTGGGGGCTGAGGTTCATTTAATGTCCGCTGAGAAAGAGGAGATCGTTCCTTTAGCGACTCTTTTGGGACGTACTCCACTTCTTGGGCAGGAAACTCTTATTCGTGGATTTTGCATTCCATTAAAGGAACTGAAAAGTGGGTTTGCTAAACTAGGTCGACGCAGAGCCTTAGCCATTGCGCGTCTGAGCGTTGCTGTGGCTTTGGAAGTTAATGAAAATAAGGTTGAGAATGTTCGTGTAGCTCTAGGGGCAGTTGGCAGACGCGCTTTCCTTAGTGAATCTCTTAGCCAGGTCTTAAGTGGTCAAGAATTAAATCAGGAATGGTTAGAAAAAGGAGTTTTAGAAGTTCAACGGATTGTCCGAGAAGCTTTGGGAACTCGGGCATCTGCGCCCTATAAAAGAGTAGCGGTTTCTGGAGTCTTTCGTGAAGCTTTAGAATCCATCATCACAGAGGGAGGGATACAAGCATGATAGAGATTAATCTTGTAGTTAATGAAAAGCCTTATACCTTGAACGTTGAACCGAGTGAACGTCTCATTGATGCTTTACGCAACCGTCTAGGACTACTTGGAACAAAAGAAGGATGCGGGGAAGGTGAGTGCGGAGCCTGCACCGTGATTATGGACGGTAAAACTGTGAACTCCTGCCTTGTTCTTGCTGCTCAAGCTAATGGAAGTGTTATTACTACGATAGAGGGAGTAGGAAATCGGCGCTCCCCTCATCCAGTTCAGAAGGCCTTTGTTGAAGTCGGAGCCGTCCAATGTGGATTCTGTACCCCTGGGATGGTTTTATCTGCAAAAAATTTACTGGATAGGAATTTGAAGCCTAGTGAAACGGAAATAGGAATTGCTATGTCCGGGAACCTTTGTCGATGTACCGGATATGACAAGATTCTGCGCGCTGTGAAAATCGCTGCTGAGGAGGGGGCAAAATGAAATCTTCAGTAATAGGTTCGCGAGTTGTCAGAGAAGATGCATGGGGAAAAGTCTTTGGGCAAACTAAGTTCCCTGCGGACGTAAATCTCCCAGGCCAGATCTATGCAGTGGTTATTCGTAGTCCCCATCCTCATGCCAAAGTTTTAGGTATTAACTCCGAGAAGGCCATGAGCCTTGAGGGTGTTGTGACAGTTTTGACAGCCAAGGATGTCCCCAATAATTCCCATGGAGTGCTCTTTCGCGATCAGCCAGTTCTCGCTGAATATGTACGCATGGTTGGAGACCCGGTGGCGGTAGTCGGAGCGGAAACAGAGGAAATTGCTCGCGCTGCTGCAAAGCTTGTAGTCGTAGAATACGAGGTTCTGCCTGCAGTTTTTGACCCAGAAGAGGCTATGACGCCTGCTGTACTCCCTCTACATCCAAACCTTCGTCCAACTAATGTTCTTTATCACATGCCGATCCGACGTGGAAACATGGAAGAGGGTTGGGCTAAGGCAGATATAGTTATTGAGAAAGAATACAGCACTCAACATGTGGACCATGCCTTTTTGCAACCCGAGGCGGTGTTGGCTTATGTGGATGAACGCGGACACATGGTAGTGCAAACAGCTACCCAATACGCTCACTATGATCGGGGTGAAATTGCCCATGCTTTAGGGCTTCGCTTCAGTCAAGTTCAAGTCAAAACCTTAGCCGTGGGAGGAGCTTTTGGGGGACGAGAAGATATTTCACTGCAGATTATCGCGGCCCTTATGGCCAGGTATACACTCCGACCTGTAAAAATGGAAAATACTCGGGAAGAATCTTTTTATTCCCATTCCAAACGTCACCCCATGAAGATGTATTATAAGACTGGTGCAACAAAGGATGGCAAGTTAGTGGCTTTAGAAGCCAAGATCATTGGTGATGCAGGAGCTTATGCTTCGTGGAGTATCAACGTCTTGCGCAAATCGGCGGTCCATGCAAGCGGCCCGTATGTCATTCCTAATGTTTCAATTGATAGCTACGCAGTGTTTACCAACAATCCCTATGCCGGAGCTATGCGAGGCTTTGGTGCAGCTCAAACTGTACTGGCTTATGAAAGTCAAATGGATCTGCTTGCCAGGAAGATTGGGATTTCGCCGTTAGAAATTCGCTTACGCAATCATTTTAAGGTGGGAAGCACAACGGCCACTGGTCAAGTACTGACGGGTAGTGTTCCACTCGATCAGTGTCTGGCAAAAATCGCACCTTATCTCGAGAGAGGGGGGGACTCCCAGTGAAAAAGAGGGGAATTGGATTAGGTTGTTCTTGGTATGGCACAGGTTACGGGAACGGATTCCCAGATGTCTCAAGCGCCTTTGTAGAGATTCACGATGACGGTTCAGCCACGGTGCTGACCGGGGCCGTTGATGTTGGACAAGGGAGTAACTCGATCTTTGCTCAAATTGTCGCGGAAGAACTTGGACTGGAGTCTCAGGATATCTGTGTTTATTCTGGTGATACGGATGCCACGCCGGATTCAGGGACAACGGCGGCAACAAGGCAAACCTATAATACGGGAAATGCAGTATTGAAAGCCGTTCGCCAAGCAAAATCTTCGCTGTTGGATTATGCGGCTCACAAGTTTTCCTGTCCGACGACAGAAGGAATTGAGTTAAAGAACGGTTCTATAGGGGTCAAAGGGGATCCTTCTCGCCAGATGCCTTTAGCAGATATGGTGTTCCAAGCTCGCTTAGCGGGGGAACGTTTTATTAGTGCAGAAAGCTCGACAGCGCGTTCAACGCCTGTAGACCCGGAAACCGGACAAGGAGCGCCATACTGGCCTTATGCCTTTGGCTGTCAGTCTGCTGAAGTTGAAGTTGATACAGAAACGGGTATGGTTCGTGTCCTTAAAGTAGTTGCAGTTCATGATGTAGGAAAGGCCTTAAATCCGACTCAAGTTGAAGGACAAATTGCGGGCGGAGTGACTCAAGGCATAGGATTTGCTTTGCTAGAGGAACTAGAATTACACGAGGGCAAAATTAAAAATCCCGCCCTTTCTAGTTATTTGATTCCCACGGCCTTAGATGTGCCTAATATAGAAGCTTTGTATGTGGAAGATGCAGAGTGTACCGGTCCGTTTGGTGCGAAGGGACTGGGCGAACCAGCAATGCTTCCAACCGTTGCGGCAATTATCAATGCAATTGATGATGCTGTGGGAGTAAGGATTACGTCTTTACCAGCGACGCCAGAAAAGATATTGCAAGCGTTGGCAGAGAAAAAGAGGGGGGGAGAATGTTAGCATCCAGAAGCTGAAAATAAGTTATTATTTGTAATCAGATGTTTAGTTTATGATGGCAATTATGATTTAGTAACGCATTAATTAAGGAAAACAACCAAACTTTAATAAAATCAATAAGTTTAGCTTAAACTACCAAGTAGAAATGAAATTAACATTAGGAACTGTAATTAATGGGAGGGCTGTTCATGTCAACCGTTAAGAATTCATCAGGGAACCCAGAAGGCTTCTTAGAAAAGTTCTTTAAACTAAACGAATTAGGGACAAATGTTCGAACGGAAATTATTGCGGGGTTAACCACGTTCGTTACGATGGCATATATTTTATTTGTAAACCCCTTAATATTACAAGATGCCGGAATGCCTATTAGTGCGACTTTTGCCGCTACCGCCATGGCAGCAGCATTTGGTACCCTGATTATGGGGTTATACGCCAACTATCCTATCGCCTTAGCACCTGGAATGGGGCTTAATGCCTTCTTTACGTATACTGTTGTTCTAGGTATGGGACTTAGTTGGCAAACAGCACTCGGAGCAGTTTTCATTTCAGGTATCGTCTTTTTCATTATGACGGTCACGAAAATTCGAGAGTGGATTATTGAGGGCGTACCTCCGGTTTTACGAATTTCTATTGGGGTAGGTATAGGCTTATTTATTGCTTTTATTGGACTTAAAAATGGTGGCCTAATTGTTGCTGATCAAGCCACGTTTGTTAAACTGGGAAATATGAAGTCGCCTGGCGTTCTTGTTACTGTCTTCGGTCTCATCTTTACGGGTGCGCTGATATCAAGGAAAGTTAAAGGCGGTTTGTTGATTGGGATCATTGCTACGACGTTATTGAGCATGATCATGGGTGTTTCTCCGTATCCAACTGGAATATCGAGTTTTATCTCCCTTACTAATCCATTTGCTTCTGTTGCACCGGTAGCCTTCGAACTTGATATTTTGGGAGCTCTAAGTTATGGATTTATTTCGATTCTCTTTGCCTTTACCCTGGTAGACTTGTTTGACAATATCGGCACCTTACTTGGAGTAACGCGTAAAGCAGGTCTTTTAGACGAAAACGGAAATTTACCTCGTGCTGGAAAAGCCTTAATGGCAGATTCGGTGGGAACGACCTTCGGATCTATCGTGGGAACTCCAACCGTAACGTCATATATTGAAAGTGCCGCCGGCGCAGCTGAAGGTGGTAAAAGCGGACTCACTGCTGTTACGGTTGCAGGTCTCTTCATAGTTTCACTAATTTTTGCTCCTCTGGTAGGACTGATTCCTGGTCAAGCAACTGCACCTATTTTGATATTAGTGGGTGTCTTGATGATGGCGGAAGTTGTTCACATTAACTTTGACGACTTTACTGAAGCTTTACCTGCCTTCATGACGATCGTTATGATGCCGTTAACCTTCTCCATAGCTCAAGGTATTGCATTTGGATTTATGTCTTACACATTCATAAAACTTGTGAGCGGTAAGCATAAGGAAAATAATTTAGTGATGTACGTTTTCACGGTTCTCTTTATCATTCACTTTATTATCGGGGGACATTAATCTAACTTAAAATGGCCCGGAGAGATGTGGTTAGAACACATCTCTCCATAATCTTGGAAAACTGTGTGGAGTTTCTCCCTAATATAAAGTATAGTTTATCTAGTCAAAGAGATATTTTGACGTTAGATGTGGGATGCTAAAGATGGGTATTCAAACCAGATGTTAAAGAGGGATAGAGTTGCCTAATTAACCTAATGCTAACGCTTTCTGTTGGCCGAGAGCACCTTTAGCAATAAGGGAAAGGATGAAGATAGGATGCGTATTCTCTTTAAAAATGCCACTATCGTAACAATGAATGCTGAGCGTGAAATTATTATGGGAGACCTGCTTGTAGATGGATCTCAAATCGTGGCAGTTGGCGGTGTCATCGAACAACCTGCAGATCAAGTAATAGAACTCAATGGAGATTTACTAATTCCCGGATTAATTCAGACTCATATTCATTTATGCCAAACATTATTTAGGGGTCAGGCAGATGATTTAGAGCTTTTAGATTGGCTCAGACAAAGAGTTTGGCCGTTAGAAGGCGGACATGATCCGGAATCTTTGTATGACTCTGCATTATTGGGTATTGGAGAGTTGTTCCTTGGAGGGACCACGACGATTGTGGACATGGAAACTGTGCATCATACAGAACATGCCTTCGAAGCTATTCTTTCTACCGGCTTGAGGGCATTGAGTGGAAAGGTTATGATGGATGATTGCAACGGAGATCTTCCTCCTTCTTTACAAGAGAAGACGGATGTTTCTATTCAAGAAAGCGTCGATTTATTTGAGAAATACAACGGCAAAGGAAATGGGCGGCTCGAAGTTGCTTTTACACCTCGTTTCGTTATTTCCTGCACCGATACATTATTAAAGGAAGTTTCCCGACTCGCCAAAGAAAAAAATGCCTTTGTGCATACACATGCTTCTGAAAATCGCTCGGAAATACAGGTTGTCGAGAGCACGCGAGGGATGCGCAATATCGTTTACTTGGATAAAGTCGGTTTAACCGGGCCAAAACTAATATTAGCGCATTGCATCTGGCTGGATGAGGCAGAAAAGGAAATTCTGGTCCAGACTAAGACACGAATTTCACATTGCCCTTCTTCGAATCTGAAGCTAGCCTCGGGGATTGCACCGATTCCAGAGCTTATGAAACGCGGGGCAGAGGTTTCCTTGAGCGCAGATGGAGCACCTTGCAACAACAATTTAGACGGATTTCGAGAGATGCGTCACGCGGCATTGATTCAGAAACCCCTACATGGCCCAACGGCCATGCCTGCACGAGAGGTTTTTGAGATGGCGACCCTAGGTGGTGCTCGGGCCATTGGTCATGAACATGATCTAGGAAGCTTAGAAGTCGGAAAAAAAGCAGATTTGGCAGTGGTTAGCTTGCAGGGGTTGCATACTTGGCCTAATGAGCATGTTGATGTTTACTCACAATTAGTATATCAAGCAGTTTCCTCGGATGTCCGGTTAACAATGGTAGACGGACAAATAGTCATGAAAGATCGCCAACTGTTAACGATTGATGTTCCAAAGCTTAAGATAAGTTCGACAAAGAGTTTAAATAGAGTTATGCAGCGGGTTGGACTGATATAAGAATGCTGACGCGTATTCGATATCGCAGCGCCAGGAAAACGAACCGTTAGGTTCGTTTTCCTGGTATATGCCCCTGAAGCGGCATCAGCAGATGATGAAGGTCGGGCAGCTTCGCCCACATCCTGCAAGAAAGCTAATTAGTGCGAAGACAGTGTCTGCGTGTGCGGGCGCTAACCAAGATATCTGTTTGGATGGAGTGATGGAAATGTCGAACTTTAAGCAAACGATGGATGAGGCCCGGGGGCTTGTTAAGATTGACTTGGTTCTGCGACGAGCTAAGTTAGTTAATGTCTTTTCTGGAGAAATTCATGAAACGGATATTGGAGTACATGAAGGTTTTTTTGTAGGTATTGGCAAGTTCGAGAAAGCAGAGAAGGAACTTGATTTATCCGGTAAATATGTTGTTCCTGGTCTGATTGACGGACATGTTCATATCGAAAGCTCGCATCTTTGTCCGGAAGAGTTCTGTTCCCTTCTTCTTTCCCATGGAGTTACCACTGCTGTTGTAGATCCCCATGAAATTGCTAATGTTATGGGGATCAAAGGAATTCAATATATTCTCGATAGTGTTGACAGGTTACCCTTCAATACGTTTGTTGCCCTTCCTTCTTGCGTTCCAGCTACAGAACTGGAGACCTCAGGGGCTCGTCTTGAAGCGAAGGATTTGTTACAATTCGTTGGTCATCCCAGAGTGATAGGTTTAGGGGAGGTTATGGACTATCTAGGTGTGATCCAAGCTAATCCCGATATGGTGGACAAGTTGAAACTGCCGGTTCCCTTTTTTGATGGGCATGCTCCAGGAATATCTCCGCAGGATTTAAATGCCTATTATCTAGCGGGAATACACACGGAGCATGAATGTTCCACTGTTGAAGAGGCTAGAGAGCGTCTAAGACGTGGTTTTTATGTTATGCTTCGCGAGGGCAGCGCTGCTAAAAACCTCATAGATCTATTGCCAGTGGTCACCTCTCAAAACTCAGGACAATGTCTTCTTGTAACGGATGACCGTCATCCGAGGGACCTTATTCACGAAGGAAGCATTGATCATCTGGTACGTTTGTCAATCAAGGCGGGCATGGATCCTGTGCAGGTCATTCAAATGGCCACGATTAATGCGGCTCGTGCCATTGGACTTAAGCATTTAGGAGCTGTGGCTCCTGGATATCAGGCTGACTTCGTTGTTTTGGAGGATCTTAACACCTTTGAGATCCTGGAAGTATTTTGGCGTGGAATAAAACAAAGTGAAGGCAATGAGCGTCCACGATTTTCACGCTATAATGTCGCAGGTCTTACGAAAAGTGTTCATCTTGGTAAGTGGTCCTCAGATAAGCTGAGGGTTTTTACAAATAGCGAGTCAAAGTCGAATCAAGCCCAGGTTCGGGTTATCGGAGTCCAAGAGCATTCGCTGGTGACGTCTGCCTTGATTCGTGAACTACCGGTCCGTAATGGTCTTGTTTATCCAGATCCGGCTCAGAGAATTGCGAAGATTGCTGTGATTGAAAGACATCACCAAACCGGTAACGTAGGTTTAGGATTTGTCGAAGGATTGGAATTGAAAAAAGGAGCCATAGCTTCAACAATAGCTCATGATTCGCATAACTTAGTTGTCGTAGGAATGAGTGATGAAGAGATGAACCTCGCAATTATGACCTGTAATGAGATGGAGGGAGGGCTTTGCCTTGTTGATGGTAATCAGGTAATAGGCAAGCTTCCTTTGCCGATTGCAGGTCTTATGACGGATCAGGATGCTGAAACAGTTGCACAAAGTCTAACCGAAATGCATAAGAAGGCACTTTGCCTTGGAATTAGTGAAAAGGTTGATCCGTTTATGACTCTAGCCTTTCTTTCCCTGCCTGTAATTCCCCTCTTGAAACTGACGGACTTAGGGCTGGTAGATGTAGAGCATTTTCGATTGACGAAGGTCGTTTTGTAAGGGCGGGTTAAAAATGGAACTGACAGTTAGTATATTTTATGGAAAGTGTCATCTTAGCTTATTATTTAGCTAAGATGGCTTTTTTTTTCTGTAGCAACTTCAGAAAATTGTTAATATACTTCCTGGAATGTATTGAAAAATATTACCTATTAGTATAAAATTATAATTAATAGACAATATTAAGTGATAATTGCATGTCGATATTTTTAATCAAGGTAGGACTAAAGGGAAAAATTTATTTAAATACCTAAACAATTAAAGGTTTTCATGATATTTTGACGAATTAAATCGTTTAGAGAAAATGACGCAGATGGATAGGGTGAAGATTCATGCGCTTGGTAAATACTCATTATGTCAGGGAAGGATCAGTTTTAGCACGTCCTGTGATTAGCCCTTCAGGTAGTGTTTTATTGCAATCAGGAGTTCGTGTGACTGCTTCCTATATTGAACGTTTAAAAGACATGGGTTATGATGTTCTATTTATTCAGGATGATCGATTGGATGATGTTGAATTTGGTATGTCTATAACTGGGCAAACACGTGAAGTTGCCTATAAAACGATTAAACATGTTAGCAGTTATATTGAGAGTGGTATGGAAGGTTCGCTAGTGGTGGACGAGGTACGAGCTGCCATTCAGAAAATGGTTAATGACTTGTTGTCTAGTTCAGATATTCTAGGGAATTTGACTGAGATTCAGGGATATGATAATTATACATTTCACCACTCCATTAATACATCGATTATCGGACTTGTACTAGGTATCGCTTCAGGTTATTCTGAACGGAAACTACTTGAACTTGGCATGGGCATACTCATGCATGATATCGGAAAAATATTAATTCCAGAATCGATTTTAAATAAGAAGACACCACTTACAGTGGAAGAATTTGAGGAGATCAAGCGACATACGGTCAAGGGATTTGAAATCCTGCGCAAAAATAATGATTTCAGTTTACTGTCCACTCATGTAGCCTTTCAACACCAAGAAAAATGGGATGGTTCAGGTTATCCAAGGGGTCTTAAAGGAAGCGAAATTCACGAATATGGTAGGATTACGTCAGTTGCCGATGTGTACGAAGCCCTTACCAGCAAACGAGTTTATCGCAAAGCCATTGAGCCCAATGAGGCCTTTGAATATATCATATCTCAATCGAATTCTCATTTTTGTCCAACAACTTTAGAAGTTTTCAAAAAACACATCGCCGTCTACCCCTCTGGTTCCGGTATACTCCTAAGCAATGGACAAAGAGGAAACGTTGTAAAACAAAACCCTTCGTTTCCTAATCGCCCCTTCGTTAGGGTATTTTACGAGGATGAACGAGAACTGGCCTGCCCGATTGATTATAATCTAGCAGAGTGTCCGTCGCTAATGATTGTTTCCGTCGATAATCGCTGAAACCAAAGAAGTAGTAAAAATGAGAAAATTATGAGCCTTAGGTTTACTTCTATAAAGTGAAGTAAACCTAAGGCTCTTTCAGTGTAGACCCCCATGCCGCTTTGAGGCACCACGGATGAATGAAAGATCCAGTATGCTTTTGTCATTGCTACGAATCCATCTCGAGTGATGTGTCATCCTGAAGGAGGAACGACTGAAGGATCTAGATCCTTCGTTAACGCTCAGGATGACATTAACCAACAGAGTAGGTGAAAGTTGCAAGTGTATTGGAGGGGAAATTCATGAATTGCTCCTACAGAAGATCTTTAAAGTCCTCTATTTGATGTACTGGCCGCTGGCAAGAGAAGTTTTCACACAAATAAGCGGTTATTTGGCTTGGGTCAAGAGGGTAATCACGGATCCAAGGGACTATTTCTCCAAGCGTTCCTTCCTGGTATAGAACCGAAGCATAGGGGCGGAATGTGGAAAAGAAAGCTTGACGCATCTCAACTAGATCGTCTGAATCCAGGGGACCCGCTAATATTAATTCCTGAGTAGGATGAAGGGCGAATTGTAGTGCTTGTAGAAACGCTGTATATCCTGAGGGATGTTCTTCAAGAACCGTTCTAAAATCAAGCAGTTGTTGTTCTGCCTTATGCTCCCAACGTTCATCACCAGTCAGTCGACCTAGCCGAAGAAGGTTGAGTGCAGTGATTGAGTTGCCAGAGGGAACAGCCCCGTCATAGCTTTCCTTAGGACGGAAAAGTAGTTCTTCGGCATCTGAACCAGTTAAATAGTATCCTCCGCTTTCTTCGTCCCAAAACAGGCGATCTTGGTCCTCTTGAAGTTGAAGTGCGGTTTTGAGGAATTGAGGATTACCACTTGCAGAATATAGTTCAAGCAGACCCCAGATGAAGAAAGCATAATCATCTAGGTAGCCGAGATAGGCTGAATCGCCCTCTCGGTAACGGGCCTTGAGGCGTCCATCACCACGTTGAAGATGAGTAAGAATAAAGTTTGCAGCTTTTTCAGCGGCTTCGAAATAAGACCTGTTTCCGAAAACCTGGGCTCCTTTTGCCAAGGCGGCAATCATCAAACCGTTCCAGGAGGTTAATATTTTATCGTCCTTATGAGGGTGTATCCGTTTTTCTCGAGTGGCAAAGAGAGTTTGACGTGCGCCTTCCAGAGATTTTATAATCTCATCCTCTTTCAGGGCGTTATCGTGAGCAGCTTTCTTAATAGATCCCATTAAAAGGTTGGGTATATTTTTTCCTTCAAAGTTACCTTGTGAGGTGATGTCATAAACAGCACAATACTTAAGGGCCGTCTCTTTGTCCAATACGGCTTCAACCTCTTCGGGAGTCCAAACGTGGAATTTCCCTTCTTCCCCTTCAGCGTCAGCGTCTTCAGCGGAATAGAAACCGCCCTCAGAGGACGTCATGTCTCTTAGGACATAGGTGAAAATTGCTTGTGCTATCTGAGCATCTTTTTCTAAATGTGAGACTTGATAGTTTTCCAAGTACGCTAAAGCTAACAAGGCATTATCGTAGAGCATTTTCTCGAAGTGAGGGACTAACCATTTTTCGTCCGTACTATACCTGGCAAAACCAAATCCTATGTGGTCGTACATTCCACCAAGAGCCATTCCTTCGAGAGTTTTGCGGACCATTTCTAGTGCCTTGTCTTGGGGATGGTCCATCGCATAACGAAGAAGGAAGGTAAGGGTATGAGGGGTAGGGAATTTCGGAGCACGACCAAATCCTCCGTAACCCTCGTCAAAGCTCTGGACTAAGGTTTCATAAGCTTTGGAAATAACCTCCGTCCCCCAGGACTTAAAGGAATTAGAAGTTTCTTTTAGCTCGTTTGCAATTGGGGAAGAGGTTTTACTTGGCAATGAACGCCCCGATTGAATGGCAACCACTAATTGATCGGCAGATTCTCGCAATTTTTCTTCGTTACTTGCCCAGAGACTCCCTACTTGGTCTAAGAGTTCCATGATCCCTTTATATCCATAGCGCTCAGTTTTTGGGAAGTATGTCCCAGCAAAAAAAGGCTTTTTCTCGGGTGTCATCATAATAGTTAGGGGCCAACCACCTGAACCAGTAAGAGCCTGACAGAAGGCCATGTACAAATGATCGACATCCGGGCGTTCTTCCCGATCCACTTTAATGGAGATAAAGTCGCGATTAAGTAAAGCCGCAACTTCTTCATCTTCGAAGGATTCCCGTTCCATAACATGGCACCAGTGGCATGTGGTAATAATTACCATTATTACTAGGAGTACCCAATAGAAAGAAATATTGGCTTATTTTCAGCTTGAGCTTTTTCAAAAGCCTCTTGGCCCCAAGGGAACCAATCGACAGGATTATAAGCATGCTGTAATAAATAAGGCGATTTCTCGTTTATCAATCTATTGGGTACAGCATTATTATTGGTCATAGCATCACCTTCTTTCGTTAGTAATTTTTTGATTTTAATTAGTATATCCGAAAACAAAAAAGATACCGACAAAGTGTAACAAATGTCCCTCTTCCTCACTCGCTTTGAATACCTATAGTCCCTTCGTGATTCTTTACAATAGACTTACAAATAGATAACTCTAAACCGCTCCCGCCCCCGTCACGCGAACGCGCCCAATCTGGAAGTTTGGATACATCCCAACGTCCGTGGTGCCCATGGTGTCCAATTGCATCGGCGAATAGTTCTCAGTTCTCCTCCGTTTAAAGCTAGGTTGCCTTACGAATTTTTATAATTATGTGGTTTTTCGATATAATTAAACATTATTTTGCCTTGCTGAAAAGAAAGACAGATGTTATCATATGCTATATGGAACATATAACATATGAGTCGTTGAAAAAAGCAGAAGTGATTTTTCGTGCCTTGGCGGATCAGACTCGTCTCCGGATAGTGAGGATTCTATTTTTAGGTGGAGAATCAACCGTTTGTGAGCTTGTGGACGCACTTCAAGTACCTCAATATTCAGTGTCACGCCATCTCTCTATACTTAGGCATGCAAATATTGTTAACGAAAGACGGGAAGGAGCTTGGAGGTATTATTCAGCCCTAGTAAAGTCGGAAAGTTTTACCGGTGAACTACTCACCATTATTGGGGCTAATCTTAGTGAAGAACAATTGGAATTAGACTTGGAAATGTATAAGAAGCGATTGTCTTTAAGAGTAGATGGAAAATGTGTAATTGGAACAGATACCTAAAGTTATAGGATTATTTGCAAGGAGGACGGGGGTAATTGTCAGAACTTGAGCAAAAAACTAAAGAATTAATTGCTATAGGGGCAAGTATTGCTGCAAATTGCCAGCCATGAGTGGAGGTGCATTACGAAGCTGCCCGTGCGGCAGGTGCAACAGTTCTAGAAATAAGAGATGCAATTGATATTGCAGAAATGGTAAAAGAAACTGTAATGATGAATTCAAGGGTATTAATTGATATGCTTATAAATGAATCAACAGATAAGAAAGAGCAGTTGGATACTATCCCTGCTAGTTGCCAGCGAGTGTGTCGTAACTAAGAAAGAATTCATTTGGGCGAAAAGCAGCTACCTAGTTCAGATAACATATTTTTTTAATTCTCCATATGCTGATATGCACATATATGCAATTATTATCGTTAATTTTCTTGATTCTATTTAAAAGGAGGAACCGGAATGCCTAAATGTGAAAAATGTGGGTTAGATGTCTCGCAAGATGAGCTATACGAAGATAATGGATTAAAGGTATGCGAGGACTGTAAGATAAGTGGCATAAAGCGTCCGGAAACAAAAATTAAATTCTGAAGTAATAACTCATTAAAACTGATTAGGATTGTACTGCATATTACCGTATTTTAGACATTTTCTTTCGCTAATCGCTCAAGGTCAGAGTAAATATACCTAATTTATTAAGGAGGTTGTTTATCGTGACTAATTGTAATCGTAGTGAAAAATCGATATTGAGGAATGTTTATGCATGTAGTGGTTGTGCTGATGTAGGAGAAATAGCGGATCAGGTAAGCCGACAATTGCGAAAAGAGGGTTTTGCCCAATCCTCAATGAGTTGTATAGCCGGTATTGCTGCACATATGAAACCATTTATAGATGCAGCCAAAAAAGTTGAGGAAGTAATAGTAATTGACGGTTGCCAGGTGATTTGTGGTAAGAAGGTTATGGAGCATGCGGAAATAAATGCTGTGTCTTATATTTTAACGGATATGGGATTGAAAAAGGGGAAAACAGAAGTCACTTCAAAAGTTATTAACGATATTTGCAATAAAATTAAGGAAAGAACAAAATCGATATAATTCCTAATCTTACGTCAAACACTAAGCAATCCGCCGGGTGATTACCGACAATCATGTCTTAAGCGAACGGGTTCAGAGTAAAAAGCTGTACCTTTTCGTTTTTTCTAATTTTGTACTAGTAACCGAATGAAATCAGATTAGAATTGCAAGTGCCAAATATTTTAGGTAACGAAAAAGAGATTAGGCAATGTATATTAAAAAAGTCCCGGTGAAGCGGTGGAAAGGATGCTGACCCAGTTAGGTTGTGAACCTGCCTTTGCCGTAGCTGGAGAGGAAGCTGTTCTTCTTTAGAGGGAAGTCAGTGAGAGAGGCGAGCCCTATGATGCTGTTATTTTCGATCTAACCGTCCCCGGTGGAGCAGGTGGCAGACAGGCCCTAGAGGAGATTATTAAAATCGATCCCCATTTTATAGGTTTACGGCTCCTTGACTTCATCGTACCCGAGGATGTTGAGAGAGCACAATCCAACATTCTACAAATGTATCAAGGCTGTAATCTAAGACCTAATGAATACCGTGGGGTGCGTCAGGATCAAAGTATCTTTGATATTGAGGTAAATAGTGGGTTTATTCATAGTGCAAATGGACAACCGACCAAGATGGTATTTATTGTCCGTGACATTACAGAACGCAAGCTGGCAGAGCAAAAAATACAAGAGCTGGTTCAACAGCTTGAAATCGAGAAGAATACGGCTGAGCTCAATTCGATTACTGACAGTCTGACAGGATTGGCGAATCGTAGATATTTTGATGAGGCTCTCAGAACAGAGTTTTACAGGTTGAAGCGATCTGGGTCTACTTTGTCGCTAATCATGATAGATGTAGATTATTTTAAGAAATTCAATGACAGCTATGGACATTTAGCCGGGGATGATTGTTTGCGACTAGTTGGAACTACGTTAAAAACAATTGTTGGGCGAGCACCTGACATTGTTGCACGATATGGTGGCGAAGAGTTTGTTGTTATACTGCCTGAGACAGATGAAAATGGGGTTAAATCTTTGGGGGAGCGAATCCGGAAAGCAGTTGAAGAGCTTGCTATTCCACACTCTGCATCCGACACTGCTGAATATGTTACGGTCAGCCTCGGGGTTGTAACCGTTTACACGAACGGGTTAGCATCACCAGAGAAAGTTGTGGCACTAGCTGATGAAGCGCTTTATTGTGCCAAAAAAGGAGGACGTAACCAGATCGCGGTTGCAACTGCAACCTGTTGCTAAAGGGTGCTATCAGATTGTAATGAAAAACGTCTATCGTAAGATAAAAAACGGGTTCAGCGTAATAATAATCGCTGAACCCGTTTTTTCTGAACTGGTTATAGTAAGCAGTTTGCCGCCATTGACATGTGCGTAATTGACACCAAATCAGCTATACCCAATAGATAAGAAAACAGGCTTGTTCTCTGTTTTCGCTATTTGAAAAGCCTCTTCGCTCCAAGGATACCAATTGACGGGGTTATAAGCATGTTGGAGCAAGTAGGGGGACTTCTCGTTAGCTAATCTATTGGGTATTCTAGTATTTGTTGACATGGGCAATCACCACCTTTCTAATCAAACTTAATAAAGAAAAAACAAGCGAGCCCTATGGGATTTGTATTATTATATCCCACGAGGCTCTAATTTTATCTATACTTAATTGGGGATATTTTCGTTGGAGCCGTGTTCATACGAAACCTTGGTTAATAAAGCGTGCAATAGTCGGTTGATTTCTATCGGTCTGGATACATTCCAATTACGTTACGAATGTCAATTTCATCATAGGTTATTACATCCATCAAACGAAAAATCAATATACGTCTGTTTAATACTCTTATAGAGCTCTCTTGAGATTGGAACAGGCTTATTTGAAAAGGTGATGATACCTTTTTCTGAAATACGGTGAATATAGTCCATATTCACTATGTAAGAGCGGTGGGGCTTAATAAACCGTTTATCGCTAAGCAAGTCGTTTTCGAGCTGGCTCATAGTACCAAGGCTTTCCAAAACCTCACCGCTTGTTAAGTGGAAGAATAAGGTTCGTCTTAAAACTTCGATATATTCAATGTTATGTAAAAAAACGTTTGTTAAACACGTTTTACATTTTACAATAATCCCCTTTTCTCTTTTATCAACAATATCAGCGCAAGCCTTTTCTAAAATGGTAATAAGCCCTTCTTTTTTTATTGGCTTTAAAAGATAATAAAAAGCATCTACCTTGTAAGAATCCACAGCAAACTCATGTGATGAGGTTAAAAAAACTATTTTAGAAATGTTGTTTTTTTTCCTAATCTCTGCTGCAACCTCGATACCAGTCATCAAAGGCATCATAACATCTAGAATTAAAATATCATAGTTTGTACCATTTTCCGTTGCCAAAAGCAAATCAAGGCCGTTCGAAAAGGTGTCACATTTAATATTATATTTAAAAATATGAGAAGCCTTAAACGTCTCTACGATTTGTTTAATTAGTAATAATTCGGTGTTATTGTCATCGCAAATCGAAATTCGCAGCATAAGTCTTATTCCTTTCGGCTATGCCAAAAGGCATAAGCATAGATTGTCCTTTTTTAAAAATAACACTTAATTATAGCATTAAAATTATTACATTTGATATTTGTGAAGCGCTAATCAAATACTAATTTTATTTTTTGGTAATATTTTATATATTTATAAAGAACTCCTAATTTAATTTCGTTTGTATTTGGAGCGGCATATCTTGAATTCAGGAGAGGCCTATACCTTTGAGTGATGTCATGTCACCTGTTTGTTCATTTCATGACGTAAAAGATACATTTCATGCAGGTGATGAAATGTAGAAAGCTTTTTAGCTTATAATTGCCATGTCAGTTGTATGACGAATAAAAAATATTGGAGGAGAAAAACACAATTAAGAAAATTATTCCACTGCTACTTATCCTTATTATTACAGCTGGTATGCTTACTGGGTGCAGCGGAGAAACAGAAACAACCACCTCACCAGCACCAGAAAAGCCAGCAACTTCCCAAGAAACAACAAACCCTGCCGATTCCAAGGATGCAACTGTAATGGAGGAGCTTAGAAAGTTAAAGGAGCTTGAGGGCAAAAATATAAAACTTGTAGAGGTCTATAATGAGGTTGTAACTTTAGCCATGAAAAATGGTTGGGATAAAGATGAATTGACATTAAAAGAATTAAACGCCGTTAATGCTACCAGTCAAACATTTAACTCTATGATCAAAGATCCATCGTCCGCTCACGGTGTTGACTTAGACGCAATATTAAGTGCGACTGATGACTTAGCTACAGAATTAGACACGAATATTAGGCAAAGAGTTTCGGTGCCATTCGCAAAATAAAAGGGATAAGAGAAATCGAATCGCATACCCCACAAGTCAGGCGTAGCAACAATATGGGTAACACCCTCATATTTCACAAAGAAATCGAAGTAACAAAAAAGCGGATGAAAACGGGAGCGTTAACGCGACAAAAAGCAATCGGGGAAAAAAGGCACTCCTCAATCTAAATAAATTTAACGTGGATTCTGAGGAAAAGCAGTTTTAGCCTGAGAAATAAGCGATCAATGCCTGTGAGAATCATATTGTAAGGGGAGTATTGATGAAAAGAAATAGTATTAAGGTATTCATTACTGTACTTGCTGTAACAAGTTTCATGCTATTTAACACCTGCACGATTGCAGCCACCCCCTCGATAAATTTAACGCAAACACCGGAGGTCACAAGGATTTGGGGGGCAGATAAGTATGAAACAGCCAAAGCGATTGCTGAAAAATATTGCAGCGATACCGTAGAAAATATTGTCCTTGTTCCTGGAAATAGTTATGCCAATGCTATTCCGGCAGCAGTTTTAGCGTATCAAAAAAAAGCAGCATTTCTTTTAGTAGGGCCCAGTGCCAATCAAACGAAAGAAGCCTTTGATTTCATTGCCAAGCACTTAAATACTGCTGGCATGGTCTACCTTGTGGGGGACAGCGATCAGATAGGAAAAGATGTTGAGAGTAAATTAGCGGATATCGGGTGTGCGAACATTACGAGAATCAGCGGTGAAAACAAGATTGAAACAGACCATTTGATTGCCAAAGAATTGAGTGTGCAGATAGGGACCCCAGTTGTTATTGCTACTAGTGAAAATTTTCCTGATTCGTTATCGATCTCCAGCATTGCTGCAGCCAATGGCTGGCCAATACTTTTTAGCGAGAACAATCAACTACCGGATTCAATTAAAGAATATATAAGTTCGATTAAACCTTCCCAATTCTATATTACCGGGGGAACAGTGGTAGTATCTGCTGAAGTGGAAGCGGAGTTAAAGTTGATTCAACCGGAAGCGGAATTCATACGATTCGCCGGCAAAGACAGATATGATACCTCCCATCAGATCGCCAATTATTTTGCTCTGGATGCCTCCAATATTTATATAGCATCCGGTCTCCAATTCCCTGATGGTATAACGGGAGGCATGCTAGCCGCCCAAACCAAAGCTCCGGTATTATTGATCAACCCTAATGCACAGATTCAAGAACTTTCCAATTTCCGAACAGTATCAACTATCACGTGCTTCGGTGGGACGCAGGCTTTATCGGCTGAATTAGTAAGAGGATTGAGGCAGAAGAGTAGTGTAGTCAATCCTTATGTAGAATATAGTTATGAGCAAATGCGCAAGGACGCTGCAGAAATTCAAGAACTTTATCCTGAGGCTGTACAATTAGAAACTATAGGCCAATCTGTAGAAAATAGAGATCTGTTACTCATTAAACTTGGCAAGGGAGAAAAGAAAGTCTTTCTGAATGGCAGTATGCATGCCAGGGAATATATGACGACCTCTTTCCTGATGAAAATGATTGATGAATACGCCTATGCTTATACGTATGATGAAGCATTCGATAATTATAATGTCAAAACGCTTTTGGACAATGTAACACTCTACATCGTCCCCATGGTCAATCCGGACGGGGTCAATTTAGTGCAAAACGGGTTATCTGCCGTAAATAATCCTCAGGTAGTTAAGCAAATGCGTCTATTCTATCCGAAATTGGGTTACGCCAGTTGGAAGGCGAATATCAACGGCGTAGACCTCAATCGAAATTTTCCGGTAGGTTGGGATGTAAAATCAAGCGATACCAAGGTTCCAAGTTCACAAAACTATAAAGGAACGCAACCGATGACCGAACCTGAAGTAATGGCTGTCATGGATTTAGTTAAAAATAACAGCTTTAAGATTGTCGTGTCCTATCATACCCAAGGCGAATATATTTTTTGGTCGGATAAAAACTGCGGTTCTTTTAATTATCTATTAGAACCAATGACAAACAGACTTGTAAGCCTCACCGGATATGAAAAAGGAGGGAAAATACATACCTCAGGAAATTGGGGTGCTGGGATTGCGGATTGGACCCGGTCACTAAAAATTCCGACCTTTACACTAGAGCTCTGTCCATATCGCAGCGAAATTCCTTATCCTGATTCAGGGTTTGATGATGTTTGGGAAAGGGTGAAGGATACAGGATTGTTTTTTGCACAAGAGGCTATAGCGCTTCCGGAACAGTAAAACGTATTTTATCGTTACTGATGGCACGAAGAATTATCTTATCAATTTCACTAATGAAAGTTCTAATACAGACGTCGCACTTGCCCAAAATCTACAAGCTAGTATTGACAGTATTACGATTAAATAAGGCAATAGGTTTAATTAAGGAGAATTTTTTGAAAGCAATTAAATATTTAGCGATTGCACTAACATTATTATTAATGTCAGTAGTTCTCACCGCATGTGGTGACACCTCTGATAGCACCTCTGTAAAAGACGATTTTAAAGAATACTGAATAATAGTTTAAGGGCAGTTTTTCAACCTTAAAATAACGATATCGTTAAAATATACACAGAAGCAAGTTTAGCTAAAGATGGCAAGATTTTAGCAAAAGCATTATCGGAAACACCTTCCCGCAAAGAATAACGCATTGCTTGAAAAACTGAAAGCTTACACGCCAAAAACTACTGAAGTCCTCCAATTTACTTCCATATTCATCCGCAAATCAACTTATCTGTAAATATTCAGCTTTCTGTGCAGGCAAGTAACAAATTTATGCAATAACTTGAGTAACATCCATATTTAATGCATTATACCAGAACTTATGCAAAAAAAGACAAAATCTGCATCCCACTATCCCACAATGCAGAAATATAGCGGCCTGTGTTCCTTTACTGTTGAACATAAAATCCTCTTCTTACAGAAACGAATGAGAGAGTAGAATTAGCAATTACTGTTGCTGATTCTACTCTCTCATTGATTTTAAAAAGTAAAAGGATTTTTGTTCCACGAAATTTTCCGTTTCGTGACGAAAAACATACATTTCATGCAGGGGGCAAATTATTTTAAAAAAATTTATGCTATGGTGAGATTGTTCCCTTTTTCTCAACGCAGGGACCCTTCACTAAGTTCGTTTCAACAGGACAAATGAAGACAAAAAATACTAGAGGGAGGAGCAGAAGAAGTGAGAAGTTTCAAAAAAGTAATGTCTATTTTCTTGGTAAGCGTCATGTTGCTTTCTATGTTGCCACTAAATTCACTTGCTCAGGCATCTAATCTAAGCTTAAGTGACGCTGCAATGTCTGACAAAGACGGGCCTGTAAGCACTTCAAATTCCTTGGAACAGGGGAGTTCCAATCTAGACACCAGTGATCCGGCAGTGTCTGAAACAGACAACTCTGAGACTACCGTAAATTCACTTTCCCTAGGGGAAAGTAATCCTAACGCAAGAGAACAGCTCATTGCCGCTCTAGCGGAGCAATACGGCTCCGAAAACTCCGAAGCTATGTTTGACTCAATGGTTTCCATGGGTATCGTTGATGAAAACGGCAACCGTCTTACCTACAAAATCGAGATGGACGGCAAGCTCTACACATTAGACCAAATGCGGGAGATTGTCAATGCTCCCGGCGTTGACCTAACCAAGGAGGTCAAAGTCGACGACAAAGTTGTTACGCTGGCCATTATCTCTAAGTTAATTGACTTTGATGTGTACCTGAAATTTGTTGAGGATAATTTTCTTAAGAATCAGGTAACGGTATCGGATGAACATCTGAAAATGCTGGCAGACCTCGAGAGTCAACTTAATACCGAGGGTATAAGCCTTATGGAGGGTACACTTGAGGCTGCCATAGCTCCAGAAGCGGTATTAAGCAAAAGAAGTATACCTGCCCCTGTCCCGGTTGCAAAAGTGGAGTATACCATTGGTGCTATATCCAGAGACACTGTAGACATCACGTATACATTGACCGAGGGCGGAGATGATGCTAGCGTCACCTTTTCTCAGGAATGTTTGTCAGGCATTCTGGATGCTAATGATATAACGACAACTTCTGCAGCTATAACCCTGACTTCCAGTAGTCCAACAGAATCGGTAACCCTTAACTTACCCAGTGTAGAAAATGTACTCTGGAAGGGTGAAGTCCCTCTTTGTTATGTGCGCCTCAATGACCTTCGTGGGGGTCTGTTTTCCAACGAAAAATCAAGTCAACTTATTCCTATAACAATGAGCCGTGATTATGCTTTTACCTCTTACAAACCGACGATTGTGCATTTTCCATTTCCGATTAACCAAGATGTTATCGGCCCTAACGCTGTTAATATGTTAACAAACCCGTGGCCAAAGATTGATACCTCGGGCTGGTATACAACCGGTTATTGGCAGAAGGGCGATTATGATGGCGAGCTTAAAATTGCGCACGGAGAATATTTACTCGCCTCGCAAAGAATTAGTCTGCCTGATGATGCCAGAAATCTAGTCGCAAACGGTAACCTTACGGCAAGTGCTAGTGTCTTCTCTTGGGCAGGGGCTGGACGCCAAATGGATACTTATGTAAAAATTATTGGTTATGATAAAGACAATAAAGTGCTGGGTGTTCCTGCTACCGATTCATACCAAGGCGGTGATAATACCACGGTTCGGTCTATTTCCGGATATATCCTGCCCGCAGGCACTGCTTCTGTATGTTTTGAAGCATCAAATTGGACCAACAGTGGTGTTACCGGGCCGTCAATGCACGATTTTCATCTGCATCTCACAGACTACAAAGCACCTACAGTTGAAGGGATAAACTCACCTGATGAAACCTTTAAAGCGGGTGAGCAGGTTCCTATTGTTGTAACCTTTAGTGAGCCGGTTGTGCAGAACAGCGCGCTTACCTTAACCCTGAAAGATGCAAACGATAAGGTATATACGGTTACAAAAGAGAACACAGGGGTTACAAGTTCAAAAATTACTTTTATATTTGATATACCGCCCCAGACCCCAATAACCCTCTGGCCTGTCAGTATTTCGGCGGGCGTCAAGGACACCTCTGACAACCTAAGTAAGCCCTATAATTTCCCAATCAATGGGGATACAGGTAAAACGACTCCACTGGCAACGACCTTTGCCTATAACGAGTTAGACAGCATGCTGAGCTTAATTCTAAAACATGCAGACGGCACTGAACTAAACGGGGCTTACTTGCCAGACGAGACCAAGGGTCAATTGGAAATTGAGTTGTTCCAAAGCGAAGAAGAAACCATCGATGATTCTACCGTGGGGGCCAAGCAAAATGAGTGGCTTATTAACCATACTACTGTGGACCCAGAAGATGGTCAAAAATTCACGGTTGACCGACTTTTTGCCTCCTATGACCATGGAGTAACCAAAATACCCCTCTATATTACAGATGCTACAGACGAACTGACTGCCGAGTTTGACCTGCCGCCGTCAGGTTCAGTCTGCAAAATGAGGCTCTTCATGGCTACCGGCGAATTGGATGAGGAATCAAAACCAATTTTCCGCCCGATTCTTGAGAACGGATACAGTGCCAATTTCAGTATCGGTGCTCTGACCTTAGTCGACGCAAAGGACATGACGATTAACTATCCGGCGTCTTATCCCTCAGGAAAAGACAAGGTGCTGAATTTAGGGGATTCTGAAACAGTCCGGCTAACGTATACGTATAGCGGAGACGCCACCTATAAAAGCGCCGATGATTTCAAATGGATTTCCTCCGATGAAAAGATTGCAACCATAAACGCCAGCACAGGCGAGATTACGCCGGTGGGTGTTGGTAAGGTTACGTTTAACTTGGTTGCCATGAATGGCACAAACGATGGGACAAAGGATGTAAGTATTCAATCAGCCGAATTTACAGTCCAAGCATCCCTTGATAAGCCCTCCCTTGCCGTGAGCAAGTTTATCACTACCAAAAAGGGTTTGCCGGCGCAGGTGATGTGGAGCACCAATGTAATCTACATGAACCAACAGGCTGAGCCCTCCAAAGACACAACGTTTATAGTGGAGCTTTATAAGGGCAGCTACCCAAGTATCGCTGATTTGGAGGGTATAACACCCACCTATACGGCAGCCAGCGAGGTAAATGCCAGCTATTTCACAATACCGGGAGAGCAGCTGACCCAGCTTTCCGTTGGCGCCGAACCTGCCTATACCGTGAAAATAAGCACGGATAATCCCAACGTTTCCGGCGAAAGGGTGGCATCAGTGGGGAACATTATCGTTACCTCCCCTCCGGCTAAGGTTATAATTGACCGCCCTGCCAGTTACTATATCTTAGATACGGCCAATCAACTCACTTTAAACTGGCAGTCCATGGATGTAAACACCGCCAGCGGCTATGATTTTGAGTTTGAAGTGACCAAAAATGGGGCTTCAGTGACCGAAAGCCAAGAACCCAGTGGCAGCTATACCCTTAATTTGGCGGATGTTACCGGCAAATTAAAGGACGTGTATACAGTCACTGCCAAAATCAAAAACACAGGGGACGAGGCTTACAGCTATGACTCCTTTGTCCTCAATGTCTATGACGCTGAGGCCATGAAAATTTGGGTGGATAAACAAGACCCGACCTCAACCATTACCCTGGATAATTCCGGCCGCATTTCGGCGATGACCAGTGCGGAAATAGTCGCCTTAGAAAGAAACATCTCTTTGACCAATCAGCTGAGTATTAACTATGGTGACTATTCCTATGGTTCTGTCAGCGACCAAATTGAATGGAAATCCAGTGACCCCAAAGTTGGCAGCATCAATTATTCACAAGGTGGCGCCTACAAGAACATTGAGGATTACGATTCTCTATCCTACATGCCGACGACCAACTTTATCCTGGCCGGTTTAAAGGATGGCACAACCACTATTGATGCCACCCATAAGTTGTCCAGAATGACCGACACCTTAGGAGTCACAGTCAAGACCTTGAAGGACAAACTATACCTCTTCCAAGCGATGCCCTTGGCTTTAACTGAATTCAGTTACACCAACGGAGACGGTACAGAGAAAACCATATCCAGCGATAATCAAGGTGCTGTTGCTATTTATGAACCGAAAGGTATTAAAAGCGATGTAAAGCTCAAAAGTATCGTAGGTGATAGTATCTATCTGGGAACGATCTATCATAACAACCTGTTATCGGGTGAAAATGACGGCTCCAAGGGCCAACTTTATCCTATTAATAACTTTGTGCTCCGGAAAGCCGCCCAGCTGGACTTGAACTTCAAAAACCCCGATGGTACACCCTACATAGGGACGGTTACCCTCCGTGGCGGCGTCTATAAAAACGGAAATTACTGCGAAACCAGTGAAATTTCTGATCAGGCTGACGCTTGGAAAAGAACCATCACCATCAACCCGGACAACGGTGCTTATCGACAAGTCTTTGATATTACGCGCTTTTGGTCAGCTGCTGGAGGGGAAAACAGCACTTCCAGCGTCAAGGCCAGCGATGAAATTGACTATGTCTTTGAGTTTCACTTCGGCAACGATGATTACCAGCCCCAAATTAGCAAGTTTTCCGGCAACTTATCCGGTGCCGATGTACTGCGCTTTGGTGAAAGCGTTGTCAATCTCGTATCTATCGCAGCAGAGGATAAGGATAAACCCTTTTTCGCTGCCCAGTATTTAGACCGCTACAAAAAAAGCGGGCGTCTTGACAATATAAAAAATGCGACAGGAAACCTGGGACTGAATGCCCAGACACCGAAGGTCAGAATTGATACCCAAGCACTTTGGTGGGGAGAACCCCTGGAGAACAATCAGGTCTCGGTCTCCCTGATCAATGAAAAAGGTTCCGTCCTGGCCGAACAGAATTTCAAAACCTTCCAATACCCCTTTGCCACCATGCTGGTAACTGAGCACCAAGTGGTCATAGATCAAAGTAATATTTGGGTGGATGAAAAGGGGAGGGGGAAACTTACCGTTAAGCTCTTCAACGAAGATGGAACCCTGTATAATTCCACTTTGCAACCTTATTCCATTCGCAATATGCTGAACGTGGAAAATCTCTCCCAAAGCCAGGATGTCAACCAAACGTTTCAAGAGCAGCTCCAAAAAAGCATCAAAGCCGGCTCTTCCTTTGATGCCAAGGACAAGTTCACCCAAAGTGCCCTTGACTATGCCAGCAACATCAAGTTTGGCAACGACAACTTTTCTTTAATGCTGGCACCTACCTCAGATCCTACCGTCTTTAACGGACTCTTGCAGCTCAACGCAGGAGACGATGTCATGGATATGGGGCCGGAAGAGGACGAGTTTTCGCTGATGCTGGATGATGACGAGGTTGATAGCGCTGTCAAATCCGGCTATGCTAAAGCTCGTGAAATGGCCAACAATCTGAAGGATGATCTTGAGAGTTTACAGGAAGATGCCCAGGATAGTTCGGGCAGCTACCAAATAGGCGGCTACTTCAGCTGCCAAGTTCGTTATAATTTTGAAACTGCAAAATGGGAAATACGTCCCATTGGCGGCGGGATCAAAGCGGGCATTGGCTTTACTTACTCAACGACAAAAAATGTTTTAATTGGCGGCGTTGTTCCTGCTACCTTTGAACTTGCCCTGGGTGCTGCCGTGCGTCTAGAGTTTGATGCCCATATGCTCTATGAACCTGTTTCCTTTGGAGGCATTGACTACTCATGGCAGGCAGACAAAGAAAATGTCACAGATTATTTGACCAATCTGAGAATTAAGGCCTATATTTATGCCTTTGGTGGTTTGGGCTTTGATGCTACGATTGTTGCGCTGAAAATTGGTGTGTTTGGTCAATTAACTCTGGAAAATGAAAATAAGTTCCTCAACCGTAACTATCTAGATGCGGCTATAGCCGATCTACCGGCAGGTTATAACCAAACAGAAAAGGCCTTATCCGGTTCCAGGCTTAATCTGCAGGGACAGATCGGGATAAAGTTTGTGGCTAAATTACTGTTGATTTCCTACAAGAAAACCTTAGCCTCAGTCAGCTTTGAAAAAGAATGGACCTATCGCAACTGGGACAAAATTGAGGACTATTGGAAACAAACTACCGGAGATATGCTGACGCCGGAAAATATGAGTTTGGCGACACGTATATATGCCGCAGCAACAGGACAGGATTTGGTGGTTATTACTAAGGCACCTGAGCTGGAGAGTCGGGAGTATCTTAAGGAGTATACTCGTGTTTGGGGATCACCCAGTGGAATGATGCGAGCCTTGTCACTGGATACCGAGAATCTTGCCCCTAACACGCTCCAGACAAATGCCTATCCTTACGCCAATCCACTGATGGCCAGTGATGGCTCGATGTTTGTGTATTTATCCGATAACAATAGTTCGAATGTTTGGGATACCACCGCAAACTATGCCCTTAAGCAAGGAGGCAGCTATGTTGACCTAGGCAAAATCGACCCATCTGCAGAAAGCTTTGGCGATTCCCAGATGTCCTTTGCCGGTAATGGCAGTTTGGCTATATCTGCCTGGGTAAGGTTAGCTGATAAGCTGGAGAAAAATAGCGATGAACAATTAAGCACCACTGATGTGGCCATGATGACAAACAACACTGAGATCTATACCAGTATTTACAAGTCTGGCACATGGACGACAGAAAGACTGACTAGCAATAGCACACCGGACATGGCTCCGGTGGTTGCCACAAACGGCAGCCAGGCAATTGTTGTCTGGCGGAGTGTATATGCCGGCGATGCTGCCAATCCGACGGATTTTAGCGGCAAAGACACCCTGGTTTACCGTATTTATGACGGAAGCAGCTGGAGTGAAACCAAGTCCCTTTACAACGGTGTGTCAGGGAGTGTCGTAGGCTTAGAAGCTGCTATGATGTCTGACGGAACTTCAGCCGTTGCGTACATTATTGATCCAAGTGAAGAAAGAGATGTCAATAGCTACGAAATTGTCTATGGAGTGCTTGATGAGGGCGGTGCTGCTGTTAAGAATGTTCGTTTGACCAATGATGACACACCCGATGAAAATCCTCAGCTAACCGTGGCTAAAATTGGTGATGAGGAACGATTCATGCTTGGCTGGTACAAGATGGAAGGAGAAAACTCGGATATTCGCCTGGCAACCTTTAGCGAGGACGGCAGTTCTAAAGAAGATTTTGTGGACAGCTTGAAGGCAGTGTCCAGTGGTAACACTATCGGCAGCAACTTTAAGTTTGTTAACACAAGTGCAGAGAATAATGACTTCAAAAATCTGTCCATTTTATGGGTTGAACCTAATTCTCAGGGAAGTGACTCGTTAAAGGCCATTAAATTTAGGCAGGAACCTATTGATGGAACAAACCTCACTTTGACTTCAGCAGCCGTCGACGTTGCCGAGATGCCGGAGAAAACCGTCATCGACAGCTTCGATGCCTATGTTTCAGATGCTGCCAACGACGAAGTTAAGGTGATCATTTTAGGGACTGAATCGAAAGATGGGGTATTTGACACGGAAACGGATACCGATGAAGATGGAAATACCGTTGAAATTCAGGTGCCCAAGACAGAAAGCAAGATGTTCACGGCAACCCAAGCCTATCAAAATAAAGCCCAAATAACAGCGGCAGAGTTTGACTATACTGGAATTAAGTCAGGCTTTGGCTTGCCCATCGCCTTTACCGTGCAAAATCAAGGCAAAGAGGTGATGACCAGCGTCACCCTAGACTATAGGGATGGTGACGGCACAGAAAGTAAAACCTTTGATCAGCTGACAGTTTTACCCGGCACAAGCAAAACATTGATTGTCAATTACAGTGTGCCTGTCAACATAGCCGATTTATCCTACAGCGGTACAGCAAGCTTTGGTGATTCTCCGCTCATTCTGACCGGCAATGGGACTTTGCCTTTGGCAGTGGCTGATGTGGGCTTTACTAAGATTGATACCGTTAAAGAGCAGGACGGTCAGCGTCAGTTTGCCGTGAGTCTGTACAACAGCAGTGACTATAAGCTCAAGACCAGCGGCAAACAAGTAAAACTGGCAATCTACGATAATTCAGCCTATACCTCAGGGACCGAGGTGGCTCCGATGGTGACCATTTCCGATCCTGACCAATTATCACTGATTGACAACGGCGCCTATACCGCCAATCTAAGCTTTGATCTCAAGTCTTATCTTGCAGGTCAAGGAAAAGACGAAATACCGGCTAATGGTGTCACCCTGTATGCCAAGGCTTGGATCGTCGACAGCTCGGACAAAGAGCTTCCAGAGTTTGTTGGTGAAAACAATTTCAGCACCCTTCTTTGTGACAATCTGGTTAAGCGTAACGGCGGAAATCCCATGAAAGTTGACGTTAAACAGTCGAATTCCGAGACAGAAACCACTGCAGTTCTAACACTTCAAAATCTTGCACTGAAAGAGGTAACAAACGGTAATGTTGCAGTAAACCTTCTTGACGAGGGCGGAAATATTATCGAAACCCAGTATCTGTCGAACACGGCGGAGGGTCTTGTTACTTTAGGCAGCGAGGCAGTCATCAGTAAAACCTTTGTGTTTGACACCTTGGGTGCGGATGTGGAGGCCTATTATTTTAACGCTGCAGCGGATTCCATGAACGCAGACCTGCTGGTTTTGGGTGCTACCGGTGTGGGAGTAAACTTTGACAAGGATACTACAACCTATGATAACCTAAGCACCAATGGTTTAAAATCCACCAATCTAACCGCGATTTCCGCAAATCCAAAGGCTAAAGTGGTGCTTATGGATGCCAGTAACACAGTGCTCGCTGAGGAAACAGGCGCTGTCGCCTATACTCTGCCACTGGCAACCGGCAGCAACATCTTTGAGGTGACGGTTGAGCCAGACGGTGCAGGAGCACTGCCGAAAACTTACTCTCTGACAGTTGCCAATGCAGCTCCTGCCAGCGGAAGTGTGACACTCTCTGCTTCAGAGCCTGGCCCAAGAGGGTGGTGGAATATCAGCTCGGTACCTGTCACCTTGACAGCCACTGACCTAACTAACTTCACTCCAACAAAAATGGAATACAAAGTGGATAATGGTGATTGGACGAGCAAAACCTATACAAGCAGCCCTATTGATGTAACAAACATCACAGCTGAGGGCACCCATTTCATCAGTGTCAAACTTCAAAATGCCAATGATTACAATTTGGCAACGAACAGTTTGACAGTAAAAGTGGACAGAACGGCACCTGTTTTTAGGGCAGACAAAACCTCAGCAGTTCTGGCAGGCGATACACTGACTGTATCTGCTGAGGTGACCGATGCTTTAAGCGGCATTTACAGCGTGGTGATGACAAGTGGCGGTACAACTTACTCCATGCAAAAACAAGGGGATACAGATACCTATACCGCTAACATTACAGCAAATAGCGTCGGAGCTATCACTATTGTGGCAACGGATCTGGCAGGAAATACTGCCCAGACTTCCACTGGCTCTAGTAATTCCGGTGGATCGTCAGGCGGAGGGGGTTCACATACCCCGAAGCCAACAAATCCGACGACCCCAACATCCTCGACTGTAACAGGCAGTGTCATTGACGGTAAAACAGGCGCTCAGGTTTCCAATGTCGCAGTTACCGTAACGACAGATAGTGAGGGCAATGTTACAGTTTCCATGGGTGCTGTGCAGGTATTAATCCTAAAACAACCCGACGGAACAACAAGCCCATTAAGTGATTTCTCTAGAGTGGCTATCACAACGGCAACAGGTTCTCCAGCCACAATTTCTGCCGATGGAACCATCCAAGTACAGAACTTGGCTAAAGGAACAGACAATCATTTTATTATCTTCTATGATTTGGGCAACGGACAAAGGATTACTATGGGAACCATGGACATTAATATGGACAGCAAAGGAAATGTCCAACTAACCACTACCTTAATCGACCCTTATGGGATCATAACGGATTCTGCTACTGGAGCGGTTATAACAGGTGCTGATGTAACCTTGTATTATGCCGATACTGAGCGAAACAAAGCTGCCGGAAAAATTCCGAATTCATTAGTAGAACTGCCTATTATTGAGGGGTTCGAGCCAAACGATAATAAAAATCCCCAAATCAGTGATCTGGGCGGAGCCTATGGATTCATGGTCTTCCCCACTTCAGACTACTATATTGTGGCAACAAAGGATGGGTATGATCAATTCAGGAGTCCGACCATACCAGTAGAACAAGACATTGTAAAATTAGACTTTAAAATGAATCAACCCAGAGTCGGTGTAACCAGACTTGCCGGCTTAACGAAAGTGGATACCGCTCTGGAAATTGCCAAAGCAAGCTATACCGGAAAGATTTCCAATGTGATCTTGGCAACCGCCGATAATTTCCCCGATGCACTGGCAGGAAGCGTCCTAGGCTATAAGCTGAATGCACCCATCCTACTGGTTGGAAGCAGTGAAGAGGATCATACCAAAGTCATTACTTATCTGAAAGACTACATGGATCCCAAAGGAACTGTCTATATTTTAGGGGGCACGGCAGCGGTCAGTGATACTGTGGAAGAGAAAATAGTAACTAGTGGATTTTTTCAGATCAAGAGATTAGGTGGATTCGACCAATATGAAACAGCCCTGAAAATTTCCGATGAATTAGATCTTTTGACAGGAACTCCCGTCGTACTGGCCTATGGGGAAAACTATCCAGACGCCTTATCCATAAGCAGCGCGGCAGCGGCCATGCAGTATCCCATACTATTAGTAGGAAAAGATGGAATCAGTGATGGAGTCAAGCAAAAAATCGCGGAACTAAAGCCAATCAGGGCCTATATTATAGGGGGGCAAGCGGTTGTAGGCAGAGCCGTTGAGGATCAAGTGTCTGAGCTGACACCCCTAGGCAAAAGAGCTATTGTAAGACTCAGTGGAGTGGATCGCTATGAGACCTCGTTTGCCGTAGCAAACTACTTTAAGTTAGCCGGGCAAACGATTAGTGTGGCAACTGGCAAGAACTTCCCGGATGCTCTTGCAGGTAGTGCTTATGCAGCAAACTTCAATGCACCGATTATTTTAGTCGATGACAAGCTTTCAGAAACTATATTGAAATATCTTAAGACCAAAGAAATGACTGGAGCGACCATTTTCGGAGGAGAGTTCGTCATCAGTAAAGCCGTTGAGCAGCAGCTTGGACAATTGCTCGGGAAATAGGAAAGGCAGATAATCAGTGACAACTTTGTAAATGCGTAAAATAAGCACCCATTGTGATTTGCCTTTAATCACAATGGGTGCCTCTAATGAATTTGATTTTCAGGTCTAAAACTGAAAATTCTACTGATCAGAAGTAGATGCTGTATTCATCAAGTTAGATGAAGTTGATACCAAGTTTGAAGAATTATTAACCAAAGCAGAGACCATGAAGAAGGATTTAGGTCTGGATAATGAAAACTAGGGGGCCCACTACTGTGCGGCACTACAGAATAATGCTTGCTTTAAAGACTCCGTCTTTAACTGTGAAGGAACATATCCCGCCGTATTTTTGTGCTACCGCAGCAATACTTCTCGTGCCAAGGCCATGGTTCTCATCGGTACTTATCGGCATGTTGTCAACAAATACAATGGTGCCGTCAAAGCTGTTAGTGATTTGCAGGCAGAGCTTATTCTGGTTGAGTTTGGAGACGATTTTTATGTATCTGTCATTGGTAATGTTAATGCTCTTGCAGGCATTAATGGCATTTTCAAGAGCATTGGCCATAATAACGCAAAGGTCCATGTCGGAAACAGCGTTTTTCTCAGGAAGATTGATCTGAGTTTCAACTGTGATCTGTTCATTTTTGGCTTTGGCTATATAAGACGATAGAATCAAATTAACCGTATAGTTATTGCAATATTTTTCAACCACAGCACCCTCAACGGTTTTTTCGACCTCAGTAATATATTTTTGTGCCGCTTCTTTGTTGTTGTCCGCAAGATAGGAATTGATCAGATTCAAGTGGTGGCGCATATCGTGTCGATACAGCATGGTCTTTTCTTGTGATTCTTCCAAGGCTTCAAAATGAATCTGAGCTGCGGCCACTTGAGTCCTTAATAAATGTTGTTCGTTTTGCAGGGTAAGCTGTTCTCTGGTTTGTTTGAAAAATCGCAGAATCAGAAAATAAGCTGAGAGAGTCAAAATAAAGATCAGCGCAGATCTCCACAAAACATTATCAGCCATCGCCTTGTTCAAACTATACATACTGGCAGTATAAAGCAGAACAGAGTATGAAATCGGAATTATGCAAAAGCCTATCCAGCCTTTATCTGTGTTGCACATCATGTAAAGAAACAGCGGACGGATATACTTGAAAATCAGAAACCCCACAGGCAGATACAGAATATAACAAACAATAATCACGACTTCCCTGCTGTAGCCAAAAAAATATGAAATAATAAGTCCAACCAAAGAGAAGGATGAGGTAATGGCGACCAGAGTCCAATGTACAAAAAAGACCTTGATTGGTTTGAACTTAGAGATAAACACAAATGCTAAAAATACCGGAAGGTGGACAAGAAGGGGATAAAACTTCATAAAAGTTGGATACCCCAATTTGAGCAAAACAAACCCATCAATTATTAGAACGACAGTTGCATAAAGCCCCAAAAGATAGCGATTTTTTTTGTGTTTTATTTCGCAATCTAAGAGCATATACATTACGCTGATCGCGAAAATAAGGCTAAGAAGAGACCTTATATAATCCATAGCCATGCGTTTTACCTCCAATTTACTTCCGTATTATTCCATATTCATCCGCAAGCCAACTTATCTGCAAAATATTCAGCTTTCTGTGATGGCAAGTAGCAAATTTATGCAATAACTTGAGTAACATCCATATTTAATCCATTATACCAGAATTTATACAAAAAAAGACAAAATCTGCATCCATAAGCAATAGTTATAACAAAGAATCAAACTGACCCATCTAGGGAAAGGAGCTATTGTAAGACACAGTGGAGTGGACCGATATGAAACCTCTCTTGCAGTGGCAAATTACTTTAAGTTATGTGGGCAAAGGATCAGTGTGGCATCAGGAAATAACTTCCTGGATGCTATAATAGGAAGTGCTTATGCCGCCGCAAACTCCAATGCACCGATTATTTTAGTGGATGTCAAACTATATTTAATTATCTAAAGACCAGAAAAATGACTGGAGCAACCCTTTTCCGAGGAGAGGCTGTCGTCGTTCATTTCAAAACAAAAACATACATTTCATGCAGATAGAAATTCATTTCAAATACTTTTATGTTAAAGGGAATTTTTGGGGCTATAACTATTGGGATAGTGAATGCAGATGCGTTACCAGGCGATTCTTTTTGTAGTAAACGTTAGAGGATTAGTATTATCGGAAGATAGGTTCGAATGACTAGAGAAGGAGTGGTTGCAGTTGGATAGTGAAGAAATATGCGGCCAAAGAACAAGGACATGCCGGCCGACACTTATCCCGTGGTGAGAGAAGACGATACCTGCCCTCACTGGGAATGTACAGGAGGAGAGAGCCTTGCACCCATGCGTGAGTGTTGGTACTGCAAGTATTCGGATTTCAGAAAAGACATGAGTGAGCATCGGACCCACAGCGTGTGCCACTACCTCATGAACCGAAGCGGTGAAGAGGAAGAAAAAAAGCCCTCTGAGATCATCAAGGCCAAAAAACGCCCTAATTGTACAGAAAAAAGACTGACAATGTAAAGTATGTTACACTCAAAAAGAGTTAATAGAACTTGGTCTAATGATAAAGTGGATAGGCAGCACTGATAACGCTAGGACATTAAGGAACTTCCATATTGTGAGGGTTCAAAGTGCTCGATTTAGTTAACTTGTACCAAAAGATTTCATATATTGTATTAAGAGCAATATGCGAAAATGCTTGATTTTAATAAGCAATTGATACTAAACGATGTGGAGGGATAAAATTAATGGCTGAATTAACAACCGGTTTGATTGAAAATACAGCTGTGCTAGGCGTCAGACCGACCGTAACCTTTGTAGTGAGGATTACAAATGATGGGACCACAACAGAATCAGTGATGACTGAAGGCAGCTTCGTTTTGGGGGCAATAATCGGCTTGGGGGAAGGATGCAGCAGGCAATTTAGTGGCAGCCCATCGAGTCTTACCGGCAGAACTTGAAGAGAACACTTTACCGTTAACGACAGTATTAAACTTTGCCGACTTTTTTGCCCTGATGCCTCCTGATAATGCAGCAACAGTTGCTCCCGGTACTGACGTAAGCTTTCCCCAAGACGGACCTACCAGCGCAACAACTATTACCAGAACTAGTGATACTGAATTTAACTTGTCTGCAATGAGCACTTATCAGGTTTTGTTTCAGGTAAGTGTGAGCGAGGCGGGCCAGTTGGTTTTAACTCTCAATGGAGTCGACTTGGCATATACGGTAGTCGGGCGGGCAACAGGTACTTCTCAAATAGTGGGAATGGCTTATGTGACTACAACAGCCGCCGATTCAGTGCTCACTGTCCGAAACCCTGCCGGCAATGCAACAGCGCTAACCATTACCACTATCGCCGGAGGAACAAGGCCAGTTTCGGCTCATCTAGTTATCACACAAGTCGCCTAGATTAAATCCGCAGTTTAAGTGAAACTTGGTCTGTGAATCTGTCACCGACCAAGTTTTCTTAATTTTATCTTACTTTTTGCCAATGACCTTTTCTTTGCCTGCCCCGGTAGCTTCAGCAATCGTTTCCTATACTAATGCTCCATATGTGGGTGGTGTCTTTGTCCAGCCTTTCGCTTTACCGTATTTTAGGAATTTATCATAGGAACTCATTTCGTCTTTTAATAAATCGATGAATGTTTTGCGCAGGCTGTCATTTCTTACCGTCTCCATTACTGCCCTCATGTGAAGGTCAATAGAATTCTGAAGGCCAGTGAGAAGAATTCTATACATAAATTGATCTTCCATTGCTTCTGGATCTATGCGCTGCACCATTTCAGCTGGTGGCCTTTCAGGTACTTGGACACTATAGTTTAGACACAGTTCCTCAAGTTTCTCGATCTGCTTTTTGATAATTATTAAGCCCATATCTAAGACAGCAATAAAGCTTGTGTCATGGGCAAAACTAATGGAGAGCATGACTAATTCCAGCTGGTCATATCTTAGGTTTAAATGGTCCCAGAGATGAAAAGCTTCACTGATTGATAAATCCTCAGTTTTAATTGGCTTGGAGGGCTTATAAGCCGGAGGATTGTCCTCCCAGCTCTTTAACTTACCAAATTTATAGAGTATTTGAAATTGATAGGCGTGGCCTAACAGGGCATGTTTGAAAAGTTCACGGAGTTGATCATTACTTGTAGTGGTTCTATAACACCGACCAAGGACAACCATTTGAGTAACTAGGTCTTCATAGATTCTCCTGTAAATATATCTATCTGTAAGCTCATCAAGCTTTTTGTCAATCCGGATATCCACTGCGGGTCTCTTGGGCAAGGTTACAGAATAGTGGGTTGCTTTCTCTTCCAATATCTTTGATTCCTTTATAAAGGTACTTAAGAAGCGACTAAGCATAAGATCAAAATCACGGTCATGGATAAAGTTCCTATACATCTGAAGGGTTTCTATACTTCCATAACGTGCTCTTAAGGCGTTCCATAAATTGAAGGCTCCCAGAATATCAATAACTTCTACACCTGATAGTTTTTTAAAGAAAGAAAACAAAACATCACCTCATTATAAGATTCTTTTAGTATCCGTTGGGCAGGGTATTTTTATGCCATGCACAGACAGGTCTGGGGAACCGGGAGCGAGCATTTGAGTGTTTAATATAATTAAAGAAAAATAGAGGTAAAATACAAATATATGTCTAATATATATAGATATTAAAATACGGAACGAACAGAGGTTAATTTGTGCAAAATCACATGAGCTTGAACGATAGTTTTCCAGTTGTGGGCATCGGAGTCTCGGATGTTGGGGGAAAGGGTTTTAAAGCTTTTTTCAAAAATATGCCTGACGACTGTGGGATGGCCTTTGTTATTGTCGGCAGTGACGAAATGACGGTTCAGATCCTGCAGGAATACATATCTATGCCTGTTTTAGTTGTGAAAGACGATATGAAGATGATGCCCAACCATGTGTTCATATGCCCGAAAGATAAAGATACCGGAGTTGTACGGGGTGATTTTTATTTACGGGAACCCCTTTCTAATCCTCGAAAACCTTTAGATTATTTTTTCAGCACCCTGGCCTATGACCAGGGTGAAAATGCCATATGTATTATTCTCTCGGGCATAAGTCATGATGGAGCGCTGGGCTTAAAAGAAATTAAAGCACAGTTTGGTATGGTCATGGTTCAGGACGAGGGCTTAGCGGGTTGTGCTGATTCCGCTGGCAAGGCCTCCGTCTTGGAATTGGCAGATTTTATTCTTCCTATTGAGAAAATGAGTGATCAGCTCCTTGTGCATAGCAAGTGGTTGCAACGAAGAGCTTCCCGGAGTATGAACGAAAAATTGAGTAAGAACTCAGAAATACTAAAGAGAGTGCTTTTCATTATCCAAATGCACAACAGCCACGATTTTTCCCTTTACAAAAAAGGAACTATTTACCGGCGTATAGAAAGCAGAATGCGCGTCTGCCATATTCAAGATATTGAGGAGTATGTTCGCTATTTGCAGCGAAACGCGGCAGAAGTGGAAACTCTTTTTAAAGCGATACTTATTAACGTAACCTTTTTTCCGTGACTCTGAAGCCTTCCAGGTACTGGAGAATCAAGTGATTCCTGAGTTACTGGCGGATAAACCGGAGGGATATAACTTGCGAATATGGATCCCCGGGTGTTCCAGCGGGGAAGAAGTTTACTCCCTAGCAATCATAATTCAGGAATGCATGAACAATGCCCGGAAGAATATGACTCTACAGTTATTTGCTACAGATATTGACGAAGACGCCGTTTTAACGGCAAGAACTGGCTTATATCCCTTAAGTATCGCGGAGGATATACACCCTGAGCGCTTAAAACGCTTTTTTAAGCAGGAAGAAAATCGATACCGGATTTCGAAGGAAATCCGGGAAACAATAATTTTTGCTTCTCATGATCTTATTAAAGACCCGCCTTTTATTAAGGTGGATATGATCAGCTGCCGAAACCTTTTAATTTACTTTGAAAATTCCTTGCAAAAAAAGATTTCCAATCTTTTTCATTTCAGCCTACTACCCAATGGAATACTCTTTTTAGGCCCTTCCGAATCCTTTGGAAGCAACACGAACCTTTATACTGTGTTAAATAGCAAATGGAAGTTATATAAACGCCGAGATGTCATTTCCAAAGTCTGGGCAAATTTTCTTCCCAATTCATCAATAATCACAGCAGCCAAAGCAAGGGCGGATTTAACAAGCATCGTTGGATCAGAAAAATCAGTTATGATTAATTCTATAGAGAAAATGTTGTTGGAAAACTATACCCCGCCCTGTTTTATAGTTAATGAAAAGGGAGATATCATATATATCAATGGACGTAGTAGAAAATATTTTGAACTAGCTACAGGAGAAGTTAGCTTAAACATCGCAACCATGGTTAAGGAGGAAATGCGGTATAGTTTAAGGGCAGTACTTCGTCAGGCAGCTAAAACAAAAGAAGATATTACTATTGAAGGCGTGAGGGTGATCATCAATGATGAACAAGTCACGCTTAATTTTGGTGTTAGGCCGATTGAGGAACCCGGAGCATTACAGGGTTTGATCCTGGTGATCTTTGAGGAAGTTAATGCAATACCCGTTGATACTCCGCTAAGTAACATCGGTGACAGCTCGTCCAACGCTGTAACGCGGATCGACGAACTGGAGAATGAGCTGAAGAGTACAAAAGTTCAACTATTCAGAACCATCGAAGAGATTGAATTATCCTACATGGAGACAGCGGCGGCCAACGAAGAACTACACTCCGCTAATGAGGAATTACAGAGTTCAAATGAAGAGATGGAGACTTCCCGAGAAGAAATGCAGTCCCTCTACGAGGAAGTCGTAACCGTTAACAATGAACTGCAAACTAAACTGAATGAACTGGCCCACTCCAATGACGATATGACGAATCTTTTAAACAGCACAGAAATTGCCTTTATATTTCTGGATAGCAATTTGAATATTATGCGGTATACTCCTTTAGTCCCCAGGCTTGTTAACATCATTCCCTCAGATGTTGGTCGTCCTCTGGCTCACCTTGTAACAAAGCTCCGAAAGACGGATATTGTCCGCGAAGCCCAGAGGATTCTGGAGACATATGGACATATTGAGAAAGAGGTAGAAACCATAGAGGGGGTATGGTACCTGATGCGGTTAACACCCTATCGAACTTCCGAAAACATGGTGGCCGGTGTCGTAGTTTCTTTTGTTAATATCAGTAAACTTAAAGCACTAAATTTATTAAACACTGAGCTTAGGGACAGACGTGATTATGCCTTTAGTATCATTGAGGCCATTGGCTTTCCCCTTCTGGTGCTGGACGGTGATTTTAAGGTTATAACAGCAAACTTGGATTTTTACCGCGTTTTCCAGGTAACGCCTTTAGAGACTGAAGGCACGTTGATTTCACAACTTAGCAAAGGCCGATGGAATACTCGCGAGTTAGAGGAAAAAATCACCACTATTATTACCGAAGGGATATCTTCTCAAAGCTTCCTTTTGGATTATGAATTCCCAGGCGATGGCAATAAAAAGATTTACCTCGATGCCTACCGAATCAACAGCAAAAAGCCATCCGCAGATTTAATCCTAGTCATCTTTAAGACGGAGAATTAATTTAGTTATGTTTGATAAGGGGGTTGGTGATTGCATGGATGGTGTAAAATTACGCCAAGAAGCAGAAGCTGAAGCACTGAGAAACCAAAAGAACAGAGCTATAGGGAATATTTCTGCAGATGGTCTAACAGGGAATATGGAACTGGAGGTTCATCAAATCGAATTATCAATGCAAAATGATGAATTGCAGCGTGTTGGTCTGGAGAACGAATTATCCAGGGACAAATATAGGAAATTATATGATTTTGCCCCAGTGGGTTTTTTTACCTGTGGGATCAATGGCCTGATCCTAGAAGTAAACCGGACTGGGGCTGCTTTATTCGAAGTGGAGAAGGATCAGTTATTGGGTAAGGCGTTTACTAGCTTTGTGGTAGCAGAACACCAGCACATTTTTTCTCTTTACTGCAAGTCACTGTGGCAAATGCAAATTAAAACTAAGCAGGATTGCGAGCTGAACCTCCGGAAGAATGACGGGACAGTTTTTTGTGCTTTAGTTGAAGGTATAGCAGAAAAGGAGCAAGAAAACGATGAAAAAAACACTCTCTGCTTTCTTGCGGTCAAAGATATTACCGAACGGAAGAAGAATGAGGAAGATAAATTAAATTATCAACGGATAGAATCTTTGGGAATTTTGGCTGGGGGGATAGCCCACGACTTTAACAATCTACTGACGGTTATATTAGGTAACATCTCATTATATAAAATGAAGAATTTGAAGCAGGAAAAAAACCTGGAACTATTGGAAGAAGCAGAAAAAGCCTGCCAGCAGTCCACGGATTTAACCTTGCAGTTATTGACCTTTGCCAAGGGGGGGAAGCCCTTTAAAGAGGTGATGTCCATCGTGCCATTACTTAATGATACCGTCATTTTTGCTATGAGGGGTTCCAATGTGCGTTATGAACTTGAATTGTCCGATGATTTATGGATGGTTGAGGTGGATGGCGGACATATCAGACAGGTGGTGAATAATCTGGTCATCAATGCCCAGCAGGCTATGCCCAATGGCGGGACGGTGTCTTTGAGGTGTGAGAACAAATACTTGACAGAGGAAGAGGGACTGCCTTTAAACATAGGCCCCTATCTGAAGATAACCGTGGAAGATCAAGGCGTTGGGATCCATAAAGATCAGTTGAACAGGATTTTTGATCCTTACTTTACGACAAAGGCTCAAGGTAACGGGTTAGGATTAGCTACTTCTTACTCCATAGTAAAGCGGCACAATGGTCACATTAGGGTTGAGTCCGAACCTGGTCAAGGGACAGCTGTATCTGTCTACCTTCCAGCTAGACTGGGAATGGCTCTGACAGTGAAGAAGGCTATAGAACCGTTTCTTTCCGGGCATGGCAAAATTTTGGTTATGGATGATCAAGCTTCCATACGAGAAGTTATCGGGGGAATGCTGACCCAGTTGGGTTGTGAACCTGCCTTTGCCGTAGATGGAGAGGAAGCCATCCTTCTTTACAGGGATGCCAGTGAGAGGGGCGAGCCCTATGATGCTGTTATTTTCGATCTAACCGTCCCCGGTGGAGCAGGTGGCAGACAGGCCCTAGAGGAGATTATTAAAATCGATCCCCATGTCAAGGCCATAACCTCCAGTGGCTACTGTAACGACGCCATTATGACTGATTTTAAAAAGTATGGATTTAGAGCGGCTTTACCTAAGCCTTTTTGCCTGGAGGAACTAAGCAGAGTCCTTAGGAATGCTGTTATGGACTCCAGGTAATCTTTATCTGTCAGATCGGCATTTCTCGATATTCCAAAGGATCATTATATGAATTCCTCAAAAGAACTGTGAAATTTGCATTATAAAACGATAGAAGCGATAGAACAACATTTCATGTAGATTGTTATTGGGCAATTTTTATGTGATTCGCTTTTGAAGAAGGATAACGTTTAAATAATACAACAAGATAAGGCGACACAAGGCGTATATGGACAAATTAAAGGCGGTCGTTATGACCGCTTTGTTATCTACAAGCGAATGTATATCTTCCGATGATAAAGAACGCCCGCAATCGCCATCCAAACGACTACATACAGAACTGAAAAGTATATCGAATCTAAGCTATGCGCCCAAGGACTTATTAACCTTTCCATTACCCAAGCTTTAAAGGTCATTGTGGCGCCAGAAATGGCGTCCTTTATAGGAAGCCCCCAAATTATCCTACCGACGATGTTAGACGCGAAGTATACGAAAATAGGACTTGCGCCAATAGCCTTGAACGCCGTTAGTATCCCGCCCATTTTCAATATATCGGTTATTAGGTACAACGCGGTTAATAGTAAGATACCGTAACCCGACGTCACTAGCACGAAAGAACTTGACCAAAGATTTTTATTATAGGGAAAGATCGAATTGAACCAGCTTGCATAGAGTAACAAAAGAACCCCGCTGCATACCAAGACAATTATTTTTACAAGGCGATTGTCCCGTCTTAAAAGTACCATGCCGACAATAACCCCGAATAGCCCCGAACTTATCGCCGGGATTGTGCTAAGTATTCCTTCTGGGTCGAACGTTGCCGTGTATAGATGCCCTTTAAGATATTTCAGGTCGATGTATGAAACAAGCCCGCCTTTAAGTTCTGATATTCCGGGAACTTGAACGTGTTTCAATATCCAGTAATACAGAATAAGCAATAGAACCGTTATAAGACTTTGAACACCAATTTGAACTATTTCTCGCTTGAATAGCGACCTGACAAGTAAATATATAAGCACTGAACAAAAGTAAACGATTGCTATTCGTTGAAGAACGCCCGGAACCCGGATAACGGCAAGGTCGAAGGTCGGGAACCCGTTTAAAATCAACCCTAATAGAAACATCATGACGCTACGACTTAGAACGTTGGTTATGATGCGTATTCGACTTATTCCCTTCTCTAAGCGCTTGTTGATCGAAATAGGAACGACAACGCCCATGATGAAGATAAAGAACGGGAAGACGAAGTCGGCTAACGTGATGCCGTTCCAGGCTGCGTGTTTAAATTGCGCGGGAATTTTCGTGACGTCCCCTGGATTAATGACCATAAGCATTAGTGAGATAGTAAGCCCCCGGAATATATCAACACAATCGAAACGCGTATTACTGCCTTTTCCCTTGTCTTCCATGCTTTCCATGATTTCCTTCCGCCTTTCGAGTTGTAATATATACGGGGCTTGCGCTAACGATCCAGTAAGAGTATGTGGTGACAGGCAATCTATAATACACGAAGTGGTTGATCCAAACATCGCTAGAGTGGATCTCGAAACCGACCAAATGATCTATTATTAAGGTAAAACCCCGTAGGGTCGTCGCTTAACAAACTAAATCTTGAAGATAAGGAATATAGAAACCTAAAAAGTCCGACTCCAATTGATTATCGGAATCAGACCTTTTAGTATGATCATTTTAAATCTTATATCATTTTACGTGACAGGATAATTCAAAAGCTGGCTTTTCGCCTATTGACTATACTTGAATATATATTTGGTATATAATAAGAAAAGGACGGATTTTTCCAATATTACATATATCCTTACTTATATATTATCACAAAGAGTATAGGATGTCAAAGGTTTTCTCCAATTCTTTTGCATAGGAGCGTGATCCAATGGACGGTTACCAGGAAAATTATCAAGAGGAGATTGAGTATCTAAGGAAGACATTGGCCTTTATCGACGAAGAAGTGGAAACGGAAGCGAAGAATTTAGATGAAAAAAAGAATGATTTAATTACCGCTAAAAAGGATATGTATGAAAACACCGTTCATATTCCTAGTGACTTTGAGAGTCTTATTGATATAAACCTGCATCTTATGCAAGTCAATAATCATGTCTCAAGTTACGATACACGGCGTATTAAGAACCTAAAGAAAATGATAAATTCACCTTACTTTGGTCGGTTTGACTTTATAGAAAAGGGTTTTAATGAAAAAGAAATGATATATATTGGACTTTATAATTTAATGGACAGAAACACTGGTCAAGTCTACGTTTATGACTGGCGTGCACCTATTTCAAGTGTATTTTATAGGTATGAACTTGGTGAAGTAATGTATGACACTCCGGCAGGGATTAGCCGGGGAGATGTTTCTTTGAAAAGGCAATATCAAATTCAAGATTCAAAGCTGAAATACTTCTTCGATTGTAGTGTCAGAATTACTGACGAAATACTGCAGGAAGTGCTAAGTCATAATACTTCCGCCAAAATGAAAAATATTGTGGAAACGATTCAAAAGGAACAAGACGTAATTATTAGGGATAGGGATCATGAGCTCTTAATCGTACAAGGTGTAGCGGGTAGCGGCAAAACATCGATTGCTCTGCATAGAATTGCCTTTCTCCTTTATGAGGGTCTTAATTCCAATCTTCGGTCTAAGGATGTCATCATAATATCTCCTAATTCCGTTTTTAGTCACTATATTTCTAGTGTCCTCCCTGAACTGGGTGAAGAAAACGTGAGGCAGAGCATCTTTGACGATCTTGTCTTAAACGCATTTCAAGGTAGGTTTGGGGAAGAAACAAGGGATATGCAGCTTGAATCATTGATACATTCCCGAGCAGAGACTGATAATGATCAAAGGCAGCAATGCATCGATTTTAAGGGGTCGAGGGTATTTAAGCAAATTCTTGACAGATTGCTATGGTATTACGCTCATCGGCTTATTGCCTTTGAGGATGTCTATTATAACGGAACAATTCTAGCGACAAGGCAACAGCTGAAAAACCGTTTTTTACACAACGAAATTGGTATTCCGATGGCCAAACAACTCAAAATAATTGAGACGATCCTTTTGAAAAAGGTTCACCCATTACAGAAGAAGAGACTTAAACGTTTAGAAAAGATAGTAGAAAAAAGTGAAGGGCATGATTTTGAAATAAAGTCCTTTAGTCGATTACTAGCCATTAAGCAAGCTGTGGCTTTTCGGGAACGAATTCAAAACTTTACAAAGGTTGATTATGGACACTTGTATAAGCTGCTTTTCGGGAACCCTGGGCTTTTGCTCAAGTTGTCGCAGGGTCTAATGCTTCCAGACAATATTGAAGAAATTATTTCAACAACCCTTCAGAATCTACGCAAGGGGCGAGCGCACTATGAAGATTACGCTCCGCTTCTTTATTTGAAGTTGAAAATTGAAGGGAATGAGGTGGTTTCCGGGATCAAACATGTGGTCATTGATGAAGCCCAGGATTACACTCCCCTGCAATATGAGGTTTTCAAGATTTTATACCACAATGCAACCTACACTGTCTTAGGAGACATTCGTCAGACGATTGAAAGAACAATAAACAGTTCATTATATGACGATATTTCTGAGATACTTAATAAAGGTAAGACGATTAAGCTGAATTTAAATAAAGGGTATAGGTCAACATGTGAAATCAACACCTTTACACAGAATCTACTTGGTGAAGGTAACCAACATCATTATTGTTCTATTGAACGGTATGGCGAGGAACCTAAGGTTATTCGCAGAGAAACATTGGAGGAGATAGACAAGTCGATCATAGAGGATATAGAAAATTATACAGAGCAAGGGTATGAATCCGTAGCCGTCATATGTAAAACTCAAGAGGAGGCAGAAAAGGTGTTTCGTCGGTTGGAAACATCGGTCCAACTAACACTAATTAAACCTCGAGGCGGGGAAATTATAAAAGGTGCACTAGTCATTCCAACGTATATGGCAAAGGGATTAGAATTTGATGTTGTGATCATTTACGATGTTAATAAGGAGAACTATGTAAGTAATTTTGATAGACAATTACTGTATATTGCCTGTACACGAGCACTCCATCGACTGGTTGTTTATTACACAGGTGATAAAAGTCCCTGGATTTAAACCGAACTAATTAGAAGGGCAGATACGGGCTTGATGACTCCATGTGCACCAGCTCCATTATAGAAGGCATTCCGTAGGGGGTGTCTTTTCTTGTAATTATTTTTTGTTTAATCCATGAATTTGATTTTGAAAAAGTAAAACACAAATGAGATTAGCCTCGTAGCAAAATAAAACAATCAGTTAAGGCATTTCCTGTGCTGATATGCTCCCCCTATGGTAGACAGGTTAAATAATAAAAACCTACTACACAAGGGGGAGTATTTTCATGTCTAAAAAGAACCAATATAGTGCCCCGGAAAAACTAGCTATATTACATGAACTTGAAAAGGGATCGACATTCGCATATGTGGCAAGTAAATATAATGTTTGCAAAACAACCTTAAAAAGATGGCGTCATTGTTATGAATTATACGGATATGAAGGCTTAGAGATTCAAACTTACAATAGAAGCTATTCAGCGGAACTTAAACTCCAGGCTGTTCTGGATTATCTTTCAGGAAATTATTCGCAGAATGAAGTTATTGATAAGTATAAAATAGCCAGTCGTACCCAACTCATAGGATGGATTAACAAGTATAA
>JUEG02000638.1_pt1 | contig 112980 bp, 117 predicted proteins | sample 432341 | NCBI WGS metagenome assembly JUEG02 (sample SAMN02953476, study PRJNA257561) | rock porewater metagenome | biome: terrestrial; feature: Opalinus Clay rock; material: porewater; isolation source: Opalinus Clay rock BIC-A1 borehole | place: Switzerland: Mt Terri URL, St-Ursanne ... | reverse complement strand
TAGTTGCACTTATCAGGGTGTTAGCGTCCGTTATCCCCTACTTACGATGTTGAAGTGGGGGTCTTACGGACGATTGCAACGTGATAAAAACCCCAGAATTATCTGAGGTTACATATCCAATAAGTTATTTAAGGCTTGCCATAACACACCAAAATTCGGGTTGCCCGCAGTTCTGGGTCTTTCCAATTTTATCTCTAATACCTTTTTTATAGTCCCCGGCCTTTTACTCATAACTGCAACTTTAGTTCCCAAAATTATGGCCTCTTCGATATTGTGGGTAATAAAAATAATGGTTGTGCCAATCTCTTCCCAAAGCTTAATTAATTCCTTTTGCAGAGCCGTCCTAGTTTGTGCATCTAAGCTGGCAAAAGGCTCATCCATCAGTAAAACTTTAGGTTCTAAGGCCAAAGCTCGCGCAATGGCAACCCTGTGTTTCATCCCACCCGACAATTGGTGCGGATAAGCCCTTTGAAAGTCACTTAGACCAACTAAAGAAATAAACTTAGCAGCCCGGCTTTCGATTTCTTTTTTAGTCCCCAAATTATTTACTTTCAAAGGATAAGCTACGTTATCGAACACAGTTTTCCAAGGAAATAACTGATCAAAACCTTGGAATACCATGGTTCGATCCGGACCTGGTCTTTGGACCTGCTTTTCTTCAAGAAGTATCTCTCCTTCTGTCACTTGCTCAAAGCCTGCTATACAACGCAGAAGTGTAGACTTACCACAACCGGAGGGACCCAAAATACATAGAAACTCACCTGAGTCAATCTGGAGATTTACCTCATCTAAGGCCACTATCTGCTTATCTTCATTTACAAAATTTTTCTTAACCTGTGTTATATTTAATATACTCATGTATTAACCTTCCTTAGGCTGACATGCCCCAACGCTTAATAGTTTTTCGTTCAATGAAGTCAAAAACAAAGTCTTCCACTAATAAACCTATAATAATAATTGCAATTAACCCTGCGAAAACCCCAGAGATATTAAATGCAAACCGCTGTTGAAAAATAAACCAACCAAGACCACCCTGACCACCTGAAATACCAAAAACCATCTCGGCAGCGATTAAGGCCCGCCAGCCTCTGGCCCAACCTATTTTGATACCGGTCAATAAATGGGGAAAGGCTGCAGGAATCATGATAGAGTAAACTAAGCCCGGACCCTTTAGTCCTATGTTTTCGCCCACTTCTTTGTAAATTGAGGGTATAGATCTAAAACCCGACAAGGTATTTAGAATCATAGTCCACAATGTGGCGTGCACAATGATAAAAATTATTGACTTTGTACCTGTTCCAAACCACAAAATCGCTAAAGGCAATAAAGCTACACCGGGTAAGGGATGCATAATGGCCACTATGGTATCTAATACATCGTCAAACAGCTTCGAAATCATGGCTAAAGTTGATAGCACTAAGGCCAAGATAACTCCAATCGTCAAACCAATCAAAATAAGATAAAGAGAAAAATCCATCATCACAGGCAATTTTCCATTTTGAAGATTAGCAAAAAAACTTGTCCATATTTCCAGCTGTGAAGGAAATAATAGCGGTGGAAAAACACCTGTACGGGCTGTTATTTCCCATAAGGCTATAATAAATAAGATTACCCCTAACCTCTTAAATATCTTTTTCAGCATAATATCCCTACTAACATTAATTAGTCTTATTTTCTAAACTGAGCTTCTTCTAGGGGAGATTTACCCGCAGCCTTTTTACCGATGGCAGCTTGTACATTCTCCCAAGTTACTTCTCTAACATCCGCAGGTGCCTTACTTAAAAACCCAGCCTCTTTCATGAATTCCGCAAAGCCCATTAGACCATAGACAGTAGTGGTATAGTTGGTGCCCGGCCAAGTCAAATATTCCAGAGTAGTTTCCTCATTTAGCTCAAATTGAGGTGCAAGTATTTTGGCTGTTTCTTCAGGATTATTATTGATAAAGGCCACAGCTTCATTTACTGCTGCTAAAAAAGCGGCATAAGCCTGGGGTGAATTGTCATGAAAATCCTTAGTTGTAACCCCTACCAAAAAGGAGTGTTCTCCACCAAAGGCCTTTTCGGCATCTACAAGCTGTTTAATATTTTTAGCTTTTAACTCCTCAAACATATAGGGTGGTGAGGTAAAGTGAGCGCTAATATCTTTTTCACTAATTAGAGCCGCTGCACCATCGGGATGCGTCATAGCCACTAAATTGTTGTCTAAAGCTTTGGGGTCACCTAAGTCCCGTTCAGCCTGCATCGCTAATAAAATATGTTGGACACTACCCGGAATCGGTACCGCTATTTTGTCCCCTGCTTTAATGTCTGCTAGGGTTTTAATATCTTGACGGAAGGTTTGTAGACCCTGGGGAGAATTAGAAAGGCCTGTGGCGATTTTCCAATCAACCCCTTGTTCCCAAGCAACTAAATAAGGAGGAATCCCCATAAATCCTATATCTAAATCACCTGAAACCAGAGCTTCTCTTATAACTCCCCCTGTTCCCATCTGTTTCCACTCTACCTGGATACCGGGTAAATATTTTTCAATTAATTTCTTTTCCTTCATAATCTGTAGCGGAGCATAACCCAAACCAAACTGCTCGGCTATACTTATTTTACCGGTATAGCTTTCAGCTTGTTGATCCTTTTGATTCTCCTCTTGTCCGGCTGTGCATCCGGTGAGTACTACTAAAGTTAGAATTAAAGTTACTGCAAATAGTTTTTTAAATTTTAAAGTAAACATTGTTTTCCCCCTTATATCACTTTAAATCTCTTCACTACTTCATTTTGAACCTATAAACCAAATAAAGTTACACCCAGAAAGATTAATAACATTCCTAAGTAATGATACCTATTTAATTGCTCCCGAAAGAATATTTTACCTCCAAGACTGACTAAAATATAATTCAAGCCTGTAAAAGCAAAGGCTAAAGATAATTCCAAATCTCTTAAGGCCAAAATATAAAAGATAGGTGCAACAATGATTAACATACCGGCTAAAACAGTATATTTATTAATTACTGACCACAGGCTGTCCTTTAACTTACTATATTCTGCCCCTTTTTTAGTTAAAAGCTGTCCCGTAGTTGTTAAGACTATCATGAGAAAGATATATAGATACGGATCATTAATGTAGTTCATATTAAGCCTCTTCCTTCAGCTTACTCATTGAGGTTAATATTACTCCGGCTATAATCAAAGCACTGCCTACTACTTTACCAACGGTTAGCGGTTCATTAAACAGCAAGTGAGACACCCCTAAGATTAGAACGAAAGATAGGCTCAACAAAGGATATGCTAAAGAGATAGCAACGTCTTTCAGAGCGAAGGTCCAAAGTACGCCCCGCAAAATCAGAGCACTGTAACCTAAGAATATAAATATATTTAGCAAAGTGTCTTGAGCCGAACCTAATTTAGACATAATTTGACCGAAAACCATAATTGCTAAAACAAGAAACAGTAATAAATATTTTTTCATATCTCTACTCCCAGATGTGGTGAATTAGAAGATCACGGTCTTGTTTATCATAGACTGCTATTTCCTGGTCGAATTTGCGCAGTAATCTATAATATTCCTCCGGTTCATTAACATAAAAAGAAAAGCAGCCAATTCGCGAAGTGGCATTAGTAATATCGCCTATCACAGTATTTTCTTTGATAAACATTCTGCCAAGCTTTTCAAATTCTTTCGGGACAATTAGCTTTTCACATCTACCCGGATTGGCAAATAAGAAGAAAATTGACCCCATTTTACATCTCTGCTCTAATTGCTCCGGCTTAAAATTATTTTTACCGGTAGTAACTAAATCAAGATACAAGTCTAAAATATCTATGCCCGTAACCTCAGGAATTATTTCTGACTCAAAACCCCCACCTATTCTATAGCCAAATTCAACAAACTCAGGCCCTCTAACTCCTACAATCATTTGAATGTATAGGGGGCCATCTTTAATTTCAAAGGCATCTACCAACTTCTGTACCCTTGTTTCTATTTCAGCTTCCCAACCCATAGCAGCCTGAGCCGGAAACCGCTGCTGCTTACAAAGGCCCAGCACGATTTGGTCATCATAATGTAATCTATCGGTGTTCATTAAAATATAAGCCCGCCCTGCTTTAACCCAGCAGTTTACGGTTATTTCTTCACCCTCGTAATATTCCTCAACAATTACTCCTCCAGTGGCACTAAAGCTTTGAGCCTCTATAAATAGGGCTTCAACTTTAGCTTTCGGCTCTGTTCCCTGTAGAACAGCTATTCCTCTCTGCCCCTGGCTGTCAACCGGTTTTACCACTACAGGAAAGGTTAAGCCCGCACAATCAAAAGAACTATAATCAGAAAAGACTCTAAAACGCGGAGTGGGAAGTCCATACTCCGCCATGGTTGACTTCATGTAGTATTTATTTGTAAAAGCCTTGCCCTGAACTGCGGTAATGGGATGTTGAAGTCCCAGTTTTTCTGAGACAAGGGCTGCCGTGAGCACAGGTTGATCAGAACCTACCGTCAGAATATAATCAATATTTTCTTCTCGGGCATAGCGATAATTTTCTTCTAAATCAAAGGTGCTAATTTGTCTGGCACCATCACAAAACTTTTTAGCAGGTGGATTTTCATAGTAGTCAGCAAGGAACACCTGAAATCCCTTTTCTTTAGCCTTTTTAATTAACGGAATTTGTAACAAACCCCCGCCTAAAACCAATGCTTTTTTGTCCAATTTAAATTTCCTCCGTATTTATCAATTCATCAACCACATAATTAGGTCTCTTATTAACTTCATGTAAGATACGAATTAAATACTCTCCCACTAAACATAAGGCAATCAACTGAATACCTGAAACGAAAAGAAAAATAGCTATAACAGTGGTTAACCCATTAAAGGGCTGATCAAAGATAATCCGGTTTAGAAACAGATATACCACAACTAATATGCTAATTGCCGAAATTCCCAGACCCAATCTTCCCACAAACCGCATTAAGATCGATGAGTTACTGATTAGAAGCTGGCTGGCTAATTTGATCATTTTACTTAAAGTATAGTTACTGTTACCGAATTTGCGTTCATTATGTTGAACTTCAACATTTACGACTTCCTTCGTAATAAAAAAAAGCAAGGCCGGAATATAAGGAAAAGCTGAGCTAATTTTAACCATATTTTCTGCCACGGGCCTCACAATTAGTCTAAAGGAAGACAAATGCAGACCCTTTGGTTTTTCAATAGTCACTTCATTTAATTTACGCATCAAGTCACTGGCTTTTCGCCTATAAAAATTGTGTTTTTTATCCAGAAGCTTAGCAATTACCACTTTGCTTTTGGTGTCCCGCATTTTCTCTATTAGCTTGGGAATGTCTTCCGGATTATGCTGGAGATCATCATCCATAGTAACAATATAATTACCTTTAGCGTATTTCAGGCCACAAAGAGTTGCATTATGCTGTCCAAAATTATTGGTAAGCTTAACAGCCTTCAATTGTTTATTTTCTAAAGCTAACTTTTGCAACAAGGTCCATGATTCATCCTTACTATAATCATCCACAAGAATAATTTCAAAGGTTTCATCTAGTTTATTGAAAACAGCAGTAGTTCTATTTATTAGCTCCTCTAGTGTTTTCGCCCCATTAAAAACGGGAATGATTACCGAGTAGTTAATCTCTGTCATAAGGCACCCCTATCTGGAACTAAAATTTGAAAAAAAGTATTCTCCCAGACCAGCTTGTAATTGTTTTCACTAACAAAAACATCCATTAAGTCTCTAATTTTCCCGAGGCTCTCTTTGTCTTGTAACCTAATAGTTCTAGGCCAAGTAATTCTTTCCGTACTTCCCTTAGCCCTAACCATAACCGGAAGATAGGGTCTCTCTCTTTTGGCCCTATTTAAAGCCTCCTCAAACTGTTTAGTTCTAAAGAGCATTGGCCAAGCACCGTATAGATAAGGCCTAGTATTAGTGAGATAGTAAAGCATCGGTATTTGCTCATAGGCCAATAAATAATCGTCTTTCTGAACGTACTGTGGCAAAACCGTTAGAAGTTCTTGCACCACAGTTGCCCTCTCTTTGGTAGTAAAAATACCTTTTAACTTAGGATGCTCCACTTGATAAACAAGCTGTTCTCTATGACTAGTTTCCCGATAAGTAAAGTGGTAAGTTGAATTTAGAGTGAAAATAACAAGTAAGCCAATGGCCAAAGTCTTAACTAACGGAAACTCGCTCCCGTTAATTTGCCATTTCTTATAGCTTAACTCCTTAATATCCATAAGATTACTGAAAACTAAGGGTATTGCTAAGTACATACCATAGACCGAATTGTAGACACCATTATTAGAACCCAAGGGAGCAACAATTAAAATCATCAGAGCGATGAGAGCAAGTTGAGCTTTTTCTGCTTTGTGCACTTTAAACACGATTAAAGCTAGGAAAAAATACAAAATCCCTAATATTGTAATTAAATTTCTAAATCTATTTTGATAAGAATCCATCAGAACATATACAGCTATAACTGCGAGCGTCACAATAACTAGACGCTGGAACGGAATATTGTTAAACCTCCTAGTTATGGAAAGAACCGTACCAAGGAGAAAAATTTGCAATAAAACAAAGCCCAGATTTAAAAGTAGTCGACCATGCTGGGTTAAAACAATACTACTTAACTTACCTGAACTATGATGATTACCAGGGTCCGTTAACATACTAAAAGTTCCTACAAAGGAATTAATATAAGCTTCTAAATGGCCCATAAAATACATTAAGGTCACTATGCCAATTATGGCGGAGCCATAACCAAATATGAAATATCGTACTTGCTTTGACTTGCCAAAGAAAAAAATACTTGCTATCAATAGGAAACCTAAAATATTAGGCAGCCGGATGAAGATGTTAAGTCCTAATAAAAGTGCACTTACGAATATAAACCAATTTTTATCCTCTCTTAAGCCTCTGCTTAGATAATAAGCAGAAAACACAAAGAAAAAGGCTGTAAAACTATTATAGTTTAACTGAAAGTCTGACCGATTAATAAAGATTAAGGCAAGTAATAGTCCCCACAGCAACTGCGTTTCAGGCAAGTGCTCTCTAAGGGTCAGGTAGACGCCATAAAGAGTAGTCCACACCAAGAGTACGGCAGCAATTTTATAGCCAATAAGGCCCAAGGAATCACCAAAGAAATAAACCCATAACCCCCCCAGGATATTGGAAAGCCAGAGTCTAAAACTCGTTTCCACACTGGTCGGATCGTTAAAAATCTGTTGGTAATTAGTCAGAACAAAACCGGTATCGGTAAAATCCAACCCTTGCCAAATAAAAATCATAGGGTATATAGCAATCAGCAAAATCGTAATTTTTCTCAATAACTCACCCCATATTTACTACCGAAATTTATACTCCATAGAATTCCTTGATTTTTTCCACAACATAGCTATTTTGTGCCTCAGTTAACCCATAAAACATGGGTAATCTAATTATGGTTTCACTAGTCTCGGTGGTGTAAAAATCAATTCCTCTAAATTTCCCATACTCCCTGCCCGCTTCCGAATTGTGAAGAGGTATATAGTGAAAAGCGCTTCCGATACCCTTTTCTCGCAAATAACTAATCAACCGACATCTTTCTTCCATGGTTTTAACTTTAAAATAAAAAATGGCGGCATTATGTTGACATTCCTCGGGAATACCGGGTAACTCAATTAGACCTATATCAACCAGGGGTTGCAGGCTATTGTAATATAATTGCCAACTATTTAACCGATCCTGGTTAATTTCCTCCGCTTGCTCTAACTGGGCATAAAGACAAGCCGCATTAAGCTCACTGGGTAAATACGAAGAGCCTATATCTATCCAGGTATATTTATCTACCTGACCTCTTAAAAAACTTGAGCGATTGGTTCCTTTTTCTCTAATCACCTCGGCTCGTTGGATAAATCTTTCATCATTTATTAAGAGCGCTCCCCCTTCACCGGAGGTATAATTCTTAGTGTCATGAAAACTAAAACAACCTAAATGGCCGATAGTTCCCAGTGGTTTACCTTTATATTTACTCATCACAGCTTGGGCAGCATCCTCAATCACCACAAGCTCATGCTTATTTGCAATCTCCATTATTCTGTCCATCTCACAGGACACACCGGCATAGTGCACAACAACTATAGCTTTGGTTCTTTCTGTGATGGCACTTTCAAGTACTTCTTCATCAATATTTAATGTGTCGGGGCGAATATCTACAAAAACCAACCTAGCTCCTCGTAAAGCAAAGGCGTTGGCAGTAGAAACGAAAGTGAAGGAAGGTATAATTACTTCATCGCCTTCTTTAATATTTGTCAAAATCGCACACATTTCTAAAGCATGTGTACAGGAAGTGGTTAGAAGCACTTTAGCACACTCAAATTCCCTTTCAAACCACTGGCTGCACTTATTGGTAAAGGAACCATCGCCGGACAGTTTATTATTTTCAAAGGTTTGGGCGATATATTTTAGTTCATTTCCTGTTGTGGCTGGGATATTAAAAGGTACTTTCATCTACAAAATCTCCTTCTAATTATAAAGTAAACTTATTCAGATGGAGTTTTGACTCCACCTGAATTTTAGTTGATAAAGTTCATCCTAAAATTGGTATTAAAGCACCCTCTCTATTTCTACAAAAATCAACAAATTCCTTCCAAAGTTAGTATTAAAGGCTGTTGATGTCATCAACAGCCTTAATTTAAAATTTAGCTATCCTTTTTATTAACTTCTTGAGTATCATTGACCTTACCTGAATCGGCAATTCCCTCCGTGATCTCCTTAGAGGCCTTTTTAAACTCATTGATAGTCTTACCAATAGATTTTCCTACATCAGGAAGCTTACCGGGTCCAAAAATAATCAGTGCCAATACAAGCACTATAATTAGTTCGGGTATTCCTATATTACCGATAAATCCAAACATGCTCATTTACCTCCTTTTTAGCTAGTATATTGCCGTTGTTGGACGCCTATTCAGCATTTTCTAAAATTAGAAACCGTGTAAACAAGTTCACACGGTTTCCATTGATTGATTAGAGGCAAAATTAGTTTTTCTGCTTCTGACTAATTATTTAGTCTGTTCTTAGTATCTCGAGTATGGTCATCGTGACATTCTGTACAGTTCATTTTACCTTGCTCGTTATCTAAAGTACTCTCAGGACCGGTGTGACAAGCCATGCAATGAGAGTATTGATCATTTGGCTTAAATACCGGTGTAAAAGTATTCTCTAAGGATTCATTCATTAACTCAGCAGCCTTGGCTGCAACGTCAGCACTTAACTTCGCACAACGATCTTTTTTCTCTTCTTCGTTAATCTTTGCACCTGCTGCTACTGCCCATTTACTAACAGAGGCATGGCAAAGAGGTGAAGCAGCCACAGTTGTGATTTGTTCTTTATATTTTGCATATTCCTCATGCTTGTTGGATGGGAACGGAAATTCAGTATACCAACCCATAAGTTCATTACCTAGTTTAGAGTTCACATCACCTTTAAGAGCTAAGCCCATTACTAACAGAGCCCCGTTTAAAGCACCACAAAGTGTACCCCAACTTAAACCTCCACCGGCACCATACATAAACATTTCATCAGGTAACGTACCCCATGGTGCGTCAGGATTATCTTCTCTTAACGTTTGTAAAAGAGCAACTCCTGCGGCATACATACAACCGCCTTTAGTATAATTTTCATAAGCACGTCTTCTTACTTTATCCACGTCTAACTTCTTATAAGTCCAAGGAGTTGCTTGAGCTTTGTCGTCCGGTGCAGGACTAAAAGTTGTACCAGTTGTAGCCGTGCATCCTGCTAAACCAGCAAAAGCCACGGTTCCGGCAGCTAAGGTTCCGGCACGGAACAAAAATTGTCTTCTTGAAACTTCCTTATTTTCTTTTGTCATATAACACCCTCCCATGTTTGCCAGTATTATTCAGTTACAACGTCTCCACCTTCGGTAATCCATCCATGATTGTATCCATCTTTACCCATACCCCATAGTAAAGATTGAGACTCAACACCAGCAATATTTAATAGGGATACTGTTTGGCCCGCGGTCTGGCCTGTATAGCAAGTAACAAATACTTTTTTGCCAGCAGACTCGCTCTTAATTTTTTCCAGACTCTCACCAACTTTACCAAAAGGAATATTTACGGCACCCTTAACATGTCCTTTTACAAAATCCTCAGGGGCACGAATATCAATTAAATAAAATTCAGCATTATCAGCTAGTAAAGCTTTAACTTCGTCCGGATTAACAAGATATTTATGCTCAGGCATATTTTTATAGTAACCCATTACCGCATCAGCAACTACCTTAACTTCTCCTTCAGGAGCAGAAGTAGCCTCTTTAGCAAATTTTGCTTCATCTGTTACAACTTCTAAACCTTCTTTAACCCAACCTTTGTTGTATCCATCTTTACCCATTCCATTTAACAAAGATCTTACAGGGATACCTGCTGCGTTTAAAAGAGAAGCTGTTTGACCGGCAGTTTGACCGGTATAGCATGTAACAAAAACTTGTTTACCTTCAGCATTTGTTCTGATTACCTCTAATTTTTCACCAACTTTTCCAAAAGGAACATTAATGGCACCCTTAACATGACCTTTAGCATAATCTTCCGGAGTACGAATATCAATTAACAAAACTTGATCAGGACTTGTTGCAATTAATTCCTTTAAATCACTTGGTTTAACTAAGTTTTTATGTTCCGGCAAAGTTGAAAAATAACTCTTAAAAGTGGTTGCTAATACTTCTTGCTCATTAATTTCAGGTACTACTGGTTCTTCTTGTTTTGGTTGATTATCAGTTGCTGTATCAGTACCTCCACAACCTACTGCTCCAAAAACTAATCCCATTGCTAATAATACCGAAAGAATACTTATCCAAAACTTTTTCATTAAAAACAACCCCCTATTTTTTTATGACCCTTATAGGCCTTTCTGTCTACTCTAACAATGTTGGTTGTAGCTAAAATTAGCTTTTTGTTGCTTCTAATCTTTCATCTTTGTACTCTTTTTCACCATGGATGGTACTACGGTGACATTGCCCACAGTTAAACCCTTCTTCACCCTTAATGGCCTTATCATGAATAGGTTTAATAAATTTATCATAACTATCCATTTTTGCCTCGTGGCAAGTTAAGCAACGTTCATTAGGAACATATCCTTTAATATCCCAATTTGTTCTGTTTTCGGTTAAATGGACTTTCACTTCATGTAAACCGCCCAACTTGATTTTAACCTTACCCATAACCCCTGGTTCTGCATGACATTTTAAACAATCAACATTGGCGTGTGTGCCCTGTTCCCAGCCTGCTACCGAAGGAGCCACCTCATGACAACTAGTACAAAAGCTTGGCTTACTTGTGTAGGATACTGCTGCTCCACTGGCAATAAGGCCAAATAGCACAATTCCTAGAATGATAATTAATTTCTTCTGTCTATCCTTATCCATTTCAAGCCTCCCTATATGTGTTCTCTACTAACCAGTGAATATGACCAGGTCGCCACCCCCTTTTAACTAGTGCTAAGTAAAAACATCTTTCAATACTATGATATTACACTCATACTAAGTTTTATTCCTAGTATGTTACTTTCGACACAAACCCTCATTTTCCTTCTACTAAGTAAATTTTTTTTATATTTATCATCACATAGTTATCCACCGCGCCCGTTATACATTTCAGTAAGTATTTTTCTTAATTTTGTCTTTAAGTTTTTATTTCCATTTCCGCCCATGCTATTTATTTCAATAACTAAAAGTTTTCACCTTATGCCTCTAGTAAGTTTTTATTGTTTTGCCATTCAGGAAAATCGTGCTATAATGTACATTGAATTCTTTTTTGTAATTCCTAGTAAAGGATGGGTTTCAGATGAAAGAGACAAAATTAGCATTTGGTCAAAGAATCACTAAACTCCGCGAGGAACAAAATCTATCGATAGAAGACCTAGCAAAAAAAAGCAGTCTTCCTAAAAGCCTCATTTTAGATTTAGAAGAAAATAAAACGTTTTTAAATCAAAAGACATTGCTTAAATTAATAGAGGCTTTAAATTGTTCAGAAAACCAAATTATAGATGACAAAGACTGGTTAGCAATGCTTGGCAACCAAATTGGAGATCGTATCAGATCTCTCAGGGACGAGAAAGGGCTCAGCTTGACAGAACTAGGGAATTATACAGATCTTTCCCCCACTTATCTCAGTGAGATTGAAAGAGAAGAAAGCATTCCGGCTTTACACACCTTGCGTAGGTTAGCTGATTTTTTTAGGGTACCAGTTAGTATATTTTTAAGCAACAATTCCTGTAGCAGTATTGTAGCCGATAAACTGATCAAGGCGAGAAAGCAGAAGGGTGTATCTCAAAAAGAATTGGCTGATTTAGCCGGAGTTTCTCCGGGCTTGATTGGACAATTAGAGAAGGGCAAGGTAAACGCCTCTCTAAAAACCGTTAGGAAATTATCCGATGTCTTAGGAGTTACTGTTTGTTATTTAATTTTAGAAAGAGAAGAAGTTGACGAGATAGCTGGGGCTTTAAGTCCCAACATGAGAGATTGTCTTTTTAATCCTGATGTCCAACTGCTCGTTGCCCATATCTGCAAGATGTCAAAAGAAGACTTAAACTTAGTTTTTAACTTCGTGAATATGCTAAAAGAACCCAAAGTAAAATAAAAAAGGCTGTTCCAGCGCAATGCTCGGAACAGCCTTAAAATTTGCGATTAACTAAATAACTCTGTACTTAAATACCTTTCTCCAGTATCACAAGCTATTACCAAGACTTTTTTTCCTTTACCTAGTTCTTGTGCCACCTTAAGTGCGGCATGGACCGCTGCCCCAGAGGATATTCCAACTAAAATTCCCTCTTCCCTCGCTAATTTTCGAGTTGTTTCCATGGCTGCATCATTAGTTACTGTAAGTATCTCATCAATTACTTCTATATCTAGTACTTCTGGAACAAAACCGGCACCTATGCCCTGAATTTTATGCGGACCTGGATTTCCTCCTGACAAAACAGGCGAAGCAGCAGGTTCAACAGCATATATCTTAATTTTGCTATTCTCTTCTTTAAGTATGGCGCCAACTCCTGTTACAGTGCCACCGGTGCCTACTCCCGCCACAAAAGCATCTACTTCGTTTTCCATCTGCTCCAGTATTTCTAGGGCTGTAGTTTTCCTGTGAATTCTTGGATTTGCCGGGTTTGCAAACTGTTGAGGCATGAAGTAGGACGGATTTTCCGTTACTATTTCCGTTGCCCTTTTTAAGGCACCGCTCATACCCTTATCCCCTGGCGTCAAAACTATCTGTGCCCCATAGGCCTTAAGTAAGTTGCGCCTCTCCATACTCATGGTCTCCGGCATTACAAGAATTAGTTTGTACCCCCGCGCTGCAGCGATCATGGCTAAACCGATACCCGTATTACCACTAGTGGGCTCCACGATAACTGAACCTTCCTTTATAAATCCCTCTTTTTCGGCTGCCTCAAGCATAGACAACGCAATGCGATCCTTAACACTACCACCGGGATTGAAACTTTCTAGTTTAAGGTAAACCTCAGCTGACCCTATTGGAGCAAGCTTATTTAATTTCAATATCGGTGTTTTACCAATCAACTCGATAATATTATTTGCAACTTTCATAGTTATCTCCTCCTACCGTTCTCTAAATATTCTTTTCCACAACTAAGATAAAAATTCCTTTATTTTGGAATTATGTCAGAAAAGGATAAAACTTGTTTCATTAGAGATACTAAAAGACAAGGAGGTGTGTTCGGTGACTGAAGGAAAGAAGGCTATATCAAAAGGAAAAGTAACTAAAAAACCTAAAAAGGAAAACCCCCTAGATAGGTTAAAAGTTGAGATAGCTCAGGAATTAGGCCTTTTAGAAAAAGTTAGTGAAGTAGGCTGGGGTGGATTAACTGCCGCTGAGTCCGGTCGTATTGGTGGGATTATGACTCGAAGAATCAGGGCAAATGAAAGTAATAAGAAAAGCGAGAATGTAAGATAGCCTAAATAAAAGTTCCGATACACTTAAGTGTATCGGAACTTTAGTATTTAGTGCTTTTGTTTGTCTATTTAATAACCTTTAAACATCTGTCGCAAATCGTAGGATGTTCAACATCTTGTCCTACGGTCTCGCTATAAATCCAGCAACGCTCACATTTTTCCCCCAAGGCCTGCTCAACCTTAATATCCATCCCAGACTGTTCTCTAGCTTCATGTACAATCACACCGGATACAATAAAGATATTGGCCAAATCTTTTTCCACAGGCGCTAAGAAAAGCTTTAATTCTTGATCAACATATAGGTGAACTAAGGCATTTAAGGAGTGGCCGATAACCTTATCTCTTCTTGCTGCCTCTAGTACTTTGGCTACGTCTTCTCTAATATCGATAATTTTATCCCATTTAGCTTCTAAGACATCGTCTAAGTACTCTTCCTTAACCTCTGGCATATCGGCTAACTGCACACTAAACAGTTCATCGTTTTCCTTTGGTAAGTATCTCCAGATTTCTTCTGCAGAGAAGGTTAAAACAGGAGCTACTAGTCTAACTAAGGAGCTAAGGATTTCATACATTACTGTTTGAGCGGCTCTTCTTTCCGCAGAATCAGGCTTTGAAGTATAAAGTCTGTCCTTAATAATGTCAAGATAAAAAGAACTCATATCAACCGCACAGAAGTTATGAATCGCATGATATAATGTGTGAAACTCATAGCTACGATAAGCATTGATTACTTTCTTATTCAACTTTGTCAACTTCAATAAAGCCCACTTGTCAATTTCAATCATTCGATCATAGGATACCTTGTCTGTCTTAGGATCAAAATCATAGAAGTTTCCGAGCATATAACGACAAGTATTTCTGATTTTCCGGTAGGCTTCTGTCATCTGCTTTAAGATGGCAGGAGATACTGCCACATCAGCTTTGTAATCAGCAGAAGAAACCCAAAGTCTTAGGATATCTGCTCCCATTTGCTTGATTACATCTGAAGGATCGATTCCATTGCCTAAGGACTTAGACATTTTGCGTCCTTGTTCATCAACCAAGAAACCATGGGTTAAAACTGCCTTATAAGGAGCTTGCCCCCTGGCTGCAATTGCTGTGGACAAAGAGGAGTTAAACCAACCTCTATGTTGGTCACTGCCTTCAAGGTATAAGTCAGCCGGCCATTGTAGATCTGGCCAGATTTCTGGTTGTTCTAAAACTGCTACATGACTAGAACCGGAATCAAACCAAACATCCATGATGTCCGTTTCTTTCCTAAAGCTCTTAGCCCCACAATTAGGACAAGTTAAGCCCGCAGGTACTAAGTCATTTGCTTCTCTAGCAAACCAAACATCTGAACCGTGCTCAGCGAAAAGTGCTTTGACGTGATTAATAGTTTCATCATTAATAATATCCTTATTACAATCCTCACAGTAAAAAATCGGAATCGGTACACCCCAAGTTCTTTGGCGGGAAATACACCAATCTCCCCTGTCCGCAATCATGTTATAAATTCTATCTCTTCCCCAGGTAGGAATCCATTTTACTTCATCGATGGCTTTTAATGTCTCTTGACGGAAACCGTCGATGGAAGCAAACCACTGTTCTGTTGCTCTAAAAATAATAGGATCTTTACATCTCCAACAATGTGGATATTGATGCTTAATCCAAGACATCTTCACTAGAACGCCTCTTTTGTCGAGCTCTTCAACCACTGCCTTATTCGCATCGCTGTATTTCAGACCTGCAAAAATACCACCCTCTTGTGTAAATACACCGCTATTATCAAGAGGAGAAATAACAGGTAACTTATATTTTTTACCCACCTCAAAGTCCTCTACCCCGTGGCCAGGAGCGGTATGTACACAACCTGTACCCGCTTCTAGAGTTACATGCTCACCAATAATAAGTATAGAATCTCTATCCATAATTGGATGACTACAGGTGACTCCCTCTAAATCTGCGCCTTTAAACTCTTTAATTACTTTGTACTCTGTAATGCCTACCAGTTCAGTGTAGGTATTTAGTAATTCCTTAGCAACGATTTGCCTTTCTTCACCTGTTTCAAATAAAACATACTCTAAATCAGGGTGTAAAGAAATTGCCACGTTGGCCGGGATGGTCCAAGGCGTAGTAGTCCAAATAACAACAAAGGTATTTTCCTCTTCGAACAATCCCTTGCTATCTTTAACCGGGAATTTTACATAAATTGAAGCTGATTTCTTTTCAGCATACTCGACCTCAGCCTCAGCTAAGGCAGTTTCACAATCAGCACACCAATAAACCGGTTTTAAACCTTTATAAATATAGCCTCTTTTAGCCATTTCACCAAACACTTCAATCTGTTTAGCTTCAAAATGAGGCTGTAAAGTTAAGTATGGGTTGTCCCAATCAGCACGAACACCTAGACGCTTAAACTGCTCCCTTTGAAGATTAACATATTTTAAAGCAAACTCGGCACATTTTTGTCTAAACTCCACGGGACCAACTTTATGCCTGTTAATACCTAAAGCCTTGATGGCTCTAGTTTCGATCGGCAAACCATGAGTATCCCAGCCTGGTACATATGGGGCATCATAGCCGTCCATAGATTTAAATTTAACAATGATATCTTTTAAGACCTTATTTAAGGTATGGCCTAAATGGATATCGCCATTGGCATAGGGGGGGCCGTCATGAAGAATAAACTTTTCCCTGCCCTTATTCTTTTTTCCAACGGCTTTATAAATATCTTGTTCTTGCCAGTATTCTAAAATTTCCGGTTCTCTAGTTGGTAAGTTGCCTCTCATCGGAAAATCAGTTTGAGGCAAATTAAGTGACTTGCCGTAATCGTCCATGTAAATCCTCCTTAAAATCTATTGAAATCTGATTATGAGCAAACAAAACTCCCGTCCCAAAAAAGGGACGAGAGTATATTCCCGCGGTACCACCCTCATAGTTGCTATAAACACTTAAATTAAATGCTATATCAACCTCTCGAGTCACAGATAACGGCTGTTTGCCGTTCAAGCCTACTCCCTTATGGTTTCAGTTGAAAACTCCTAGGTGATCTTTCAGCAATCTCCTGCGCCTGGCTCTCACTAACCCAAGCTCTCTGAAGCACTACAATCGCTTACTTTTCCTAATCACAGTCTAAATGTTAAATTATATTCACCAATTATAAGGCTTTTTAACAGGATAGTCAAGGAACAAGTGTATATTTTAGTTCCCCTATAACACTTGTTCCAGTACTATCTACCTTAGCCTTGCCATTAATATGGCAAGTTATAATCGGGAGTAGTGCAAGGAACAAGTGTATATTTCATTTCCCTTAGTCCGCTACTTCCTCTTCAAATGCAAATCCTACTGGCTTATAGTTATACTCATCACCGGCATCTTCTTCATCATTGGCAACAGCAACCTCGGCCGGTCTAAAGTCAGGATCGTCGATGGTTAAAGGCTCCTTGTCACTGATTATCTCCATCTGAGCTTGTAATAAGGCCTTAAACTTAGCTTGAAACTTGGTATACTCTGTAACTATTTTTTCATAATCACTCATCACCGAATTATGTTTTTCTTTAGCTTCCATAACCAAATCGTGAGCCTGATTCTTAGATTGATATACTAACCGCTCTGACTCCCTTTGCGCTTCAGCAAAAAGAACGTCAGCCTCAATTTTAGCTTGTTTCATTTTTAACTCAGCTTCGTTAATAGCCTTTTCTAAGATTAACTCTGCTTCCTTTTGAGAATTAGTTTTAATGTCTTTGGCTGTTTGTTGAGCTATAACTAAGGTATCTTTCAGAGTATCTTCTAAATCCTTATACCTTCCGATGTTACCGTCTTTTTTTTCAACAATTTCCTTCAGCTCGATGTTTTCTTTATAAAGGTTTTCGTAGTCTTTAACAATTTTATCTAAGAAATCATCTACCTCTTCTTCTGCGTAGCCTCGAAAAACTTTTTTGAAATCCTTATTATGGATATCTAAAGGTGACAGAACCATCGAAAATCCCTCCACTACTTGTATGTATTACAGAGATAATTCGACAAGAACTCTTGTTATCCTTCCTAAATTAGCCTTTTTATACAAATTTTTATCCTACCTTTGGCAGTTTCGCCTTTAATGGAGTCAATCCTTAAGCGACCTTTCCCCCGTAAAGAAATCACATCACCTTCACTTATCTGTTGGGAAAGGTTATCTGTAACTGCCCAATTGAGCTTTAATTTCTCTCCACCCATTTCCTTGACCATCTTACTTCGAGAAAAACCAAATCCCGCAGCCGCAATAACGTCAAGTCGCAGTGACGCGACCGTAGTTTCGATAATTTTGGCCTTTTCTTCAGGCAGCTTTATGGTTTCTGGATCAGCAACTTTGACGGTTACGCTTACCCGATGAATCTTAATGAGATTCATGACTATATAATCAGCAAGCTCTGAATCGCCAAAGAGCAGGCAACCATCCTCTACTACCAGAATATCTCCAAACTTCTCCCTCTTTAAACCTAACCCTAAAACTGACCCTAGGTAATCTCGATGAGTAACCTTTTGAAACTTAAAATTACCCTCTACCTTAAGCCAGCTAATTCTATCCTCAACCTGATCCTCAGGATAATAGTCCGGGAAAATAACAATTCGCTGGCGTTCCGCTTCCGGATATCCACCAGCAAATTTGTAATTAACCTCATAGATTCCCTTTAAAATTGGCCGAACCAAAAATACTTGATACGGGTCTAAAAAGTCCGTATATTCAATTTGATGATTTCGCAGGGTTCTTTCCACCTGGTCTAATATTCTAGTCAAGAAAATCTTATCATCTTCTTTTAAAACATGACTCAGCAAATTTTCCTTCTTTAACAAAGTTACTCCTCCATTAAAGTCCTAACAATATATTCCGAACAATTCTTTGCACCCAATCTAATGCTAAAAACAAAACAATAGGTGAGATATCAATCATACCAATGGAGGGAATTATCCTTCTGAGAGGTCCCATAACAGGTTCAGTCATTTCATAAATAAATCTCACAATTGGATTAGAAGGGTCTAATCGAACCCAAGAAAGAATTATTCTAGCAAAAACCAACAGTTTAAAAATCATAAACGCCGTATCGACAATATTAATTAACATAAGGCCACCCCTTTCTAAACTTTATTAATTACTTAACCATTTCTCCAGCTCTTTGGGTTGCAGCCTCTACCGCATTCATAATCGTGGCACGCAAATTACCTTTTTCTAGAGCGTGAATTCCGGCAATAGTTGTACCCCCGGGAGTAGTTACCATATCTTTTAGTTTCGCTGGGTGCTCCCCAGTATCTAAAACCATCTTAGCTGCTCCCAGTAATGTTTGGGCGGCAAGGGTATAAGCAATATCTCTTGGCAGACCCATTTTTACACCACCATCAGCTAATGCCTCAATGATCATATAGACGTAAGCCGGACCACTACCGCTAACACCAGTAACCGAGTCGATTAGGTCCTCTGTAATCTGGACTGCTTTACCAACAGCCCCTAAAAGAACACTAACCAGCTGACCTTGAGATTCTGTAGCAAACTGACCTAAAGTATAGGCAGAAGCACCCTCACCTACAAGGCTAGGTGTATTTGGCATTACTCTAATTACAGGAATCGAATTTAGAAAAGCTTTTTCTAGAGACTCAGTGGTGATTCCTGCCGCAATAGAAACCAAAAGTTGTTTATTTTTGATGGTTGTACCTATTTCCCTTAAAACCTTGCTGATTACTTTAGGTTTCACAGCTAAGAATACTACGTCCACCCTTTTAACTAACTCAATGTTATCTTTAGAGCTATTTATACCTAGTTTATTAGATAAGTATTCAGTTCTTGTTTCATTGATGTCAGTAACGTATAGGTTTTCCCTAGAAACTAAGCCACCCTTCAGAAAGCCTTGCAATAAGGCCTCTGCCATGGCACCCGCACCAATAAAGCCGATTTTTAATTTATTCAAATTCATTTCCTGCTCTCCTAACTTCTAGCCCAGGTGAAAACGCTTTTACCCTTCTCGTCTTCTCTTATTTCCGCAGCAATATCGATATTACTAGGAACAAAAAGGTATATCCCGTTGCCAACTTTTTGCAAGCTACCATTTAAAGCATAGGTAGTACCGCTGCAAAAATCAATAATTCTCCTTGCTAAATCTTGGTCAACATGATCTAAATTCACAATTACGGGACGACGATTTTTTAAATTGTCCGCAATTGCTTGGCTATCCTCGAAAGACTTCGGTTCCATTACAACAACTTTCATTTGCTTTTGCGAGTGAATACTTAAAACCGGTCCCGATTTCTTGCCCTTGGTTTGGCCCTCTAATTGTTCTTCGGTCGTTTCTTCAACAATCTCTCTTTCTTCATCATCATCTAATCCCATCATACCCAATACCTTATCAACTATTTTCATAACCCGCTAGCCCCCTTAATAATTTCTTTCTCCAAAAATAGCGCTTCCAATTCTAACTAAAGTTGCACCTTCTTCTATTGCAATTTTGTAATCATTGGTCATTCCCATGGAAAGCTCTGTTAATCGCACTCCTGGAATGTTCTGTTTATTAATTTTATCCTTTAACACTCTAAGTTCCCTAAAAACCGGTCTTGTCTCTTCCGGATCGGCTACAAAGGGTGCCATAGTCATTAAGCCCTTAATTTTAATTCCTGGGTAATGACTACTCTCTGAAATAAAGTCTATTGTGTCTTCCACTGCTAAACCAAATTTACTTTCTTCCTCAGCCACATTAACTTGAACCAATACGTTAATTTCCATCCCCAACTTTTCAGCTCGCTTACTTATTTCTTCTGCCAAAGGAATTCTATCTAAGGAATGAATCATAGCCACTTTATCTATTATGTATTTAACCTTGTTGGTCTGCAGATGGCCAATCAAGTGCCAGGTAACCTGGTTTGAAAATACCGGCCACTTATCTACAAGCTCTTGTACTCTATTTTCGCCAAAGAGCTTTTCACCGGCTTTTTGCGCTTCCTGAAGAACCTCGACAGGTTGTTTTTTTGTAACACAAACTAATTTAATCTCTTCAGGATTACGGTTTTCCTTTAATGCTGCCTGTTTAATTTCTTCTTTAACCTTTTCTAAGTTTAGCTTAATATCTATAATCAGTTATCACTCCCTTTGAAGCTAGTGTAAGCTAGTGTAACTCTAGAAAGCACGGTTACTTTACTCTTTGTCCTACCTTAACCAGTTCGTGATTGACTATAATCTGCATGTTTTCACTTAATGAAGTTCTCTCAGGAACATTTTTAATGGCTACTTTGTCACCAACAGTTCCCACAAGCTCAACTGGTACCCAGCGTACAACTTGTTTGTACACAAGATAAACTCCGTTTTTTCCATCTTGGAGGACTAAACTATCTTTTGGAACAACATAGCCTTCATATTTATTCTGAATAATTTCAAGTTCTAACTTCCGGTTAGCTAAGGCTAATTCACTTAACCTTCGATTACTTATTAGGACTTGTACATAACCTTCTTCATTCTTGAAATGTGTAACTTTCCCTCGAATTCCTTCCTGAAATCCTTCTTTATTTGTAATGGCAAACTCTATCAAATCGCCTTCTATAAACGGAATAGAGCCAAGCTCTTTTTCATTTAACTGAAGGTATATATAAGCGAGTGCTAGATTATCAACAATTTTAACCAAGGGTTTCCCCTGCTCAACCTGCGCATCCCCTTCTTGCTGCTCCTTAGTTAAATCTAAAACCTCTTTCGGTTTTAGTTTATCCCAATTTTCTAAAGTAAATAGCTTCTCCAATCCATCAAGCCGGTAAGAAACCAATCCGGCCCTAGGAGCTTTTATTTTTTTATTAGCTTGTCCGGTAGCGGTTTCCATGGAAGGAGTCATAACCTCTGCTACAACAGTATTTATCCTAACTCGTGCTCCCTCATTTAATATCTTTTTCAACTTCCCGTTATTAGGAGCAGTAACGACCTCTTCTTCTCTTACTAGGTAACCCGTTGTAGAAATAACGTCTTTCAAATGTTTATAATTCAAAGTCTGTTTTTCTACTAAATTTTCTTTAACCAAACCTATAACGAGACTTGTTAATAACCAAACTATGGACACCACAAACAATAAACTAATCAATTTTGCCGACAATATAGCCTTTTTCTTTTTTCTGCCCATAAAACTTCATACCCTTCAGTAATAATAAGTATATTGATTCGACATCTAAGAAGGGAAATCCTTCCTAATTCAACCCATTCTTACTTATAGTCGACACTTTAAACTTTTTTCTTTACAGGTTAGCGACCCCTGTTAAAAAATTCTTCAACTTTAACTATTGCTTTAGGTATGCTAAAGACCATAACCTTGTCCCCCGGCTCGATGGTGTCCAAACCGGTAGGTATTATAACCTCGCCAGCTCTTTGAATAGCTCCAAGAATTGCACCTTTAGGGAACTTCAAATCTTTTAACATTTTATGAGCTACCCGTGAATCCTCAGGCACAATTAACTCCATTGCTTCCGCCTTTGCTCCAACTAAAACGTTTACGGAAACTATTTGACCTTTTCTAATAAACTTGTAAATAGCTCCGGCAGTTAGCATTCTAGGACTTACTGTAGTATCTACGCCAACCTTTTCTACTAAAGGAATATATTCAAAGCGGCGAATCTGGGCAATCGTCTTCTTAGCTCCTAGTTCCTTTGCTAGGAGGGAAACCAAAAGATTTAATTTATCGTCACCGGTAACCGCCACGAACAAATCTGTCTCGCCAATACCTTCTTCTTGCAGGAAGTCGATATCGGTACCGTCACCGTTTAGCACTAAAGCATCTTCTAGACCCTTAGCTACATTTTTGCACTTAGCGAGGTTTTTATCAATTATTTTAACGGATAGATCTTTTCCTTCTAACTGCTTAGCCAGGTAATATCCGATTCTGCCACCGCCTAAAATCACAATACTTTTAGGATACATTCTTTCCTTACCGAGAAATTTTTCTATTTCGGTCATATCAACTGTTTTGCCGACTATGAAGACAACATCATTTGCTAATACGTAATCATCTCCACGTGGAATAATAATTTCGCCATCTCTTAATATGGCTATAATAAGTGAAGGGTAGGTAAAATCCAAATCTTTTAGTTTTTTATCAATCACAGGTGCATGCTTGTCAATTCTAAGTTCCAAAAGCTGTACTTGACCATCGGCATAGTATTCCACATCGATGGCTTCGGGGACCTCTATCAACTTGGCAATTTCCATGGCTGTTACCCTTTCCGGATTAATCACCAAATCAATACCTATGGATGGCCCAGGGGATCTATCTCCCACTTCTACATATTCTGGGTTTCTGACTCTTGCAACGGTTTTAGGTACCCCGTATTGCTTAGCTAAAAGACAAGCCACCATATTGAGCTCGTCCATCTCTGTTACGGCAATTACCAGGTCCGCCTCCCGGACACCAGCCTCTTCTAAAACACGAATATTTGCTCCACTTCCATTTATGGTCTGCACATCAATGTGTTCTTGAACAATTCGCTCTCTATCTTCATCTTTCTCAATAACAACCACATCATGGTTTTCAGTGGTTAGCATTTCTGCAATGCTGAAACCAACTTTTCCAGCCCCAATAATTATTACCCGCAAGGTAATACCTCCTTAAACTAAAGTGAGGGAACGGAAATAGCCGCCCCCTCATCATTCTCAAACCAAGTCTTCTTCATTGTATCATAGAAAACAGAGGTTGTAAAATTATACCTTTATTATTTTAAAGCCATTACCGATGCCAATCTTCCCGTCTTTCCGCCTTCCTTTCGGTAAGAGAAAAGCAAGTCATGGTGGCAACTGGTGCAAACTTCCGCTGAGGTGATGTTTTCTTCCGGCACGCCTGCTTCCCTAAACACCTCACGGTTGGCTTCCCAAAGATTTAACTGAGCTTTTCCACTCAGTTCCTTAGAAACCAAATTAGCATAATTTTTAAAGTTTGCTTTAAATTCCGCTAACACTCGTTCGTCCACTTCATAACAGCAATGGCCTATAGATGGGCCGATTGCCACCAAACAGTCTTTAGGATTAGTGCCAAATTGAGCCTCCATGGCTTGAATGGTCGCCAAACCAATCTTTATCACGGTGCCCTTCCAACCGGCGTGAGCCAGACCTATTGCCTTTCGGACGGGATCTAGGACATACAAAGGAACACAATCAGCATAATAGCTGGTTAAAACAATCCCCTTTTGGTCAGTTATTAAAGCATCTGTGTCCGGTAAAGCGGTTTCATTAGCTAGCGCTCCACGGCCCACATCGGCTTGAGTAACGTAATGTACTCTTTTACCATGAACTTGTTGAGCTGCCACCATATCTTTAATATCTAAACCTAAAGCTGATAAAAAGATTTTCCTATTCTCCACTACTCTTTGGAGATCATCACTTACGTGAGTACCTAGATTAAGACTCTTACAGTCGCCTTCACTTACCCCTCCCTGCCTAGTTGAAAAAGCATGGGCAACAAGTCCCGTCTGTTCAAAGGCAGGAATGGTAAGATATTTTAGAGAGTTTTTAGTTCTTAATACAAATCCTGTAGACATAATAACTCTACTCCTTTCGGGAGTAACATATTAGACTAAAGTGTGTAAAACTACCTCTTCTAGTTCTATGCTTTTTTTAACATCGATAATCCTTTGATTCTTAGATCCTCGAAAAGCTAAACTTAAATCTTTTAGTTCCTGCTTAAAGGGACCATCAACTAAGAGGTCCGAATTTCTTAATAAGCTCATCCATGCAGCTTTAGCTTGTTGAGCTAAAATTTCTTCAAAGGTATATCCGGTAAAAGTAATCACCGATAACCCCTGCCCTTTAACCTTTTCAGCCAGTTCTGCAAAGCCTTCAGCCTGATCAAAGGGTTCTCCACCAGAGAGAGTCACTCCTGTAATGAGCTTTACTTTCTTTATTTCCTCCATAACCCTATCTACATCAATCTGTTGACCTGCATTAAAGTCCCAAGTCTGTGGGTTATGACAACCTAGGCAATGATGTGAACAGCCCTGGGCAAAAACAGCTGTTCTTAGCCCAGGACCATCAACTATGCTTTCTCTTACGATACCGGTAATTCTTATTTTCATCATGAAACTCCTATCTTATACACTCCATTTGCGAGGAGTGCTTAACTCTGTCGTCTAACTCAGCCTTTTTAGCTGGGTTAAAGTTATTTACCTCAGAGAAATAGCCTGTAATTCTACGAATTCTTCTAATCGTAGCCTCTTCACAAACAGGGCAAGTATCCTCATTGATAACCCCTAAATGTCCGCAGGTAGTACAGAAATCTATCGGAAAGTTAATTCCTGCATATCCAACATCGCTGGCAGCCATATGCCGAAGAATGTTTTCTAAAGCTTCTGTATTATCTTTTGGCACTGAAGGCAACTCAACATATAGGATGTGCCCGGCATTTAAATATTTATGATAAGCTCCCTCAACAGTTACTTTATCATGTAGAGAAATATCATAATGAACAGGAACGTGACAACTGTTGGTATAGTATTCCCGATCTGTAACTCCTGGAACCTCACCAAACTCTTTTAGGTCCATCTTAGTGAATCTGCCTGATAATCCTTCGGCAGGAGTTCCAAGTAAAGTATAGTTAAGGGAAAGTTCTCTAGCGTAACGATCACATCTATTTCTCATGTAAGAAACGATTTCTAAACCTAATTTATGAGCCTTTTCGCTTTCTCCGTGATGCTCACCCACTAAGGCCTTTAAAGTTTCCGCCAGACCGATAAATCCGATCGATAGAGTACCATGCTTTAAGGCTTCTTCTAGAGTATCCTCAAGGTTTAAATCATCTGAGTCCATATATAAACTTTGTCCCATTAAGAAAGGCATATCCTTAACCTTTAGGCTACTCTGAATCTTATATCGATGCAGCAACTGCTCTTTCGCTGCGTCTAAAATCTCATCTAAGCCTGCATAAAACTTTTGGATATCACCCTTAGCTTTTAAAGCTACGCGAGGTAAATTGATAGTGGTAAAAGACAAATTCCCTCTTCTTTCTGTAACTTCCGGTCCGTTTACATTACCGATAACCCTGGTTCTACAGCCCATAGTGGCAACTTCGTCTTTAAAGCCCTTGTTAAAGGATGCATCTAAGAAGGTATAGGTAGGATTCATTCTCCTTGCAGTTACTCTTAAAGCCAATTGGAACAAGTCGTAGTTAGGATCTCCCGGTAAAAAGTTTACCCCTTCTTTAACCTTAAAGATAATATTTGGGAATATAGGGTTTTCGCCTTTGCCTAGACCCTTTTCATAGGCTAATAATACGTTTCTGGTAACTTTACGTCCGCCTTCGCTAGTATCGGTACCTACATTCAAGGACGAGAAGGGAACCTGCGCTCCAGCCCTACTGTGCATCGAATTTAGATTATATATTAAAGCTTCCATTGCTTGATAAACTTCTTCTTCACCTGCATTTTCGGCGAAAGGCGCCATATCACGATCAAAAAAGGCGAAAGATTGTCCACCATGCATATCATTTTGTGCAGACTGTAAGATAATACAAGCTAAAGCGGCTGCACTACCGATTCTTTTTGGCGAACGAATAAACCCGTGTCCTGTATTAAAGCCCTCAGCCAAAAGACGACCTAGGGGATTTTGATTACAAGTAACTGTTTTTCCGTAGAAATCTAAATCATGAATGTGTAAATCGCCTTTAGTATGTCTTTGAGCTAGCTCTTCGGGAATTACACGACCTAAATAATATTTCTTACTGGCAGCCATAGCGATCTGAAGCATTTTAGCTGATGGAGAGTTAGAAACATTAGCATTTTCTCTGTCAGTTTCTTTTAAAATCTCGGAAACAGTATCCATCAAATCAGATTTAGCATCTCTAAAGCTATTACGTTGAGCTCTGTAAAGAATATAAGCTTTAGCTGTTTTAGCATGACCTGTTTCTATTAATACCTTTTCTACGGCATCCTGGACATCTTCTACCGTAAACACACCATTAAATTTATTTTTTAGGTATTTTAATACCTCTATTGTCAATTCCATTGCAGTTTGCTTATCTTCTCCGCCTACCGCCTTGGCAGCTTTAAAGATGGCTTCCGTTATTTTTCCTTCATCAAAGTGAGCATCGCGTCCATCTCTCTTTTTTACGATATCAAACATACTTAGTCCCCCTAGGTTCATTGTGAATTTTTATTTGTTAACAATTTCTCTAACTCTTGAATAAAAGAATTTACATCAGTAAACTGCCTGTAAACAGAGGCAAATCTTATGTAAGCTATTTCATCAAGTTTTCTAAGTTTTTCCATCACCCTTTCTCCAATTATGTGGCTACCTACTTCAGTTTCCATGCGATTTTTAAACTCTTTTTCTATAGAATCAACAATTTCTTCCATGGACTTTAAAGGTACAGGTCTTTTTTCGCAAGCCTTAATTATTCCGCCTAAAACCTTGTCTCGATCAAAGGCCTGTCGATTACCATCTTTTTTGACGACCAGTAATGGAGTTTCCTCTATTTTTTCATAGGTGGTAAACCTTTTTTCACAGTCAGCACATTCTCTACGTCTTCTTATGGCTTTACCATCTTCTGTTGGTCTCGAATCAACTACTTTACTCTCTAAGTTCTTACATTGGGGACATCTCATGTGCAACCATCCTTTTGGGATAATTTTCAGAATATTCAACTGAAGGGTTTTGTTGTTTTTTAGCGAAATAAGTATGTAAAACGTTTCACAATCAGCATCCTTACTCTATATCTAGTTACTAGCAATATTATATACCACTACATCTAGTATCGTCAAGGAATATTTTGTAAAAAAATGTATAAAAAACAAAGCTGCCTTTCGGCAGCTTCTTTTATTTCTAATAATCATTATGTGGATGAGAATAGGTAGAGTTTAGTTCCACCAGAATTACATCTAGGCCGATTTTTTTGATTTTCTCCCAAGGGATAACCATATCATCTCCACCTGAAGAGAAAAAACCAAAAAGCTTATTATCGCCTGGAAGGATTAAAGAGGTTATTCTACCCTCTTCCATATTAAAACTAATATCTTTAATTACTCCTAGACGTGTTCCATCAACTACATTAATTATCTCCCTCGTCCTTAAATCTGATATTTTAACCAAGTCTGCCACCTCCTTACCATCCTCAAGACTAGTATATGTAAGAGGTGCTAAAGACGTGACAATTATTCCTAAATACCGTTAGACATATTTTCGCATGTGACTCAAGGCAGCCTTTTCAAGCCTGGAGACTTGAGCTTGGGAGATGCCGATTTCATCAGCCACTTCCATCTGAGTCTTACCTTCAAAGAAGCGTAAGGTTAAGATTAGTTTCTCGCGGTCATTTAATTTTCTTAAGGCTTCTTTTACCGCGATGCCTTCAGACCAATTACCATCAAGGTTCTTATCATCACTAATTTGATCCATTACAAAGATAGGATCTCCACCATCATGGTAGATAGGCTCAAAGAGAGAAATCGGTTCTTGAATAGCATCTAAAGCAAACACGATCTCTTCACGAGGTATTTTTAACACCTTAGCAATTTCATTAATGGAAGGCTCCCGTGAATGTTTATTGACCAGATTGTCTCTAACTTGGAGTGCCTTATAGGCAATATCCCGTAAAGACCGACTTACTCTAATCGGGTTATTATCTCTTAAATATCGGCGAATTTCTCCAATTATCATCGGAACCGCATAAGTAGAAAATTTAACATTTTGGCTCAGGTCAAAATTATCAATTGCTTTCATTAAACCTATACAACCCACCTGAAACAGATCATCAACGTATTCACCTCGGTTGGTAAATCGCTGAATCACACTTAAAACTAATCGGAGGTTACCATTAATTAGTACATCTCTTGCATCTGGGTCTCCTTGCTGCAATACCACGAATAACTGCCTCATCTCCGCGCTTTTTAAAACCGGTAGCTTAGCGGTATTAACTCCGCAAATTTCCACCTTATTTATAAGCATATGTTTCACCCTTTCCAGGATTTCACTTTTCTTCTGTTAGTTGTCATTATCTCCATTTGAAAAATCCTTTATACGCGGTGAAACTATTCCATCCGATGTATTTCTTTTCTGAGTCTTTTAATTATTCTCTTTTCCAGCCGAGAAATATAGGATTGAGAAATCCCTAACAGGTCTGCAACCTCCTTTTGAGTTTTCTCTAAACCATCAGCTAGTCCAAATCTCAGTTCCATAATTTTTTGTTCCCGCCCCGATAGTTTTTTTAAGGCAAGGCGCAACAACTTACGATCCACTTCCTCTTCAATAAATTTATAGATAACATCGTTTTCTGTGCCCAAGACATCAGATAGGAGCAACTCATTTCCATCCCAATCAATGTTTAGCGGCTCGTCAAAGGAAACTTCAGACCGAGTCTTGTTATTCCGGCGTAAATACATAAGGATTTCATTCTCTATACACCTTGAGGCATAGGTGGCTAGCTTAATCTTTTTAAGAGGATCAAAGGTGTTAACCGCTTTGATTAGTCCAATGGTACCAATAGATACTAAATCCTCTATGCCTACCCCTGTATTTTCAAACTTTCTAGCAATGTATACTACTAGTCTTAGATTTCGCTCAATAAGAGTACTTTTTACGCTTAAATCTCCGTTTTCAAGCCTCTTAATTAAATAAGCCTCTTCATCATTAGACAAAGGTGGTGGTAAAGCCTCACTACTTCCTACATAATGAACTTCCGACTCCATACCTAGCTTTTGCCAGATCTTTAACACCGATAGATATAACGACCACTTTATCTTGATTAGCTTTTTCTTCACATTTTACACCTCACCAATAAGTTTATTAGGACAAAATCTCAGGATGCAATAAAGCTCTATAATTGCCATTAGGAGATAAGCTCCTATGATAAATCCCGATAATTACTTCAGAAATATTAATTTCCGTCTCTCCTTTGTGTACTGTGAGCCTTTCTGGTAAAAAACCAACAATCAAACCGCTATCCTCTCCTAAAGATTTATAGGGTATAACTCTAAATCTGGTTGCCATATCGGTTTTTTCAATCACCTCAAATAACTCTTGTAATTCAGAGCTCCCTTTACTCAGAGAAGCTCTTATCTCCTCAGGCATTAAGTCTTTTAAAGCTTCATACTCTACTACTATTACAGGATACTTAGATATGGGCTCTCGAAGGTGATTTCCTGTATCGAGAAGAGCTTCGACCTGTAAAGACTTTTCAGCAAAGGTTATTGTAATGACGGTTTTTAAGAATTCCTGAATCCTGTTACCATTGAGAAATGATTGTAAAACTCTACCGAATAGCCAATAAGCACAGACTACAAATGCAAGGATAAAAATTAAATTATCTGTAATAATATCAATCGTTCTAAAATATCCAATAAAACTTGAATCATTAAGAAAATACCCCAGACCAAATACCGTTCCTCCCAAAAGAAAAGTGACCAGATACAGGGAAGTTACTCCCTGCCAAAACTTTCTTAGTTTAAGTGGCCAAAAGGCTACCGCAATCATTAAAAGAGATACGAGAAACTTAGTCACCATATTAACCCAACTACCTAGATAAGGGATTAAAAGCATGAAAGAGTAGGCCGCCCCCACAAGAGCACCGGCAAAGATTCGTTTTTTTCTAATGCTCAAATTGGCGAATCTTGCTGTCAGCCACAAAATTAAATAATTTACTATTAGATTAATAATAAGAACATTCTCGAAATATACATAATACTTTTCCATATAATCACAAACCTTGATTAAAGATTGACCTATCAAATGTAATTATAGCTTAGAAGGCCTTCAAATCGTGTCAGTTCATGATAAGAACGAACTTAAAATTCCCCTAAAATCCCCTTAAACTCGGCATAATTATCTCTTGATAAGACCCGCACAATTCCTTTTATTTTCCATATTATGGAGAGAGCGAGGTGATTCTTATGTCTGGGTTCACCGTTAAATACTATAAAATAAAATTTCAGTTGCATAGGTGCACTTTTCAGGATAACGGCAACACAATCATTTATGAGTTCAAAGTCCATAAGGGTGTGTATACCTACGACTTGGGCTTTGATGGTGTGACGATTCGACCCTTTAGCGGAGATTATGATTTATTGATATATAAACAGAGGGGGCCTTGGAGGGGTGCTCAGAAAAAACAGATAATGAGTAGCAGTATAGAAGACTTGATGTTGGAAGTGATTAAGCAGATTATGGACCGATTGGAACCCTTGGAGCCATAATCTTAAAAATAAGAAAAACCTCTTTGCCAAAAGGCAAAGAGGTTTTTTTTGTTATATTATTATTTTCTTCTTAGGAAAGCAGGAATGTCGATATCATCACCCAACGAAAGTGGTTTTATATTTATATCGCTAGGCTTTTGATCCTTAGCGATCTTTGCATCAAAACCTGTAGCTATAACCGTTACCCTAACCTCATCCTTTAGGTCCTCGTCAATTACTGCACCAAAGATAATATTAGCTTCAGGATCGGCTGCTTGAGCAATTATTTCTGCAGCTTCGTTTACTTCAAATAAACCTAAGGATGATCCACCAGTGATGTTTAATAGAACTCCATTAGCTCCTTCGATCGAAGTCTCTAATAATGGGCTTGAAATCGCCAAACGAGCGGCCTCAGATGCTCTATTATCACCTGTAGCACTACCAATACCCATTAAAGCCGAGCCTGTCTCAGTCATAATGGTTTTAACGTCTGCAAAGTCTAGGTTAATTAGACCCGGTACTGCAATCAGATCGGAAATACCCTGAACACCTTGGCGAAGAACATCATCAGCTATTCTAAAAGCTTCTACGATTGAGGTTTGCTTATCGATAACCTGCAATAAACGATCGTTAGGAATAGTAATTAAAGTATCTACCTTTGCCTTCAAATTAGCAATTCCCTTGTCTGCTTGAAGTGCACGTTTTCTTCCTTCAAAAGTGAAAGGTTTAGTTACCACCCCAACAGTTAGGGCACCAACTTCTTTAGCTACTTGTGCAACAATAGGTGCTGCACCGGTACCTGTACCGCCTCCCATACCTGCCGTAACAAAAACCATGTCAGCCCCACGAAGGGCTTGCGTAAGCTCTTCTCTACTTTCTTCCGCAGCCTTTTCTCCAACCTCAGGATTAGCTCCTGCTCCTAGGCCCTTAGTAAGCTTACCGCCAATCTGAATCTTTTGACCAGCTTGTGAAAGAAATAAAGCTTGATTATCTGTATTAACGGAAATAAACTCTACGCCTTTTAATCCTGCTGCGATCATACGATTTACGGCGTTATTTCCACCACCACCAACACCAATTACCTTTATGTTAGCAAACTGTTCTAAGTCCATGTCAAAATCTAACATTATATAAACCCCCTTAAAATATATCGGATATAAGTCATTAGTTACATTCAAGTTTATAAGATTCAACAAAAGTTTAAAATTCCCTTTTTTAGTAAACCAAATTTTTCCCTAAATTTACGACATTAGTTTTCTACACCCTCTTTTAATTTAAATACAGGTTGTCCCTCGTAACTGATATCGATATATTCGATTTCTTTACCGGCACTATTTTTCAAAGCCGTGTTTAGCAACTTCATTTTTTCCTCAATCTTTTCCGGTGATCCTAATCGAATCTGGGCAGAAGTAACAGTATAAATAATTACCTGGTGTCTGTTAGTTACATTAATTTCAGAAATCTGCTTAGCAAGTCTTTCAGGCATTACGTTTATGTATTGTACCGCCGCCGAAAGATTCTTAGAGTCAATCTTGCTTCCCGGAGTAACCTTCTTAAGTTTGAGGCCAGTAATTAAGGGTAAATTAGTTCCAACTAACTGATCTAACTTCTTAAGTAACACCCCTTGCTCATCAACCTCCATAAAGCCTTCTCCAATTGGAATAATACCAATTGGTCGCCTTTCCTCAATGTCGATTAATATATTTGCTGGATACTTACGTTCTAAGACAACCCTTTTAACCAAGGGATTTAGACTGATTCTTTGTTCTGCCGCTTCTAGATTTATTTTAAATATATTTTCTCCAATGCCCAGCGCCGCTAGGTCCCTGATTTCCTTTTCCTGTAATTGCACAATCCCACTAACCTTAATCTGTTTAATATTAAAAAGAGATGATTGTAAAAGCAAAAAACCACTTGAGGCTAAAATCACAACAAAAAACAAACTTTGAATTAGACGCCATCTTCTTTTGGCCAGACGTCGCTTTCTACTTTTGGCCAATATTCTATCTGACAATTTCAAAACCTCCGCAAGAAAGGCGCGTTTTAATTCAGTTTCCTCATTACGCGCGTTTCAGTACTCTAAACCTTAGCCTTTGCCAATTATTTGGCAAAGCTATATAATTTCCTAGAGTGCAAAATAGTGACTATTTTCACTTATATATATTATACTGGAAAAATAACAAACTTGTCCAAACATATTTTTACTGGAAACATGTAAATTTCAGTTCCGCCTATATATAAAATTAACGCATACGAAATTATTTCGTATGCGTTAAATAAAACATTTATTATTGATGTCTTATTGCCTGTATGTTAGCGCCTAGATTTTTAAGTTTAGTCTCTATCTTCTCATAGCCACGGTAGATATGACAGGTGCTTTCGATTACTGTTTCACCTTCCGCTACTAGACCCACTAGTATTAAAGCTGCTCCTGCTCTTAAATCGGTGGCTTCCACCGAACTCCCACTCAAAGCAGGGACTCCTTTGATGATCGCAACTCTTCCTTCAACCTTAATATTAGCTCCCATTCTTTGAAGTTCACCAACATGTTTAAAGCGATTTTCAAATATGGATTCAGAAATAATACTAGTGCCATTAGCAACAGTCAACATAGCCATCATCTGCGGTTGTAAATCAGTAGGAAAGCCCGGATAAGGTAATGTAATTATATCCACCGGATTTATGCAATCATTGCAAGAAACCCTTATTCCACACTCATCTTCAGAAATTCTTACACCTGCCTCTTTCATTTTGGCGATAAGTGCCTCTAAGTGACTTGAACGAGCGCCCTGAACTATTATATCTCCACCAGTCATAGCGCCGGCTATCATAAAGGTGCCCGCTTCCACTCGATCAGGTATGATACTATGGCTTTCCACCGGACCTAATTCTTGAACCCCTTTGATCTTAATTACATCTGTTCCTGCTCCCTCAATTTGAGCACCCATTTTAGCTAGGAACTCGGCTAAATCGTGAATCTCCGGTTCTTTAGCAGCATTACGAATTACCGTATACCCCTCAGCTAAGGTAGCTGCCATCAATAAATTTTCTGTGGCTCCTACGCTTGGGAAATCAAGGTGGATTTCTGCTCCCTTAAGACACTTTGTCTCTGCAATAATATGGCCATGTTTCTCGGTAATGTGTGCTCCAAGGGCTTTAAACCCTTTTAAGTGTAAGTCCATGGGTCTTGAACCAATAGCACAGCCTCCTGGGTACGGAGCCTTCACATAACCAAACCTGGCTAAAAGAGGTCCCATCATTAGATTTGAAGCTCTCATTTTGCGCATTAAATCTTCAGCGATATCTTTCGGAGTAACCTGACCTGCGGCGATAGTAAAAGAGTCTTCCTCTTTTGTAATCTTAGCTCCCAGATTCTGCAAAACTTGTTGCATTATTCGAATGTCGTATAAGTCGGGTATGTTTTCTATTTTAACGAAATGTGGCGTTAATAAACTGGCAGCTAAAACAGGTAGTGCGGCATTTTTCGCTCCACTGACACTAACCTTTCCATGAAGCTTTTGGCCGCCTTGAACTATTATTTTTCCCACCATGTCACCTCCAGCTTACCACTACTATCCCAAAACGATTACCTCCGGTTCCAGTTTAATCCCAAATTTTTCGGCCACAATCTGTTGTGTCTTTTCCATTAGGTTTATAACGTCTGTCGCTGTCGCCTTGCCTAAATTCACAATAAAATTAGCATGCTTTTCAGAAATTTGGGCTTCTCCACAAACTATTCCTTTTAATCCCGCAGCCTCTATTAATCTGCCTGCGGAATCACCCGGCGGGTTCTTAAATACACTTCCTGCGTTTGGGTAGTTTAATGGTTGACTGCCTTTCCTTTTTTCCAGAGTAGCTTTGAGCTGTTCTTTAGCCTCAGTTACAGACCTTAGTTGGGGTTGGCAGCAAAAGAGAGTTTCAACTACTATTACTTTTCGACCTTTCAAGCTAGAATATCTGTATGTATAATCAAGGTCTTGATTGCTCAGTAAAAGTAATTCCCCTTTTTCGTCTACCACTTTCACCTCCTGCACTATGTCAGCCATTTGTCCTAGGTAGGTACCAGCATTCATTACCGTGGCACCGCCCACAGAGGCGGGGATTCCCGCAGCAAATTCTAATCCTGTTAAACCCTTATCAAGAGCTTTTTTAACTAAGGCTGGCAAAATCACTCCAGCTTGGGCTGTAACCTTATTATCATCAAAAGCAACTTTAGTAAATTTACTTAAGCTTAGTACTAAACCACGTAATCCTTTGTCCTTAATTAGGACATTTGAGCCGTTTCCAATAACATATAAAGGGATATTCTCGGATAATGCAAATTGTTTAACCTTCTGAACTGACTGAATAGTAGTAGGAAAAATCAGCACATCGGCAGGACCTCCGATGCGCCAAGTTGTATACTTACTTAAACTTTCACTTACTAAAATCTCGTCGTTAATCTCCGCTTTTAGATCACGAGCCACTTGTTCTAAGTTCACCCTTAGTGGCCTCCTTCTCTTGTAGATCTTTAAACAATTTTACACCTATCTGCCAAACATCTCCTGCGCCTAAAGTTAACACTAAATCCCCTTCTTGAAGAGTTTCCACCAAATATTTAACAGTCTCCTCGCTAGAGGAAATATATTTAACTTTTTTTTGACCAGCTTTAATTGCTTCTTCTACAATGAGTTGCGAAGTAACCCCTTCAATAGGTTCTTCACCTGCTGAATATATATCTGTAATTATTATTTCATCTGCCATCTTAAATGCTCTGCCAAATTCCTTGTAGAAACTTTGTGTTCTTGAATAACGATGAGGCTGAAATATACCAACTACCCTAGGGGCTTCCGACTGTTTAGCGGCCTTTAAGGTAGCCTCAACCTCTGTTGGATGATGGGCATAATCATCTACAACTGTTATCCCGCTGATCTGTCCTATGAGTTGAAAGCGTCTTTGAACACCTCGAAAAGTCTTTAAAGCCCGTGCAATCCCCTCAAAATTAATTCCTAAACGATGCCCTACAGCAACGGCCGCTAAGGCATTCTTTACATTATGTACTCCGGGCACCTTAATTAAAAGTTCACCTAGATACTCATTTTTAAAATATATTTTGGCCTTGCTAGTAAGTCCATCTACTTTAATATCTGAAGCCCTGTAATCAGCTGCAGCAGAAAGACCATATGTATAAAAAGTCTTCTGGAGATTTTCTTCCATTACTAATCTAACATTCGAATCGTCAATGCAATATATCGCAAAACCCTTATCGTCTATTTGGCGTGCAAACTGATGAAAAGCTTTTAAGATGTTTTCAGCATTGCCATAATAATCTAAATGGTCATCTTCGATATTGGTAATTACAGCAATATGCGGGGATAGCTTTAGAAAGGATCCATCACTTTCATCGGCTTCGGCCACTAAATATTCGCCTTGACCCAGTTTTGCGTTTCCGCCCAGATCAGCTATTACTCCACCTACAACAATTGTAGGATCTAAAAAATTCTTCTCTAAAACTAAAGACACCATTGAACTAGTTGTGGTTTTTCCATGGGCACCGGCAATGGCAATACCTTGTTTCATGTCCATTAATGTAGCCAACATTTCGCCCCTTTGGATAATCGGGATATTCCTTTTCAAAGCTTCCTGAACTTCCGGATTATCTTTTCTAATGGCGGTAGACACCACCACTTTATCCACATCCATAGCTAAGTTTTCGGTCCTATGACCTTCATAGACCTTAGCACCTAGTTCCTCAAGCCCATCAGTTATTTTAGATAACTTTTTATCAGACCCACTTATTTCGAATCCTAATTCAGCCAATATTTTAGCAATTCCACTCATTCCTACTCCACCAATTCCTACGAAATAGAAATGCTCCTTCAATTTCCCCACTAAACCTCAACCCCTTCCAGCACCAATACCACATCTTCATGACATAGTATGCGCGTATTTACTAAGATGTGAATACTACTTGTCCAATAACCTCTGCACACAAGCTACAATACTTTCTAAAGCATCTGGTTTCCCCAGTTGCCTACTATTTTCTGCCATTTTACCTAATTTATCAGTATTAAGCAACTCATTTATTTGTCGCAGTAATATCTCACCATTTAATTCCGAATCTTTTATTACTATCGCCGCACCTTTAGTTTCTAAGGCTCGGGCGTTATATTCTTGGTGATTTTCAGATGCGTAAGGGTACGGGATTAAAATGGATGGAATCCCTAAGGCTGTAATCTCCGATAGAGTGGTAGCCCCAGCCCTACCAATTATCAAATCCGTAACATTCAAAGCATAAGCCATATCATAAAGATAGGGTATAGTACTAATATTTCCATGATTATCCATAGATATTCCCTGGTCTGACATTCTTTTCAAAGCATCCTGATAATCTAAGTTTCCGGTAACATGAATGACTTGTATATTTTTCCTGTCCTGATAGTCCTTGATAACCTGGACCATGGCTTGATTCAATGTTCTAGCTCCTCTGCTTCCACCAACTACTAAAATAGTTTTCTTTGCAGGATCTAGACCTAACTTATTATAACCATCTTGTTTGTCAATTTGTAAAACCTCGGGCCGGATAGGTAGACCGGTAACTTCTACTTTTTTCTGATCTGAAAAGTATTTAATTGATTCCGGAAAGGTAACAGCAATTTTATCCACAAACCTACCTAGTAATTTGTTTGTGATACCCGGATAAGCGTTTTGTTCATGAATAAGGGTCGGAATCTTTCTCAGTGCTGCGGCCAATACTACAGGGCCACAAACATAACCACCCGTTCCAATGACAATATCAGGTTTAAATTCACGCACAATACTCTGAGCTTGAATAAAGCCCTTAGTAACTTTAAAACCTGCCGAAAAAAGTCGGAGAGAAAGTTTTCTTTGTAGCCCCTCTACCTCCACAGTCTTAAAAGCAATACCTTCTTTAGGGACAATATCGGCCTCTAAACCTTTTTTTGTACCCACATAAAGCAGTTCAATATTTTGATACCTTTCCTGTAAGCCTCTGGCAATGGCTAAAGCAGGATAAATATGTCCGCCTGTTCCACCGCCGGTTATAAGAGCTCTCATGGACTTCCCTCCAACCTGTTATTTTATTATTTTGAGTTGGCATACTTTGATATATTTAGAAGTAGTCCTACCCCGCCTAGTATAAATAACAGAGATGTACCTCCATAGCTAATGAAAGGTAGCGGTATTCCCGTTGTTGGTAACGCCCCTGTAACAACCCCTAGATTTAACATGGCCTGCAATCCAATCATACTTGTTAAACCGACGGCCAATAAACTGCCAAAAGCATCGGGAGCCGTGATAGCGATCTTTAACCCCCGCCAGATAAACAGTAAAAATAACAATATTATTAAAACTCCACCCATAAAACCTAGTTCTTCACCAATTATGGCAAAAATAAAATCAGTGTGGCGCTCCGGCAGATATAAAAACTTAGCTTTACTCTGACCTAAACCTTGACCAAAGGCCCCACCTGAACCTAAGGCATAAAGAGATTGAATGATTTGAAAGCCATCGCCCGATGGGTCTTGCCACGGGTCTAAATAGCTCCATATTCTTTTCATTCGATAAGGAGCCATCGCGATTAAAACTACAACTGCACCAAGGCCCACTCCTGCTAATCCTGCTAAATGCTTCATTTGGGCTCCTGCAGCAATTAACATCACAAATATTGTACCTACTATGGCCAACGCTGTACCCAAATCCGGCTGCATCATTATCAGACCACAAGCAAGAATCATTACAAGCAAAAAGGGGAGTAACCCTGTTTTAAACTTCTTGATTTTGTCTCCTTTTGAAGCCAATCCATAAGCAGTAAACAAAATTAGAGAAACTTTAATGATTTCGGAGGGTTGAAAACCAAAGACTTTCAAATCAATCCATCTTTGTGCACCGTTTCGAACCTCTCCTATTCCGGGAATTAGTACTAAGACTAATAAGATGAAAGACAATATTAAACCCGGATAAACGAAAGGCCTTAATTTATAATAGTCAAAATTGGCGGCGAAAATCATTAAACCTGTACCTAGTATGGCCCAAAGCACCTGCCTTTTTAAATAATAGAAAGCATCGCCATGAGTCATGTGTGAGGCGTATTGACTGGAAGTAAATACCGTTATGATTCCTATACTTAGTAAGACGATCACCGTTAAAAATAGAATAAAGTCGGGTGACTTCTTTTTAAATCGCACAACAATTTACCTCCTTAAGTCATTTACAACTTGTTTAAAAAGATCGCCTCTCTCTTCATAGCTATTAAACATATCCCAGCTGGCACACGCGGGTGAGAGGAGCACTATATCCCCTGGGCTCGCCAATTGGTGAGCCATTTTCACGGCTTCAGGATAGTCTTTAGCCTCATGAATGTTAGTGAAGCCAATATTCTCTACCGCTTCCCTAATCTGAGGGGCTGCTTGACCTATTAGCACTAATTCTTTAACTTTAGACTTTATCTTGTCAGCAAATTCTCCAAAGTCACTGCCTTTATTTTTACCTCCGGCAATCAACACAATCGGCTCCGGATAAGCCTCTAAAGCTTTGATGGAAGCATCGGGATTGGTACCTTTTGAATCGTTGATAAACTTGACACCATTAGTTTCAGTTACAAATTCCAAGCGGTGACTGACTCCCCCGAAGGTACGCAAAGTATCTGCGATTACCAATGCTTCTAGACCCTGGGATATCCCTACCGCAACAGCTGCTAAGGCATTTTCCAAATTATGATTTCCCGGAATTTTCACATCATTTATAGGGCATATTGCCTGTTGCACTTTATGAATTTTAGCTATTATCTGCCCGTCGTCAACGTAAACTCCCTCTTCTAAAATATGCTTTCTACTAAAAAATATAACTTTTCCTTTTGTTTCTTTAGCCAAGGCGGCTACTCTTTGATCATCAAAATTCAAAACAGTAAATTCGCTGCTATCTTGATTGGCAAAAATCTTAGCTTTTGCCTCTGCATAGTTTTCAAGGTTTCCATGACGATCTAAATGATCCGGCGTAATGTTTAGAATTAAACTAACCTTCGGTTTAAATTCCTTGGTAGTTTCTAATTGAAAGCTACTTACTTCTGCTACAATCATATCTTCCTTTTGAAAAGCTTCTACTTTCTCGATCACAGGAACACCAATATTTCCTGCCACAAAGGTTTTATAACCTGCATTTTCAAACATTTCGCCAATCAAAGAAGTTGTAGTTGTTTTCCCGTTGGTACCGGTAATTGCCACAATGGGAGCCTTTGCATACCTAGAGGCAATTTCAACTTCACTATAGACCGGAATAGCTTGCCGATATGCCTTTTGAATTGGTTCAATAGTTAATGGCACCCCAGGGCTAACCACAATAAAAGAAATGTCTTCCCTTTTTATATCCGGTTGTTGTCCTAGTACTAAGTTAATGTCTGATCTTTCCAAATCTTCTACAATAGACCCTAACTGTTGTCTATCCTTTATATCTGTCAAAGTTACTTCAGCGCCTTTTCCCCTTAAGAACTTGGCCACCGCAATTCCACTCCGTGCAATCCCAATCACTAAAACCTTTTCCTTTTGTAAATTCATACCTACCACCTCTTATCTGCATCTTACAGCTGGCTATAAAACTAAACTGCTAAATATCCAATTAACGAAACTACTAAAGCCCAAAACCAAAAAACCGTTACAACCTTTATTTCAGACCACCCAATTAGTTCAAAATGATGATGAATTGGACTCATTTTAAAGACTCTCTTTCCTGTCAGTTTAAATGAAATAACTTGGATAATAACCGATAGAGTTTCCACTACGTAAACTAAACCGATTATGGGTAGTAGCAATTCTGTTTTAGTAATTACAGCCGCTGTTGCTAACGCACCACCTAGTGCCAACGATCCAGTATCTCCCATAAAAACCTTGGCTGGGTGAAAGTTGAAGGCTAAAAAACCTAAGCAAGCCCCTGCTAAGGCGATCATGGCAATGGCTATATCCGCTTGCCCTAACTTATAGGCTATGAGGGCAAAAGTTCCTGCTGTGATTACGGTTATGCCTGCCGCTAAACCGTCTAAACCGTCTGTTAAGTTAACGGCATTTGAAGTTCCAACAACAATAAAGACTACAAAAAATAGATAAAAACCTAAGCCGAAATCTAACACTATATCAGTAAAGGGTATTACTAAGCCTGTTCCGCCATCTAGGAAGTTTGCCGAAACATAGGCTAAAATGAGGGAAACAGCAATTTGTCCTATTAGCTTTTGCTTGGCCCTCAGACCTAAGGATCTTTTCATTGCTACTTTGATGTAATCATCTAAAAATCCTAAAAAACCATGAAAGAGAGTTACCCCTAAGAGGAGGAAAATCTCCAGTGTTTTTGGTGCCATGATAAGGGTCGCAATGACAAAGGCTGTTAAAAACATAATTCCACCCATAGTAGGGGTCCCAACTTTTTTTAAATGACGATTTGGCCCATCGTCCCTTATTTGTTGACCAAATTTTAATCTTTTTAAAAGAGGTAAAAATACAGGACCCATAAATAGCGTGATAATTAAGCCCAACAATAGTGAATATATTAACGTGTTCATTAGATCCTCCCCTGAATCAACTCTTCCATTTTCATGCCACGTGAACCTTTGATTAAGATAACGTCTCCTTTATGGCCAATTTTGTCTAGGACCTTATCCGCCTCATCTTTAGTTTCGCAGTAGAACAAATTGCTCTCAGGAAACCCAACTTCTCTGGCCCCGGCAACTATGTTACTAGTAAGCTTACCGACCCCAATTAGGATATCTATGCCCACTTCAGCAACTTTCCGGCCTACTTCTTTATGACCTTCTTCGGTTCTATCACCCAACTCATACATATCACCCAGTACGGCTATGGTTCTACTGTTTCGACCTAAGTCTTTCAAAATCCCGATAGAAGCCTTGACAGAAGCTGGATTGGCATTATAAGCATCATTAATTATTTTAAATTTTTTCCCTTCTATGACCTCTAGACGCATTGAAGAAAGCTTTAGATTTGCCAAGCCTTTTGCAATCAATTCCGGCTCCAGGCCCAGTTGCAACCCAATCATGATTGCGGCCAAGGAGTTTAAAACGTTGTGCTTGCCGGGAAGGGGTAGCATGAATTCTTGTGTCCGCCTACCTAGATGCACCTTAAAGGTTTGACCTCCATTTGCACTTAATCTAATATCTTCAGCCCATAGTTCACAATTAGGATTAAAACCATAGAAGTAACTTTTACCCTTAAATTCCCCACCGATTTTCTGAATCCTTTGGTCTTCACCATTTAATACTGCAAATCCATCTCTTTTAAGATGGTTCAGAATTTCACTTTTAGCTTTAGCAATATTCTCAATAGAGCCCAAACGCTCTAAGTGGGTTTCGCCAATACTGGTAATTATAACCCCTGTAGGTTCCGTGAGTTTACTAAGTAAGTCAATTTCACCTAAGCCACGCATACCCATCTCTATCACTGCTACCGAATAAGTTTCATTTAACTCTAAAAGAGTTAACGGTAGACCGATTTCATTATTAAAATTCCCTTGCGTTTTTAAAACTCCAAATTTTTCTCCCAAGACTGCTGCAACCATATCTTTAGTAGTTGTTTTACCGTTACTGCCGGTGATTCCAATAACAGGTATATCAAATTGCCGTCGATTATAATTACCCAGGTCTTGCAAGGCTTTCAAGGTGTCATCAACCAGCAATACAGGAACAGCTAGGTTTACCTTAGGCTCTTGACTTACTACCAAGGCTGATGCTCCCTTTTGTACGGCTACAGCCAAAAATTCGTGAGCATCAAAACGCTCCCCTATTAAAGCTATAAACAAATCACCTGTTTTAATATTCCTTGTGTCTGTAGATACTTTATCGAACAATAAAGCTGTTTCTCCACCTATAACTGCTCTACATTTGATTGCTTCAGCAATTTCCGTTAAACTCATTTTTTTCATAATAGAACCTCGCAGTCAATTTTAAGGTAAGCGCTGTTTTAATGCCTCTTCAGCAACCTTCTTATCGTCAAAATCTAAAATCTGATCACCGACAATCTGATAGGTCTCATGGCCCTTGCCTGCTATCAGGACAATATCACCCTTCTCAGCGGCTTTAATCGCATACTCTATGCCTTTTCTTCTGTCTATAATCTTGGTGTATTTATCTTCTCCGATGATCGTCTTTACACCGACTTCTATTTGGTCAATTATTTCTGCTGGTTCTTCACTTCTTGGATTATCTGAAGTGATCACGGAGTAATCACTAAGTTTAGCTGCAACTTCACCCATTATGGGTCTCTTGGTTTTATCTCTATCACCACCACAGCCAAACACAGTAATCAATTTTCCTTTAGTTACTTCTTTAGCTGTCTTTAAAACGTTCTCAAGGCTATCCGGAGTATGAGCATAGTCAACAATTACAGCAAAATCCTGACCATAATCCACAGTCTCGAACCTTCCCGCCACCCCTTTAATAGCTTCAAGCGCTTTTTTGATTAAATTCGCATCGATGTTTTGAGAAAGCCCTACTGCTACTGCCGCTAGGGCGTTGTACACACTAAACATTCCTGTCATATTCAGGTCTAAATTAATTTCCCCTTGGGAAGTATCAGCTGCAAACCGGACACCTCTTAACCCAATATCAATATTTCTTGCTTTTGTTTGGCTTTCTTCTTTAATACTATAGGTAATTGTTGTTCCTTTAGAGACCCGAACAACCTCTTTACCTTTGGGGTCATCTAAATTAATTATAGCAAATTTTTCAGCTTTTTTCCGAGCCCCTAATCCTAAGCTTGAGAAAAGCTTTGCTTTAGCTTGTAAATAATTCTCCATGGTCTCGTGAAAGTCTAAATGATCTTGAGTAATATTGGTAAATACAGCAACATCATACTCAACTCCGGCAACTCGTTCTAAATCTAAAGCATGCGAAGAGACTTCCATTACTACATGAGTACACTTAGACGTTACCATTTCTCGAAGTAATTTTTGCAGGTCTAAGGATTCAGGCGTAGTATTTTTTACCGGTAAAACTTGATCTCCAATTTTATTGTTTATAGTCCCAATTAAGCCAACCTTTGCACCATTTGCCTTTAAAATACTTTCGATTAAATGGGTTATTGTTGTCTTACCGTTAGTTCCCGTTACACCTATCATTGTTAGATAATCACTTGGGTGTCCAAAAAACTCAGCCCCAGTCAACGCCAAGGTCCTCCGAGAGTTTTCAACCACTATCCACGAAGCTTGTTGCATTGCTTCTACCTTACGTTGACCAACAATAGCCACTGCTCCACTTTTGATAGCTTCATTGATATATTTGTGTCCATCCGTTTTATAGCCTTCAATACATACAAATAGATAGCCTGGCTGAATTTGACGAGAATCATAAGCTATGCCCTTTATTTCTAAATCCCCATCATAATTGGATTCTTTAATTTCAATATTAGTTAAAAGTTCCTTTAAAGATATCAAAATATCCCCCCCGACTTTTCATCCTTATATTTTTGGCATCTTTGCCACTGGATATACAAGCGAAGCAAACTTGCCGTATATCACAGAAGAAACTCAGGCTGAACAGACTGTTTCTGTCCAACACTGAGTTTACTACCATTTAAATATCTATTACTGGCTTGGCGAAGCAAATTTAACAGGTATTGTGGTGCCCGCCTTAACCTTCTTTCCAGCCTCTACTCCTTGACTAAACGCTATTCCTGAACCCTCAATTTGAATTTTAAGCCCCAGAGACTCTAACTTAGAGATAGCTTCCCTCATATTAGTTCCCTTAAGGTCAGGCACTGTCACTTCTTGACCCTCTTGAATAATCCCATCACCGTTACCTAAGGTTAGCAATATTTCAGTATTGTTATATACAACTACACCTTCAGGCGGATATTGATTAATCACCACGTTACCTTGGCCTTCGACCTTATGTTTTAACCCCACACTTTTAAGTTTTTGGATGGCTTTATCTAAGCTTAAGCCAATTACACTAGGAACTTCCACATCTATATATTCTTCATCTTCCAGTAAAATGTTAGCCTTTTTATGAGCCTCGTCTTTCTCTGGTTCTACCTGAGGAGCAACCTTTAAGTACTTTAGAACGTCGGTAATTACAGCTTTAAATACCGGAGCAGCCAGCTGTCCGCCGTATTGAGTGTGTGCTTGTGGTTCATCGATAATTACTAGCATTGCTATTTCAGGGTCATTTGCTGGTGCAAAACCTACGAAGGAGGCAATTCTCTTATCAGAATATCCCCCGCTTGCTCCAGCCTTCTGGGCAGTACCGGTTTTGCCTGCTACTCGATATCCCTTAATATATGCATTTCTACCGGTTCCTTCGGCAACAACACTCTCGAGCATTTCCCTGGCTTCTGCAGAAGTTTCCTTAGAAATCACTTGATTTATTACTTCAGGTTTCATTTCCTTAATCAGCTTTCCATCTTTATCTCTAATTTCTTTTACCAGTTGGGGTTTCATTAAGACCCCCTCATTCGCAATTGCAGCCACAGACATTACTAATTGGATTGGTGTGACTGAAATTGATTGACCAATTGATATTGTGGCTAGATTAATATCCTTAACGTCCTTTTCAGCGTACATGAGGCCCACGCCTTCGCCTGGTAACTGAATTCCCGTTTTGGCACCAAAGCCAAAGGCATTGATATATTTATAGAAGCGCTCCTTACCAAGTTCCAATCCAACTTCGATAAAACCTGGGTTACAAGAATTTTGCACCACTTCTGTGAAACTTTGTGCTCCGTGCCCTCCGGGTTTCCAACAGTGAATTCTTCTGTCTGCAACTTTAATATAACCCGGATCGTAAAACCGATCTTCTGGTTTTACCACTGCTTCTTCTAAAGCCCCTGAAATGGTAATTGTCTTGAAGGTAGACCCAGGTTCATAAGTTCCGGATATAGCAAAGTTCCACCAATTTTCTGCCGGAACCTCAGTGTAACTTGTTGGTTCATAATCAGGCCTATTAGCAAGAGCCAAAATTTCTCCCGTTTTGGGCCTTACAGCAATAATAGTAGCATTTTTAGGTTTGTAATTTAGAACAACCTTATCTAATTCTCGTTCTACTATGTATTGAATTACTTCATCGATAGCTAAATATAAACTGTTTCCTTCTTCAGGTGCGATATAATCATGTAAAGCCTGTGGAATATCATTGCCTTGGGCGTCATATTCCATGATTTTACGTCCGGGGTTTCCTAAAAGTTCTTTATTATAAGTTACTTCGATTCCGTTAGCACCAATATTATCAGTATTGACAAAGCCCAATACATGCGAGGCTAGGTTTCCTTTAGGATAAAACCTCCGACTTTCCTCTACTATATCGATTCCCTTTAGGTCTAACTCTTTTAATTTTTTACTTACCTCAATATCCACTTTCTTTTTTAAATAAACATAAGCCACCTTTTGGGTGAGCTTTTTATATACATCTTGATATTCAAGTTCTAATATTTCTGCTACTGCCCTTGCTGTTTTCTCCGGTTCTATAACTTGCGTTGGAAAGGCACCTATATCATCAGTGCTAACGGAGACGGCCAATTCATTTCCATTCCGGTCGTAGATAGCTCCACGTTTTGGTTTTATTTCGATATCTCGGAGTCGGTTGTTTAGGGCTCCTTTCGAGAGTTCTTCCCCTTGCACCAATTGAACATATCCTAATCTTGCAATTAATAAAACAATCGCAATTCCGCTTAATATGAAGATTAAGGCAATTCTTTTTCTTATCTGAACCTTCATGTTATGCAAAAAACCCAACTCCTCTAACTAATTTACGGTATCAGCCTCGGCCTCCTGGATGTCTCCTAACCAATTTGCCCACAAAACAGAAACTGCACTAATTATCGTATCTTTTTCACCCTTGACCTGCTCAGCTTCTTCGACACCAACAGAAGCTTCTTTTCGAATGTCTTCATATTCGACAGCCACAAAGTAAACTCCTTCAGACTCCGGTAGTTGCATACCTAGTTTTTGAGTGGCAATTTTTTCTATTCTATCTAAGGACTGTAATCTATCTACTTCTTTTTTTAATTGCTCGGTTTCTAACTGTACTTCGGCCAAGACCCCTCTCGTATCTCTTAACTCAGTACCAGTGGTAGCAAGTTGAGCATAGCGGGAAGTGAAAAGCAACCCAAAGAGAAAAGCCACGAAAACTAACAAAGAGCATGCGATTTTAGCACGCTTGTTAAGTTTGATCGCCTTTTGCTTCTTCTTGATAGTTTTTGGTTTTTCCTCAGGAAGGCTATAATAATCGACTTTTTCTTTCGCTATTAACAAATCTATTCACTCCTTTAATGTTTAGAACTAACCTTACCTATACTCTTTCTGCTATTCTGACCTTAGCACTACGAGCTCTTGGATTTCTCTCTAATTCAACCTCACTAGGTATTATCGGTTTATTGGTAATAATTTTCACTAATTTAGATTTGCCACATTGACAAATCGGAAGCTTCGGTGGACAGATGCATCCTTTGGCCAGATACTGAAACGCTTTCTTTGTAATTCGATCCTCCAAAGAGTGAAAAGTTATGACACAAAGTCTTCCCTTTTTATTTAAAGCTTCTGCCGCATCTAATAATGTCTTTTCAAGTGGTTCTAATTCATTGTTTACGGCAATCCGCAAGGCTTGAAAGGTTCTCTTGGCGGGATGTGGCCCCTCACGCCTCGCGTTTGCCGGGATCGCCTTCTTGATAATATTAGTTAAATCCCCGGTAGTTTCTATTTCCTTATGTTTTCTTTCTTCACAGATAAACTGAGCAATTCTTTTACCCCAGCGTTCCTCGCCATAATCCCAAATAATCTGGGATAGTTCCTCTAGGGAAAGTCCGTTAACTAGTTCTTTGGCGGAAACCGGATCGTCTCTATTCATTCTCATATCTAATGGTGCATCCTGCATATAACTAAAACCTCGCTGGGCCTCATCTAATTGATGAGATGAAACACCCAAATCCATAAGAATGCCATCTACAGTGTCTATATTTAATTCTTCTAAAACCTGTTTTAAGTTAAAGAAGCTATTATGTACAAGTTTCACTCTATCTTTATATTCTTCTAGTTTTTCACCTGCAGCCTTAATTGCATTAATATCTTGATCAATCCCTATTAAGATTCCCTCAGGGCCTAATAATTTAGCTATTTCCTTGCTGTGCCCAGCCCCTCCTAAGGTACAATCAACGTAAATACCACCTGGCTTTATACTTAAGCCTTCAAGCACTTCTTCAAGCATTACCGAAACATGATGAAAGTCCAAATTACCTCACCTCTAGTACTTATATTCCCAAATCTAAATCTACAATCTTTTCGGCAATTTCTTCATAGGAGACTTCTGCTTGATTGCTGTAAGTATCCCACTCTTCGCGACTCCAAATTTCAACTCGGGAAGAGACCCCTAAAATGACTACATCCTTATCTAACTTAGCGAATTGCCGTAAATTGCTAGGTAACAATATTCTACCCTGTTTGTCTAATTCACATTCGGTAGCACCAGAGAAGAAGAAACGAACAAAAGCACGGGCATCGGAGCGAGTAAAGGGAAGAGCCTTTAATTTTTGTTCTAACACTTTCCATTCATCCATGGGGTAGACGAACAAACAGTTATCTAGGCCCTTAGTCACCACAAAGGTATCTCCAAGGCCTTCTCTGAACTTAGCAGGGACTATCAACCTGCCTTTAGTATCTATAGAATGTTGAAATTCCCCCATGAACATACCCTTTTACCCCACTTTTACTCCATTTTACTCCACTTCCATCCACCTATCACCACTTATATTCTATAATATCAGTGTAAATCCTGCAAGACTTAAGGTTTTTTTCAAAAAAATGTAAATATATTTTTGTTTAGGCAAATGATAGAACAATTGCTTCGTACGCAATATGTTCTATCAGCGTTCAAGTAAATTAAATAAATCTTTGGTAGGGTGGTAATATAGATTGAACTCGGGGTAAAATAAAAAGATTGAGAAAACTACAAGACCGGGAAGTGACTTAATGTGGCAGGATTAATAATTATAGTCAGTACTATCTTTGCAGGTTTAACTATATTTAAAGTAACCAAGATAAAAGCACTTAAATACATACTTTCTCCTTTAATTAGTATTGCATATGGATTTTTACTGTTTTTTCTAGCCATGGGGGTAAGCTCAACGTTGTTCGTAATGCTAGCCGTCATTCCAGTAATTGTTGGTTCATTGTTAACCCTTAGAGATGTGCTTTTTGAAAGGCGAGTTTAGTTCATAGGATGTTATTTAAGCGGGACTTGATACGTAGCATTGTCGGAATCATATATCCAACTTAAGTTTAATTCTTTTTCAGTACTTGTTATGCTTTAAAATAAAAAGAAGCGATGTTTATTTAAGCGGGACTCGATACATAGCATTGTCGGAATCTACGATTCCGGTAACAATACTAGTGAGGTCCGTAGCGTAATAACATCACTTCTTTATCTCTACTTATATTAAATATTTATATAACTTCGCTCCCTACCCGTAAAGACAGCCACCTGCCTATAGCCCACCTCTTTTACCAACTTAAAGGCTTCTTCTAGGCCCATCCCCACTTGATCAGGACAATGTGCATCGGTGCCAATAGTAATAGGAATCTCATAACGGTAACAAATTTCTAGGAACTCTTTGCTTGGATAAATTTCCTTAACAGGAACTCTCAAACCCGAAGTATTTACCTCAATGCAGAGGTCGCTAGCCTTGATAACCTTTGCCGTCTCTTCATAGATCTCGGTCAATTCGCCCTGATATAAAAAGCCAAACTTCTTTATCAAGTCAGGGTGGGCTAAAACATCAAAGAGTCCCGAGGCTGCTGCAGCCCTAAGAGTCTTAAAATATCTCTGATAGAGCTCGTTAATATCAAGTTCATGATAACGGTCTATAAATTCGGGATTATCATAGCCCCAACCATCTAAGAAGTGAATCGAACCTAAGACGTAATCAAAAGGATAGCTTCCTATAATTCTTTTTAACTCATCTTCATACCCCGGTGCGAAATCGGCCTCGAGTCCTAATCTTATAGTAATATCAGGGTTTATTTTTTGTTGGTTGAGAACCTCTTCAACGTACGCCGGTAATTCATCGGCCGGCATTGCTATAGTGGGATCTATTTCCTCTTTAGGGAAGAAATAAACGGGAACATGGTCGGAAAAACCAATCTCCCTCAAACCCAACCTTTTAGCTTCCCTGATATACTCTTCAATGTCACCAAAAGCATGACCGCATCTTTTAGTATGAATATGATAGTTTATCAATTTATGACCAAACTCCTTGTCGATTATCGATTACTCTTTTGGCTTTGTGAGTTGCTCTAGGGATGGTGTCAGGTGCTAAGATGTTTACTTTTGGAGCAATTCCAACTAATGTTTTAATATCACGCTGAACACCCTTAGCCAAATCTTGGTCTTCCCCTAGGTAATCATAAGTCTTTTCCACTTCTACTGTCAATACGTCTAAAAAGTTCACCCTATCCACCACAAGTCGATACTCACCGGTTAGGTTGGAATTTTTTCTGGCTACAACCTCAATATCACTTGGAAACACGTTGACACCTTTAATTATTAACATATCGTCTAAGCGACCATGTATCCCTTTAAGTCTTAAGCTTGTTCTGCCACATTTACATTCCTCAGTAGTGTAGGAAACAATGTCCCCTGTGCGGAAACGAATTAAGGGACGAGCGTCTTTCTTAAGAGTAGTTAAGACCATCTCTCCTCTTTCCCCTTCAGCCACTTCTTCTCCAGTTTCTGGGTCAAGAACCTCTACATAAATATGATCTTCAGCCCAATGTAGGCCGTCTTTTTCCTCACACATACCAGCGCAAGCACCAAAAATATCTGATAAGCCATAAAAGTCAAAAACTTCGGCACCCCAAAGCTCCTCGATGCGTTGTCTTGTTTCCGGTACAGAACCGCCCGGTTCACCAGCCACAAAAATCCTTTTGAGACTATACTTTTTAGCAGGATCAATACCTTCTTTTTTAGCCGTCTCACCTAAGTACCAGGCATATGAAGGCGTAGTCCAAGTGGCAGTTGGCTTGAATTGTTCAAAGATGCCAAGTAATCTTTCTGACGGAAGGGTTCCGGCATGAATACATAACGCTCCCAATTTTTGAGCTCCCATTACACATGGTCCCCCGACAAACAAAGAGAAATTAAGAGCATGACAATATCTATCAGTTGGTCTTAAACCTGTTGACCAAAATAATCTAGCCTCAAAGTCCATCCAATTTTCAAAATCTTTAGCTGTGAAAGGTGAAGCTGTAGGTACACCCGTTGAACCACTTGATGCTGAAATATAGACAATTTCCTCTTCAGGAACACAAGTGATGTCGCCAAAAGGAGGTACCGCTTGTTGCCTTTCTCTGAGAGTAATTTTATTCATAAACGGAAATTTCTTTAAGTCTGCTAAGGTCTGTAAATCTTCAGGAGCTATTCCCGCTTCATCAAAAGCCTTCTTATAATAAGGTGCCTTAGTGTAGGCCAAGTTTACAGCCCTTTTTAAGAGATTTAACTGTACTTCTTTCAGTTCTTCTCTTGGCATAGTCTCTAAGGCCTCATCCCAATACTTTGGATAATCTTTTACGGCCTTCTCTTTTCTCTCTAACTCCACTGACATTTGAAATCCTCCCCTTTTAGAAAAAATGATCTTAAAATACAAAAGCCCCTTCTGCTTGACAGAAGAGGCTTTACACACTTTTGATGTTTCGCTCTCCCCTTATCTTTCAGAATAAATAGTTTTATTCTGCAGGAATTGGCACCTTGCAGCTTTCGCTACCGGTTGCCGGGCTTCATAGGGCCAGTCCCTCCACCTCTCTAAATAAGAGTTTGTGTTATACAACACTATTAAGTTTTATGCTTGTAATTATAATACTACTACTATGGATAGCTGTCAATATTTTTTTAGAAATCTCTCAGGTATTGTTAAAGGGTAGTTTATTATCTTCTCTTCTTAAACCAAAACCAAATTCCGATTCCTATTATCAGTACTATAAGTACATACTCAATACTAACAAGGCTTATCACCTTAAAAGCACCTACACCAGCCAAGGTAACCAAAACCCCAGCTAAAATCACACCTGAACTAATGGCTATAAAAGATTTTAGGATGGGTAAACCAAACAGAAAAGCCAGTAAAGATCCGGTCCATGCTCCCGTGCCGGGTAGGGGAATACCCACAAAAAGTAACAATCCCAGAAGGCCATATTTCTGAATCTGGCCACCTTTGTGACGTGTCCTTGCAAATAACCACTCAAAAAATCTGGCCATAAAGGGGATTCTTTCCAGAATTTTGACAGCTGGATTTAATAGATACAGAATTGGCAAAACTGGGATTATATTACCTGTAACTCCTAAAAAGAAAGCCTTCATCGGAGGCATCCCTAAATATAGAGCTAACGGTATAGAAGCTCTTAGTTCAGTAATTGGAATAGCGGATAGTAATATTATTCTCCAGTCCGGTGGAACATTTTTAACTAACTCAAGTATAAGTTCCTTCACTAGAACCCTCCTTTCTCTCTTAATGCCCTCGACAAACCATTAGTCAGCTTATAAATCCTTTCAGCAGTTGATCGTTCTAAAGTACCTGTACCACAACTAGGAGTTATAATAGCTTGCTCGAATAACTTAGAATTAGACAAACCTCGTTCTGAGAGATAGTTTATTTGCTCTCCTAGCTTTGCTTGTAAAGACTCTACGGTTTCTTGCCAGATATCTTCTGAAGTAGGCACGATTCCCCAAGCTAATACCCCTCCACGATTTAAAAACCCGTTTAACTCTTGAGGGAAGACTTTCATAGAATTATAATAATTATAAGCATCAAAGCTAATAATGTTAACTTTCGAATCCATAAGCAAAGTCCAATCTATGCCTGCGCAGGAGTGCGTCCCTGCCAAGGCTTTTTCTGCTTGAATTTCAGCATAAATAAAATTTAAATCCTCAATTATATCCTCTTTCTTTAGGGTAATGTAGGTGGATAAACCAAAGCTACCTAAACCAGGATCATCTACAAACATTAAGACCGGGAGACCAAATTCCTTAAGTTTTCTAGTCTGCCATTTAGCCATCATAGCCAAGGTTTTAACTAACAGATCTCTCAAATCAGGGTTATAGTAAATTGATCTTCTATTTTCATCTTTCAATTGAAGAGCTAGTGTTAATGGACCACTAACTTGACCTTTTAAGTATTGGGCATTTTTAACACTCGTAGCTTTTAAGTATTCTGAAAAGCCATAAAAGCCAGCTCCGCCTTTTTCGGGAAAGGCAAAAAATTCTAAAGCTTCTTCATTACCTGAGCTCGCTTCTAAATATATTTCATAAAACTTAGTGATCTGTTCAATCCAGGCTTCCTTTTGAGTATCAAAATATGGTGTACCATCTTTTCTGAAAGTTACCATACCTAAACGAATAAGCGGCTCAATATATTGATTAATAAACCCTTCTTCTTCGCCCCACTGAGGTAACTGGGGCCAATGAGGAATTGCCGACAGATTCTTCTCAATTAAATCTAACCCTTCTTTTAAAGAGTCATGAGGTAAACTTCCAATTCCCGTAGCTAAACATTCTGGTATAAACTTTTCCAAATACCTTTCCTCCTTTGATCCATATAAGCGGCTACCACTTTGCAAACAGTTTGCAAAGCTTTAATAAAAGCTTTAGAAAAAGAAAAATCCATAGGCCATAGCTAAAACTATTATAACAGCCGGGTGAATATTAAAGTTAAATATTGCCAGGGCAGTAAGTCCCGCAATAATAATTGTGGTAGAGTTAGGAAAAGCCTTTTTACTTACCTGGTAAACTACTTGGACTAGAAGAATTACAATTACGGGACGGACGGCTTTTAACATTCCATTGAGTTGCGGGGCATCTTTATACTTCAAGAATAGATTGGCTAAAAGTACCATTGCCAAGGCTGTTGGTGCCACCAAACCTACTATCGCCGAAAGAGCACCAGAAACACCAGCAATCTTATAGCCCACATAGGCAGCCATTTTTGTTGCAATAGGTCCTGGCAAGGCGTTTCCCATCGCAAAGACATCAGCAAACTCTTCCACCGTCATCCACTGGTACTTCTCTACTACCTCCACTTGGACTAGCGGAATAAGGGAAGGTCCGCCTCCATAACCAAAAACACCTACCCTAACAAAAGCTATAAATAAATTAAAAAGCGTCACTATTAACCACTCCCATATCATTGCACTACATTTGAATATTCGAATCTTTAGTGTTCAGGTATTCAATTCTTGGCTTCCAGGCGACCTGGGCAGCCATTTTCTGAACACTTTGCAGATTAATCTTGTTGCCCTCCTTGTTAATCAAACAATATAATATTCCTTCAAGCACATTGCTTCCATAGGATCTACCATTAAAGTTAGGTGAAGTAGTCACCAACAAGCTTACTCCTCTAGATTCTAATAATCTGATATCATCTGCAGTCACTGTACTAGTGATAACAGTTTTTCCTTTTAAGTCCTCGGGCATATTTCTGTGAATAAAATGATAATCACCGGCAATAATCTCCGCCTCATTAAAATACTTTTCAAAGCGAGGAATATTTTGTTCCTGCATTTTTCCTAAAGGGTATAGAAGTCTTAACGGTATATGCCTTAGCAGTGGTAAAGTAAACTGACCTATACGAGTAAATCTTTGTAAACTCCTAAAAGGTATCGGCAACTTTAGCGCAAATAAAGCATCCCCTATAACCAACTTTGCACCTGCTTCTTCAAAAGCTTCTGCTAGGTAATACCGGTCTAAGACTGACATAAATAACACATTCTTATTTTTACAACTAAGAATTCCCCGGACCTGGAGATAATTTAAGGTTTCTATGTCAAGTACAGCTTTTGTATACTCACCGTCCACTACAGGGGTCCTTTTGGCAACAGTAGTAAGCTGATGTCCTTCCTTCAAGGGATATTTTCGATCACGCAAACAATAGTTGAGATTTACCCCCCCTAAAGTAAGCACGTCAACTTCCCCATCGTTTTTCCTAATCAGAGCCTTGGCTTTCTCTAAAGACCCGTCGGTACCGACTCGGGATACCAAAAATTCACTACCTAGCACTTCTAATTGATTTATAAAATCTCGCTCAGAAGATCCTAGGCTTACATTCAGTACTTTAAACAAAAGAATCTCCCCTCTAAATCATAGGTCTTAGCTTAGACCTTAGACAAGGACAGCTATTTTATTAAAAATAGCAATACCCTTATTATCCACCTTGCAAGAATAAGCGTAAATTTCTACTCCAGCGTTTTTAGCTGCCTTAAGATTTTGAGCGAAAGTAGGGTCAGTAACATCATTAGATCGGAATCCAGACGCATCAGGCCTTTGGATGATAAAAACAATCGCCGCTCTATAGCCTTGTTCAATTAACTGAATAAGTTCTAACAAATGCTTACTTCCACGCTCGGTGGGAGCGTCGGGAAACCTAGCAATCTGATTCTCAACTAACGTTACGGATTTAGCTTCGATGTAGCACAGTTCTTCTTGCTTTGAAGTTAATACAAAGTCTAATCTACTTTTTCCGATGGTAACCTCGCGACGAACATTTATAATGTCAGGGAAATCCTCTAACCCCTCCAAAACAGCTTGTTCCAAAAGAATGTTCGGTATTCTTGAGTCAATTGAGACTAATACATCGTCTTTATAAACACATACGAGATCATATTTGGTTTTTCGCTTGGGATCCTTTTGCTCACTAAGCAGGACTTTTACCCCCGGCAAAAATAGTTCCTTCATCCGACCGGAGTTAGCAACATAAGCTAAGTGTTCCTGATTGTCGAACTCTACCAATGCTGAAAACCTATTAACCCTTTTAATCAAGGCTGCTTCTATTAATTCAACTCCAAAGTTAATCCTAGCCATTTTCGACCTCACAGTCTATTAAAAAGGAGCGCTAGCCCACTTTCTTTAGCGATTTTTCGATAGGATAAGTTTACCATACCAGATTCTAGAATTCAACGGAACTAGAAAAGCTTCGCTTACCAAAACGTAGAGTTAGCTTTTCTTGTGCGGAATCTACCCTAAGTATTAGAAAAACCCTAATCGCAGGGACTAGGGTTTGATAATAATTGTCATAACTTTTCTATTACTGAGAAGGAATCCCTTCGTCGGGATTAGGCTCAGGTTTTGGGTTCGGACTCGGGTTTGGATCAGGTTTAGGTTTGTTTTTCTCTTGCTCTTCCTCTTCCTTACGTTTTTCATCTTCTATCTTCTTTTGTTCTTCTTGCTTGCGTTTTTCATCTTCGATCTTCTGCTGCTCGTCTATTTTCTTTTGTTCCTCTTCTTGCCTAAGCTTTTCTTCCTCTAGTTTCTTCTGTTCCTCTTCCTGCTTAAGCTTCTCTTCTTCTAACTTCTTCTTTTCCTCTTCTTCCTTTTGCTTTCTGGCCTTTGCTATTGATTCTTCATCACCAGTTTTTATGCCTGTTTTATAAGTAAATTTCTCCTTAGGTTTTTCAAACTGTTTTACAGGCACATCCTTTAAAACCTCAGCCATTACCTTACGCCACATTTTTGCTGGATTATTTCCACCATAGACAGATACATAGTGCTCTCGGTCTGTTTTATCATAACCCATCCATACAGCCGCAACTAATTCCGGTGTATAGCCCACAAACCAAACATCCTTATGAGCTCGATATAAACCCCTAAACTCGCTGGTATTAGGCACTTGTGCAGTTCCCGTTTTCCCTGCGACCGGTCGATTCATTCTTGCCGCCGTACCTGTTCCTGAATTTACTACGTTTCTTAGCAAATCCGTCATTAACCAGGCAGCTTGGGAACTTACGACTTTAGTTTTCTTTGAAACAACATCAACAAGGATCTTATTATTGCCATCAAGTATTTTACTTACCGGCGTTGAATCCACTAAGACGCCTTGATTCGCAAAAACTCCATAGGCCCTAGCCATTTCTAGAGTAGTTACTCCATAAGTTAAACCACCTAAGGCAAGGGGTAGTACTTTATCTCTTTCATCTAGGTTTACTCCCATTTTAACTGCATATTTGTAGCCATTATCAACCCCGATTAGGTCTAGTAGTTTAACCGCGTAGAGATTTACTGACCACTGCACGGCAGTACGCATAGTTATCGGTCCCATAAATCTTCCATTAGCATTTTTAGGTTTATAATTACCTTTAAATGTCGTAGGTGCATCGTTTAATATTAGGTTTGGAGGATATTTCAAATCTAGGGCGGGTCCGTAAACTCCGATTGGCTTAAAAGTTGAACCTGGTTGTCTTTTTGCTTGGGTGGCTCGGTTGTAACCTCTTTTAACCTCATGCTCGCGGCCACCAACTAATCCTTTTATTTCTCCGGTTCGGTGATCTATTATAGTCATGGAGCCTTGCACCAATTGATCTTCTTTACTTTTAGGAAAGTTTTTGTCATCCGCAAATTCATCTTCCATAGTTTGTTGAATTTTCGGATCTAAAGTAGTGTAAATCTTGTAACCACCACGAAAAATCCGTCCTTCCTCAATCTTGTATTCCTTTGCAATGTATTCAATTACATAGTCTATAAAATATGGGTGCTTCCATTCGTCATTATTATTTAACTCTACCAACTCAAAACCTTCTATTTCCGCAGTTTTTCGTTGGCTTGTGTTCAGAAAGCCGTTCTTTTCCATTAGGACTAAAACTGTGTCCCTTCTGAACTTGGCTTTATCCGGGTTTTTATTGGGAGAATAGGAATTGGGTGATTGAACCAAGCCGGCTAATAGAGCGCCCTCCGCTATAGATAAATCCTCAGCATTTTTACCAAAATACAATTTCGCGGCCGCCTGAATTCCATAAGCACCGTGTCCAAAATAGACCTTATTCAAATACATCTCTAGAATTTCGCTCTTGGTGTAATTTTTTTCAAGTTCATATGATAAGAGGGCTTCATTAATTTTCCTCGTAAAAGTCCTCTCAGGTGTTAAAAAAGCATTTTTAACTAGCTGCTGAGTAATGGTACTGCCACCCTCAACCACTTGGTTACTTCGCAAATTGGCTACAGCAGCTCTGGCAATGGCCTTTAAGTCAACACCTTTATGGTTGTAAAAGCGGGTATCTTCAACGGCAATAAAAGCATTCTGAACATGTTTAGGGATGTCTTTTAGTTTTATAGGTATTCGATTTTCCGGACCATGTAAAGTTGCCAATAGATCTCCGTTTTTATCGTAAATAAAGGTAGTCGAATCATTATTTAAACTTTCGGGATTCCAATCAGGGGTATTCGCTACCACTGTAGCTATCCCTACTCCTCCAGCAACCGCCAGAGTCATCACAAAAAGAATTACCAAAGCAATGGTTAAATATAGATTCTTTTTATTCTTTAAAAAAGATGTCATAATTTATCCTCCGAATGAATACTAAAATACCTTTCAATTGTAGCTTATTTGACCTGTCGAATTCCCGAAAATATTGCACCCTTATTCAAGAGAAAGAAGAGAACTTATGTAGGTATTTGTTGATAATTAGGATAAAAGTTGCATGAGACCAAGTTAATGGTGCAACAGACAGTGGTTCTCCTGTCAAAGGATGTAATTGTTCTGAGAGCACACCACTTTCCAAGGAATTTCGATGGACCCAGTTAATTAATTCTACCGCCTTTATTAAATCCTCCGGTTTCTCAGCCACTTCTATATACCACTCGGCAAGCCATAGGGTACAGATTATCCAGGGATTACCCGGAATGTTTTTTATATCATGGCATTTTTGAAAATAATAGTCATTATAGTATCTAGCTAACCCTCCGACATTGGTCTTTACCCAAAGTCCTTCTTCAATTGCCTTCATGGTGTTTATTACCTTTTCATCTTTAGCACTAAACACGCCAAAGGCGAACAAGCCGTAAACACTGCTTTCCAGAGTATAATCTTTCTCCATTTTGCCTTCTTTAAAATACACGCCTCGCACAAATCTCTCTATTTCAGGGTCATATAAATACTTCTCCATGGCCTCTTTTAGCTGTTGGGCCTTAATAAGATAAATCTTTTCATTCTCAGAATCCAGAAATATCCCCGCAAAGTTGGCTGCTGCTAAAAGGCCGGCATAAACAGCAGAGCAAGTAAAGCTATAGACTCCTCTTCGTTCTTCCCAGAGGTCATAACTTTCTAAAGGTAGATGAAGGTCTTGATCAAAATAGTTGGCTAAGAAATTGGCCGCTGGCTTGATTAAAGTTCGGTATAGCTTTTGCACAAACTCCAAATCTTTCTCAGTCTCATAATACTCCCATAGAGAATAAAGAACTAAAGCCGTTTCATCTTCTTGAATAGGTAATTGAGATTGGGAATTGGAAACCCAAGGATGCCAGCTAGACCCTACAGAACCATCAGGGTTATATTTATGAAGAAGAAAACCACCGTGGGTTAATGCATCCTCACAGAATTTAAAAAACTTCCGGGTCATTTTCGGATGACCTGCTTTGATTAAAGAGTAAGCCACTAAGGCACCATCTCTCGGCCACATATAGCTGTAGTGATCTCGGTTAAACTGAATAATATCCGAGTCGTTAGCTGCGAGAATTGCTCCTCTATTATCAATTTGAGATTTGGCAATCAGCAAGCTTTTCTTATATAAGGATACTAGCTCCTGAGATAGATTTCCAAAATCCCGAGTTCCTTTTTGCATCCAAACCTGCCAATAATTTTCAATTCTCTCAAACATATTTTTCGGATGTACTCTGAGAATGCAAAAATTTAGCTTCTTAACTTCTTGAAAGTTTTTTCCTACTGTTATCCAATAATAAACTGTCTTGTGTTCATTAGGTCCAATATCTAATTGAAAGCTTACCGCACTATCCACTGAACCCTGTGCGATGGGATTACCAGAGAGCTTTCCATCCTCAGCATCTTTCCAGGTTCCTTCAGCATGATTAAATCGCTTTGTGCCAGTTGAGTATTCAAAAAACCCTTGTCCCTCTGTATATCCTTTTATCAAAAAGTAATTATTCCTCTTGTAATGATATAAGGCCTCTAACTCTGGATCATAGAGCACTGTATCCCCTAAATCAGTTTCACATATAGAAAAATCTTGGGTAAAAAAGATTCGAATTTCTCTTGCCCTATTTTCTAAGTTGTTTACCTTTACCTTTTTCAAGTAAATATTGTCACTAAAATGCACCGCGTCATTAATCTCTAGTTTTATACCAAGCTCGCTACTTACTGTTGATATCTCTGAGACTAGGGTATCTTGTTTATAGTCTAACTTCCTTTTCCAGGAGTCCTCGCTACACCAAGAAAACTTATCTTCAACCCAGACCCCCATACGGTTCCTATATCCACCAATGTGATTTAGTTGGCCTACCATGGGATAATAAAAGTCGCGCATATCCAATTTTTCATCAAAATTAACTAAAATATTTCCATTCCCCACCACAATGGCTCTAGTCATAAATACCCTCCTTAAAATTACCCTATAAAGAATATATAATTTTAATTACTATTTATTACACAGAAAAAAAGAACTGCACGTAAGTTTTAGTTCCCTTACGTGCAGTTCAGTATATTTGGGTTTACTTATTACAAATTTCACGATAATAATTTTCATATTGGTCCACAATTAGTTTGGCCTCAAATTCTTCCTCTGCTCTTTGTCTTGCTGCTTTGGCAAACCGTTGATGCAATTCCGGATCTTTTAAAAGCTGGACTATACTTCTGGCCATAGTATTCACATCACCTATATCTGCTAGAAAACCCGTCTCACCATCTTTTACGACTTCCGGAATTCCCCCTGTTCTGGTAGCAATTACCGGAACTTCGCACGCCATAGCCTCTAAAGCCACTAAGCCGAAACTTTCTTTCTCTGAAGGCAATAAGAAAATATCAGCGATGGAGAGTAATTCCACAACACTCTCTTGCTTGCCCAGAAAGGAAATCTTGTCCGTGACCCCTAAGTCCTCAGCTATGTGCTGTGCTGCAATTCGATCAGGCCCATCGCCCACTAGAAGTAATCTACTGGGGATTTCTTTGTTAACCAAAGCAAAGGTCTTAACTACATCCACTAACCTCTTAACCGGTCTGAAATTCGAAATATGGATTAATATCTTTTCTCCGTTAGGGCTAAAATGGCTATGCAAGTTAGTGTTAAAGGCTCTGGCATACTCATCAGTATCAATAAAATTATATACAGTTTCAATAGCTTTATCTACGTTAAATAAAGCTTTAGTTTCCGCTGTCAAGCTTTGTGATACTGCCGTAACGCCATCGCTTTCTTCAATACTAAACTTAGTAATATTTAAAAATTGTTCATCATTACCCACTAAGGTTATGTCTGTACCATGTAATGTGGTAATAAAAGGAACATATCGCTCTTTGACCATTTGGCGCGCTAAATAGGCACTAATAGAATGGGGAATTGCATAATGAACATGAACTAAATCTAAGTTAGCATATCTAACAACCTCCGCTATTTTCCCTGCTAAGGCAATGGAGTAGGGGGGAAACTTAAATAAGGGATATTCCAAAATATCTACTTCATGTAAAAAGATGTTTTCATAAAAGTGATTTAACTTAAAGGGTCTCTCATGGGAAATAAAGTGAATTTCATGTCCCCTTTTAGCAAGTTTCACTCCTAATTCCGTAGCCACTACACCGCTTCCCCCATAAGAGGGATAACACACAATTCCGATTTTCAAAATTTAGTCCCTCCAAATAGTCATAGGATCTTCAATGCGCAAAAAGTTTTTGACTACAAAGGCCTCTCCATATAAAGCCCCGATTCTTGCGCCAAAATACCGGTCACGACTCTCAATCAGGTAAGGAAAATTATTGGTGATACGGACCTTATCTAACATTTTATTTGGCCGTTCAAACTGTGAATGATGTGCCAAGATAGATTTCTTCTTGAGAGAATAGTATTCTGACACATCGACTACGAAACTAGGCTCTGGTGCCGGAGTATTAATGAAATAGTAGAGAACCTCCTGTGGTCTATAGGCTGCTGTGGCCGAATTAAATTTTCTTAGGCCTGCAGTGAAGGCTGCTTTAAAAATTAGCTGACTGGCCGCAATGTGATCGGGATGACGGTCTTGCCAATAAGGGGCAAGTATCACTCTAGGTCTAGCATCTCTTATGGTATTAACTACCTCTAACAAATTTTCATCATTTACTTCAATATTACCGTCAGGCACACTTAAATTAATGCGCCAGGATGCTCCTATGATTTCTGCCGCCTTTAGAGCCTCTTGTCTTCTCTCTGGGATATCTCCATTGGTACCCATTTCTCCTTGCGTTAAGTCAACCATACCGATAGAGTAACCTAACGCGCGTTCTTTGGCTAAAAATCCACCACACCCGATTTCGATATCGTCCGGATGCGCACCAAAGGCTAAAATATCTACTTTATTCATTATCTCACTCTCCTAATGTCAGTACTTGGTGACTAAAATCTTCGTAACTTATTTCGTTCATTATCTCTTCTAAGAGACCAGGACCACGATTAATTAGAAAGGTCATAAAGTTATATACTCTTTCCTGCGGCTTTCCTTGTGGAGAGAAATAATTTTCAAGCCTTCGGAAATCCTCAATAACCTTTTTATTGTTCTTTCTATGTTTTTGCCAAGCTTTTTTACTCAAATATTCTAGCTGATAACGAAGGTGATTTAAATTTTGATTTCCGATTTTTTCTAACTCTAGATTAATATTTGTAAGCTTGATAATCAGCTCATTATAGTTATTCTCTAAGTTGCTTAAAAAAATATTTATTTCTCCATCAATATCGACCGGTAAAGCACTTTGCAAATGATCCCTCAGTAAATCCTCCACCCCAGCCTGAACTTGACCTAAGCTCACACCGTGAGTAGACATTAGTTCTTTGATCTGAGGCTCCACTAAGGTAATTCTCTTTCTTGGGTAAATAATGGGCATTTTGAGGCCAAAAATAGGATAAACATCTCTTAATTGTGCATAATAGGCAATTTCCCCAGGTCCAGCCACATAGGCCAGAGTGGGTAAAATTAAATCCTGAAATATTGGTCGCAATACTACATTTGGGCTAAATTTAGTCGGTTGTTCTGAGGCTAACTCTTCTATCTCTGAGCTTGACCAGGTTTGACCAGGGAAATTAGGTAGGAAAAATCCGTCTTGGGTTTTATGTAAAACTTCCCTTTGCCCGTTTATATACATAAATAGATTCGAGTTATCCTCATCCTTGACTATTTGTGGCGAAAGACCTAACTCGCGGAGATTTTTTCCATTTTCACTAACGCTTCTATTTATACTATCTACTGCCTGTATGGCTCTTTGAACACCTTTTGTTAATTGCTCTCTTACCCCAGGAAGCATAGGATCGATAAAAACCAACCCATAATCCTTAAATAGCATAGTCATTACTTTTGCGAACCACTCACCAAGGTTCTTAGAGGATCTCCCAGTTTCTTTTAGCATACCAAGGATTCTTGTTTTGTGCTCTGTCTCCAATGAATAATAGCTAAGTTCATTAATTAACTTCTCCCAGTTTGCGGGTAAATCGATGTCTCCCACCGATGGTTTACCCAAGGGGCAAGTGGATATACTTATTTTTTCCGGCTTCCCTTTTCCAGTTAAAGCATAAACATGATTTATTTCTTCAAAGTCATGGTCTTCTGTTGCCACCCAAAAGATTGGCACAACCTTTCTTTTTAACTTTTCCTGCATTGAACTTGCTAATGCCACCGCAGTACAAGCCTTATAAATAGTATATAAAGGACCGGTAAATAGACCCGCTTGTTGACCTGTCACTACTGCCAGAGTTTCATGATTTAGGAGCTTGTCCAGATTTTCTTCCGTCCTTATTCCACAGCCAAGTTCACGATTATAGGATAACAAACTATTAACTAGCTTTACTCTATCTCCGAAATTTTGACTTGATATAATATCGGCTCGTTTAACATAAGAGCTGAATTCAGAAGGGTCATGCTCATAGAGTCTATTAAGTCGATCAAATTCCTTTAAGTAAATATCAATAAAACTCAAAACCTATTCTCCCCTCCAGAAAGGTACGCGTATTTCAGTTCCTCTGTACATAAGCTTAAAACCATTAAAATAGTGTTATCTACTTAGGCTTATTTTAACATATTCTAGAAATAAAAAAAGACCTTTTCATACCTACTAATCAAAACTACCAAACACTAGAGGTTATCTGTCAGAAACTTTAAAAGAAAAATCGATGCAATAATAACCGGTTGATGGATCAGATATATTGCAAGGGAGTTTTTACTTATCATCGATATATGTTCATTTTGATAACTAAATTTAAAAAGACTCTGCTTTTTATAATAATACAATTTATAAGCAAGAATACCCAATATAAATACTGAAAGATAGGGGCTTAAGGGATAGTAATCAACCGTAGAAAATCCCTCATACATGACGCCAAAGGGAAGCAGCAAACTTGTATCAGCCAAAGTATCATCCAGTGGTATCGCTGCAAGTGCTATAACTACTGCACTTATAAATAAAAACCAGGCATTCATCCTTTTTAATAATGGGAAAAGAATCATACTTATTCCCAGAAAATGCAAAATGCCAAATCGAATATACTGCTCTTTAAAAATAAAATACGTAACAAATGTGATCACCATTGCGAAGGCAAGTACTTTAATGCCTCGCTTAACATTATTCTTACTAAAACCAGAGCTTATTCCCGCCAGAAATATAAATATCAATGCCGATATTTTACCTTCCCAGTACCAGAATCCACTTTGATAATTTATATCAATGTCTACAAACTGATTTAGATCGAACACAATATGAAAAATAACCATAAGGATAATAGCAATAGCTCTTAGTAATTCTATTTCCCAAATTCGTCTGCTTTCCAATTCCTCACCCCTATTTTCATACTCCAAAAAAAGAGCAGTTATCAAAGACTGCTCTTTTCTATACAATCAACGAACTAGAAGGATCAACCGTCACCTTCCTTTGTCAGGCTGGTCTCCATCCGTTTTTTCAACACAAGACTCAATACTAGCAGTATTGTTACCCCTGAGAACGCCATTAAGCCAAACTTAGCCCCGCTGGTGATATTTTCACCCAGCACAGAATATACAATGGTAGCAGGCAATTGCCCCAATCCCGTAGCCCAAAGAAACTGCCATAGAGTCATGGTGGTGAGTCCAGCAGCATAACTAATTATATCGAAGGAAACTAAGGGAATTAACCGGGCAATTAGCACCGCATACTTTCCATAGCGATCAAAAAATCTGTCGGTCAATTCAAGTGCTTTTGTGCCAACCAGTCTCTCAACTATAGGTCGGCCAAGCCACCTGGCTAGATAAAAACAAAGTAGTGCTCCCAGCATAGCGCCGGTCCACGAAATTAGTGCCCCCCAAAACCATCCCCAAATATAGGCATTAGAAAAGGTAAGGACGAAGGCCGGTATCGGCGCTGCAAGAGCTTGCAAGGCCATCAAGGCTATTGAAACTATAGGTCCCCAAAGGCCGTACCCAATTAAATATTCCCGCATACCTTTAATATCTACAGCAACTAGGAGTGCTACGGCTTGGTTAACCTCTTGTTTAAACCCAGGTATCAGGAAATAAACACCAGCGATACAAACCACCATAGCCAATCTTACAAGCCATTTTAACATTCTAACCCTCCGCTTGATATACTCTCTTACATTTTATTTACCTATTAGCAAGTAGTACTAACCACTATTAAATACTAGCAGTTAATTGAAGATAATTCTGTGACCAAGATTACTATTCATTTAGAATCTTTTTAGCCTCCCATAGACGCTGACCGGCGGTATACAGAACCATGGCGAAAAATATTAGTGTCAAAGGAACAAGGCCATTAGAGAATAGCATCATAAGAGAAAGCATAATAAAACCTTCAGTACGCTCTGCTAAACCCGCTTGGTAGTAAAAAGATTTCTTCCCCTTATTCTCCGACACAGCTCCAACGGTTAAAAAGACGGTCATGGAAATAATAATAGCTCCACACAGCAACAATAAATAAAAGGTTGCTTCAGGGTAACGCAAGGCCAGTGCAATTATGATACTTAATTCAACAATGCGGTCAAAGGTTATATCTAGGACTGTTCCCCATGAACTTGGTTTAGTGCGTCGCGCCAATGTCCCGTCAACTGCATCTAATAACCCGGATAACCACAAGGCTAAAAAAGCCGTAAGATTCCAGCCAATAAACACAAGCCCACCGGACCCAATTCCCAAAAAGGACGCAATCAGAGTAACCTGATTAGGTGAAAAACCTGCCCTTTCAAACAAATCCGCAACTTTTTCTATTATTGGTTGAATGTAGTTTCGTGCATGAGTATCTAACATGATCCATCTCCTACTAGAAAAGCTTCGTTAGCGCGAAGCGCTGAGTTAGCTAAAAGACTTTTTATCGTGCCTGTTAAAAACTAAAAATACACTTTGATTAAGCTTGAAGTCGATATCAGCTGTAACATTTATTTCTTTACCATCTTGAAGATGGACTTGATAAACAAATTTACCTAATTTGATCCATTTACTGACAATATGGCCTTCCAAACTCTCCATATCATTATTAGAGGGCTTTGTGGATTGCAATTTAAGGCAGTCAACAGGAAGAAACCCATCCTCTAATACCAAGCCCTCTGAGAAAAATTCAGCTACAATTTTGCTGCGAGGATTCTGATAAATCTCAAAGGGTTTACCTATTTGCTGAATAGTTCCTTCTTTAAGTACTGCTATTCGGTCACCCATAATCATAGCCTCTTCTTTATCGTGAGTAACAAACAAGGCTGTTACTCCCTCTTGCTTTAATATACTATATACCCAAGTTCTTATCGTTCCTCTAAGTTCAGGATCAAGACTGGCGAAGGGTTCATCTAGGAGTAGGATTTGGGGCTTAACCACCAGCGCCCTAGCTAAGGAAACCCGCTGTTGTTGCCCACCTGAAAGCTGATAGGGATAATAAGATGAAAAGTTCTCCATATCAATTTTATTAAGCATCCGCATGCCCTCAGCAACCCTCTCCTTTTTAGAAAAACCTCTGTTTTGTAAACCATAGACTATGTTGTCCAAAACAGTGAGGTGTGGAAAAAGCAGGGGCTGTTGGAACATCATTACGATAGGTAACTTCTCCGCTCTTGAAGAAGTAATGTCTTTTCCTCCCAGTGAAATCTTACCTTGAGTTACCTTATCCAAACCGGCTAAACAGCGAAGCAAAGTTGTTTTACCCGACCCTGACGGTCCAACCAGACTGATAATTTCTCCCGGCCAAATGGTAAGATTAATATCATAAAAAACTTTATGTTCGGAGTATTCTTTAGTTAGTTGCTGACATACCAATAATGGATTATTCACACTAGTTTTCCTCCGATACCCTTCGATGGACTGGTAAAATGAAACGTAAAGCAAGCTCTGTAACAAATAGAAATATAATTGGCAATAAGGCAAATAACAAAGAAAAGACGGCTAAAACCGAGCGGTTAGCACTCGAAAACAGAGGGAAATATAGCATTGCCAGAGTTACCACATTCCCACCGCCAATCAAAGCAGTCAAAGCAAATTGACTAAGGGAAATTACGAATGTCAAGAATAATGCACCTCGAATGCTTGGAATAAGCAGAGGTAGCCAAATTGTTAGAAAAATTATTTTTGGAGCAACCCCTAAGGTTAAGGCCTGCTCTTCCCATTTTATTCCCAGGTTTTCAAAGCCGGCCCGAAAAATTCTGATGGAATAAGGCAAAGTGGGTAGCAGGTGAACAATTAGCACCCCACCAAGATTGTCAGCCAAGCCCACCCTAATCATCGTCAGCTGAATCCCCATTGCCACAGCAAGGCTGGGAATAAGAATTGGCAACAACAAAATTGTCTCTATTGTTGATTTTCCTAAAAAATTATAATGAGCAAGGGCTTTCCCTGCGGGCAAAGCAAGAATAAGATTCAAAATAGCAACTAATCCACCTAACATTAGAGTATTAATAAGGGCGGTAGCAAGTTTAGGTTCTTCAGCTAATACCCTCCAAGCGTATAGATTAAATTCCTGGGGAATAAGCTCAGGCCAAAACCATCTGTATGCTGTACTCATTATAATTAAAAAAATAAAGGGTACCACAAACACACTCATACCAAACCGCTTCACAGAATTAATTTTCCTTTCCCAACATAGTTTTAAAACGTTGACGCTGCAATAGTTTGAACGCAGCTAAAGCCAACCCCAAAATCAACCCGGTTGTCAGAGTGAAAACTACCATAACAAGGGGGCGATTACTCCAATCCCCCTCAAAGAACCATTGAAAAGCTAATACGGGGAGCATCTTAGGGTAAGTAACGCCCAACAAAAACGGCACTTCATAGGCTGAAATAATAAAGGCAAAAATAATAACCCCAGTCTCTATCAACACAGGATATAGCCAAGGCCACTCCACTGTTTTAAAAACTTGCCAACTCCCTCCACCCAGAGTGCGAACTACATCCTCATATTTCTTGTTAAGGTTCGCATAAACAGGTAATAACATCAGAACAACAAAAGGAAGCTCTTTCCACAAATAAGTAAGCATGATTCCAATGCCTTCTCTATCATTGACCACTATAGGAAATTCAGCCTGGGTAGCTATAAGGTTTAAATTGTATAGCAAAGCAGAAATCCACCCGCTTTGTGCAAAAAAAAGAAACACCAGGTAGGCCGCCACAAAATGAGGAATCAACATGGGTAACCAAATCCAAAGGCTCTGCAATGAATTGTTTTGACTAAACTGAAAAAGGCCTCTTACCATTAAAACTCCCAATGCCAGAGAACCGACAGTTGATACTATAGTTATTTTTAAACTTAAGAAGAGGCTATCCCAAAAGGATGGATTGTAAAGAACCCTTTCGTAATAGATTAGGGATAGACTTCCTCCTTGTGATGTTTGTAAACTTGCTGCAACCATTAATATTAAACCATACCCCACCAAGCATAAAAAAAAGATTAACGCCGGAGCTAACAGCAAATACGGTTTAATTTGACGGACGGGCAACTTCATTTAACCATTTCTCCTTTATCCAGGACACAAATTCCGGACTAACCTCGGGGTTAAACGCTTTCTGTAACTCAGTTGCCGTTAAAACACTACCTCCCCGGTTCAGTTTCACAAACTTTTCCTTGTATTCCGGCGTAAGTTTTTCTTGGTCCAGAATGGTATTATCCCCCCAGTTGCCCGGCTTTAATTTTGCGAGCTGAGCTTCAGGAGACAGTAGGAAATTGATTGCCACCATAGCACCAGCAGAATTTGGGCTGTTAAAGGGGATTGCTAAGAAGTGTGTATTTCCAATAGATCCCGACTCCATAACGAAACTTTTGGTCGTTTTGGGGAATACACCTTGCTTAATAAGAGACTCGGCCCTAGCTTCATTGTACCCCATGTTCAGCCAGACTTCCCCTTGGCTAAACAACTGATCAAGCTGGCTTAAGGATTGCGGGTAAGTCTCCCCTTTTCTCCAAAGGTAGGGCTTGATATCTCTAAGATAATCCCACATTTGTTGAGTATTGCCCTCGACAAAACTTTTATCAAATCCTTTTTGGAGCAAAGGTTTAACCCCAACAGAATCATACAAAAGATGTCGTAAAAAGGCATTACCGGTAAAATCATTGGCGTCAGGATAAGTAAATTTACCAGGGTTTGCTTTAACCCAAGTTGCAAGCTCATTAAAATTGCTTGGAGGTGTAGGTACTTTTGCCGAGTCGTACAAGAACACAAACTGTACCTTCCCCCACGGAGCCTCTAACCCCTCCGTTGGTGTACCAAAATCATACAGCGTATTATCCGAACTGCTGTCGATGTACGCTTTATAATTTGGCAATGCTTGAACGAAAGGTTTTGAAAGAAGATCATTGTCTTTAGCATTCTTAAAATTCTCACCGTTAATCCAAATAATATCCATGGTTCCTTCTTGCAGACCGGATTTTTTCTCAGCCATCAGCTTTTGCATGAATTCAGGAGCATCGAACGGTGTTCTGATAAGAGTAATATTGAGTTCTTCTTTAAGCCGTGGTGCCACCCACTGATCCATATACTTATTAATATTCTCATCGCCGCCCCACATGAAAATACGAACTTTAGTACCTTTTGCCTGGCTTTCGATTTCTGACCAGTCCATTTTAGTAACATCGACCTGAGTTTGTGGCGGCTGCACTCCTTTAACACACCCAGTAATAAATAAAAAGACCAAAATTAAAAGCAGTGTTAACATTTTACGCACTATTTTTTACCTCCATTAAGAGCGAAATCCCTTTTACGCCTTTAGTATCAAATCATCATTAGTTTTTGAAACTATAAAAATACTATGCAAGAAATGACAAACTAAACAAATGGCGATATCCGATATAATTTAATCGAATATCGCCATTTTGTTTACTAACTAGTCTATATTTCTCCCTTGTTATCTGTCCAAGTCTCAGTAAGTTTTAACACCTTGTCCCTTAAACTGTCGTCAACCTTCCCCTTGCTCTCTTCAGAGGCAACGAAAGACCATTCAATCCAGGAACCGTCATAATTGTAAACTTCCTCGGCCCCAAGAACATCTTTTAATACCATATAGGTAAAGGCTGACCTTACACCTGATTGACAGTATACAATAACTTTTTTACCCTTTATTGTATCACCATAGATTTCCTTGATTTCTTCAATGGACTTTAAAGTAGTATTTTCGTTAACAGCCTCTGTCCACTCGATGTGAACAGCTCCTTTGATGGTGCCTGTTCCAAAGGCTCCCTTGGAAGATTTAGTCTTTTTTCCGTCAAATTCGTCTTTGCTTCTTGTATCGATAACTACCCATTCGCTTGGGTTTTCAAGGGCTTCAGTAAGGGTCTTGGTATCAACATCCATATCAGCAGTATTGTAACTAGCCGCCTTATAGTCGGACTTTTTAGTTTCCTCAGCCAGTTTCTTGGCCTCAGCAGTTGGATATTTTGCGCCAACCCAAGCATTTAATCCACCATCCAAGTATTTAACATCCTGGTGGCCTAGCAATTTAATTTGCCAAAATAACCTTCCGGCATCATGATGAGCATCAGCACTATAAACAATTATTTGTGAATCCGAAGTAGCACCTGCTTTAGATAACAGACTCTCCACTTCTTCCTTAGCCTTTCTAAAGCCACCTACGTCCGAAGCTATTGATTCATTTGAATCCTTGCCGGAGTAGTCAGGACGCCAAACTGTATAGGAACCATCAATTGGAGTTCCTGCGATATTACCCGGAATTAATGCCTTTGTAGAATCCAAAACTCCTATTACTACAACATCCTTATCCTTCTCATCCATCAGAGCTTTCAATTGATCTGGTGTAATAAAGGAATCTGGATTGGCCAACTGGGAAATCTTCTCACCCTGGGCATTTTCATCTACGGTAACCTGCTTGGAACAACCGGCTAAAACAACAGTAAAAGCAAGAAGGGCTACCAAAACAATTTTAACTGACCATACTCTTTTCACTCTCAAAACCTCCTGTAGTGTTTAATAATTTTCAAACCTGAAACATAGTTTAGACTAGGTTAAATTAATACCTTTTTTTCTGGAGATATACTTTGGTATTAATGAAACACCAAACAGAATTAAGCCTGCTATAGCAAACTGAACCAACAGCTTGACAGAAATTCCGTTTGCCACAATTTCCCCCGCCATAAAGGCATATATGAATGCCCCGGGAGCCATAGTAACAAACGAAACCAGCATAAAGGTAGATAGCTTCATAGGCGTTACGCCGTAGGCATAGTTCTGAATGTTATATGGGAATAGTGGCACGAGTCTTGTAAGGATTAGGAAGCTTGTACCGTTCTCCTGAACCCCAGCTTCGATTTTCTTGAAAATAGGATTCGCACCGAATTTGTTGACAATACTGTCCCTAGCAACATACTTAGCAATAACAAAGGCCACTGCTGCTCCGATGGTGGCTCCCACTAAGGACAGAACACCTCCCAGTACAGAACCAAAAGTTATTCCGGCCGCTATTGTTATGGTTGATGCCGGAAACATAAAAACTGCTACTGCAATATATATCAGAATATATGCCGCATAACCTTTAAAACCGAGTCCCTGAAACCACTCCTGCAAAACTTTAACATTTTTCAACTTATCTACCAGGCCCAACTGGTTGGCAATAACAAAAACTATTGCTAGTACTGCCACAGTGGAGATTATTTTAATTAACCCGCCCTTTTGTTTATTATTGTCCATTGGTTTCTCTCCTCTCCTTATCCGATAATCTTAGTTATTGCTCTTTTAGACATAAACCTATTGAACCAAGACATCGTAGGACTTGCCAACGAATTTTTCGGTGGCTGATGGCCTTTGTAAATCACCGGACCCCAGACTAAATCGAGAAGATGCCAGGCCTTGCCACCCCCCGTAAGCATGGCAGAACGACAGGCAGAACAATAAACCACAATGTGTTCTGTAGGTAATTCCTGAGCACGCCTGTTCATAACACGTTGAGCTAAATCAGGATTTGCAGGCACAACCATACCTCCGAAACCACAGCAACGAGTATTCTCTCTTGTATTTACTGGCTCCACTGTCTTATAGCCCAATTCATTCAGTATCCACCGAACTCCATCATGGAGCTTGGATTCCTCTCTGGCTGAGCAGGAGTCATGGATGGTAAAGACCACATCGCTGTCTTTTGCTTTACCTTTTAATTCTTTAGGCAACCCGATCTGAGGAATAAGCTCCCAGAGTGACACTGTCTCGAATTCTTTTGATTCTCTTAAAGTCTTTAGGCAGTTCTGACAAGCGACGATCATTTGCTCAATGTTGCAAGCCTTAATATCTTCTACTAGACTACCAAATCTCTGTTCAAAAACCTCAGCCTGTCCCAAAGCCTTTGTAGGCTTTCCACAGCATTTCTGAATTGCTGAGAGATCGGGGAACTTCTGCTTTAAGTATTCCATAGTTCTCGCGATATTTTCTGGGCTGTAGGAAGGAAGTGAACACCCCGGCATAAACCCCATCCTTTTACTCATACTTTTACTCACAGTTTCCCCCCCTTACGTCTTGTAGTGAATAACCAGGAGAACGATAGCAACTGGTGGATATCGATTGCTCCATGACCTTTGATGGGTGACTTACCCTTATTGGCTTTAACCAAATCTTTTCGCATGCCTACAAATACATCTGCAATCTTGTACTTCTTGGGACAAACAATGGTACAGTTGCCGCATAGGTTGCAGGAGTAAGGAATAAGGGGATCTATAGCCCCGTCGCTAGAAATAAATTCTTTAAACAATCTCCCGGGACAATCAGTAAAGTCGTTAAGCATGATACATTCCTTCATGCACTTCTTACATTCACATTTCAAACATCGTGAAGCTTCTTCAACTGCTGTATTGTCATCGAACCCAAGATCACATTCATCAAATAATACTCTTCGTTCAGTTGCAGGCCTCATTCTTGTATGCTTACGAGCCAAGTCCTCGGTCCCTTCAGGTATGGGCAGATCAAAGCCTGTCTTAAAGGAGTACTCCATTTTGAAATTTCTATCCTCTTTCAGGCCCCTCCCCCTCAAAAATCTGTCAACTGAAAGGGCTGCCTTTCTTCCAAGGGCCATTGCCTCAACTACTATTGCACCTCCGGCAGCATCACCGGCAACAAAAACATCGGGCAAATCAGTGGCTAGAGTCTCTGTATCTACAACATATCTTCCACCCTGTGTCCGCTTCAGCATTCCTTCAGTTATATCTTCAACCGTTTGCCCTGTTGCAAATATAACTGTATCGCAATCTATTTCTCGTAACTCTGTACCGTATTGGGGATTAAATTTTCCTTCTGAATCAAATACAACCTTACATTCCCTTAGCTTTAGACCGCAAACTCCACCATTTTTAATGAGTATTTCTTCGCTACCCCATCCGCAATTAAATATTACACCCTCTTCAATGGCGCTTACCTTCTCATGTTCACTTGCAGGCAGGTCTTCCTCTTGTTCCAGAGAAATCAGGGAAACTTGCTCAGCCCCTACTCTAAAAGCTAGTCTTGCACAATCCATGGCAACATCACCGCCACCGACTACAGCAACTTTCTTTCCCGCTACACTGCTATTTCGAGTTAGAGAAACTTCCCTTAAAAATTCAACTGCATTTGTAACACGCTGTGTATCCGAACCCTTAACAGGAGGTATGAAGCCCTGGTGAGCGCCATGAGCTAAAACTACAGCATCATAATCCTTACGTAACTGCTCAAGAGTAACATCTTTGCCTATTTCGACTCCAAATTGGAATTCTACGCCCAACTTATTAAGATAACTATATTCAAAATCAATTATATTCCTTGGCAAGCGATATTCAGGAATTCCTACCCTCATCATCCCGCCTACTACATCCAACTTCTCATAAATTGTAACTGCGTATCCGTTTCTTCTAAGGTCAATTGCCGCCTGTGCACCGGCCGGACCCGCACCTATAACTGCAACCTTTTTCCCATTAGGCTCACTAACAGTGAGGTCCCATAATTCTTCTCGATCTGCCTTATCGGCCGCATATCTTTTAAGTGCAGCCACTGATATAGGCTGAGCAAACTCAGAATTTCTCCTACATACTTTTTCACAAGGATGAGCACAAATTCGTCCTAAAGTACCAGGTAAAAATAATTGTTCACGAATCTTTAATACTGCTTCATCAAGTTTTCCTTCTCTTATCAGGTTTACATAACCTAATGCATCTGTGTGCATGGGACATTCTGCGTTACAGAAAGGGAGCTCCATACCATGGCATCCCTCGGCAATTTCAGAAGCTGCTAGTAAAACATTTTCAGTGAATTTTATTGCCATTTTATCCCCCTTTTCTGATTAAATCTCTTGATGTATATCCATCTGTTTGCTATAGTAATTCAATTCCTAGTAAACGCATCGGGATTGCTGTATTTACTAAGTCTATACTACCCTAAACCGATCCGAATTGTCAATATATTATTAATCTTTGTTTCTCAAATTTTTGAAAAAATTCTACTATATCTAGTAGTACACGCAATATTATACTACAACATGTCGTATTTAAAGTCAATAATTTTTTCACCATTTTACGGTTATTCCCAAGACTCTCACAATCAATAAATTAACTTCTGACTACATCCAGTAGTATTTATTTCTGTAGTATACTTTTCGGAAATGCCTTGAAAACTTTGACCGTAGCTAAACCTAAAAAGACATATAAAAAAACCTCGGTTCCTAAAAAACCGAGGTTTACTGAATTAAGTTTACTTTATCTACTTATTATTGAACCCTTAGTAAGTTCTTGGTCACCAAATAACACTTTATTCGCAAATTTACCGTTTTCGAAAATGATTATACGGTCAGCTTCAAGGTCATGATAGAACAAAGTATAGGTTAATTTAACATCATAATAATCAGTTGCTGGATCATCAAGCAAGGCTTGAATTTCCTCCTGATTCCAAGCAAGCTTCTCTCTGTCTCCATCGGTCATCACCTGCTTAACCGTTTCGCTAATTTCTGCACTAAATTGCTTTAATTCTAGAGAACCGATTACAATTTGCTCTCTTTGTCCCGCTTTTTGCACAATTACCTGGTTGATACTAATTCCAGGAATCTTGGTAAGCATAATGGACTTAAAGTAGTCTTTGAGAGCAGCTGATTGCATATAGTAGGCTTTATCTCCACTTTGTACACGGAAGATATCATCAACCCATAATCTACCTGCAACAACTATTTCTCCCCCTTCCTTAGCTTTCAGTTCTAGCAACTCTGGGAAGGCTCCTTCGATGTTTCCTTCTACGATTTCGCCATTATTTATCTTTTCTACAATCTCAGTAATAGCGGCACTCATATCGGATGCGCGGAAACGATAAAACTCATCAGCTAACTTCTCGCTTCTAAACACGATCTCCTTAATATCCTTAGCATTTATGCCATTGTCTTTCTTATCAAGGCCTAATATCTCTTTCGCCTTGTCTGTAGGACTTACCCCGTCACTCTCGGCGGCTACCATTAAACCCGATACAAAAAAATTAGTAGCCAAAATGAAGACGGTAAAAAAAGCAATCAAAAAACGTCTCATTCTCCCCTTTGCCCCCTTCTTTACAAAACCCAGCTTTAAGCTATAATTTCTACGAAAATAGCTTTTTTCCTGCCTTTATCAACATTTAATTTTCTTCTAATCCATTCCAGATTTCTACCGCTTCTCCAATAATTTTTTGCACATCCATAATCATTCGAGCCAACCTCATCTCACAGGCCAAAAATTCGTTAATGGTTGGATTTAACATTAAAATTTGTTGAAGTCCTTCTATTTTCTTTTGTGTCTCTTCATCAATCTCTTGTCCTAAAATCTGAGCTCTTTGTACCTCTATCTGCTGTTTACGGAAAGTAACAATCATTTCCTTGTTTTTCTCATCCGCCATAACCTTTTGTTCAATCTCTTTGTACTGGTTGTACTCAGCACTCTTTTTTAACTCTCTGGCTAATTGATGAGCTGCATCATAAACTGACATAAAACCATACCCCCTAGATTATTATGTATATGTTAATATTATAAAAAGTAATTACAAGTATGTCTATAAAATGAAAAAATTAAATAGTCTTTAGTAGCTCTTCACTATACTAATCCAAGTAGTAATTAAACGACTGTTAATTACATATAATTGCAATATAGATTTGTAAGGAGGCGATGGCCTTGAAAAGAGAAGAGATTTGTTGCGAAAGTGGTCAAACCAAACTAGATAAAGGTCTGTTTGCAGGATTTATTCTAGGCTTAGGTACAGTTCTTTTTCACTTAGTACACTGTATAATGCCAATATTAATGCCCCTATTAATTTTCCTCAGCATACCTATGCCGGGATTCTTACACCATATTCAGATTCCTTGGCCTATAACAGCATTATCTACAGTGTTTGTTGTTATTTATTTATTCCGATCCCGTTTTATTTTCTTTCGTTTAAACCGATAGCTGACACGAGCAAGAAAGGCCCCGGAACTTGCCCGTGGCCTTTCTCGTTTTATATTTTATTAAGCCTTTATCTTAACTCATTACAGTGTCCTCATAAAATCTCGGTGTCCAGTTCTTAACTTCATCTTCAGGGACCACAATGTAATCGCCTTCAACAGTATATTTTAATTCCTCAGGCGGGTATTCGTAACATCCACCACCCACTCCCTGCATGTCCGAAGATCTCCAACGCGTACCACAAGCTACACAAACCAGTTCTTTGTTTTCAAGATAGAACTTAGTACCGTAACAAGGTTCGCAGACTGCAGTACTCAAAATTAGCCTTCCGGACGTTGATACAAAAGCTGTAAGCGGAAGCACTCCCTTTAATTTCCCATAGTAAACATGGTCCGGATCACCTTCGTATTCCAGATACACGATGCTGTTTTCCTTAATCTTTTGAATAGGGATTTTAACCTTACCTTCTTCAACTATTGGATTTCCGATATCAGTCATTTCTACTTTCTTGCCGTCGTAGTTTGCGCTTTCGCCGATGTTGTAATTACCACCGTTGGCGCTTTCATAGGGTCTATTGTTGATATACACGAAAAAGGCGATGGCCATAACCGTTACTAATGAGGTGACCGCTAGTATTATTTTGTTTCGCTTTTTCTTCTCCGCTTCAAAGTCCTTGAGAAACTGCTCTTTGCGATCTTGTCTATCTTGCAAAATTACCCCTCCTTGTCTTTAGGAGAATCTCTCTTTTTAAAGAGTTACTTTTTTATCAGCGCTATTTTAACGTTTCCATGACAGTAGTTAAGGATTTCTGAGAATCCTCAAAGCCACCTAATGCGACCCAAATATTTTCTTCACCTTCTACCCAATAATAGTGGTCTTGGCCCATGCCGGTTACTTTAATTACCTTCAAACCGTTAACCTCAAGCTCAGTTCTTCCTTTAAAGGGTGTATTGGGATTATTCGTAATTTTCTCGTCCATGATATTAAATAATTCCCTTGCTTTAGCTTCCGGATCAACACTAATCCAAATAGTTATAGATTGTCCTTTAGCTTGATCTTGATAGCTTGCGATATATCCTTCTTTAGTTCCTACATCAGTTCCATGCAGCTGCCCGATACTCGCTATAGCTTCTTCCCCTTCAACATACTGAACAAAGGTTAGCCCTAATAACTCACTGGGGAACTTATCATTCCCCTCTAAAGGCTGAGATGGGACATTACTTGTTCCTGAGGTATCCCCGGCTGGACTACCGGATTGGCCTGACTGACTATTAAGTCCATTTGGACTCTTAGGCTCACCACTAAAACCAAAGATCATAATTCCGATAGCTACAGCTAAAATTCCTGCCCCCGAAAGAACACCAATCAAAATCTTTTTTCTATCCATGTTACTTCACCCCTATTCTAAGATTGAACTTTACCCTCTACGGCTTTTTTTAAAAGAAATAAATCAGCTTCTAAGTTCTTTAGTCTTTTTCCTATTAATACTGTGTAGCCAAAAATCAAGATCCAGATTACTGCATAAGCGGCAAATAAATATTCCATACCTTTGACCTCCTTTTAATTCTGCAAGCTCTCTTTTATTTCCTTTATTTCATGCTTAAGCCGCTCGATATACAAGCCCTTTTGCAGGAAGTAGAAATAGATTAAAGTAAAGGCCACAATACTTAGAATTAGAGTTTTAATCATTGATGGGGCCATAGCAAAACCGTCTGAATTTAAAACTGTTGGGTGTATTGTCCTCCACCATCGGATAGACATAAAAACAATAGGTACATCTATAAAACCAACAATTCCAAAAACAGCTGAATATCGTGCTCTTTTTTCGTCCTCATTGACAGAAGTTCGGATCATTACATAAGCCATATAGATAAACCAAAGAATCAAAGTAGTGGTAAGTCTAGGGTCCCATGTCCACCAAGCATTCCAAGAGGCTCTCCCCCAAATAGGACCGGTAAGAAGAACTATAGTTGTAAAAAGGATACCAATTTCAGCGGAAACAAAACCGATACGATCCCACTTGAGGTCCTTAGTCCTTAAATACATAATTCCAGCAATAAATACTACAAAGAAAGCAAAAAAACCAATCCAAGCTGAAGCAACGTGAAAATAGATTATCTTTGACACAGGCCCCTGAATCTTCTCATTAGGAACCCACATAAATATCATATAAATTGCAGCCATAACTACCGCAAAGGTTGTCCAGCCCAAGAGAGTCTGATATTTCTTTGCCATCTTCATACCTCCAATAAATACTCAAATAATAAAAAAGGAACTACCAGGAAAATTACATCAAAGCCAGCTATAATTCGTGCCCACTGCATCCACTCTTCGGCAGGAGCCCCGGTAACTATGCTTCCCGTAGCCTGTACCGCTCCGATAACTACAGGAATTATCAATGGAAAAAGAATGATTGGTAATAAAATCTCACTGTTACGAGTATTTACAGCTAAGGCGGCTAAGAAGGTTCCTATGGCAATAAACCCAATAGTAGCTAAAATAATTATAGCCAGTAAAGCCAATATGGAACCGGACATTCCAAAGTCAAATAAAACAAAGAATATCGGAAGTGAAATTAACTCCATTATGGACATGAAAATTAAATTTCCCAGCATCTTGCCAAAATAAATAGCACTACGATCTACAGGAGTTAGCATCAAACCCTGGATAGAATCGTTAGCCTTTTCTGATAAAAAGGAACGATTTAATCCTAAGATTCCGGCAAAAATAAAAGCAACCCAGACGATACCCGGAAAGACGTTTATAATCATCTCTTTTGTAGGCTCAAAGGCAAAGCTAAAGATAGTGACTGTTAGAAAAGAAAAGATAAGCATGGCACTTAACATATCTTTGGTTCTAAATTCAGAGGTAAGATCTTTTTTTACTATGGCCCATACTTTGTTCAAATAGTCCATCCTTATCCTCCTACCTTCTCTAAATAAACATCCTTCAGATTATTTAGGCCGAGCTCCTGAGTTTTCCCTTCAAAAGCAATATTGCCCTTTACAACTATCATAATCCGATCACTTAGCTCCAAACCCTGCGCAAAACTATGGGTAATCATAAAAATGGTCCTATTATCGGTATGTAGCTTTGCTAACACTTTATTTAAAATATCCATGGCATGGGGGTCCAAACCTGTATAAGGTTCATCTAAAAAAAGTAATCTTGGGTCATGCAAGGTAGCGCGGGCAATAGCTAGCCTTTGGAGCATACCCCTGGAAAAGGTTCTCACCGGATCCCTTAATGAAAATTCAAGTCCAACCTCTTTAATCGCGTCATATACCTTATCTTTCAAATGGGGAATCTTATACATGGTACCGTAAAACTCTAAATTCTCCTGGGCAGTCAAGTTTTCATAAAGAAAGCTTTGATGGGAGATGACTCCTATTTGTTCTCTAATATTAATACTGCTTTTCTCGCTGTCTAAGCCATTAATTAAAACTTTTCCACTTGATGGCCTCATTAACAGAGATAAAATTTTCAAAAGAGTACTTTTACCCGCTCCATTAGGACCAAAAACGGTCAGAAATTCACCTTGCTTTACCTCCAGGTTAATATCCTTTAAGATTAACTTATTTCCTATTTTTTTGCTTAGATTAATAGCTTTAATCATTGTTAACCTCCATTAAGGTTACTCGGATAGATTCAAGTCATCTAGCTCCTCTAATTCTCGGAGCTTAAGTTTTACGTCGATCAGCATATTTTTATACTGTTCCCTTAAACCTTTATTTCCTTCGATAGTAACCTCTCCGGTCTCTAGCTTATTATCTATTGCTCTAATTTTATCTAAGAGACGCTTCTCCTTAATTACGAGACGATCGTAAAGTGTACTTAATTTTTCATCGGCCTCTTCTGTTTCTTTTTGTTTGCGCTTTTCTCTAATAAGCATAGTAGCGGCAAAAGCCATAGCTAAAATTAGCAAAATCAAGAAGGCAGTCCAGATATGAGGATCTGTGCCATTTAACGGTGAACTCATCCATCTAGAAATATGGGACGCACTGTGAAAACTTATATCACTCTGATAGCCTGCAGATACTAAATTTGATTTACCACCTGTAGACTTGGCAGTAACCTCAAACCCCTCGCCGGGACGAGATAATTCGTTATAGAAAACCTGATACTTAGCTCCATCAATTTCTTGCACTCCACCTGAAACGATTCCCTCCCCTTTAACATCAAAGTCGCCCTCAGGAGATAAAATATAAAATACTTCAGTCAGGTAATTTATTGTCTTATCAATTATATGCTCTCCATACTGGGAAGCCGGAACCACATAATTGACAGTTAACTGTAATGTTCCAGGTTGTACGGGAGTTGTTGTAATAAGTTCTCCCTCTCTAATGATTACTTTATTCTCTGGCACACCCATGATTTTTAAATCAGTGTAGCTCTTGGGTAAGGACAATTTCAAAACCTCTTTAGCATCCTTTTCCCCTTCTTGGCCAATATAAGCGGTATCGCCCTCATTTACAAACTTCAGTGTTTCCCTGATTAAGGCCTTGTCACCCTCTTTGGTAATAATCGCATGGTGAACCTCCAGCTTTATTTTGGCGTCACTATCGGTCACTTTTTCAGCTTCTTCTCCAAAAACAGCCGTACTCAAAGATAATAACAGGGTAAAGGCTAATAGAATAGATAAAATCTTTTTAGTATATAACCTCATTGCTTCACCCCTCTAATTTTAGCTCTTTTTCAATTTCCTCTTCAATCTCCCGCTCTATCTCACTTTTAGCCTTATCGGTGAAGCTGCTAGGAGTAAACTCTTCTTGTTCCTCTTCATGTAAGAGCTGCAGAGCAGCCTGCTTATACTTAGCTTTTAGGATTTGATAATCATCTTCTGATAGTTTTTTCATACTATAGTCAAACTCAATCTCATTAATGGTGGTCAAAATTGATTCTTTATCTTTTGCCAGAAGATCATCTTCTTTAGCGTCATCTAGCAGTGCCTTAACTCTATCTTTTTGGTCTGACTTAATCATTGGGTAGCCTACTAAGAAAGCTACGATCCCCACAATAATTACACTGACCAGAGTAGTTAAAACCTCCACAACTATCCCTCCTTAAAATACTTAAAGGTACTTTTTCAGTTCTTCTTCCAATTTACCTTCATATTCTGACAAGTCAAGTTTAGGGGCGAAGTTCTCATCCTCCTCTGAGCTTTCCTCATCTATTCTTTTTTGAAATACCCATTTCTCCAACACAAAATAGACTAATAAACCTCCGCCGATTAACGCAATGAAGGGCACAACCCAGGCCGTAATATTAAAACCCTTTACAGTCGGGGCAGCCAAAACTTGTTCTCCATAGATCTCCACAAAGTGGTTCAAAATATCTGCTTTGGTTTGACCTGCTTTCAACTTATCGATGATAATTCCTCGCATATATTCTGCTGTCTGATTTTCACATGCCACCAAAATCATGCCGCAATCATCCTGACAAACAAGATAAGCCTCAATTTCTTTCTGCAACCGAACATCCCATTCTTCTACTGCAAAGGCCGGAGTTGACACTGATAAGCTGAAGAATATTAATAACACTACTAGTCTTTTCACCAGTCTTATTGACACGCTTATCAACTCCTTTGAGTATACTTAGGTCCCACTTGATTACCCCTACCCGGCCACAGTGCAAAGATGCCACCCGCATACATGATATATCCACCTATCCAAAGCCAAATAACCAATGGATTAATTCTTACTGAGAAAACTGCTTTACCGTCTTTTTCCCAGCCAGCCAAAACAATATAAAGGTCTTCTTTAACCGTTGATCTAATGGCCGGTTTAGTGGCGGGGTTTGGATGAGTTGGATAAAATATTTTAGAAGGTTCCATTTGAGCCACATATTTACCGTTTTCATAGATACTTAAAGCAGCGTAAACTTCGTCATAATTACCCTTACTCGCCACTTTTCGTTCTCCAAGATTGTTATATTTAATTTCATAGCTGCCTACCTTAATGGTCTCACCTATGCCGGCAGTTTTATCCACCACTAAATCATAGGAGTTAGAACCGATGATACCGATTACTACCATGATTACTCCTAAGTGAACTAAGTAACCACCATAACGCCTACGATTCCTGAGTATTAGCTTTGTGAAGGCAACAAAAACATTCTCACCCGTCATCTTTACACGCACTGCCGTACCTTTAATAAATTCAGACAAGGTAGCAAAAATTACAAAGGCTGAAATTGTGAAGCCTAGCAAAGAGTAAAGTTTCGTGATTCCCAGGATATATCCCACAACTCCAAAGACTAAGGCTAGACCTCCAGGTACTATAAAATTCTCTCGAATATTTTTAAGTGACGATTTCCTCCAAGCAATTAGAGGACACACTCCCATTAAAAAGACCATTGCTAAACCGATTGGGGCATTTACGGTATTAAAGAAAGGAGTGGATACCGTAATTTTATTTCCTGTTACAGCTTCTGAGAGCAAGGGGAAGGTTGTTCCCCACAGTGTTGCAAAAGCAATACCTAGTAACAACAAGTTATTTAATAAAAAGCTACTCTCTTTCGAAACGTAAGATTCAAATTCTCGCTCTTCTTTTAAGACACTTAATCTATCTACAATTAAGTAGGCTGAAAAAGTTATAACAAGCACCGTGAAAGCGAGGAAGAACTTACCTAAATCAGAGTTACCAAAGGCATGAACAGAGGTTAGGATACCACTTCGAACAAGAAAGGTTCCGAACAGAGTCAATGCAAAAGTTATAGCAATTAAACTAACATTCCAAATTTTTAGCATATTTTTACGTTCTTGAATCATCACTGAATGTAAGAAGGCACTACCCGTTAGCCACGGAAGAAAAGATGCGTTTTCCACGGGATCCCACGCCCAATAACCACCCCAGCCAAGTTCTTCGTAGGCCCATTGTCCACCTGAGATATTTCCCCAGGTCAAAAATAACCAAGCCCAAATTGTCCAGTGGCGAGTTACTTTAATCCATTGATCATCTGTTTTCCTTAAAATTAGTGCTGTCATGGCGAAGGCAAAAGGTACTGCAAAACCTACATAGCCCAGGTAAGTTGTTACCGGGTGAATAATCATGCCCGGATTGATGAGCATGGGATTCAAACCTTGTCCTTCGTTAGGAACATACCCTAAAGCTTCGAAGGGGTTTGTAACGAAAACTAAAATAAATAAGAAAAACATGGAATTTCCCGCTAACATTGACGCTACATAAGGTGTCATGTCCTTAATTTTATTTTGATACACTATAACTGCGTTATAGATAGCTAACACAACCAACCATAACAATAGGGAACCATCGTTCCCAGCCCACATAGCTGCCGCTTTGTACATAGTGGCCAAGTCAGTACTGGTATATTGGTTGACATATTTAATGGAGAAGTCACTTGTAAGCAATAAATACTCTAGAGCAAAGGTAGCTATTAGGGCAAGAAGTGCTATTCCGTAAATAGCACCCTGACCACTTTTTATTAGTCGTATATTGTCAGTTTTTTTCCCCAACACTAGCGCAATGATGGCATAAATGCTTAAAAGGAAGCTAATAAATAGAGATAAATAACCGATACTAGCCATGAATGTACCTCCTATTTTTAATCATATCCTTACATGGTCTTGTCTGGTCTTGGTCTATTCTTCTTCGTATTTTGACGGACATTTAACTAGAACTTTTTCTGCAACGAACTCGTTATCGGAGGTGAACTTTCCTTCAACTATGATTGGATAACCTGAATCAAAATTATCAGGCTTTACTCCAAAATAGGTTATATCGATTACATTCTTACCATCTGTTAGGCCAAAAGTAAGCTTAATTTCCTCTTGATCAAAGTTAGCACTGTTTGCAGCTAAAAGGCCCTCCATTTGAACGAATCTGCCACCTTTTGTTTCTCCTTGAGTTTGTACCTCAGTAGCTTCTTCAAGAGTCAAATAGTTACCTGTAGAGCTTTTAAAACCAGCGCTGATTAAGAAACTCATTACACCTACAATAATTCCAATGGCAATGATCAACCTAATCTTCTTATTCATAAATCAAACACCCCCAGAAATCTTTACAATCACAACCCGCTCTAACGTTACTGATTATATTCATCTTCTAACTCAGCAATTAGTTCCTTATATGTATCTTCACTTATCTCTCCATTTAACAGCATTTGTCTAATTTTCTTCTTCTCCTGGATTAACTTGCTATTGCCTTTTGTTTTATTAGTCTTACCTAGATTCTTTTCTTCCTGCTGTTTCAACTCTCTAGACTTAGCTTTGTTTTTCACTCTTTGTGCTCTATGATTAGGCTTATTATTAAGAGCATAGTAAACGAAGAAACCAAGAAGACCTACAAAGAATATCCCTGCTATCATGGTCGCAGGTTCTGACCATGCTGAAGTTCCTAATTGTGAGCCACCTTCAACAGTACCACCTGCCGCATTTTCAGCTTTTTCCACAGAAGGTTTAGGATCTGTCTTGGTATATGTAATCTTAATTTCTTTATTATCTTCAGGCTTAACATTCGAATAGCTGTAGTAGTAATTAGTAAACTCACCACTTTTGCCACTCGTTGGAGCTTCAGGACTTAACTTGAAGTTAGTGGCCTTAGCTGGTTGCTGGATTAAGAGGTTCATAGTATTGATTTTTGCACTAGGTCTAAAAATATAATTAATTGTTTTGTCAGTTTCACCCTCGATTGGGTTATAGTAAAATTCCAAAAACACATAATAGTCTTGTCCCGGTTCCACATCTTTGGTGGTTCTCCAGCTTAAGACCTGATAATCATCATCAGTTGTTGCCGTTTCAGCCCCTTTACTGAAAGTTTCGTAGGGCTGACAGCCATGGGACCCATAATTAGAGTCCGTTTCACAAGCCATTCCTATTTCTGCTCCGTTAGGGACATTAAAGTATACCTTTTCACCGGTTTTGATGGTATTTCCAGTATTGTTAATAAAAGTACCTTTATATATTACTAATACCCTGGGATCATCGTATTCAGGCCATACATCCACGTAAAAGTTTTTTAATTCCATTGAATTAATTTCGTTTGCAAAGGCTGGTACTTTAATTGAAAAAAGGAACATTAGTGCTAAAGCAAAAGCAGTCAAATTTTTAGCGATTGTTTTTCTTGGCAAGTTTTTTACCTCCCTCATGATTTAAAAAGATTTAATCTTTTAACTCCTCGGTAGTACTCTATGTATTAGTACTACGTTTAGTAGTATTAATATCATTATATACTTCTGCACCTTTTTTAACAACCCCTTTTTTCTACTAAAGTTTGCACATGTGTTAAAATTTTAACGCAAGAAAGCGTGTTTCAGTACTTCAAACTGCAGTCTTGTCTCGATTAATAGGAAATATATAATTCCTGAAGTATAAAAAAAGCTAGAAGTTTTCGAATGACGAAAACTTCTAGCTTTTTTTATACTTCGTTCCTTTTTACTCTTTCAACTAACTCTTCCACTTTCTTCTTTATTAGCTCCCTAGTCTCCCGATAACCCTCAATAGGTCCACCGGATGGATCAGTTAAACCCCAGTCTTCCCTATGGCTACTGGGAACGTAGGGACAATTTACATTGCACCCCATGGTGATTACGATATCTAATTCGTTTGGAATATCACTCAATAACTTAGGACGATGCTGGCTCATGTTTACGCCTGCCTCTTCCATAACTTCTACCGCCAACGGCTTTACCTCTGGATAATCTTCTGTTCCAGCGGAATAGGCTTCGAAAATCTCATTACCTAGTTTCTTGGCCCAGCCTTCTGCCATTTGTGAGCGACAAGAATTGTGGACACACACAAAAGCAACCTTCTTTTTCATAACTCTAAACCCCTCTCGATAAAAACCCACTACAAAGTCTTATAATTGCTTTGCAGTGGATCATACTCTATTTTATCAATTCATCAAGTTTTTCGCCTTTAACTTCTTCCGGTATCCACTCTATAAGTGCAAAATTACCTTTGGAAATTTCATCTACTTTATTAATCCACTGCACTTCAGTACTTGCTTTGGCTTTTAAGATAGCATTAGTTGTATTGGCCGCATAGAAACTCGAATTGATAACCCACCACTTACTGTGGATACCGGCTCTATTTAAGTCCTTTTGTAATCTCATAGCTTCATGAACGGGCGTAGTTTCGGCTAGAGTTACAATAATCACTTCTGTTTCCTCTTCATTTCTAAGTGTTGGTAAAAGCTTAGAAACTGATTCAGGAATATCTCCTTGAGACCGCTGAATTTCTCTATGATAACTTTGAGTTGCATCCAGAAGTAGCAGAGTATGCCCCGTTGGTGCAGTGTCAACAACGACAACTTCATTTTCTGATCTTTCAACTAGTTCCGCAAAGGCTCTAAATACCGCTATCTCTTGAGTACAAGGAGATCTCAATTCTTCTTCAAGATAGTCAATATCATCCTCACTCAGTGTTTCTCTAGCTGTATTCAAGACTTCTTCTCTATACTTTTCTAGTTCTTTCTTTTCATCAATATTACTTAAAGTAATACCATAACTTTCATCTAATACAAACTTCAAATGAGCCGCTGGATCAGTAGTTGTTAAATGAACCTTTTTGCCCTTTTTAGCTAAACCTAAGGCAATTGCAGCAGCTATTGTAGTTTTGCCTACGCCGCCTTTACCCATTGTGAGTATTACTTTCTTCCCGCTTGTATACAAATCTTCAATGATATCTTTTAACTTTAATATATTGTCGGTATTTAAGGTGTCGCTGCTAAACTTAATATTGCTATCCTTTAAAAGCGCTCGTACATTTTCTAAGCCTGTTACATTATAAGGCCTTAAAGGTATTTTGAAAGTTTCTATGAGTTTAAGTGCTTCGGGCATAGCCTTTAATGCACTTTGCTGTTTTTCATAAATAGCCTTAGAGAGGTAGTCATCGTGTTCCTCTAGCACACCGTTAACTATTAAAACTTGGTTTTCTACTCCTATCTCCTGCAGCTCTTTAGATGCTCTTGCCGCTTCTTTTAGGGGTGATGGCTCAGGCCGCGATACTAGTATAAGTGTAGTTTTCTTTTCATCGGCTAAAGTACTGACTGCATTTTTATAAACTTCTTTTTTATCTTCAAGTCCGGATAGTTGCCCTAAGCAAGAAGCCCCATGGGTACTTTCATCAATGAAGTTACTCCAGGCTGAAGGAAGCTGAAGCATTCTCAGGGTATGACCCGTGGGTGCAGTATCAAATATAACATGATCATACTCCAAGGCTGTCTTTTTATCAGTTATAAAGTTTGAAAACTCATTAAAGGCTGCAATTTCAACAGTGCAAGACCCGGATAGTTGTTCCTCCATATTCTTTAAAACTACTTCCGGTAATTTACCTCTATATGGAGCAATCACACTTTCCTTGTATTCAGCAGCAGCTTCCTCAGGATCAAAGTTTGCCACTACTAAATTGGGAACATCTCCAATAGGAACCCCTTTATTATTTAATTCCATATTAAAAACATCTTGCAGATTTGAAGCAGGATCAGTGCTAACAAGCATAATTTTCTTACCTGCGTCAGCTAGAGACACGGCTGTAGCACAGGCAGCTGAGGTTTTGCCAACCCCACCTTTTCCTGTAAAAAATAAATATTTGGTTAAGTTTCTATCCGTTACATTAAAGCTTTTAAAGGTCATTTAAATCCCCCTTTTCTTTAGCAACAGCCATCACTACCACAACCGCAACCGCTAGATGACTTTTTCACAGGAGCTTTTAGAAAGTCTTCTGTTACACCTAATAGATTGCAAAATTCTTGATTAGTAAGGTAACCTTTAGATTTTACAACAACACCATTAAACATGGTAACTGGTAGTTCTTCAAGTCCCTCATTATTTAAGATTTTATTTATTTCCTTGTTATCAACAAAGATCTGTGGGTTACTAGATAGGTTATATCTTTCAACTAACACTCCATTTTTCTTTAAATTATCAATTACAGTGGAAACTCTCAAAAGCTCCTTATCCACAGAGGGACCACAAACTCCCGTAGAACAACACATTGCAGGTTCAAAAATCATCATCTTTTTCATCTTAAAATACACTCCTTTTTATTTACACTCACACTTAGATTTACTCTTACAGATACATTCATCAGTATCTGTTACAAGATTCCTCAGAAAAGAAATCAGCATATTGCAATTAGAGTTATTAAGAGAGTAGTAACTCCATAACCCTTCTTTTCTGCATTTAGCAAGGCCACACTCCATTAATACCTTCATATGATGTGAAAGCGTTGGCTGTGTGAAATTAAAGTTTTCTAATATATCACAAGCACATTTTTCACCACAAGACAGAATATCAACTATTTTAAGTCTGTTTGAATCTGAAAGAGCCTTAATAATTTTTGCATTATCCTCGTAATTATTCCTCAACTTAATCAACCTCTTTAACAGATGTCCTTATATAGATATATATCTATATATAATATAAACCACCATCTATATAGTTGTCAACATAATACCCTTAAAAATGTCGTATGCTCATCGCTATGTTTATTTTTCTCCTAGTATAAAATTCTATACTTATTTTAAAGTACAAGAAAGGCGCCCTTGTTTACTTAAATATGATGATTGTCTTCTACTCGAATTAATTCCTTCTTTCGAATCCTCAACAAAATTTGGGAAACTAATGCTAAAACGGGCAATTCGATTAGGGGACCGATAACCAGCGCTAATGCTATTAGGGGCTGTTCTGGAAATGCAGTCACAGCTATCGCTAAAGAAACAGGTGAATTTCTCGCCAAGGTAGTTAAATTCAAGCTAGCTGAATCTTCATAGGAAAATTTTAACACACGGCTAACGATACGAACAAAAATAAAATTAACAACGAAAAAGAATAACACAGGAATGAGTAATACATAGACTACACTCACATTTTCAAATAGATATCTGCCTTGAGAAGCGAACATCGCCATAATAGCCAGACTTAAAAAGATAATTTGACCTGTGCTAAAGAACGGTAGCAGTTTTTCCTCTAAGAAATTTTCTTTATTTGTTCTGACTAATAAAAACCGCGTTAGATTCGCTAATAAAAACGGAAGTGCTAATACTAATAATATACTTTCAATTAGCGAAGAAATTGGAACTGCTTCCATTACACCAGCAAAAAAGAGCAAGTATACGGGCAACAACAGCACTTGAAGAATAAGGTTAACAGGCAGAATTGAAGTTGATAACGGCACATTTCCTTTAGCTATACCGGTAAAAACCAGATACCAGTCTGTACAAGGTGTTACCATCAGCATAATAAACCCAATCCAAAGAGCTGGGTGATCAGAAAGAAATATTGCACCTAATCCCCATGCTAAGAGCGGTGTCCATAAAAAATTAATGCTTAAGCTTGTTCCCGCAAATTTAACATTAAAAAAAGCGGCCTTTAAATCTTTAATCGGGATAGATAAAAAAAGTCCAAATAGCATTAAAAATAAAAAGGGAACAATAAGTTTATCTGCATTACCTTCAATAAAAGGTATTTGACCTAAAAAAAGCCCTATTAGCACAGCAGAAAAAATCACTAGAGTATGGAACCTTTCCAAAAGACCCAAATTAACACCTCCCAAAGGGTATGTAATTGATAATCAATCTCTTTAATAGATTCATTATAGCACAGAATTTTTCGATAATCTATATCGGATACTGAGCCCGCCCAATTAGTCTTTATCAGTACTAAAAAAGGCAACTCGCTATTTTGCTGCGAATTGCCTTTCTCTTAAATCAAAAAATTATTACTTTACAATCAAAACAGGACAATTGGCCCTCTTGACTACTTTATGACTAACACTTCCTATAATCATTTCCTGAAGAGAATTCAAACCTCTACTACCAATAACAATTAAATCATAGTGGTTGTCGTTTGCATACTTCACAATTGTAGGGCCTGGTTCTCCCCGTAACATTAATATCTCATAGTTAAGATCTTTTTCTTTTGCCTTTTCTTCGATATTCTTTATTTTCTCTTTGCGCTTTTCTGTTACGTCCTTTGAGTCCCAAGTAGCCAATACATCTGATTTTGAAGTAGAACCATCGACAACGTAGACTACGGCTATTTTAGCTTCAGGATTAGTTTCCGCTAGATATATGGCTTTTTCCGCCGCTCTTAGGGAATGTGCTGATCCATCAGCTGCTAAAAGGATTTTATTAAACATATTATGTACCCCCGTTCTATTATGAACTTGATTTTAGTGGCCACTAAGTTTACCGGCTAGTTTATTTATAAGTTTTAAACTTTGATCATTAAGCCCAATGATACTAACGGCTACGCCTTTTTCCTTATATTTAGCAACAATTTTTTCAACTGCTGCCACTGCAGAATCATCCCATAAATGGGCCTCTTTAAAGTCGATTTTAACACTTTCTATTTTTTCCCCAAAATCAAAAGAATTCACTAACTCAGTTACAGAAGCAAAAAATAACTGACCTCTTACATAGTAAGTTTTGCTACTGGTTACTTCTTCGATATCACTAGTAACCGTAACTCGCGAGATCTTATTACTGAAAAAGATAGCACTTAGTAAAACTCCTGCTAGCACTCCTTTTGCTAAGTCATGTGTTAGCACAACGGTTCCCACAGTTACCACCATCACTGCTGCATCTGTTTTAGGCACGATATGAAGAGATTTTAAGGAAGACCAATCAAAGGTTCCAATTGCTACCATGAACATCACGCCAACTAAGGCAGCCATAGGCACCCGTACAACCCATTCACCCAGAACAAGGATTAGAAACATTAGAAAAACTCCTGCAACAAAAGCAGATAAACGACCGGATCCACCAGACTTTACATTGATTACTGATTGACCGATCATAGCGCAACCTGCCATACCGCCGAAGAAACCGGCAACAATGTTGGCAATTCCCTGTCCTCTGCTCTCTTGATTTTTATCACTACCCGTATCTGTCATATCATCTACGATGGTTGCTGTAAGTAAAGATTCTAAAATACCAACTATGGCTAAGGCGATGGAATAGGGAAAGATAATTAATAAAGTTTCCATATTGAATGGAACAGATGGTATAAAGAAGCTCGGTAATGCTTGAGTTAAGCTACCCATATCTCCCACAGTTCGCACACCACTGTTCGTGAAAATAGCAATAATTGTGATTGCCAAAATTGCCACTAGAGGAGATGGAACAGCTTTAATAAACTTAGGTAAAATATAGATTATCGCAAGGGCTCCCGCTACCATGGCATACATTTGCCATCCTTCCCCTACGAAATGCTGAAGCTGAGAAGTGAAGATTAGGATTGCTAACGCATTTACAAAGCCCACCATTACCGAACGTGGAATAAACCTCATAAACCTAGCAAGTTTAAAAACACCAAAGAAAATCTGAATAATACCGGTAAGAATAGTTGCTGCTAATAAATACTGTAACCCATAATCCGCCACTAAATTAATCATTAATAAGGCCATAGCACCTGTGGCAGCTGAAATCATTCCCGGTCTGCCACCTACAAAGGAAATTACTACTGCAATAGAAAAAGAGGCATATAACCCCACCATCGGATCTACGCCAGCTATAATAGAAAAGGCGATAGCCTCAGGAATTAGTGCAAGCGCAACCACAATTCCGGCCAAAGTGTCCCCCTTTATATTACCAAACCATTCTGCTTTATACGAGTTGCTTATCAAATCTTAAACTCCTTTCATCTTAGACAATTTTGACAATTAAATTTTTCTAATATCCTCCCCTCATTTTTTCAGACTTATCCATTGTAACCATTTACTCCTAAAACCTCAAGTAAAATTTAAAAGCAGTCCTTTCGGACTGCTTAATTTATAGAAAAGTTGTGTTTTACCTCAAACTAATTTTACCAATAAGTTTTTCCATTTTGCAAACTACTACTTTGGTTGATTTAACTTAAACGTGTGAGTACGGATATCAGGAGCAGCTCCACTCTTAGCGCGCTCAGGCATGTACTTGTCTAAATTATCTTTTACAGGAGTATCTAACTTAGTAGTAGCCTTGCCACCTTCGTTATGGCAGCTTAAGCACACGTTATCAACTGTATCCTTTAATTGGCCTTCAGCCACATTTTTATGTGGATCATGGCAAGTAGTACAAGTTATGTTAGCTCCGTAATGCTTACTTTGCTCATAATCTTGCAATTGCTGATGATGCTTCTTAGAAGCTCCATCTTCGTGAAAAATTGGCTTTTCTGGGTCATCCGTTTCAGGAGTAGCCCATTTATAAACATCAGAAAGTTTCATACCAGGTAAGAAACCTAACGCATCTTCGCGACCTTCAAATTTAGTGTTTTTACCACGAATGTGGCACTGAGCACAAACATCAATTTGAAGATTAGCATCTAAATTCGCTATGTTAACAATCTTATCCTTAGCACCACCATTTGAAATGTGAAGGCTTGCAGGACCATGACAGGCTTCACAACCAATTCCTGGTTCAGTCCATTTTTCAGTCTCAGGGTTAACACCAGTAGCATGACAAGCAGTACATTTTGCTTGATAGTCTCTTTCTTTCCAGTCTTCTGCATGATAGTCGTACCATTTTCCATCAGCATACTTATATTCAGTAGGTAATATTCTTAAGGCTTCACCCTCTTGAATTACATATCTTTGCTTATACTTTGAACCGATAGTGTAAACAATATCTTCCTTCTTCACTCCGGCGATCGCAAGTGGCTCATTTTCTTTAGTGAAATCAGCTTTAATTACACTTGGATCAGCCTTAGCATCTTGAATCATGCTTGGATGTAAAGTTTCACTGAAAGTTTTATATACCTCACTATGACAAGTTTTACAAGCATCAGATCCTACATATGTTGCTACTTCTGCCGCTGCTGGAGTAGCATCTTCTTTTTCTTTACCAGTGTCTTTTGGCTCTTCGGCCCCTTGCCCACAGCCCACTACTACAAAGGCCATTAACGCAAGTAATAGTACAGTTAGAACTATCTTTTTAGAATTCAAGAATTTTCCCCCCATTGAATCATTTTTTTAAAAAAGTAAAATTAGTTTAAAAAGTATAACACAACTTAACCAACCCTAATAAAATTGTTTATAACTTTCAAGCTACAGTGATTTTATATATACACCTCCCTTTCAAATAAACTTTATGTGAAAAATATCACATCCTATTCAAATTATGACATATTTCGCGCTATAAAACAGGTTGTTAACGTCACAATATTTCGGGACAAATGTCCCAAAAAAGAAAAGTCCAAGTACTAAACTCAGACTTTCTTCATTCTATTATTGATAATATTTCATTACTTTGGATGAATAGCATTGCGGTGACAGGAGGCACAAGTCACCTCTTCATTAGCAACGATTTCTTCATGCAAAGGTTTATCTTTAATTAAATCCTCTTGGGCGTGGCAGGAAAAGCATCTTTCTCTTGGTACTTCAGCCTTTAAATCCTCGGATGTTAAGTTATCAAAAAGATGTGCCTTAATCTCGTGAACTGCTCCTAATTTAATTTTTACCTTTCCAATAAAACCTGGTTCCGCATGACACTTTAAACAATCCACCGAATTATGGGCTGAAGTTTCCCAAGCAGCAACAGCAGGTGCTACTTCATGGCAGCTGGTACAAAAACTTGGTTTACTGGTATAAGAAATGCCAGCGCTTCCTAACATAATTAAAACACCCAGACTTAAACCAATAATTAATATAAGCTTTTTTCTATTCTCCATTTAGATCCTCCTCATGATTGCTTTATTTTAAATTATGACATATCAGCCTTTTAATTTCGCTTGATATTAGTAACAAAAACAAAGGACAAATGTCCCAACCTTAACATCATTTAATAAGAAAGGTACTTTAATTCAGTTCCTCATTAAGCGCGTTTCAGTAAGTTAAACCGAAATCTTGTTTCATAATTGTGAAACATATACATTCTTGAAGTATAAAAAAATCCGAGAAAAGTTTCTCGGATTTTACTGCTACGCTATTTCATTTTACTCTTTAAACATATTCTTTTTTGCCGCATAAACGGCAAGCTGAGACCTATTACTTAATTCAAGCTTACCTAAAATGTTACTTACATAATTCCTAACTGTTTTCTCACCAAGAAATAGAACTTCAGCTATTTCTTTATTTGTTTTCCCTTCCGAAATTAAACCAATTATTTTCTGCTCTTTCTCATTTAACTGAGGCTTTTCATTTACCCCATTAACTAAGTCTTGCATTCTTTTTAGCACTTGTTCAGTAACCTTTGAGTCTAAAAGAGCCCCACCCTTACGCACAGTTTCTAAAGCGTTTATTAGTTCTTGACTGCCTACTTTTTTTAAAACATAGCCAACAGCGCCTGCCATAATTGAAGCAAAAACTGCCTCATCATCGGCATAAGAAGTTAACATAATTACTTTTGTTTCTGGTCTTTTCGCTCTTATTTCTCTACATGCATCAATACCATTGTCAGAACCTAACCTAATATCCATTATAACTACATCTGGTTCTAACTCTAACGTTTTATTAATTGCTTCAGTTGCATTTTCAGCTTCACCGACTACACAAAAGCTTTCTTTTTGTTCCAACAATGCAACAAGTCCAAGTCGTACAACTTCATGGTCGTCAACAACTAATACTTTTGTTCTTGGCATCAGATATCTTTCCTCCCTTTGAATCAACCTTTGTTATTATATGAATCAAGGTTCCCTGCCCAATAAGTGAATCTATATTAATCCTTCCATCAATTAAAGAGACTCTCTCTTTCATATTTTTAATTCCTTGACATTCTCCGTTATTATCTAGTGAGAGTGAACTGATATTAAAGCCTACTCCATTGTCTTTGATATCCAACGTTAATTGTCCGTTTACTATGCTTAAGTTTAGATTTACCATAGTTGCTTGCGCATGTTTTTGGATATTTGTTAGGGCCTCCAAAATGATATGATAAATTTGTATCCTTTTATTCTTAGCTGTATATTCATAAATATTGGGATCGATCTGGTAATTGTAATGAGAAGAAGAGTTTGCTTTACATTGCTCAATTAAATTAGTTACACTTCCATAGAAGTCGCTATCATCAAACCTAACAGGTTTTAAACCCAGAATGTAGTTTCTAATATCCTTAATAACCAAATCTAATTGCTTCATATTATTGTTAATTAACATCTTTGCCTTATTTGGATTATTTTGTACTAACAGTAAACTACTTTCCATTCCCAAGCCTACTGCATAAATTTCCTGGATAATTCCATCATGCAAGTCTCGACAAATCCGTTCTCTCTCAATAAATATGGCATGATTCTTTTCTGCTTGTTCTAGCCTTTGGCGATATTCAATATTAAAAATTTCTAATGTTCTAATCATATAAATCGAAATAGCCGCACCACACAAAGCTCTAAATATTTGAACAGGTACTCCTACTGAGAGAAAGAAATTGTTTTTGTTTAACCAAATTGCTGGAAAGTATTCTGCCTCTCTAACCACAAGTCCAGCGAGAAAACCATATAAAAAAAAGAATATTGCTGCTTTAAGTAATGATTTACTGGCTTTCGAGATACCAGTATCTAGAAGCTCTTTTCTATGAAGCAAAAGGCCAAAACCACTAAGAATTGAGCCTGGAAAGGCCAGTAAATATCTTCCTAAAGAGTCTAAACTATTTAGCAACAAATAATAATCTGTTCCATTAAAGCTTGTTACTTTGTAAAAAAATAAGACAAGCCAAAAGCCATAAAACAAACCTGGAATTCTCTTAATCCACAATTTATCTATAAAAAAATCTTGTAATAATTGTGCGCCAAATAAAAATAGAAATAGAAATGATAAAGTTGTTACAAACAACTCTAGAGTTAACATTAAATTTTTAGTTTGAATTCCTACAAGTTCAGCTTGTATAGGTATAAAAATAACAGCCCATTCCGAGAGTCCATGCATTATTCCGAAAATAGCTAAATATTTCAGAGCATTAGCCAGCTTAATTTTGCTATGGCTCCGATTTTGAATTAAGATAGCAAAACCCATCATAAAGAAAACCAAGCCATATACAAAATATATAATAGTCATATTTGCAGAAAAAAAGCTGTAATGAGATTGTATAATTGAGTGTATAATACTCACCTCTTTCTAGGCCATAATGCATAGTTCGACATTTTTTTCTCTAAACCTCTTACAAAAAAAGGGCTAAAAAAGAATCTATCTCAATTCTTTCTCAACCCTTTTTCACGGTCTACATGGTTTGTCAATTTAAAAGATTGCTATAATTGGACCACTAAGGATACCAGTTATCACAATAACCCAAGGGGGTAACTTCCAAAAAACCAGCATACTAAATAAAACAGTAGCAACAATAAAGTCTATTGGTACTAAAATTGCACTTGTCCAAATTGGACTATAAAAAGCAGCAATCAAGATTCCTACAACAGCTGCATTAATTCCCATAAGCGCACCTTTAACTTTAGTATTCTTACGCAAAGTGTCCCAAAAAGGAATTGTTCCTAATACAAGCAAGAATGCTGGCAAGAATATAGCAACCGTGGCTAGTAGGCCACCTTTCCACCCGTTAATAATTGCACCTATATATGCTGCAAAAGTAAATAACGGTCCTGGTACTGCTTGTGTCGCTCCATATCCTGCAAGAAACGCTTCTTCACTTAACCAACCCATTGGGACAAATTCTCGTTCAAGTAAAGGTAAAACCACATGCCCTCCTCCAAAAACCAGGGAACCTGCTCTATAGAAACTATCAATTAATGCAATTGACTCTAAGGAGGTGGCCTCTCTTAGGATAGGAAGACCTATTAACAATCCAAAAAATATTATTAAGCATCCATATCCAAATCTTTTTGAAATGGGAACCTTAATTTGCGTTTCATCATCTTCATCTTGTTTTTTATAGATAAAATAACCAATAAATCCAGACAATACAATGACCGCAACCTGTGTAACCGCTGTCTGCCATAACAAAGTTCCTGCTATTGCCAATAGAGCAATGGTTTTTCGTTGCAAATCAGGAGTTAGCTTTTGAGCCATACCTAAGATTGCATGAGCAACTACAGCCACCGCAACAATTTTTAAACCATGAATCCATGTAGCAGCCCCCACATCTAATCCTTGGAGTATTGAAGCAAATAATATTAATGCAATTACAGAAGGTAAAGTAAAGCCAATGAAGGCTAAAATACCACCTACAATACCCGCACGCATAGCACCTATTCCTATACCAACTTGGCTACTGGCTGGACCAGGTAAAACCTGACACAAGGCTACTAAATCAGCATAGCTTTTTTCATCTATCCACTTTCTCCTGCGAACATACTCATCATGAAAATATCCTAAGTGAGCTATGGGTCCACCAAATGATGTTAGTCCAAGCTTTGTTGAAACTAACAGAATTTCTAACAATGAATGACTCTCCCGGTTGCTGTTGTTCTTGCTCATGTTATTTTTGCTCCTCCTATTTAATCTTTAATTTCTTTAAAAAGCTCATAAGCTTTCTTTCTCGCCTCATTAAGAACAAGAAGAATAGGATACAAAGTCCCTGAAAGGGCGTCTTAGCCCTAGATTATTCATCTAGTTTTGAGACAGCCCCTTATTTTACTTTATGGCTTTCTATAAGTTGGCTTTTTGCTCCGGAAACCAATGTCTAGTATTGTTTGCAATTCTAACTAAAGCCAACATTAAAGGCACTTCTACTAAAACCCCTACTACCGTTGCTAAGGTAGCTCCCGAATGTAAACCAAATAAAGCAATCGCTACTGCTACCGCTAGCTCAAAGAAGTTACTGGCACCTATCATAGCCGCAGGAGCGGCAATATTATGTGGAAGCTTCCATGCCTTTGACCAGCCATAGGCTATTGTAAAAATAAGGAAAGTCTGGATAATCAAAGGAACAGCTATTAGTGCAATATGAAGAGGATTTCCTAGTATTACTTCTCCCTGGAAAGAGAAAATAATTATCAAGGTTAACAACAGACCTATAATTGTAACGTTATCAAACTTCTTAACAAACACCTTTTCAAAATAATCCATACCTTTATTTTTAATAACATATCTCCTTGATAAATAACCACCAACTAGTGGAATTACTACAAAAAGAATTACGGATAAAAACAAGGTACTATAAGGAACAAACACTTCACTAACTCCTAGCAGAAAAGCCACAATAGGAGTGAAAGCAAAAAGTAATATAAGGTCATTTACCGCAACTTGTACCACTGTGTAAGCAGGGTCTCCCTTAGTTAAGTGACTCCAAACAAAAACCATAGCCGTACAAGGTGCCGCACCTAAAAGGACTGCTCCTGCCAAGTATTGTGAAGCTAAATCATCATCAATAAGACCGGCAAAAACTACCTTAAAGAAGAACCAGGCAATTATAAACATAGTAAAGGGCTTAATTAACCAGTTAGTTACCGTAGTTACCGTTAAGCCCTTAGGCTTTTTGGTAGCCTCAACAATGCTTGAAAAATCAACCTTTATCATCATGGGATATATCATTAGCCATATCAATATGGCAACAGGAATGGAAACTTCATAATAGGTAAACTTGTCAAGGGTTTCCGGTACTGCAGGTATAAACTGCCCTATAGCCACCCCTATAACAATGCATAGAGCAACCCAAATAGTTAAATATCTACCAAAAAAGTCAAGTCCCTGACCATTAGTTTGTTTGTTTGCTGACATAAATTACTCCTCCTATTCTTATCTTTTTTTATTACCTACAACCTTCTTGAGAATTTAACCTCACCTTCTCTCACCGTCACAGTCGCAATCAGACTTGTATTTACATTCTGTGATTTCTGAAGTCATTGAATTTATGAACTGCTTGATCTTCCCTAGCTTAGTTTCATTTATAGAGTAAAAAGTCCACTTCCCTCGTTTCTCACTTGCGACTATTCCTGCCTGTTGCAAAACTCGCATATGATGCGATATAGTAGGCTGAGTCAAGTCAAGACTCGCTTTGATATCGCAAGCACATAGTTCGCCACAGGATAGGTGCTGTAATATCTTTAGTCTATTTTCATCAGACAAAGCTTTAAAGCTTTCCACGATGTCTCGCATTGCTTCCCTCCAAACAAACATATTTTAATAGACACATTTACATGTATCTATGTGTTCTATTGTACTATTAAATAGATATATGTCAATATGTTTTCCCAAGAATTTAGATTTATGTCATGAAGTTCTTTCTAAAAACCCTGAACTTCCATACATTCACAAATCTTACGATGGCCCTTCCAACCCCCTGTTAGTCCTTACTTAACCTTCCTAAATCAATAAATAACCAAGGACATTGAAAACGTAACCAATTATTATAATTCCTAGGGTAACAATACCCGCAAATATTACAAGAAGTTTTACCTTCACAACTTGCTTTAACATGATCATAGATGGGAGTGAAAGTGCGGTTACACCCATCATAAAGGACAGAGCAGTACCAATTCCTACCCCTTTCAAAACCAAGGCTTCAGCAATAGGTAACGTTCCGAAAATATCAGCGTACATCGGAATACCTGCAATTGTTGCTATAAGAACAGAATACCATTTATCTTGACCTAGTACTGCAGTTATAATTGGCTCTGGAATCCAATTATGGATAGCTGCACCTATTCCGACACCTATCAGAATATACAGCCAAACTTTTTTAACTATATTTAGCACTTGCGTCTTTGAGAAATCTATCCTATCACGAGTAGTCAACTCTTCTTGTTCAGTTTCAATCATCTTATTATTAAAAACAAAGGGCTCTACATACTTTTCAAGTTTTAGTACACTAATAATAGTTCCACCAATAACAGCAAGTATAATACCCACAACAACATAGGCCATTGCTATCTTCCAGTTAAATATACTTGCAAGTAAAATAACAGAGGCCAAATCTACAAGAGGTGAAGATATCAAAAATGAAAATGTAACACCGATTGGTAATCCTGCGCTTGTAAAACCTATAAATAAAGGAATCGAAGAACAAGAGCAAAAGGGTGTGACAGTTCCAAGTAGCGCACCTAAGATATTAGCTGAAATCCCTTTATATCTACCTAGGATTTTTCTAGTTCTCTCCGGTGGAAAAAAGCTTTGAATATATGAGATCGCAAAAATTAAAACCGATAATAATATGAATATTTTTACTACATCGTAGATAAAGAAGTGAATACTGCCTCCAATTCTACTATTTACATCCAACCCAAATATGTTTTTAACAAGAAAAGTTACTAGATTAGACAGCCATTCCATTTTAAGTAATTGGTTGTTAAGCCACTCAAAAATAAACAAAGAATCATCCCCTTTAAGACCTCACTAATAAGCTGTGCAAGCAAAAGCCAAGCCGCAACACTAGTCTCATTTTTTCGGCTTGGCTTCTATGTTGCTATATTTTACTTAAGAATTACTTAGCAAGTTCAGTTGTAATTAATTCAGTAACCTTTGCTTTTGAGGGTAAAGACCCAGAAAAGACAACCTTTTCATTAATCACAAGTCCCGGGGTTGACATGACTCCATAGCCCATAATATCTTTAAAGTCAGTTACTTTTTCTACTGTTGCGTCAGCACCAAATTCTGAAATAACTTCCTTAACTAAAGCCTCAAGTTTAGTACAATTGGCACAACCACTGCCTAATACTTTAATATTCATCTCCTACTCACCTCCCCTATCTCGATTTTTCAATAGAGAAACTGTTGTCTCCACCTGAGAAAGAAGTATGTCTTTCACTTTATCTAAAATCGTATATATCTCTTGGTAATTGACTTGGTACATAGCTTTTAAGCCGTCCTTACGATAAGTAACTATACCTTGCTTCCGTAACACACTCAAGTGTTGGGATATATTCGACTGCTCTATATCTAACTCCTCAATAAATTCACAAACACACTTTTCACCATTCCTAAGTTGTTCTAGAATCTGGATTCTGGTAGGATGGGCTATAGCCTTAAGGAAATCAGCTTCAAGCAAAAATATCCTTTCTTTCATATATAAAACCACCTTTAACTCTCTATATATTAGAATATGCTAATATAGTCATTTTATACCCTCTATTGGTATATTGTCAACTAAAAAATGGTAGGTTCTTCTTTTTCAAAGCAGTATTAATAGTATCCTGAATAATTGGTCCACAACATTTTCCTAATGGATTATTTAGTTCACATTGTGCGTTTTTCATGGCACCGGTGATTCTTATTATGTCTTTCAATGTTTTAGCACCTTGATTAACTACCGCCTCAATAATTTGTGCTTCCGTAACATGATTGCAATAACAAATATACTTGGGATTAGCATCTTTTTTAAACCAAATAGGGACTCTTACCTGCTCTTTTTTGTAAAAGAGATCTTGGCTCAGATTAAAATAAACTACTTCACAATCTTCATCCATACACAGACAATAAGCATCGTTTAGCACTTGACCTGTCAATACTTCTTCTACCGGATGCTTTTCTTCAATCAGGTGTTTTACGGTACTATATTTTACTTTCTGTCCCTTAGTTCTACATACTGGACATAGGGCGTCCTTATCCTCTGCAAGAGAGAATTTGGGTTCACCTCAGCAAGATATCTTCGTGTTTAACTTCTCCATGATCAATTCGACCTCCCTAAGCCATAACTGTCCTTAAACTTATTTTTTAGGTATTCTTCTCTAAAACAAAAAAGCCTGTCCAAAGACAGGTCTTTTTGCAAAACTTTATATTTTTTATAATTCTTATATAAACCTTAACGCCTCAGCAGGGTCTAATTTAGAAGCTTTTTGTGCGGGATAATAAGAAGCTAAAATCCCAATTAAAGTAGCTAGAATCAATACTCCGATAGCTAGTAGAGGATTCCAACTAATCTTAACCTGTGCTTGGGCAATCATAGGGCCTACGGCCATAGCAACTCCCATCCCCATCAGATATCCAATTATAGCACTAATAACACTCACGATTCCCGCCTCAGTCAAGATAATCCTCATAACATGTTGCTTTCTAAAACCAATAGCTCTAAAGATACCAATCTCTCTAGTTCTTTCGTTTACAGATGACATCATTGTTGTAGTAACAATCAAAGAACCAATTACTAAAACGATGCCTGATACAACCCACGCGAAATTATTAAATCTATCAAGAAGTTCCTTTCTGCTTTCCAATACTTCTTGTAATGCAGTCACTTTAGTCTCAGGTAATACTTGCTTGATTTCAGTAATTAAAACATTTCTTTCTTCTTGCGTTACATCTTTATTTCTAAAGGCATTGACTTCGATGAAGCTTAAATTGCCAGGCTGCTCGAAAATTGTTTGAGCTGTCTTTAAGTTAATAAAAATTAGCCCATCTTCCTCTTGCCCAGTTTCACTGATTACGCCGGATATTTCAAATTCCTGATCTTTAATTAATAAGGAATCCCCTGGTCCTCTTTTTATTTTCATTGCCGCTTCGCTGCCGATCAAAACCTCATTATTTGCAGAAGGTACTTCGCCGACAACATCCCAGTGATCTTTAATCACCATTTCTTTGTCAAAAATAACACCGGCTATAACCCTTTTAACGCCATCAATCTCTACTGCATCTAAAAGCTTAGGTGAAACAATATCGATCTTCTCCATGGCTTCTAATTTAGATATGGCATCTTCGTGCAATTCTTTAACATCAAAGGTCATATCTGAAGCAATTGTAATACCGGAATAGGAAAAAGAAATAGTATCAGCATCAGGTCTAACTATAACCTTAGAACCACTTTCTTGAAAGGTTACTTTCATTTGCTCTTGCATGGCCTGGTTAATAGAAAAAAGAGTTACAATGGTAGCTACCCCAAAAACCATACCAAAGAGCAAAAATATCATTTTTATTTTTCTGCGGCGTAAATTATTTAACGCTATATCGGTTAAATTCATTCCGACACCTCTTTCTTAAGGCTTAAACAACCTTCCTATTGTACTCTTCGGACTTTTCCAATAAACCATCTCTAATAAAAATTGCTCTACTAACATGCTCTAAGCACTCTAAGTTGTGCGTAACCATGATTATTGTTTGACCTTCACTATTTAATGCCTTGAATAAATCCATAATTTCTTGACCTGTTTTAGTGTCTAAGGCTCCAGTTGGTTCATCTGCAAAAAGAATAGGTGGATTATTAACTATGGCTCTGGCGATAGCTACCCTCTCTTGCTCACCACCTGATAATTGATTCGGTAAACGGTCACACTTATTACCTAGGCCAACTTTTTCTAAAACATTTTTTGCCATCTCTCTTTTTTCAGCTGAACTTCTCTTGCTTACAGCTAATGGTAACATCACGTTTTCAATGGCTGTTAAATAAGGAATCAATTGAAAAGCTTGGAAGACGAAGCCCAAATACTCACTTCTAAAATCAGCCCTTTTTTCCGCTGGTAAGTCATAGACGTTGATTTCGTCAATAATAACCTCACCTGAAGATGGAGGATTAATAGCACCTAGGATACTTAGTAAAGTACTCTTTCCTGATCCGGAAGGACCAACCATGGCTAAAAATTCGCCTTCTTCAACCGTAACACTAACTCCTCCTAAAGCAATAACCTCACCATCACCACTGTTGTATATTTTTTTAGCATCTTTTACTTTAATTAAACTCATGGTTTCACTCCCCTACATCTTTATTCCCTAGATATATCTTAAGGCATCATTAGGGTCTAGCTTAGCCGCTTGTATAACCGGAATAATACTTGAGACAAGACCTATTACTAGGGCAAGTCCAACTGCTTGAAGTCCTAAATTTGGATCCCAAGTTATATTAAGTTCCATTTGAGCAATCATAGGTGCCGCTAAGTCTGCAGCAACAGTACCCAGTACGAATCCCAGTATGCCTCCGATTACACTGATAATAGCTGCTTCAATTAGAATAATTCTGGCCACATGACTTTTTCTAAAACCGATAGCGCGGAAGATACCAATTTCTCTCGTTCTTTCACTTACAGAAGACATCATCGTGAGCACTACAATTAAAGAGCCAATTAATAATACTACTACAGAAGTTGCCATTGCAAAGTTGGAGAACTGTCCAACTATTTTTTCTCTCGCTTCTACAGCCTCTTTAACAGCCGCAACCCTTGCTTCAGGTAGGGCGTTCTGTAACTGCATTACTATATCGTCAATTGGACAAGTATTACAAAGAGCAGCAACCTCAATCAAATTGAATACTCCCGGTTTATTTAAAATCTGTTGAACCATAGGAAGAGTCATTATAATTGCTTGGTCTTCCTCGACACCCATTTCTTCTAAAACGCCTTTAACGTTATATTCTTTTCCTTCAATTTCAATATTATCGCCGGGTTTCTTATTAAACTTAGCCGCTGTTTGTGCTCCTAATAAAACCTCGTTCTCTTTAACCTGGAGTTTATAAGCCTTATCGATAGGTTGGTCTAAACTTTCCTTAGTACGGATCTTCCACCACTTCTTCATTCTCAGTTCTTTGTCAAAGTCGACACCTAGAACCAAACTTTTATCATTTTCTACTCCTACACCACCTAGTAGTTTAGGAGAAACAATAGCTATATTTTCGTCATTTGGAATGCTATGAATCCTGTCGATTGTTGAATCATCTAATTCCTTAACATCAAAGGATATTCCCGTAACAGGTACCCCACCGTAGGATAAGGATAAATTATCTGATTTGGGTAGGATCAGAATATTCGCTCCTATTTGATCGAAGGTATCCCCTACCTGGTATTCCATTTCGGTTGTAATTGTGTAAAGTGTCACAACAGTACCAACACCTATAACCAATCCTAAGACCAAAAACAGCATCTTTAACTTCCTACGGATTAAATTATTAACGGCTATATTGTATAGTCTCACTCTCTTCCCTCCTATTGCAGAGTCGGGTTTGCAGTTAATGGGCTTTATTAAAGGGCGTTTTACGAAAAACGCCCTTTATTGTTATATAAGTCTACTGAGTAATTCTTTAATTAAATCTCGGATAACTGACCATCACGGTAAGAGAAACTTTTAATTACTTCGCCATCTTTTACAATGTCGCATTGAATATGACACCCGTAATCTTTTGCTTCAGCAGTTACATCAGCATCTTTATAAGTTTGTTGGTAATAAGTTAAACCCTGTTGTTCTACTGTACCTAAATCCGCGGGAGCGGTACTAGCCCCGCCTGTGGAGCAACAGCCGCCTCCTCCACTAAATACTCCACCACCGGAGTTAGAAACATTTCCTACAGCATTGTTGTAAGAAAAGGGAACATAATCGCCTTGCTGAGCTCTGTACCAATTGAAACCAAACAGTAATGCTAATGATAGCGCACCTGCTACAGCGAAGGTGTAGAAACGTTCTCTACGCTGCATTTTATTAAGTTCATTTTGTAGTTCTTTAGGAACTTCTCCGTCTAACTTCTCTTGTTCCAAATTTCTTTCATTCATTATCATTCACCTCTAAGTTTTATAGTGGTCTAGCTACCCAAGTTTTGATTTCATTTTCGTCAAACACAAGCTTACCATCTTTAATTTCTACTTGCAACTGAGCAGGTGGGTGATCAGGGCATCCGCCTGAAAGACCTTTTAGCGTCTCTAAATCCCAAGTTGTACCACAAGCATTACAGTATAAAGTATTTTCAACGATTGTAAATTTTTCACCGGAGCAAGGTTCACATAAACTTACTGCACCTATCAATTTACCACTTGGCGTTTTATAGGCCGTAACGGGTAGATAAGCAAAAGAGCTTCCGTTTTCTAAGACAACCGGCTTACCTTGAAGGTCAACACTAAACTTAATAAATTCTTTGTTGTTTAATTCACTTTCATCAACATATACTTTACCATCTTTAATTTCATGCTCAACGGAAGCTTGAGGAATATCCCTTCCTGCATAAGGACTATTAGCAGCTTCATTATTCCCACCAAACATGAAGATACCGGCCATAATTGCTAAACCAACTACGATTGAACCGATGAGAACAAAATTAGGTTTTTTTGCTGCTTGTTGTTGAAATTTATCTTTCTTATTTTGTCTTGTTGACATGATAGTTCCTCCCTTAGTTGATATCATTAGTACTACACTCAGTAATACTAAACTAATTTTAACTTAAAACCAGGAAAATATCAATATTGAATATAAAGGAAATTTAAAAAAATTAATATTGGGGAAATGTTTTAATATCTGTTTCCACTAAACATCCCTCCTTAGGATTCCGTTATACTACTTTACGTAGTATAAAAAGACAGAATACTATTCCCCGATGGTCCATTTGAAATATCTATTAGGAACATTACCTAAATCCTTCAAGTTTAATTCAATTTTTGAACTGTCCTTAACCAGTGATTCGCCCAGCTCGTCTTTGGCCGAAAAAGTTAATACGCCAGATATATGATGAATTTCTTTACTCAAAAATTCCCATTCCTCCGCTTTAAAGACCATATCGTCTATTACTAATTCTGCACTATCTGAAATCGGATAAGTTCGTAAATCCCCTGAATGAGCACTCATCGATATTTCAAAGATCAACTTATTATCAAGATCAAGACTGTTGATTGACTGTTCATCACCAGTGGCCTCATAGTATTCTTTAGTGCCCCATGTCGCCTCCACTTGAATTCCACCTTCACCATTGTCTGATCGAGAAAAGGTCTTTTTAGCCTCTTGACTGTTCTGTGTTTGTCTATTTTGTTTTGCTTCATCTTGTTCTTCTGTGGTTTTATCTTGTAAAGTTGAACAGCCTACCACAAGCGTACCTAAAATTGCTATTACCACGAAAACCAATATACTCTTTTTAAGCACATATCTCTTCCTTCCATTATTTATTTTCAAAATTAAATTATGCGGTGCCTTATCCACTTCATAATTAAAAATTAGCACTTAATATAGTAAACCATAATAGATAAATAGAGAAACTGACATAGCCGTAACCACAATGCCCAAATCTCTCCAGAAACTGTGCTTAGAATTATGCTTAGTAGCTTTATTTTTTCTTAGAATGAACTTAATTGGAATAACTAGGGCTATAAAGCCTAAGCTGATAATGTGTGCTACTGATAGACCAAGGACCTCAGGGTTGTCTCTAAATAGCTCCACTACTCCTCTGATCAACGGGTATGCGATTAAATAAGTTGTAATTAACTGACCTTCATACTCAATCTTCTTACTCTTTCTCCATAGAAAAAAGAACAACAAGTAATCTAGCATAAATTCATAGACTTGGGCCGGATGGAGTAGTTGACCTTTGATGGAAACTCCCCACCACCAGTCATTAAGCATTGCCTTACCAAAAACATCACAACCGATTCTACCTATGGCCTGCCCTAAAACAATGGAGGGCGCCAATACGTCAGCCATTTTCCAAAAAGGCAAGCCTTTCTTTTTAACATAAAGAAAACCTGCTAGAAAACCACCAAGAAGTCCACCATGAATAGACATTCCGCCTTCATAAATCTTAAAAATATCTAGTGGATTTGCAAAGTAATATTGGGGGTTATAAAATAAAATATAGCCTACTCTAGCCCCGACAATTCCTGCAAAAACGGCAATAATAACTATGTCATAGATTGCATCGCTACTAAGACCTTTCTCTTTTGCTTGACGAAGTGCAAACCAAAGACCTATAAGGACACCAAGTGCTATCATAATACCGAATATATTGATATGAAAGTTTCCGATCTGCAAAATCCCAGTACTCACTTTACACCTCCTGTTAATTTTTTTACTCATACCGTATGTGGGATATTTATATGTAAATAGTACTACGCATAGTAGTAGAATGTCAAGCAGTTTGGTAGATTATCACATTTTGTTCACATTTAATAACTAGCCTTATATAAACTCTTAAAAGCGTGTTACTACTGCATGTAGTAATTAGATTCAAAAGAAAACCGGCTTATACCGGCGTAGTAATTTATTCAACCAAATTTCACAATTAGCACACTATTAGCAATAGCCCTAAAGTCGACATAACAATACCTGCTGAATGAGCAAAAACTGTAAAGGTTCTCTTTTTAGATTCAAGCTCATCCCCAATAGATCTTTTGACTCTCTCTTCTAGCCCATCAATATCTTTAGCAAAATTCAGGCCTGCTGAAAAAGCAAATATTCGACTGTCAAAACCTTTAGGCGAGTATTTCCAGAATTTAATTAAAGTCTCTGCAAAAACAATTGGCTTATCAGTGAGTGTTATCGCTATATCATCGGCTGCTTTCTCATTCTCATTTCTTAATTCTCTAAACACCAAGAAAACGATAGGGTTAAAGAACAAGACATCTCTTAAGGTTTGAATTAACCACGATTTAATGGAATCAGCTCTTAAGATATGACCAATTTCATGAGCTAAGATTGCCTCAATTTCTTCTTCAGTAAAATACTTAAGAATACCTTGAGAAATCACAATCACTGGTTTCCTATAACCAAAGGTAAAACAACGAGCAAAGTTAAATTTAGAAACTATTAATTTAGGTGTTACAATACCAGCTTTTACGGATAAAGCTCGCAGAATATTATCTGCGGTATCTGCCAGTTGAGAATCACGGACTTCATTTTTAGTTGCAGAAACATAGCAAAGCAGCTGACTAGCAACAGCCTTAACTATAGCTAAAGCAAACCCGGCAAAAAGAATCGGAAGAAAATAATCGCTAAAACCATAAGTTGTAGCACACAATGCATTTAACGCGCCATAAATACCAGTCTCTTTTCCTAAAACACTTGGACATTGATTATTAATTAATAAATAAGAAGCTGCCACTGCTAGAAAGGGCATAAATAAGGGAAGCATCATTAATCTTGAAATCTCCGAAGGATTGTCGATACCTCTTAATTTAATGAGAACTTTGACCAAAAGGTACGCTACTAAAGCTCCTACAAAGCCATAGGTAATGAAGGAGTGTAAATGTTCATCAAAGGTCATAAACATAACTTCTACCCTCCTTACTTTTTCTTAGACTTTATCATTTCTTCTAACTTAGAAATTCTCGTGTTATCTTCTTTACTCAACCGATCAACAAAGTGAGACATAGCGGGCTCAGCGAATTCGTCCATTAAACCGTCAATAACTGCTGAAACAACCTTTTTCGAAAAATCTAGTCTACTCACCGCGGGAGTGTAAATATAGGCATTACCCTTAGATTTTTTATTCAATAGCTCTTTGTCAGCTAGTCGACCCATAATCGTCATTACTGTAGTATATGCTATATCTCTCTCTAAACGTAAAGTCTCATATACATCACGAACTGAGACCTCATCTTTTTGCCAGATGATTTCCATTATATCTGCCTCTAAATCACCTAGCACCTTCCTTAAACCAACTTTATGAGGTTTAAAATCTGACGTAATTTTATCAAAAAACATTCTTTACACCTCCGAATTGATTAATTACTTCTCTCCTTACTGTCATAATACTACAAGTTATAGTTAGCGGTCAATAAGAATTTTAACCTTCTTTCTGTCATAAATCCCTAATTTATACATATTGGTTAATGATAACGGTTGGGAGGTGACATTCGTTTGGTTCTGGTTCTATTGCAGGTCTCCGCTGGTGTTGCTTTACTCTTCTTTGGAATGCAAATGATGAAAACCGGTCTTGAATCAGCTGCAAAACATCGAATGAAAAACTTCTTACGTATTTGCACTAGAAATTCCTTTCTGGGTTTACTTACAGGAATCGCAATAACCGCTCTTGTCCAAAGTAGTACGGCTGTTACCGTTTTAAGTATCGGTTTTGTAAATGCAGGTATAATTACTTTTACTCAGGCTCTGGGAATTGTTCTTGGGACTAATATTGGTACCTGCGTTACTACCCAGTTAATCTCCTTTGATTTAGTTTCTTTAGCCATCCCAGCCATTGGGCTAGGATCACTGCTAATGATTTTATCTAAAAGAAAAGGGCTTAGAAGTCTGGGTCAATCAATTGTGGGCTTTGGAGTAATTTTTTTAGGTATGAATATAATCTCTATATCTTTGGAGCCACTAAAAGATTCTAAAACTTTTTTAAGTCTACTAACTTCCTTTAGTAATCCTGCCATTGGAATTCTTGCCGGCACTGTTTTTAGTGCACTCATTCATAGTAGTAGTACCACAACGGCCGTAGTCATCGCCCTGTCTCAACAAAACCTAATAGATTTACCCTCTTCCGTAGCAATTGTCCTCGGAAGCAATATCGGTACCTGTATTACCGGAATTTTAGTAGCTATAGGGACAACATCCGCTGCTAAAAGAGTTGCCATGGCCCATGTACTTCTAAACGTAATTGGTGCTTTAGTGTTTATACCTTTTATTCAACCCTTTAGTGAATTTATCGCTAGCACCTCAGAATTACTACCACGTCAGGTTGCCAATGCCCATCTAGTTTTTAACGTTATCAGTTCCATAGTCGTTATACCTTTCATTAGCCAATTTAGCAAGCTTCTGTACCTTTTAGTTCCCGATAAGTAAATCTAATGCCGTACAAACAAACACCCTAGCGGGTGTTTTAGTTTTCGTTAACTATTTCAAGTATCCTCTTAATTGTATCCTCTTGTCTCTCTGTTGAAATATAGGAAATGGTTCTTTCTATTTTGCCGTCCTCAAAAGGACCCATAGTTTTGGGATCTAAAAATAGTAAGTACCCATCAGTTAAAACTGTAACTGCACCTTTTAAAGCGGCTCCGGGATCTGTGTTATTTTCTTCGGTTGAGGCAACCAAAGAAAAATCATATCGAACTTTTTTCGACCATACCTCTGCATTTTTATAGATTTTTCTTTCCTCTTCTGCAGATAATTCTTCAACCTCAATATCCTTTAAGAAATTAACTATTTCTTTGACTTTTTCCTTATCATTTAAATTGCTACCTTCAGATGTACCTACTCCCGTAACCTTACCAATTGAAACAACATCAATCCTATCAGCATCATAAATTAAATCATTGGATGATGTGACCTTTGAGCAACCCATAAGAAAAATTGTTAGCAATAACAATATTAGTAGACTTGTCTTCCTCAGATTAATCTCCTCCAATTTGATTTACTCACACCGCCTTCTTAGACCAATTGTATACTATATTGGAAAAATTTCCAACATAAAAAGGAGTTAGCCGGTGGTGCTCGCTACTCCTTAAGAAATTCAAATAAGTTTCTTATAACATAATCTCTTTACTCTAAGGGAAAAATTTCTTCAAAGATAGGTGCCTCTCCCGTACCCTTATATAAAGTTGCACTTACTGGTTTATAGGCGTCTTTTGATATTTTCTCCTTCTTTATCACTTGGCCGTTTCGAATTATCTCTCGCCAGACAGTTATTTTGTAACCCGGTTTACCTTCCTCTAGCATATCATCGCCTTTTTGAAGCCCGGGTTCCTCTTTTTGCTTTGTTTCCGGTGGAATCTCTTCTTGGTCCGAGGTTGAGATTTTAATTTCTTCTGTTAGCTTTTTCTCGCCAAAGAATTTAATATTCAGTTTTCCTCCAATAACCTCTGTATTAATCATAATTGGAAAGCTTAAGATGTTTTGAAATTTCAGATCTAGCCTATCATCCAAAACTGTGGCATCCCTACCTAAAGGCAGATAAGCTACCGGACGCGAATGATTATATCTTTCTACTATTTTCATATTTGATAGAAGAACAACATTGTAAAGGGTACTAGAAACTTGACATACACCACCACCGGTGCCAGGAACAAACTCACTATCAATTATAACCAAAGATTCTTTATAGTCCCTTTCCTTGCTCCGTGGTCCTACAATGTCATTAAAAGAAAAAACATCCCCGGGAAACACAATGTAACCGTTAATTGCTTCCGCAGCTACTTTAATATTATGAGTTCGGTTTTCATTTGTTGCATCAAAATTGGTACTAAACTCCGTAATTACTTCTTTGATATGTAATTGTCTTAGATCACTCTCTAAGGTATCAGGTGTAATGATTAAAGTTACAAACTCCACTTTTCGCTTTGTCTGGTTCAAGAGTCTTTTTTCAATTTCTTTTATAGTAGCGCTTACATCAACCTTTTTACCTATTTTTTCTTTAACAATTTCAAAACTATTATCCTCAAAAATTATTCTAGCATTTTCAGGCTCCCTGTTCGTCTTTTCGGCAATATCCTCTAGCCTTTGAGATAACTTTTTTTGATCATAGCGAACTTTTGGTATTAAATAAATACCATTTTCGGAAATTTTTCTCCGTTCCTTGAACCTAGTCCAAAAGCTCCCTTGTCGCCCTAGACTCATTGCCTTTTGAACAATTGCTTTAACTTCTACTGTAGCATTTATATCCTGGGGACTAATTTGGTATTCTTTTTGTTCGTGGACTAAGGTAACGGGTTCCTCTAAGGATTTCTCGCTGACCTTGGCTATCCTAAT
>JUEG02001304.1_pt1 | contig 116900 bp, 119 predicted proteins | sample 432341 | NCBI WGS metagenome assembly JUEG02 (sample SAMN02953476, study PRJNA257561) | rock porewater metagenome | biome: terrestrial; feature: Opalinus Clay rock; material: porewater; isolation source: Opalinus Clay rock BIC-A1 borehole | place: Switzerland: Mt Terri URL, St-Ursanne ... | reverse complement strand
TACTTTCTCTCTGTAAATAAAACCTCTAATTCCTTTGGAAACTTCCCTTCAACCAATTGTTCCAGAGAGTCGATTTTATGATTGCATAATGCCGTAACCTGCTCCCATTTCTCGCTACTTAAAGTATCAATTCGAATCTTTACATCATAGGGCTTTGATCCGCTACCCTGCACTTTAGCCTCTACCTTTCCTTTAGATATCTTCAGATCCAAGACGGTATTGTTGCGAACATAGCTTTTGCCCCTTGCGATTCGATTTCCATAGTCTGCATAGCTTTCAAGATTTAAGTTCCACGCCTTTCCCCACCATCTTCTTGCCAGTATCCTTCCTTCTATGATTACAGGTTCAATCTCGGGATTTTTCTTTTTAAGTTTCTCAAGCGCCTTATTCGCCTTTGCTTTTTTTTCTGTTACCGATTCATACTTTGGGAATCCATAATGACCCATTATACATCACCGCCCAAAGCAAACATTTTCATCAATTCTTCATTATTGTACTCTGTGATCCACTGTTCACCACTGGAGCCTAAGATGTCTCCTGATAATTTCTGTTTTTCTTCAATAATAGCATCGATTTTTTCTTCTATTGTGCCTTTTGTAACAAATTTGTGCACCATGACATTCTTTGTCTGGCCAATACGGAAGGCTCGGTCTGTTGCTTGATTTTCAACAGCCGGATTCCACCATCTGTCAAAATGAATGACATGATTGGCCGCTGTCAGATTAAGTCCAACGCCACCCGCCTTAAGAGAGAGCACCATATACGGTATATAATGCTCACTATTAAACTGTTCCACCATCTCATTTCGTCTTTTCACAGGCGTACCACCATGAAGCACGAATCCCTCTTTGGAAAATATGCCACTTAAAAAATCTGAAATCGGTTCTGTGATCTCTCTAAATTGTGTGAAAATAAGAACTCGTTCTCTTTTCTCGTGTATTGTTTTACATATTTCTCTCAATTGTTCAAATTTACCACTATGTTCAGATTTATATTCTTCTCTGCCTAGATATTGATCTGGATGATTACAGATTTGCTTGAATTTCATAATGCTGGATAAGACAAGTCCTTTTCGCTCAATCCCTTCCGCTTCTTTCAGTTTTTCTGAAATCTGTTTAATGAGCTGTTTATAGAGGGCGATCTGTTTCTTGGACAAGGTGGTATAGGCGTTCATTTCAAGTTTGTCCGGCAGATCGGCTATAATGCTTTTATCGGTTTTCAACCTTCTCAATATGAAGGGTTGGATCATCTTGCGTAACTTGGCATATCCGATTGTGTTATCAGCAAGCCCTTTCGTAAAGTCAGTAAATTCTTTGGTTGTTCCCAGTAGCCCCTGATTAAGAAAATCAAATAATGACCATAGGTCGCTTAATCGGTTTTCAATCGGTGTTCCGGTCATTGCAATTCGCATTTTAGCGGGGATCGCTTTAATGGCCTTTGTCTGCTTGGTTCCTGGATTCTTTATGGCTTGTGCTTCATCCAAAATCAAATATTCCCACTGTCTGCTTTTTAGTGCTTCCAACTTGACCGCCATACCATAGGTGGTAATGTATAAAAATTCCCCCTCCCTGATCTGGAGAGTTTCTGAGCTTTTTAAATCACTTTTATGCAGAATCTGACAAGGCATTTCGGGAGCGAATTTTTCGATTTCCTTCTGCCAGTTTCCAATCAGCGAAGCTGGCAGGATAAGGAGCACCTGTCCACCATTATGGACTCTGCGATATTCTAAAAAGGCAATCATCTGCACTGTTTTGCCCAGTCCCATGTCATCTGCCAAACAGGCACCAAAGCCAAATTGGGACATCTGATTGAGCCAATGATACCCAGTTTCCTGATATGCTCGTAAAGTTGCATGAAATGAAGGCACAGTGCTGACTTTTTTAATTACAGCCGGATGATTCAGACTTTCCTTCATCATTCTGAACCATTGACCGTTAGAAACCGATACATCAATCTCATCAGTTGGGATAGCCAATAGCTTATTCATATTTAATTCTAGTCTCATTGCGTCTCCAAGAGACAGAACTTCATCATTTGTTAGGTCTTTTACCTTGTCAAAGGCCTGAAGTACAGCTTCCAGTTTTCTTTTATTAATTTCAACCCATTTTCCCTTATATTGAACCAGCCCCTCTGCCATGTCCAAAAAGGTTCTTAATTCCTGCTCTGTTATTACCTCATCTCCTATATTTAGAGAAGGTGAAAAATCCATAATGGCATTTAAACCAACCTTGGATGGCTCTTTTTCTCCCACTGTGACCGACAGTCGGATCGAATTGTTTCTTTTCCGCCACCAATCTGGCACTCTGCACATAATTCCAGCTTCTTCATAAATCACTATCTCCTTTAAAACTGTGTACGCCTCTTCTGCAGTGAGCTTTAGAGGCGAGAACAGTTCACCATTTTCCAGTAATTCCGAGATGAAGCTACTCTTTTCGGCTGCCTTGATGACCGTTGATATGAGCGAAAGCAATTTCTTTTCGTCCCCTTCAAATTCTGCTAATGCATTTTTCAAGGGTGTGTGTATTGCTCGCTTGCTTTTAACCGGTTTTGTTGAATAGGTTGCCATAAAGGCAAATGGATACTGCTCTTCTTTATTTTCAACCAAGTGAAAAAATACCCTTCCCACTACATTGATATTAGCGTTATGCTCGGCAAAATACCGAGTAACTGTACCGTCATAATTTTTAATTTCCAACTTAAAAACATCCAATAACGCTTCCCATAACGTTCGAATCCACTCATCATCAACATATTCCATACCAATGACAAATGGGAGATCGTCCTTAAGCTGATATAGCTCATCTTTCGATAAATCAACTTGTACGGCATCCCGGTTAAATTCAATTTCTGACTGTTGGCTTAGTTTTTTTATCAGCATTTCTGCAATATGATGGAGATATCCAAGCGAAGGTGAAAACCATTTCTCTTTTTTTAAAAAACCAAGATGAAATAAGGCACTAAATCTATCAGTTTCAAATGCCACTATCCATGTTTTAAGGGTATCCACTGGTTGATTTGGGATATCCTCAATCACAAACCCGTTCGGCAAAAAGTAGGCATTTAATTCTTGTATTTCTTGTGTTTTTAGTCGTGTCATATACAATAATCTCCCAATTTTAAGTTTTTCATTTGCAAATTAGTTTTGTTTTGAAGATCAAGTCAAGATATTTTCTTACTAGTTTAGACAAAAACATACTAGAAAAGCTTCGCTAGCGCGAAGCGCTGAGTTAGCTTTTCTTGTGCGGAACCTACCCGACCTGAGTTAAGTAGTGCCGTAAATTTATACTTTCCTATATGCTAAAAAACCTGCATAATTAAGAATAAACTTAATTTGCAGGCTTATAGTAAATTAATCCAGTCCCTTTTACCTTCTTTAATCTTATTAGCACGCTTTTTAGTAGTGGATGGTTCATTTTATATCAGAGCCTTAACCCTTATCTAACTGCCCTTTTTAATCTGTCTTTAAAATCATCAAATTCATTAACTTGCTCAGTAATTCTAGCTAAATGCTCCTCAATCACATCAAATCGTTTGTTAAACCTATCTTCCATTCCATCAAACCTAGCTTCCATTCCATCAAACCTGGTATTAATCTTCCTAATTTCATCTAAAACAATATCCAGTTTATCCATACAATTCACCTCCTGTGAATTCATCTATATAATAATAATTTATTCTACACAGAATATAATTTACCTGCCTAACAAACAACTTATCTTATGTAACCATGTCTTGCAATTATTTTTCATACGCCTCGATCAATTCAGGAATGTCAAACTTTTTCATTTTAAGAAACGTTCAGTGACTTGTGCCAATTTTTTAGGATCCTCGTTCTGCATCATATCATTCATGATTGTGGGTACAATCTGCCATGAAAATCCGTATTTGTCCTTCAGCCAGCCACATTGTTCTGCTTCAGGAACTGCAGATAGCTTATTCCAGTAATAGTCTATTTCTTTTTGAGTATCACAGTTCACTATAAAAGATATAGCCTCAGTAAACGTAAAGTTGTGATCATGGGCGCTGTCCATTGCCGCAAAGTCTTGGTTTTCAAGTGAGAATGCCACGTGCTGTATTGTGCCTGGCTTGTCCGGTGCAGCATCCTCACCATATCTGAGAATATGGCCGATTTTTGAATCATGAAACAAAGAAGTATAGAATCTGATGGCCTCTTCGGTATTTCCGCACTGGTCGCCAACAAACATGAGGGTTGGTGTGATTTTTTGCTTGATTTCAAAATCTCCCATGTGCATCACTTGCCAAGAAAGACCGTATTTGTCCATCACCCATCCATATTTTTCGCTAAATGGATAGGTGTCTAAAGGCATAAGTGCTTCGCCGTTTTCAATAAGTTTTTTCCAGAGCGTTTCCACCTCAGCTACAGTATTACAAGCTATTAGGAAAGATACCGCTGGTGTAAATTTAAAAACCGGACCCGCTGACAGCAACATGAATTCTTGTTCTGCGAGCTCAATTGTAATCATATCCACTGTTCCCGATGGTGTATCATTTAGTATGGTTTTGCCCTTGAGTTTTGAACCTTCAAATAAGGACATATAGAATTTCGATGCCTCTTCGGCTTCCTTGTCAAACCATAAATGTGGGATAATCTTTTGCAATATTGGCCTCCTCTTTTTCCATGAATTATAAGTTAGCGTTTCTTTCAATCATTAGGTCCGCTTTGTTTTCCGTTGGGTTACCTTATGTTTAACTCCTTTATTATTGTACGTAATCCACTCTCCGATTGGTTCTCCCTTATCAAAATACCCCGAACGTTTAATAGTTCCATCCGGGCGATACCATTCCCAGTAACCTTCGGGCTGATCATTTACTATCTTGCCTTTAGACCAAACGGTAGTCCCATTCGCATGGTATTTGATCGTGTACCCGTCAATCACATCTAATTTCTTTTCTTTAACACCGTTAGGATGAATCAGGTCACATTTTTCATTTTCCATCTCTTAAATTCCTCCTAGTCTGATAATCATTAAAAACCGTGTGTTTTTTGAGAAGACTATTTTTCAGTTCCCAAAGAGGTTGAGATAAGTCAACATAGTATTTATGTGGATACTCAAGTCTTAAAACTTCATCCCACAGGGTATTAATTTGCTCCTGACAGTACCTCTGGATATTATGGATATCGGGGCTTTCATAAACACATTCACCCTTCTTAAAGGCCTGAATCAAGAGTTTCTTAGCATAGAAATTTACGATAGTCTTTCTTTTCCAAATGTGAACCGGATCAAATATTTCATAAGGCTTGTTTTCTTCGATAACTTCACCTTCTAAAGTTAAAACATCAGCAATTGCTTTTCCTGTGGTTTTATCGAACAATCTATAAACTTCCTTAGAAGCAGGATTAGTTATTTTCTCTACATTTTCACTGACTTTAATCTTTGAAACTACTTCACCATTTTCTTCAACAGCAACTAATTTATAAACACCACCAAAGACAGGTTCAGATTTGGCTGTGATAAGTCTCTCGCCTACTCCAAAGATATCAACCTTTGCACCTTGAATTAATAAATCTCTAATGATGTATTCGTCTAAAGAGTTAGATGCAACGATTTTACAATCTTTGAACCCTGCTTCATCGAGCATTTTTCTTGCTTTTTTTGAAAGATAGGCAATATCTCCACTATCGATTCTAATACCTCTTGGTCTACAACCTTTAGGAATAATTTCTTCATTAAATGCCTTAATTGCATTTGGAACTCCGGACTTCAAAACATTATAAGTATCAACTAGTAAAGTGCAGTTACCTGGATAAGTTTTAGCATATGTTCTAAAGGCTTCAAGTTCTGAGGGAAACATTTGAACCCAACTATGAGCCATTGTGCCGATGGCAGGAATTCCGAAATCCCTATCGGCGATAGTACAAGCACTACCTACACAACCACCTATATATGAGGCTCTAGCCCCAAAAATTGCTCCATCATAACCTTGACCCCTTCTTGAGCCGAATTCCATTACGGGTCTTCCTTCAGCAACCCTTACTATTCTATTTGCCTTTGTAGCAATAAGGCTCTGATGATTAATTGTTAAAAGAACCATTGTTTCAATGAATTGGGTTTCGATTGCAGGACCTTTTACTTTCACAATTGGTTCATTTGGAAAAATTGGTGTTCCTTCAGGAACCACCCAAACATCACAAGTGAACTTAAAATTTCTTAGATAGTCTAAAAAATCTTCACTGAAAATTCCTTTGTTTCTAAGATATTTAATATCTTCTTCAAAAAACTCCAGGTTCTTAAGATATTCGAGCAGTTGTTGAACTCCTGCCATAATTGCGAACCCACCTTGATCGGGAACCTTTCTAAAAAACATATCAAAATAAGTGATTTTATCCTTTAGTCCATTTACAAAATACCCATTAGACATAGTGAATTCATAAAAATCAGCAAGCATTGTTAAGTTCTTTTTATCTTTCCAGTCAATTTTTAGTAGACTCATTTTGATCACTCCTATCTAATAGGGATATTATACCATCTTTGTGTGAAAAAAGTAGGACTAAGCCCTATAAAAGAACGCAAAAAAAGACCACAGCTAAAGGGGGGATATCGTGCTGTGGCCATGCCTAGGTAAACTTTTATTATTTCATCTGTCTTCTCGACAGGAAACATATCATTTTGAGACACGCAGTTTAGTATTCGGATAACCTATTGATACTTCTTTTGATAAAGTTCTTTATCGTAGAGCGCCTTTCTGCTAGGACACTTTTCTCGGGGGCACAGTTGGCAGTTTTCATAGGTCCCTTCCTTAGGAAAACGAATCCCTGAAACACTCTTCATTGGAAGGAGCAGATAACTATCGGTGAGTTGAACCCCGCTTAACTCTTCGATCTGACCTAATAATCTAAAGAGAGGTTTTTGCTCACTAAGTGGCCAATCAGTCAGTGAACCGGGATTCATATCAACGGCATGCCCTAATTCAAATTCTTGATCGAGGCACGCTTCAAACTCGTCACGCGCTGAATATAGGATCATTGCCTTTATGATATCGGCACAATAGCTAGTATAATAATCTTCAGCAAATTGCTTCGACCAATCCTCTATCTCCGTACCACAGGTCACCACAAAAGGATAGACCTTTGTCGTTTCTTCAAGGTTAACTCGCAAAATACGGCTTGTGAACTGGATTCCTTCGATTACAACAAAATTATCTCCTTTTACTTCAATTAATGCACTTCTGTAGACTGCTTTCGGTCTTGCGATTAACTGAGCTTCACTAGCCATCTTTTGGATTTCAGAGAAATAGGGACTATCTGCCGTGAGGTGTAACTCCTTTTGAAGTGCCTCCCAATCAATGTCAAAGCGTAAATTGTTCAAAGTAACTGTATCCATAAGATACCCCTTCCTTTCGAAAGCCACTAGCAGGGCTGACTAAAAACCGATGGTGTCCACAAAGAACTTCTCTTTTATTTCTTCTCTTTCCCACTCCGGACGTTCTACAGCAGTTACTTCGATAAAAGATTCCACATAAATATCTTTTTCTGTCGTATTTGACTGAGCATAGCGATCTTCATGGTTGACAACCAATTCATACTCTTTTGCGCCTGCTTTTACTGCTGCAAGTTCTGCTCGTTTTTTTGTTTCCTCTAGAGCATAGGTTAGAGCACTTGTCATATTTTCAAACATTTTACGTTCCCAAGGGGCATGTACCAGATAGGTTCCATCGTTTTCTCCGGGCTTAATTAAGACCTTTACGGTTTCCATAATTTTACCCGTTGCGGCCCCTACTGCATTAGCTACTTCAGCATGCTCCGGAATGACAAGAGTGGTATTTAGCTTTTTGGCAACACCTGGCAACCAGGCACGAACCGGGGCTCCAATGCCTATAATAGGGAAATTGATTTTAAAAGAACAGTCCAACCCTTGACCTGCAACAGGTGATAGGGCTTTTTGTACAAAGTACATGACATCAGGGCTATTTTTCAACCCAATGTTTTGTTCATCACAGACAACTAGACTCTGAAGACAGGTAATACAAAGGTCATTAATTATTTGTTCTGAGGTAAGTTCAATGAACTCTTCAGGACTTTTCCTAATCCGACTGGCTAAAATCTCTACACCTCTTTGCGCTGCTTCTTGGTTCCATTGAGAATATAAACCTTTAGCGTGCAAGATGTCAGTGGGAGTGAGAGAGATCCTTGCTATTACCCCTAAATTAACGAGATGTTGCAAATTTAAGAGGTTAGGGTCTACATTCATTCTCTGTGTGAGATAATAAAAACTTCTCGGACCGTCTTGAAGAATTTCAACGACTTTCTTTTCATAATCATTTAACTCTTCTGTTGTAGTTTGCTTTAAGAACATGAAACAATCAGTAGCTTGAGCAAACATAAGATCATAGTTCTTTTCAAAGGTTATCTTTAGTTCATCGACTAGATTAGGATGTTGGTGAGCAACGACGCACAAGGGCCATACCCTTTGGGGACCTACCCGAATTTCGTCACCCTTAGTAATCTGGATATAGCTATCGCCACCTAGACCATAGGTAAAAATTTGTGCTGCTTGAACACGTGTTAACCATCCACCCACTGAAGCTCCTTCTGGATTGATCCTGGGCACTCCATTATTGAGAATTGCGATATCGGTGGTAGTACCCCCCATATCAAGAACAAGGGCCTCAGAGGTTTCAGTAAGGAAAGTTGCTCCTATGATGCTGGAGGCCGGTCCCGAGAGAATAGTCTCTATGGGTTTTTCTCGTGCTAAAGCTTCGCCCATCATACAACCGTCTCCTTTGACGATCATGATCGGGGCTTCTATTTCCTTTTCTTGTAATACTTCCTTTACAGATGTAATCAGTTCGGTGATGATTGGAATTAACCGAGCATTAAGAACTGCAGTAACTGTTCTTTCATGGAATCCTAAGGAAGTTGTAAGCTGGTGAGCACATACCACCGGTAAATCCGAAATTTCTCTCACCATGTTCATGACCTTAATTTCATGTTCGGGATTCCTTACGCTTAAAAATCCTGATATGGCTACCGCGTCTACTTTCCCTTTAAGTTCGTGAATCGCTTGGCGGGTTTTTTCCATATCCAGTTCTTCCCTTTGAAGCCCTTTTATATCGTGTCCTCCCGGTAGAACATAGTAAGTTTTCACTGGTAATGAGGCAACAGGATTGTGGCCCAACATTAAAAGACCCACCTCACATCCCCTACCTTCTACAATGGCATTAGTTGCCAAGGTAGTTGAAAGTGAAACCGCACTGATGTCACCAAGCTTTTCGAATTCCATATTGTGAATACAATTCCGTATGCCGATTGATAAATCCTCACGTGTAGTTAATGCTTTAGCTTTTTTCAAGATTTGTTTGCTCTTAAGCTCCACAACAACACCATCGGTATATGTTCCTCCGGTATCAATTCCCAACACCAGTGACATTGCTCCCCCTCCTTAAATAAAACTAGTGGCCGCCTGCAAAAGCAGGCAGCCCTATTAATGTTATGATTACTGATCTTCACCAGGCATATGTCCAACTGCATTCTCAACGATTCCTCTAATCTGTGCAGCCACACCCTTCGGAAGAGGAGCGGGTTCATGGTAATTGATGATATCTTGAACTTTTTGATTGGCAACCTGGGTCAGCGTTTTACCACCTGATTTTTCCCAAATGCTTCGAGCGCCACGGTTTACTAAACGAGGAACATAATTCGCCTCTTCATACTCATAGGTATGATCCTCATCAGTAAATTTGCCACCAGGGCCAACCTTTTCAATGACCTCTAAAGCCATAGTTTTCTCATCAACACGGAGGCCACTGGTTAATTTTCTGGCCATGCCGAGGACTTCGTCCGCGATAACAACCAGGTCAAGGTTAGAAGTGGTTCCATATTCGGAGTATCCGGTATCATGATTTAGGTTGGCACCAGACATATTCGTCATCGCAATGGAAAGTGCAGCCTCTATTCCAGCCTGCTCATCGATAATACAGGAATCTGTACAACCCGCAGTACCAAACATCGGTATATTAAGATAATGGGCAACATCGGCAAGGCCTGCTAAGAGCAAGTGAAGCTCAGGAGCTCCGTAAGAGAAAATTGTAGAACCCATATCCAAAATGGTGTAAACACCACCCATAATAAATGGGGCTCCCTCACGGGTAGACTGACTGAGAACCAGACCGCTTAAGCTTTCACATAATCCTTGAACCATAACCCCTGCCATTGTAGCAGGAGCAGTTCCGCCAGCCATAATACAAGGAGTGTAGATTGTCGGTAGATCTTTTTTAGCACCCAAAACAAGTTTTTGGGCTGCTTCACGGCAGTGTATACCTGGGGAAATGGGTTCTGCATACAGACAGATGAAAGGATTCTTACGTAATTCCTCTTCACCACCGGCAATAATCTCTGCCATCTTAATAACGTCTGCTTGGCCCCACTCATCATTACAAACCGTTATGATTGGTTTATCAGTGTTTAAAATCTGCTGCTCAAACTCATGTCGATCAGAAAGCAAAAGAGGTACGTCTTGGACAATTCCTAACGACATAGCATAATCAATATTCGGTAGAGCATCGAGAACTTTGGTTGCCCAGGATACTGATTGCCTTGTAGCCCGGTGTCTTTCGTTTGTAAAAGGATTCCTAGTAAACGGAGTACAAGGTCCGGAACCAAAGTACGCATTGTTTCCTTCAATAAATAGTTCACGTGCTCCAGTTCGACTATTACAAAGTACAATGTGCTTCTGACAAGTCTTCAAGGCACGCTCCGTAATGTAAGCTGGAATTCGAACTCTTTTTCCGTCTACCCAGCAACCTGCTTTTTTTAGAATCTCTAGAGATTCTTTATCGTTAAATTCAGTTCCAGTGCGCCAATTTGCTTCTATCGCAGCCTGTACCAATTCTTGGCACTGTGCTTCAGAAAACACACTCATTCTTGGAGTTGCATTCGCTTTAAAATTTGTTCTAGTCAAGTTCAAACTCTCCTTTCTAACCTACAATGTTTAGGCCAAGAGGCTATTACAAAGATCTACTTTCAAATAAACTTTATCCTATCAATACAGCTTTTTCAGTTTGGTCTAAGATTGTTTTAATTTTAGCTAGAACATCATCTGAAAGTTTTTCCGTTTGATGCGTCTTGATGAGAGTTTGGGTCTTTTCATTCGCTCTTGTGCCTAAGGTTTTTGCCCCGGCTGCCGTCCAGTCATCAATACGACTTCTATTCATCAGAGTCGGCCACCAAAATTCATCGCGGAAATATTTAAGAGTATGCTCTTCACCTAAGTAGTGTCCACCCGGTTGTACAGCATCAATTACGCCACATGCCAATCTTTCTTCATTAATCTCGATCCCTTTCATCATGCGGCGCGTCATACCCATAACTTCATCACCCATGACAAGCAGATTCAATGAACCTGTTAAGCCAGATTCCAATTGACCGCAGCCGTGAATTAAACTGGTACCGCTCAAGCCTGCATGCAGAATTGAAAAGGCTGCTTCTAGACCCATTTGAGCGTCGGTCGCTTTCGCATCCGATGCACCAGCCAAACCAAAGCTCGGAACTCCAAGATAACGAAGGGCATTAGCCATTCCGCTTCCCATTAAGCTTACTTCGGGAGCTCCAAAAGGTACGACACCGTTCTCTTTGTCGTTAATGGAGAAGAAACCACCTGCAATAACAGAGGCACCTTGACGCACTAATTGACCAAGTAATACTCCGACTAAAACATCAGCCAAAGCGACTACAATAGTTCCTGCTGGAGTAGCGGGTGCAGTTTCGCCCGCAATGAGCTTGGTAGCATAAATATAAGGAACACCGTTTTTAGCAGCAAACATAACTTTTGCCATTGCCTCATCAGGATGAACCAAAGTTCCTTCGGTTTCAATCAATAGGGCAAAGAAGGGATTTTTTTGGAATTCTTTTAGACTTCCAGCAACCGCACTAGCAATATCAAGAACTGCTTGCGCCTGTTCTACACCCTTAACCGATTGAAGAATCGGCTTCGTCGTGTTTGTTACCATAGCTTCAAAACAATGTACATCCGCCAAACTTTCTTCGACATCTGTTGGAAGTCCGTTACTCATTACAAAATCTACGTTCTTTAATCCGTCACAGACAATTCCGGTATTGGCTACATCAGCTTTTACTGGTTTTCTGCGCTCTCCTGTTAAGGGGTCAATTACATATGTGTTATTTTGTCCTGGTCCGTAAAAGGCGTTCGTGGTCTCTAATCTGAGTGCTCTATTACCATTTCTGTCACAGAGAGTTACCCGCGATGGCGCTGTTCTTACCGCCCATTCCGATAAAGCTGAAGGAATTCTTACTCGATTTCCATCAACAAAGCAACCTGCTTTTTCGAATATTTCCTGTGCTTCTTTGTTTAGTACTTCGGCCCCTGTACGTTCAAGAACCTCCATAGCAGTCATTACTAGTTCTTCACATTGATCCTCACTAAGCATTTCCCAAAGTGTTGACTGATTTACATCAAAATTTGCCTTGGTATATAAACTTCTTGTTGTATGCACTTGTTCTCTCTCCTTCCTAAACTACAATAAGTTTAGCCCACAAGTTGATTACAGAGATCGACTGCGGAAGCCGCATCGGGAGCAAAGCCATCCGCACCAACTTCATCGGAAAAATCCTGGGAAATCGGTGCTCCACCGACGATTACAGCAACCTGATCCTTTACGCCTTCTTCTTTCATAAGTTCAATAGTGTCTTTCATATGTAACATTGTCGTGGTAAGCAAAGCAGACATCGCTAAAACATTTGGTTTATGTTCTTTAATAAGTTCTATAAATTTTTCTGGGGCAACGTCGATTCCTGCATTGATTACGGTATATCCTCCGCTTTCAAGCATCATCCCTACCAAGTTCTTACCTATATCATGGAGGTCTCCCTTAACGGTACCCAACAGAACCTTACCGGCAGAAGGCATGTCGCCATCTGCGATCAAAGGTTTTACTAATTCAATCCCGGCATTCATGGACTTAGCAGCGATTATAACTTCCGGAACAAACATTTCCCCATTTTTGAAGCGGGGACCGACAATACCCATGCCGTTAATTAGCCCTTGATTAATAATATCTAACGGTGCGACTCCCTCATCAATAAGCTGTTGGGTTAACTTTTTTACTTTGGCGACATTACCAGCAACTACACTTTTTGAAAGTTCTTCAAGATTTGCCACAAGCTATTACCCCTTTCAAATAAATCTCTCAAATTTTCTGAATACTATAACCGTTCTTATCCCCGCTTTTTCCTCACCTCCTGCAAATTCAACTTTTCAATTGTTTTCTATATTAACTCTGTTGCAATTGTCATGCCAACACTAACTTGCGCTTTCCACTCATGAAACGGTACCTTTATCATGTCTCAGTTGTCTTATAAAAGTAAATTGCGTCTTACTTTGAGACATTTTAAAAGCTACTCTAATATACCGCTACGGTACGCACCTAAATAATTTCCGCAATAGTAATCGCGCCCTGCAATGGCTTCCGCAGCTATAATATTAGCCATCATTTGCTTATCTAACGGATTTATGATTAAGCCATCTAATCCACGAGCTATAGCCATTACGGCAAAAGTCTGATTTAGGATTTTTCGGATTGGTAGACCGTGAGAAATATTCGATAACCCACACATAGTGTGAACCCCTTTGTAGGTTGTCATAATTTTTTCGACAGCTTCTAAGAATTCAACACCAAAGGTATCTTTTGTGGATACTGGCTGTACCAGTGGGTCTACAAAAATATTTTCCAGTGGAATGTTGTTCTTAACTAGACCATTGATGAGTTTATCCGCTATCGCTAACCTGTCGTCGGTGGTTTCAGGCATCCCCGCGTCGCTCATGCATAAAGCTACAACCTTGAGATCTGTACCAGCGATTAAAGGTAAAAGAGCTTCATAGCGATCTTTCTCTAATGAGATGGAGTTAATCATGGCTACCCCTTTATGTACAGAAAGCGCTTTTTCGATGGCTTTGGGATCAGGACTATCAATACAACATGGGGCACCATTTGTTGCCTCTTGAACAATCTCTACCAGCCATTTTAAATAGTCGGCTTCTTTGTTCACAAAAATTCCGGCATTGACGTCAATATAATTAGCTCCTGCTTCTAATTCATCGACTGCCACTTTTTGAATTGCTTTTACATCTTGTGCTTCAATCGCTGCTCGAATAGCTTTACGACTCGCATTGATTAACTCTCCAACTATAATCACTTCAATTCACTCCTTTTTAAATTGTTACTGAACTCTTGATTCTTTATATATGCAATAACTGTGCCAGCTCGTAAAGCTCTTTCTTAAGGCATAAGCCCTAGGTTCAAAGTGTTATGATAATCCCAAGGGTCTCTTAAACGTCTCATTCTAGGATGAATTATTATCATCTTGAAACAGAAATTAATGTGGACAACTTCCCCCAATAAAAAAAAGAACCTACCCATTGGGTAGGTTTAATTCCATCTCTTTTATTTTTCTATAGAGAGTTGATCGGCTCATCCCTAGAGATCTGGCAGCGTTTTCTTTTGCACGGCTACCTGACCCGAACCTATTCAAGGCCTCAATCAGGGCATTTCTCTCTAAATCAGCAATAGACTGAATACCTTTTTGGGGTTGGGTGGGTGGTTTAGTTATAGTATGATCAAGGACTCGATTGGGCAGATATTCTACATCTATACACGAATCCGGGCAGACGTTAGTGGAGTATTCTATGGCATTTTCTAATTCCCGAACATTACCCGGCCAAGGGTAGTCACATAATTTGGTAAGAGCATCATTGGTGAAGCCTTGAAGATGTTTGCCGAGAATCAAGTTATACTTTTCCAGAAAGTAGTGTATAAGAAGCTTTAGATCTTCTTTCCTTTCCCTTAGGGGAGGTATATGAAAAGGTATGACACTTAAGCGGTAAAATAAATCACTCCGGAATTGCTCTGTCCGTATCATTTCTTCTAAGTTTCTATTCGTAGCAGCGATAATTCGGACATCTACGACCACCGGCTTGACCCCACCTACGCGTTCTATGGTATAATCTTGCAGGAAACGCAAAAGTTTGACTTGTAGAAGCAATGGCATATCGCCGATTTCATCAAGAAATAAAGTTCCGCCATTGGCCAGTTCAAATTTCCCGGGTTTGCCTGAACGACGTGCTCCGGTGAAGGCTCCTTCTTCATAACCAAACAGTTCACTTTCCAGTAAGTTTTCGGGGATAGCCCCACAATTTACTGCAATAAATGGACCATCCTTCCGCAGGCTCTCTTGATGAATCGCCTGTGCGAATAGCTCTTTACCCGTGCCACTATCCCCTGTGATAAGTATCGAAGAATCCGTTGTGGCTACCCTAGACATTTTCTTTTTAATCTCTGTAATTACCATGCTTTGTCCAAGAATTCCATCAAAGGAATATTTGCGATCCTCACGAATAACGCGCCCAGCCAATTTACGCATTTCACCAATCGAGCGAATCGAAATTACAAATCCGCTAACCTCTGTTCCATATTTAACTTCAGTAACGGTACTCATACAATGTGAAATTTGCTTTTTATTTTTATAAAAGACATCTTGCTCCATATAAGGTTCGTTCATTTTTTGAATTTTAGACATAATCAATCCGGAAAAAACTTCTTCGACCTGTTTTCCTTTGAGTTGATGTGACTGTACCGTGAGAATCTCTTCCGCCGACCGATTGACATGTGTTATCTTCCCATGATAATCCAAAGCAATAATTCCTTCACGTACAGAATCAATCAGTGTATTAAATTGTTCAGCCATCTTCGCTGCTTGTTGGTGTACAACGATTTCATTCAGTTTTCCTGCTATCAATCCGACCAAATGTTCTAAAAAGTTTTCTAGCTTACTAAAGTCTTTTACAAGGTTTTCTTTTTGTGATGCCGTAAAGGCGTAAAGTGATATTGATCCAATCGTTTTTTCCCCGAGTTTAATCGGATATAACAAACCAGCTAAGACCTTGCAAGTCTTCTTACGGGCGCATTCCTTACACAGCATAGATTTTATAGGTTCGGAAACTAATAAACTCTTCTGCTGGGTGCATAATATCTGGTAACTAATAGATCCTGAACCATAGATAATGCCGATCTGATCTTTGTATTTCCCAGTTCCTGCAATAACTTCTAAATATTCATCGACAATAGCAACCTCGAAATCCAGTACTGCCGCAAATGCATCTGCGAAGTGCTGAATATAATTCTGAACTGACTTAAGTTTAGTGATGCGTGTCCCACTTTCCTTCACTGTATATACCTCCTTAAAATTCTTACCAAAACATATTTAAAGAAACATTCTTATCAGCAAACTAGTGGACTAAAAGCGTTCATTAAGCAGTTCATTATGTAGTAAAAAGTTTAAACGTTGATTTTTGTCGTAAATTGTCTGAATTGTCTAACTAGTTATATTCTTGATTCTAAACCATTTATTTACTTATATCAAGACATATGTAGGTTTAATCCTAGATTTAATACCAATGGGCAAAATAGTTATATAAAGCGCAAAATAGTCATATAAGGACCATTGATTGCATGACAAAGGGCTGAATTTTAACATTCAGCCCCTAAAACAAAGTATGAAGTTATAAGTACTACGTTAACTTTCAATATATTTCTCAGCTTGCACCGCTGCTATCGCACCGTCTGCTGCAGCAGTTATTACTTGTCTTAGGCTTTTTACTCTCAAGTCTCCTGCTGCAAATACGCCTGGTACGTTTGTTTTCATATCATCATCGGTTACGATATATCCATTTTGCATTTCAATGATTCCTTGGAACATATCTGTCTTTGGTATAAAACCTACAAATACAAAAAGTCCGAAGGTCATGTCTTCTTCATCCGCATGGATTTCTGTCACTTCCCCGGTGTTCACATTCTCTAATATGATTGTGTTTAAGAGACCATCGTCACCCTTCACTTCTTTGACCACGCTGTTCCAAATAAAGTGCATCTTGGGATTTGCTCTCGCTTTATCTTGAATTGATCTCGCTGCTCTTAAGGCTTCTCTTCTATGAATAATAGTCACTTTTCTTCCAAACTTGGCAAGGTATAAAGCTTCTTCTACCGCAGTATCTCCTCCACCGACTACGAAGACTTCCAGATCTTCAAAGAATGATGCATCACAGGTTGCACAATAAGATACTCCTTTACCTGCAAATTCTTTCTCACCGGGACAACCTATCAATCGGGGAGTTGCTCCCGTTGCTAAAATCACTGTTTTTGCCAGATATTCCCCTTTTTGACCTTTGATCTTTTTAATTTCGCCTAATAAATCAACTTCTATGATGTTGTCATATACTTTCTCTGCACCAAAATGTGCTGCCTGTTTGCTCATTCTTGCGACTAAACTTGGTCCTGATTCTTCTTCTACACAACCCGGATAGTTTTCGATTTCAGCGGTTATTACAATCTGTCCGCCATCTTTTTGTTTTTCGATGAGTAAGGTTTTCATTCTTGCTCTTCCTGCGTATAGAGCTGCAGATAGTCCAGCTGGTCCTGCTCCAATTATGATTACATCATATACTAGGTCCATCATATAACCTCCTGTCTGTCCATTTATGTTTTATCCCTCAATTTCTTAGCGCAAAGGCTGGATTAGAATATCCAGCCTTTGCACTAAAGTTTTTCTTACTCAAAATGGGTAGGTTCGGTAATTCCAATCGTTAAAGCATCCACAGCCTTTTTAGTTAAGGCTTTTCTTAGGGAATGCTCACTTTCCTTATCTAGCTTTGGATTTCCTACCGGGAAAGGAATAGCTATCGTCGGAACGATTCTGTTTGCCCCTACCGACTCGCAAATGGTCGTAATAGTTGCCATATGTACAATAGGAATGCCATATCTTTCGATTTCTTTTACCATCGTTGCGCCGCAACGAGTACAGGTTCCTCAGGTCGAGGTTAAAATAACACCATCTACTCCTGCTGCTTTTAATTCGGCTCCAATTTCCTTACCAAATTCTACCGACTTACTCACGGCAGTTCCCGTTCCGGTAGTGGTATAGAACCAATCAAAGACTTTTCCAATATATCCTTCTGTCTCGAATTCTTTTAAAATATCCAAAGGTGCGACTCGGTCAGGGATCTCATTGCAATATACCGGGTCAAAGCCTCCATGGGTTGTATAATAGCAAGGTGCGTCAAGCGCTTTTGCTTCGCTAACGTTGTATTTCCCCCACTTTTGAGCACTAGCAGACTGTATATGGTCTGGATTTCCCTCTGGAACGATACCACCCGTCGTACACAGAGCAATGGTAGCCTTGCTCAAATCTTTAATAGGTTCAGCCGGAGCGACCATATCAAAGACAGGCATCGGCATTTCTGTTTCAAAAGGTTTTCCCTGTAAGCGATTGATCAGCATTTCTACTGCCCGCTTTGAGCCTCTTTTCTCCACAAAAAGAGTTTTTCTCATACCCCGTGCAATATATCCTTCTTCTTCAGGAGAGCCCACTTCAATTCCTTTGACCAGCTTGTAGGCAATTGCAGCCATTAAAGGGAGCGCCTTACGCATTCCCCCGGCGGAATCACTCGTACTCACAACGTACGCGACCTCTTTGCAGATATCTAAACCAGGGTTTTCTAAGTACATACCGGTGACTACCGGGATATCAAGTTCACTTGCAACGGTCTTACTAAGCTCTGCACAGGCTACCCCATACCGACCCGCATTAAAGGCAGGTCCGGCTACAAATACATCAGGTGCAGCTTCTTTAACGAAATTTAAAATAATTTCCATAGCCTCTTGTTTATTCTCGTTAAAGTAATTGTCACCACAGATAATTGTACCGATGACCTCGCCCTCTTTAAGCAATCTATCAAAGCCTACAGCGGCGCCAACCTTTCCTTCCCTATATTCAGGAGGCATACCCGCTTTATCTTCTCCTCCGACCTGACCAAAAAATTGGTTGACGTAGTATATTACTTTAAATTTATCAGACATGACAATTCCTCCCTTCCCTCCGACTAGTACAATCTACAGGTCACATTATGGAAACCGATCTCTGAAGTGGCGCCAATCACAGCATTTAATTCACACATCAGCGTACCGTCTTCTAATAATGCACCCTCCCATCCACCGGCTAGGACCGCGATGGAAGCCGCGTTTCCAATAATCTTTTCCGCAGGAGGTAAAGTTACGACGTGACTCACATTTCCACCCGACACCACTGCTACTGCTTCTGCTGCGGTATCTGCTAAAGGTTGGGACATGCCATCTCTTCCTGCACACTCATCAGTGATTAGAACGGTTTTGATTCCCGAGTTTTCACATTTTTTACAAATCATCAGTAGATCCGAATCTGGATTGCCATAGCCCTCTTCAGATACAAGGACAGCATCCGCACCAAACATTTTGGCCAACTTTACAGTATAATCAGAAGCGCGGAGCTTTCCGGCTAAGGTTGTATGTTCAGGAACCATGATGCAACCCATGAAGTTAATAGTTTTACCGTGTTCTGCATAGAGATCAAGAATCACCGAATTGTTTTGGTGCTGGTAAGTGGTAATTTTATCACAAGCTGCCACACAGTTACCGCTAATTACCGCATTATCCAATTCTTCATTGGGGTGAAGTATAGACGGCAAAATATTCTGGGCGTTTACACCGTAGATATATGTATCGTGGAGTAATCCCTGGGTAATCATCATCTCAGCATACAAGACCTTCGGCAAATCTGGATATTTAGCCGTTTCTTCAAAAATGCTGTCAAGCTCATAGGTTAAGACCTCATCAGGAACTAGACCTTTTCCTGCTTGCCCAATATACGCAGCTACCCGCAATCCAGCGATCCTGACGGCCTCTTCATGGCTGTGTGGAGCAAGGCCTTCGGCCACAGAGATATCCACCGTTAAATTATACGTCTTAGAGAAGGGAGTCCATTTCGCTCCCTCACCCCACATGTCTATAACGCCTTCTTGGAAACCAACCACGTCACCGATGGTTACCACAGCAGCACCATATAAAACATGAGTTCTTCCTTCACCGCATTGTGCCTGTTTCTCAGTAACCCCGGGAAACCCATTATTGCCCCCCGAAACTTTTACCCGCGGCTCAATAACGTCTTTGACCGGGATAATTCTCACATGATCGCCAGGTTTGGCTACATCAAGTGATACGTCTTTAATTCTTTCGTCTTCTTTAAGGTGGGCAATCAAGCCCATCTTATCGACGGTTAATACTCCATTATTAACAGAACTCTCATTACCAATCTGGATATCGTTTATTTGAATCCTTCCAATTTCCAATTTCACAAAACTCACCCCCTAATGTTCTTAAACATAATCACCATGTTATTTTTTGTTCCTGTAAAGCAGATTCGAGGAGTAACTGGTCTATCATTTTGTAATCATCACCATTGATGGTGTCAGTTTTACGAACATCCATGTGACTTTTATATTTGATAATACTATCCTCAATAATTTCAGCAGAAAGAAAATCGACTTTTTCTAACTTTTGTCCGAGAATTACGGAACGATATGGAGAAAACATCATCCTTAGACTTGCAGGCAAAGGGTGACTGATTAACTCATATCCCTCATGCACAAAATCTCGCACTTTAGTTAGAATCTCTTCGACAGATCCCTCAACGAAAAGTACATGATCATGCTCCTCGGCTACAGTTGGATTATTGGTAATGATCACAATTTTCAAAAGAGCCCCTCCTCTGGTAATCCGACGGTTATAGGTACTTATTTTTTTTCAAGATTTCTAATGCTTTATCCTTATCTTCCGGGGCAACCAAAACGATAGGGCCAGTACATCCCATGCCGCTTTCAGCATAGATATCTGCTTCCCATAACACCTGAACGGCGTCTTCTAACTGCATCACTTCTACCCCGGGAATGTCATCTGTAACTGGTTTTTTCGGTGGAACCTTTACTTCATTTTCCCTTTTTACAGTCTGCGTAGATTGACTTAGTGATTGAATTAAATTTTCCCAGCCAGCTCTCTTCGCGGCAGTTAATTCAGATCTAACTTTTTCAGTTAAATCCCCTTTGGCACAATCCGCTGCAAGTCGAATGGCACCTGAGACCACCGAAGCTCCTGATGCCCTGGAAATGATGCAAATAATCCGGTTAAATCCTTCGCCTACTCCAGGTCCATAACCGGAGCCTGTTGCCTCATAATTACCACCGGTACTAAAGGAGGAAAACACCTTCATCAATACGTTTCCGGTTAAACTATCTTGTACCATAATATCCGGCACACCCATTAGAAGATCGTTACCCCTCATCACAATACCGCCATCCGCTCTAGCCGACTCTATAAATGTAATGGGGTAGCCACCTTCTTTTAGCTTCAGCAAAGCTCTCTCTAGTTGCCTTGCTCCATCAACATTTAACAGACCTACAGAGGGGTTCGTTTTTCCACTTGCTTTAGCTACGGCTATCCCGTAAATTGTATTCTTTAGCATTGCCGTAACGCGTTCCGTGGCGGAAGCCCCTGTCGTGTTGGCTATAAACATTTCTTTACCCTTAGCTGGGGTAATTACTTTGCCAACCGTAGACACACCAATTGGAAAGTTGTAATGCATGGTTACAGCAGCATCTAGCGTATGGTTTGATAACATTTCATCCATTAAGGCATGGGCTTCTTTTTCATCAGATGCTACCACAGTTTCCAATTGGGTTTGAACGCCGTTGCCTAGTACAACAACTTTAATGTCCGGATTTTGTTCTTGAGCTAATTCCGCCCCGCGTACTAGTTCCTCCGGTCCATGTTCACTTCCAAGGATGGTTAGACCCACTCTAATTTGGTCACCTTTTTCTTTATTAAAGCCAGCATCTAAGGTTCCACTGTTTTTTTCCATAACAAAGGATACGCCATCAAAAAGATTTGTCAACCTTCCCAAGAAAAGACTTCCTTTACCGATGATCATTGTTCGAGTAATGTCTCCCGCAAGGATCATTTCCCGTGAGTGACCAATAAATGGGACTCCAGAAGGAATGTGACCTTGAGTTGGGGCAAAGCCAGGCATTCCAAAATCGGCAACAACCTTGGCTAAATCTCCCCTTTCTAATTCGCCACGTTTAACCCCCAAAGCAGCAATCATTTTATAATTGGCAAGGGGCACATCGCCTGCTCCCGCAGGTTCAGTGATTTCTGGATTTTGCATTTCTACGGAGTAACGATCGACATCAGGAATCTTATACCCCATCCTATCCAACGGATCGGCTACAATGGCAGTCGTTACTGCTTGTGGTGAGGATCCGGAGCCAATTTTGTGTCGACCAACTCCATCTGTTCTAATCACGGGATTAATACCGTCATTTTCAGTGACATGAACTGCGAAGGCCCCTAACATATCTTCCAAAGCAGGCATCCCTTTTTTAACATGTTCTTTGGAATTCATCCCCAATTTAGCAGAAGCACCACCAGCGAGTACGACTATATTTTTGTAAATTCCAGTTTGTGCGAGAGCAGCAGCTTGAACCATTGCATGGGCAGGTCCGGCACAGAAACTTCGAGTATCGGAGCCCGTAGCATTTACACAACCACAAGTCTCTCCAATAGCCTTGGCAAAGTTTCCGCCTCCTCGTTGGTTCATATCCCCGCAGGCCTCTTCTGAACATTCGATAATGTAATCGACTTCCTCTGCTTTCAAATCCGTTTTCATCAAGAGAAGTTGTAAAACAAAGACAGCCGATGCCTTACTGACTAAATTTTCGAACATTACATGGTCAGACAAGGCCTCATCAAATTCATGCGCTTTTTTTACACATCCAACTAATTTAGCATTGTAGTACAGCGGCTGAGCTAGGTGGTTATCAACTAACCTTTGAATTTCTTCGGCTATACCTGCTTGCTTATCGAGTTTATCCAAGTCTTTGAGTTTATTTAGTACCGGATGGTCCGCAATTTTTGCCTTGACTTCAACTTGAAAGTTTTCTTCTAATACGACTAAATTAAAGACATCGACAATCTTCATTAAACCAAGAAATTCATCTTCCGGCATAATCTCGCCGAATTTACCTTCCCTACTCGCCTCCAAAACCCTATTTTCATACCATGGCCGGGGATAGGTGTTTAGCTCATCAGGTAACAGGTTTCCTATGAACACCTGGTTCGGGGGGTAAGCTACCGCCTGTTCAAAACTTCTTAAGTTCTTGGGAAGATTTTGCAGGTGATCTGATTCGGTATTCTTACGCCGTTCCAATGTTTGGGTTGTACCATGATGAACGAGCATATCGTTAGCCTGAATCAATGCGTAGGCCGCACCTTTTACAACTGGAAAATTCATAATTTCACCTCCAAGAAATGCGCGTATAAGTACGAAATACTATTTACGATAGTTTTTTACTTCCTCGATAATCTCATCGACATTGAGCACCATTTCCATCATGCTAATTTGATCCTCATACACCTCAGCATCAACTTGCTCCTTTAATTCGAATATATGGTATGCCCTGAGTCCCAACGAGACTCCAGATAATGGACCTGCAAACGTTGGATCTCCGGTTGATACGGTTTCTGCAGCAAGACCAGAAGCTTCTGCTTCTGCTCCTCCTAAAACGATTACTAAATCTTCAGTACCGTATTTCTCCGTTAAATCCTTAATACGCGCTTGATTTTCTAGGTCCATTGCCCCAGCGGCGGTTCACACAAAACACTCAGTCGTGGAAAACACAACTTCTGCTCCAGCCGACTTGATACATTCTTCAATAGCAGGGCCCGGTATACCGTCGCGGTCACCGATAATGGCCACTTTTTTACCTTGTAGCATTTTCATCTCTCCTTTCTTAAATTGATTCTTCAATTCTTACACGAGTTCTAAAAGTTTGGCTTCCACATCTTCCACGGTAAAATCCTTAATGAGTTCAGCAATCTTTTCCCCATCGCGATAAAAAACTACGGTTGGTAAACCTAATACCCTTTGGCTGATCGCTAACCTCTTGGTATTGGTGGTATCTAAGCTACAGAATTTGGCCTTTTCCGCATTTCGTTCGGCTAATTCATGAATGCTGGGCATCATAGCCTTACAGGGTTCACATTTTTGTCCCCAAAAATCAACCATTACTAGTCCCTCTGCTTTTAAAACCTCTTCTTCAAAGTTTTCCTTCGTTAGCTCGATCACATTGTCACCCCCTTTATGAGATTTCTTATATTCATAGTTGTTTGCACTCTCTGCAACAATTTATTGCAATTATTATGCCAACTCTAAACCATCCTCCACCCCTTGATTTAAAGGCCATATGAGCTAAACTACAAAGACATAAGTCTCATTTTCGGACAACTTCTTCAATCTGAGAAAAAAAATCTATCCTACTTTAGGACAAAGACCCTACACTCCTTTGAATGTAGGGTCTTCGTTTGAAACACTTAAGCGTTTTATAATGGGTCGCTCCTAAACAGGTTTGCTCTCGCTTGGAGAAATCACAGCATGGCTAATAACCTGATCTTCGGAACTCTTCTGATTAAACTCACTCCGGAAAGACTTCATGATAGAAACAACCATCGCAAACATAACTATCATAAAGGGAAAGGCTGCCGCAATAGACGCTGTCTGAAGCGCCCCCAATCCCCCTGCAACCAGCAATGCAATCGCCACAGCACCTTCAATCAAACCCCAGGTTATCTTAAGCCCGGCTTTCGGGTTTAATTCTCCCCCTGAAGTAAGCATGGCCATAACAAAGGTTGCTGAATCAGCAGAAGTTATAAAGAAGATCGCAATAATTAGTGTTGTTAGGGTTGTAAGAATGCCAGCAAGTGGGAAATTTTGATACATGGCAAAGACTGCTGTACTCATATCACTTGCCACTTGAGCTGCAATACCCCCCTGTTGAACAATCTCAGCAAACAGAGCGCTGTTGCCCATAACTCCCAACCAAAGGAAACTCATTAAAGTTGGAGCGATAACTACTCCCAAGATAAATTCTCTAACTGTTCGGCCTCTAGAAATCCGAGCAATAAATGCCCCGACAAACGGACCCCAAGCCACCCACCAAGCCCAGTAAAAGATGGTCCAGCCGCTAACCCAACCCGGATTCGTACCAAAGGTATCTGCCCAGAAACTCATTTGAATGATGTTTTGAATGTAGGCGCCCGTCGTTTCAGTTAAGCCGTTAAGTATATACCGTGTTGGCCCAACAATCAGCATAAAGGCCATAATTAAAAACAGTATTACCATATTGGTAGTGCTCAGAAATTTAATTCCGCGGTTAATTCCAGTCACGGCGGATGCTATAAATAAAACGGTGATTACCGCGATGATAATAACAGATGTGGTCGTACCGGTTGGAATCCCATAGGCGTAATTTAACCCTGTACTGATTTGCATAGCACCTAAGCCTAAAGAAGTAGCAACTCCAAATACCGTGGCAAAAACAGCCAGAATATCCACGGTCTTACCGATCCAACCACTCGTTCCGTTTTCCCCAAGTAGAGGGGCAAGAGTCGAACTGACTAGTGCAGGTAAACCTTTACGATACTGAAAATATGCCATAGACATACCTACAATAGCAAATACACTCCAAGGGTGCATACCCCAATGAAAAAAGGTATAGCGCATTGCTGTTTGGGCGGACTCAATTGATGATGGCTCGCCATAGGGCGGGGCAGCAAAGTGCATCATCGGTTCTGCAACTCCCCAGAAGACAAGACCAATTCCCATACCTGCAGCAAAGAGCATGGAAAACCAGGTCAAAGTACTATGTTCCGGCTTCTCACCATCTTTCCCTAGCGTAATATTACCGTATCTACTAAACACAAGATAGAAAGCAAAAAGCAAAAAGAATGTTACACCGATTAAATAGCTCCAGCCAAAATTATCCGTAATAAATCCCTGTATTGCATTAAACGTTGCACTTGCTGCTGTTGGCTGAAGCAGTGTCAAAGCGACAAATAAAACCATAATGATCGCAGAGATGAAGAAGATCGGACGATCAATTTTGCCGAGGAAGCTGTTTTTTTCATCCATTCATTATTCCTCCTTAAATTATATTTTCGCCTTGAATTGTACTTATTTTCATTCTTTCATTTGCATCCCCCCTTCTAACCTAATTTAGCGGAAAATTCTGATAAATTAATTCCTCTTTTGGGACTGATCTTTCCTATAATAGAACTACTACTGGGAAAATTGAGTTATTTTTGTAGTATATTAAATAAACTCTGCACCACTTTAAATAAATAAAGTGGTACGGAGTTTCTCAAATTTCTAAAGCCCTTTATGCGCTATACTCGAAGTGAGCTAAGCTTTGTAATTACTTTCAGACTGTTCTCTTCGGAAAGCCTTGAGAATCGATATGACCATGGCAAACATAATGATCATGAAGGGAAATGCAGCAACAATGGAGGCCGTCTGTAATGCACCCAGTCCCCCAGCAACGAGTAAGGCAATCGCAACTCCGCTTTCAATCAAGCCCCAAGTAATCTTCAGGCCTGTATTAGGATTTAATTCTCCTCCCGAAGTGAGCATGGCCATAACATAGGTTGCAGAATCAGCAGATGTAATAAAGAAAACCGCTATAATTAACGTGGTCAAGGTCGTTAAAATTCCCGTCAATGGCAGGTTCTCAAATACCGCAAAAATGGCTGTACTTGAGTCTGTAGCCACTTGCGCTGCAATACCTCCCTGTTGGAAAATATCAATGTATAGCGCACTTTGCCCCATAACTCCCATCCACAGAAAACTCATTAAAGACGGGATAATGATTACTCCTAGCACAAACTCTCTAACTGACCGTCCTTTGGAAATCCGCGCAATAAACGCTCCAACAAATGGACCCCATGCTATCCACCAAGCCCAATAGAAAATGGTCCAACCACCTACCCAACCAGGGTTTGTCTCGAAGGTATCTGCCCAAAAACTCATTTGAACAATATTTTGCATGTAAGCTCCAACATTTTCGGTAATTCCATTCAAAATAAACTTAGTCGGCCCAACGGTTAACATAAAGGCCAAAAGCAGAAAAGCTAATATTATATTGGTATTGCTTAGAAACTTTATGCCACGTTCAATCCCAGTTACAGCTGAGATAATAAACAATACTGTAATTACTGCGATGATAATAACCGATGTCATGGTACCTCCGGGAAGACCATAGGCATAATTTAATCCTGTACTAATCTGCATGGCACCTAATCCCAAAGAGGTTGCGACACCAAATATCGTTGCAAATACCGCTAGAATATCCACTAATTTGCCGATTGGGCCTTTAATTCCTTGTTCCCCAAGTAGCGGATGAAGAGTGGAACTAACTAATGCGGGTAAGCCTTTGCGGAAATGAAAATAGGCCATTGACATCCCTACAATGGCATAACCACTCCAGGCATGCATACCCCAGTGGAAAAAGGTGTAGCGCATGGCAGTTTGAGCAGATTCAACCGTTGATGGCTCACCAAAGGGTGGTGCTGCAAAATGCATCATCGGTTCTGCAACTCCCCAGAAAACAAGTCCAATCCCCATGCCTGCTGCAAAGAGCATTGAGATCCAGCTCCTAGTGCTATACTCTGGCTTATCTCCCTCTTTACCTAAGGTAATTTTACCGTACTTACTCAAGGCAATACCTAAGGCAAAAACTAAGAAGAAGGATACACCGATTAAATAACTCCAACCAAAATTAAGTGTAATCAAACTCTGTACCGCACTAAACGTTTCTCCTGCTGCTTCAGGTTGAAGCAATGTCAAGACAACAAACACAACCGTTATGATTGCAGAAATTGAGAAGATCGGACGGTCAATTTTACCTAAAAAGCTCTTTCTCTCATCCATTTTTTGTTTCCTCCTTACTAATATTTTAAACTGACGTATTGAAATTCCTGTGTCAATTAACTTGATTTAAGAGTAATGCAATTTTCATGCCTAGCTAAATCAGCCTTTTTTACTGATAATCTAACGAAATTACTCTTCAAAATCTCTTTTTGGGAAAGACAAAGCGTTCGATACTCTAATATCAGTAAGGCAGACACTATCCTTTTATAGGACGAGTTTCTTATTTTGACCAAAACGAAAAAAGCATGACCGCAAACGGCCATGCTAAATTTTCTTATAAAAATCAGTTTATCCAATTTTCTTCCTATACTTAACCAACCAACTTCTTAACGAAAGAGATTATTATATCTAATATTCCAAGCGAATGTAAAAACACTAACATAATTAAAACTGGAGCGATGAACTTTGTTACACTCACCCAAATCCTACCAACAACTTCATTTTCGCTAAAGTCCGCTGCCGCAAGAGCATCCTTAAGTTTCATACCCCACCCAACAAATAGAGCGATCACTAATCCACCTAGTGGTAATAAAATGTTAGCAGACATCCAGTCTAACTGGTCAAAGAAGTTTTTACCTGCAATCGTAAATCCACTCCATGGTCCCATGGAAAGGGATGCGCCAACACCTACAACTGTTATGATCCCACCAATGATCCAAGTGGCTTTTTTACGGGACCAATTGAATTTTTCTTTGAAGAAAGCAACCGGTACCTCTAAAATAGATATGGCTGAAGTTAAGGCTGCGATAGATATTAGAGCAAAGAATACAGTTGCAAATAAAGAACCCATTGGCATCTGTTGGAACACAGCAGGCAATGTAATAAATACAAGTCCCGGGCCGGCACCAGCGTCCATACCGAAGGCAAATACCGCTGGGAAGATCGCAAGACCTGCTAAAAGTGCAATTACTGTATCGGCAATAGAAACATTTAAAGCAGCACTAGGTAAGTTTGTACCCTTAGGTAAATAACCACCATAGGTGATCATGGTACCCATACCTAAACTCAAGGTGAAGAAAGCATGACCTAATGCAATTAAAAAGGAAGCCGCAGATAATTTAGAAAAATCAGGTTTTAATAGGAATTCAATTCCAGCCCCTGCGCCTGGTAATGTAACACTTCTGATAATAACAAGAAGAATTAAGAATACTAATATGGGCATTAAGATTTTACTCCATCTTTCAATACCCTTCTTAATACCACCTACAACAATCAATATGGTAAGTACCATAAAAATAACTTGCCAAAAAATAGGTGATGCCGTACTGGTAATAAATCCACCAAAATAATTCTCTAATTGTTCTGGCGCCACTCCGGCTAGTTGTCCCGTTACTGCTTTAAATGTATAAGATAAAGCCCAACCGGCAACAACCCCGTAGAAGGAAAGAATCATAAATGCAGAAGCAAGTCCCATGTAACCAGCAATATACCATGGCTTTCCGGGAGCTAATTCTTTAAAAGAACCGATAGCGTCTTTTTGTGCTTTCTTACCGATTAAAAACTCGGAAAGTAAAACAGGTAAACCAACTAAAGCAATAGCAAATAAATAAACAATAATAAATGCGGCACCACCATTTTCACCAGTGATGTAGGGAAATTTCCAAATATTACCCAAGCCAATAGCTGAACCTGATGCAGCTAAAATAAAGCCTAGTTTAGAGCCCCATTGTTCTCTTTTCTGTTCTTTTTCTTGTCCTGCGCCCAAAACTTCCTGCCTCCCTTATATATAACAGTATTATAACTTACATAATTATATATAATATTCATACTTTCGACAAGATATTTCTTACACATGTAATTTTTTCCCTTTATAACCCATACTTATATATTACAGCTTTTATCGCCATATAATCGATTACCTCAGGCAAGGCCTCTTTAATCGGCCTTAATTTCTCCGAACCAAGCTTTTCAATCGTATCTATTATCAGCTGTTCATGGTTAGCAGGAATAAAATTACCCCATTCAATGGCTATGCCTTCACTGCCGCACTTAAGCAAGTGTTCCTGTAAGGTTTGCTTGGAAAGGCCTCTAAGCTCTGCTATTTCCTCCATAGATTTTCCTTCTTTATACAGGTTATAGGTCTCAACATGGCTTGGCGTCTTATCTGACTTTCTGCTTGAGGATTTTTTCTTTGCTTGAATCTCATTTGGCATATCAGCAATATAATCTTGGAGTGGCTCTAGTTCCCCGTGACTTGCGGCAAATCCTCTAACTACCTCTAAGAACCGCTCTCCGTAGCGTTCTAGCTTTCTTTCCCCTACCCCTTTTATGGTTAGTAGTTGGTTGTATTGCGTGGGCAGGTGCTGACTTAATTCTCGTAACACACTGTCTGGGAAAATAATATAGGGTGGAACATTCTCTTCTAGTGAAATTTCCTTACGTAAACTGCGAAGGGCTTCGAAGGCCTCTTCGTTGACACTAAGGGTGATATCCTTAACAGCCTTTTCCATTCTGACCTTTTGCAGAACTTGCTCTTTGCCTAGTAGTACTGGAACGGCTTTTTGCATTAGTTTAACCACTGGAAACTGTCCTGACGTTAGTTGTAGGTACCCTTCGGAGATCAGAATATTAATCAGGTTCTTAATATCCTTGATACTATGTTGCTTCATTAAGCCGTAAGTGGATAAGGTAACAAAACCAAACTGAAGCACCTTCTGATTTCTTGAACCCTTTAAAACTTCAGCCACTAAAGTGGCTCCATATTGCTCTTTCATCCGGTGAACACAGGAAAATATCATCCTGGCTTCTGTGGTAATGTCTTTTAATTCCGTTTCATCAAGACAATTGCCACAGTTCCCGCATTCTTGCATTTGGTTATTCTCGTCGAAATACTCTAGAATATATTTTCGTAAACAGCCCGTAGTATGACAAAAGTTAACCATGGTTTGTAGTTTTTCATATTCATATTCCCGTCGCTCTGGGGAACAATCTGTCTGCTCAATAAAAAACTTCTGTAAGACTGTATCCTGCGGACTATATAACAAGATGCATTCGCTGGGCTCACCATCACGCCCGGCACGACCTGCTTCCTGATAATAGGCCTCCATACTCTTTGGCATGTTATTGTGAATCACGAACCGCACGTTGGATTTATCAATGCCCATGCCAAAGGCATTAGTGGCCACTATAACTCTAATATCATCATATAAAAAGGCTTCCTGATATTTAGCTCTTTCCACATCGCTTAACCCGGCATGGTACTTCCCTACTGCAACACCCTTTTTCCTGAGTAGCTCAAAGACAGACTCAACTTCTCGTCTGGTGGCAGCATAGATGATACCGGCCTGATCCCTGTTAAGAGTGAGATAGTGCAAGAGATACTGCTTTTTATCTTCGCCTCGAAGCACTGTAAAGGTAAGATTTTCGCGGTCAAACCCTGTGACATAAACGGCGGGCTCAGTCATAGACAATAGCGAGATGATATCTCTTACTACTTCCTTGGTGGCTGTGGCTGTAAAGGCTGCCACAATAGGTCGCTTAGGAAGTTCTTTGACGAAAGAAGCTATAAAGCGGTAGGCCGGACGAAAATCATGACCCCACTGAGATATGCAGTGAGCCTCGTCAATTGCTAAAAAGGAAATCTGTATAGCTCTAAATAGAGAGCGAAAACGTGGAGAATCCAGTCTTTCCGGAGCTACATAAATTAACTTATATTCACCGGCCTTAGCCCTTTCAATTCTCTCTTCTACTTCGGCCTGACTTAGGGAACTGTTGATAAAGGTTGCCGCTACTCCTAAGTTTTCTAAGGCGTCAATTTGGTCTTTCATTAAAGAAATCAGGGGTGAAATCACCAAAGTTATACCCGGCAATAGTAACCCGGGAATTTGGTAACATAGAGATTTTCCCCCACCGGTAGGCATCACCCCTACCACATCTTTCTTGTTTAAAATACTCTCTATAATTTCTGTTTGGCCTTCCCGAAAGGAATCATAGCCATAATATTTTTTTAGTAACTCTTGCGCTCTTGCCAGCATTCTTAACTCACCCTTTTTTAAATTATCTCAGTCTTAGAGACATATTTCTATCCATTAATCTTCGACAAAGGATAATAATTACCTTTTGTTTTGTGCAAAGGAAATATAAAAGGGATGTCACCTTACACAGGTAACATCCCTAATTTCACTTCGAATGCTAGATTTTATTTATTAAGCCAGGTTGGTAAAACATTTATGTCGATTCCCCAGCTAATTGGTAACCAGTAGGTTGTCATAAGGGTAATAACGATAATACCTAAGATATTTAACCAGAAACCGGCCTTTACCATTTGATGCATCGATACATAGCCTGTACCAAAGACAACGGCATTTGGTGGAGTAGCCACTGGCAACATGAAAGCAAAAGATGCAGCTGTTGCAGCAGTGATCATTAGAGCATAAGGGTGAATTCCCATAGCAGCAGCCATAGCTGCCATTATTGGCATCATCATCGTCCCTGTTGCAGTGTTCGATGTAATCTCAGTTAGAAAAATTACTAAGGTTACTACGGAAAGCATTATCAAAATTATTGAAGCACCCTCAAGAACCGTTAATTGCTCAGCCATCCACCCCGCTAAACCAGTACTTGAAAAACCAGTTGCAATTGATAAACCACCGCCAAATAGTAAGATTATACCCCAAGGAATTTTAACCGCAGTCTCCCAGTTTAAGAGAAATTCACCTTTTTTAAGATTAACAGGAATTAAGAATAAAAGCAGTGCCGCCAAAATGGCAATTGTACTATCGTGGATCATCGGAAAGAACTTACTTAAATAAAAGGACTGTCCCTTCCATATTGGAGTTATTAAAACCCAAGAACAAGCCGCAAATAAGAATACTGCCAAAACTAACTTTTCTGGTTTAGTAATCTTACCTAAGCCCTTATACTCATTATCAATAACCTCTTTACCTCCTGGTAATTCTTTCAGTTCGATTGGAAAGGCGATTTTAGTTAAATATACCCAAGTTGCGATTAAGAAAACTACAGAGATTGGGACACCATATAACATCCAGGTCGCAAAACCAATTTCTTGACCAAACATTTCGCTGACTACACCGGCAAAAACAGTATTTGGAGGTGTACCTATTAATGTAGCTACACCGCCGATAGATGCGGCATAAGCTATACCTAGCATCAAAGCGGTTCCAAATTTGAATTTTCCATGCGATATATCGACATTAAGCTTTTGTTCTTTAATCAGTGTACCTACTTGAACGATAACCGCTAAACCTATAGGCATCATCATCATTGCTGTAGCTGTGTTAGAGATCCACATAGATAGAAAGGCGGTTGCAACCATAAACCCTAATATAATTCTATTTGGACTAGTACCAACTATTTGAATTATCCTTAACGCAATTCGCTTATGCAAATTCCATCTTTCCATAGCTACGGCAATCATGAACCCACCCATAAAAACATAAATCAAGGGATTAGAATAACCTGCCGTTGATGCACTGGCACTCATGGCATTAGTTAACGGAAATAAGAATATAGGCATTAAAGAAGTTGCCGGAATGGGAATAGGTTCGGTAATCCACCATATGGAAACCCACGTAGTAACTGCTAAAACCGCTTGTGCTTCCGGTGTCATCCCTTCAGGGGTACCCATTAGCATTAACAGTAGAAATGCTAATGGTCCTACAAATAACCCTGCTTTTTGTATTGTTGAATAAGTTCCATTACCATTATCGTCAGACGGTGGTTCATTGTTTGAACCCATCTTTAAGCCCTGTGGTAAAATATGATTTGCTACTTCTTGTTCTTTCACTGACATTTTTTCCGTGGACGCTTGCATTACTCCTGAAAAATCCAACTTAAGTAGCCGTTTCGTTTGATCATTTAGCTGCCACATATAAGACCAAAAGTTTCTAAGTGATACTGTAAAACTGTTTTTCATTGTTGTTCCCCCCCATGTTTTTAATTTTAAAGCTATGTATTTTATTGAATTCCTAAATTACTACACTTTTAGTATTACTTTAGTATATTGTAATTTGAAATAGATTCAATGTCAACGAATATTTTGAATTTTTAAAATCTTTTGTTTAGTTATTATAATCTTTTATATTATTAAGAAATAAGTTCTATTATTTAAAATAACGGCTCAAAAGATTCAGCTCTGATTGCTCAGAGGCTACCTGAAGAAGAAATAATGCAGTGTTTTTACAAAAATTAGCTAATACTAATAATTAATAAATTATAAAGGGGCAATCCTTTTGAAATTCTTAGCATCTTATTTTCACTTCATAGTGTCATTGTTAATGGTCTTAGCTGCCTGGAAGTGGGGAGACTGGAGAAATTGGCAGAAGTATTATCCAACAATGCTTTTTTTAGCTTTGGGAAATTTCATAGCCGGTTATATTACCTACAACTATTCCTTATGGGTGTGTGTATCCCCATTATTTAATACCACGGTAATTGAGTTTAATCTGTCCTTTATACTATTTCCGGCAACCTTGCTAATCTTTTTGCCTCATTTTCCAAAAAAGAGCTTAGTTAAACAGGTTGGATATATCTTAATGTGGATTATTATATACTCGATTTGGGAATGGTTCTCTTGTATATTAGAGTGCTGTAAATATTACAACGGCTGGAGCTACTGGTGGTCGGTTGCTTTTAACTGTGTTATGTTTCCTCTACTTTGGCTTCATCATAAAAGACCTTTCTGGGCGCTATTAGGGGGCATAGCTCTTGCACTGTTTGTAATTTTCTATTTTGATATTCCTTATAGCCGTATGAAATAACTAATTATTTTCTTAACTTAGGAGGTCATCTTAACGATGAACTACTTCTGGACAAACACAATCTGGTATGTCCTTTTAGGCATCACAACTTTACTTCAGTTAGCTTTCATAATGGTTAAGGCTAAAAGACCAGGTCTAGTTTTCGCTTTCTACCTAACTGTTGCGGGTATCACTCTCACTTTTGAAACAATAATTCTTATTTTTTTTAAAGCCTATGCCTATTATCCGAAAATACTTGAAAATCCCCCAATTCCCTTTGATGATATTCTAGCAGGAAATCTCTTTTCCCAGTTTTCCGTTGCTGCCACTGTACTTATGGTTGCAGTTCTTAATTTAAACTTTTATTGGTTTTTTATATTTGCCGGGACTTATGGAATTATCGAAGAATCCTTTTTGGCTTTAGGCATCTATGAACACAATTGGTATCGAACTTGGATGACCGTTACTATTTTACCTTTGGCCTTCTTGTCAGGAAAATACCTTTATGCAAAAATCCATAAAGAGATAAAGCCGTTCTTTTACTATGGCTATATCATGTTTGCCCTATTTCCGCTCCACGTTATCGCCTTTAACTGGGGGTTAATGTTGCTACGTATTAGAACTTTCAATTACTCAGTGTTGCCTGACCCTACTTTGAGCCATTACTTTTTAGCCTTAGTACATTTTTCCCTGTTAGCCATCCCAATCATGTTTATTCATTTTTACAAGGTCAGACTACATTGGAAATTCATTGTTATATTAACGCTTTACGCCGGCGATTATTTTGGTTACAAAGCAGGACTAATTTGGATTAAGGAAGGCTGGTTTCCTGTGATTTCGACCTTATCAATCTTCTGGATGTATGCTTCCGTTCTCATTACTGATAAGCTGTATGGTTATGATTCTAGGAGACAAACGTAGTAGCTACCGGTTTAATTTAAATGCGCAAAAGAGCGATTGGATATTCCAATCGCTCTTTTGCCTAACCCAAACTGTTAAGTTATATCCATCATCTCATCACTAGTAAAAAACTTTCTTATGTTAAAGTAAACAACTGTAGCAACTAAGATGCCTATTAACGAAGCTATCATATCCTTGTTATCCCATACACCTAAACCAAAAATTACATGTAAATATTCTATGAGACTAAAGATGCTCATGTTAATGGCATTAACTAACCATATAAGCTTAGTTTTTTTAATTGCTTCAAAACTTTTGAAAAAGATGGGCACTACATAAAATATTCCCACTAACGTAAAAAGAAAGCTTGGTATAAGATTTGGTGCTGTCCCTGCAAATAGCGTGATAAAGTAAACATCGAATTTATACAAGGTTTCTCTAGGTACATATACTCCTAGAAATATAACATAGGTTATTATCATGCTGATATTTAAAAATTTGTATGGCTTTTTATCTAATAGGTTTTTATTAATCTTGCCTAGTTTCATACCTTCTCCCCCATTAAAAAACCTAGCCCTTAAATAAACACAAAGGGCGTATTTGGCATATCCAGCTAATCTATTATCAATCCCATTAAGATTGAATCATAAAACTCATTGCCTACAAAAAAGTCTCTTGAGACAATACCTTCGCGCTGAAAACCAAATTTAACAGTTACTGAAATTGTTCCGGACCAAAAGTTAGAAATTCAGTTTCCCCTGCAACTTCCCTAATATAGGTGATAAGCTTAGCAGCATCTTCTTTAACAGCCTCTCGAACCATCAAATTTTTTTCACTTTTAGAAATAAAAGATTTCAAGGATTATCTCCTTTCTGTGAGCCAAATTTCTCATATCTGCCAATACTAGATTGACTCAGTTAAATTACAGTTCTGATCCACAGCTTTCATGTTAAAAAGCAAGAATAAGAGTGAAAGTAGGCAACCTAGCCCAAGAACTACCCACAGAACAAGGAAGGGGTCCAAAATCCCAAGTTTTAAATAAGATACTACGGACATCACTATCAAAACCAAACTATAGGTTGTTGCTTTAAATGCGACAATGGTCGACAATACAAAACCCCAAGGCTCGCGCTTCCAAAGTAAACTTGCACTCAATATCAAAGCTGGAATAAGTAGAGATAAATCGGTGGCAAAGACCACACCCGTTGGGTGGCCCGTTTGTACAATAGCTTGAGGAATCTGACCTGTAAAAATATAGCTCGCTGACATGGCAATCCACATTAACCCAAGGAGTGTTCCGAAGAAAAGCAGATAACCACCAATCCATTTAACGGGAGTGCGAGTATGGAATTTTTGAGCAATGCTTTTGGCATCAGTCTTAACTAGAGCAAAGATTAAAGCATAGGTGGACAAGGTAAACAGTGCTACATATATTAGAAAAAACACGTTAAAGGCCGCTGCATAAAGATAGAACATATAATTGTAGACCATATACCAGAGTGCTCCCATCCAGACCAGTTTAGCACTCTTTGCGCCACGCAGAGAATACACTAAGGATCCTATCATAAAGGGAACACCAATAAATAAGGTTACCAAGTCGTTACCGAACCAAGCGGCTTTGGTTAGCTCATTATCTTGATATAAATTTTCCATAAATACACCGCCTGCCGAGGCAATTGTTGCTAAAATAATAATCATGATTGAAAGAGTGTAAGACACTTTGTATTGACTTTTAAACATTTTGATTTCCCTCCTACTAACTTAAACTATACACTAAATACTATTTTGCGCCTTCACATTTAAGAAGAAATTCTATTTCTCTTCTAATAGCCTTAATCATACCGTCTAAGTGTTCTATATTTCTTCCTTTTAGAAAAAACAACAGCTTTCCATGAATCGATGATCCAATCAAATCTTGCAATATTTCTACATTTCCCTCTGGTATGTAACCTCTTTGAGCACATTCAGTTAAGTTGTCTCTAAGTAGCTGCCCTACTAAGATGGGCCCACCTTTTTTCATCAGCTCTTCGGGAGCTTTGCCAATATCTTCTAGGAAAATTAACTGAAATAATTCAGGATTTTGGGCAAAGTAGCTAAAATAGGCTGAGGCATAAGTTATTATTTGCTCTCGACAATCCTCATCTTTTTTAAAACTTACCATATGATTATAGCAGTCTTCCAAATAATTAAAGGCACAATATGCCAGCAGAGTGTTTATATCACTAAAGTAGTTGTATATGGTTGCATAAGAATAACCTGCTTTTTCACCAACCTTTCGAGCTGAAAGAGCCTTTACCCCTTCCTCCTTAATAATCTCCTTGGCTGCATCTATGAAGTACCCCATCATTCTTTGTCGTTGTCGTCCTTTTATGTCCATTCTGGCCTCCCTTTTAGAACACCTCACTTTTTAACAGTGTTAATGTTATTAACACTGTTAAAGTTATATTATTATTCTTCTTTCTTTTTGTCAACCATTTTTTAACTTTTCTAACAGTAACAGCTTAACTATTAAAAATCTTGTCCTTTCTTGCTAGACCCGGTAAAGGTTGCTATAATTAAAGAGTTTGTAGGACGCTAACACCCTGATAAGTGCAACTAAAATTCAGGTGTAGTCAAAACTCCATTTGAATAAGTTTACTTTATCTACTTAAAAAAGGAGAACCGCTGAATATGGATTTAATTATACTTTTAAAAGCTCTTATTTTAGGGATTGTCGAAGGCTTAACAGAATTTGCTCCGGTATCATCAACGGGTCACATGGTACTGGTTGATGATATGCTGCTCAAATCAGAAGAATTTTTAGGAAAATATGTTGCCAACACCTTTAAAATCGTCATTCAGATTGGCTCAATCTTGGCCGTGGTAATTATTTTTAAAGATCGCTTTATAGACCTTTTAGGTCCCGGGTTAAGTAAAAAAGATGGGAGTCAAGGGCAGGAGCAACTTAAATTGTCACACGTCATCGTTGGTTTAATTCCTGCGGGGGTTTTCGGAGTCCTTTTTGAAGATTATATTGATGAACATTTATTTTCCACCGAGACTGTCTTAATCGGCCTATTTATAGGAGCCCTTTTTATGATTTTTGCGGATAAACTTCGTCCCAAAACCCCTAGGATAGAAACAGTTGACCAAATAACCTATAAACAAGCACTGACAGTGGGATTAATCCAATGTCTTTCTTTGTGGCCTGGATTTTCTCGTTCGGGTTCCACCATTTCCGGTGGAGTCTTATTAGGTATGAGTCATCGTGCAGCAGCCGATTTCACTTTCATTATGGCTGTTCCCATAATGTTTGGTGCCAGTGGCATTTCACTTTTTAAGAATTGGCAATACTTCACACTAGAAGCTTTACCTTTTTTTGTAGTCGGGTTTATCAGTTCCTTTATTTTCGCCTTAATTTCAATCCGGTTCTTCTTAAAGCTCATTAACAAAATTAAACTAATCCCCTTTGCTATTTATCGAATAATCCTAACAGGAGTTATCTATTTTCTTTATTTTTAAGTTAAAAATTAGTATAAGATTATCCCCTTGCAAAAAACAAGCTATCTTGTTTAAGCAGGGGGATTTTTATTTATCACAAAACTCCATCTGAATAAGTTTACTTTACCTGAACAAATTCAATACTTTCCCCACTAGGTCCTGTAAAAAAGAACATCTTCATACCGCCTTTTATCTCTCTGGGTTGTTCTGATAGCAGATCTATCCCTAATTGTTTTAACCGAGTAATCTCTTCCTCTATATTTTCCACTTTGAAGGCCAGATGGCTAATTACCCCTTCCTTTCTCTCCTTACTGTCATCACTAAAGTGCAACAGCTCTACCTTCTGTTCACCTCCTTTTAGCAAGGTAAACTGGGGGTTTCCCTCTAGTTGTTGCCGATGTACCTTACAGCCTAAAACCTTGCAATAAAAATCTACTGATTCCTGCATATCCTGCACAACGATTCCCACATGAGAAAAATCCATAATTAGACCTCCTTTATCTTACCACAATCCATATATTTCCACACTTAATAAATTCTTAATATTTATCCTAAGCCAATCTTAAGATTTACACTATATAATCAAAATTGAAAAATCTTTAAAATAAAGAAAACTTTTTCCCCTTACTGGAGGTATATATAGTAGAACAATCAAAAAAGGTCGAGGTGTTAAAATGATTGGATACTTAGGTGGAATAGCAATTTTTTTCGGATTCCTCCTTTTTCACTTAGCTGATAAGCAGTGGTATATTGATTATTTACAAAATATAATGCCCGAAAATGAAAACCCTAGTAAATCAGAAAAAAATGGCGCAGTTTTAGTAATTGTTATAGGAATATTAATTTTATTTGTCTCTATTGGCAATTAAACAGCATAGGAGTGGTACTAATTATGAAAGCAAGACTAATCTCTGAAAATGAAAAACAAAAGTTCAATCAATTTGTTTCTAGTCACCCTAACGGACATATTCTTCAGTCCTTTGAATGGGGTCAAGTTAAAAAATGTTGGGATCCGCTTCCTTTAGTAATAGAAAAGAATAATAAGATTATAGCCTCGATATTGATATTAAAAAGGAAACTTCCCATGGTTAACAAAGCCATTTTTTATGCTCCCAGAGGTCCGGTGTTAGATATAACCGACGAGAGTTTGTTTGATTTCCTTTTAAAAGAAGTGAAAAAATTAGCTAAAAAGCATAATGCCATAGTTTTAAAGCTAGATCCAGCGACACCAGTTGAGAATAGCAAACTGGTTAATTATTTAATGAAAAGCTTTAAGTCCTTAAATAGAGGAAAGGGCTTCCAAGGGGTGCAACCCAGGTCTGTGTTCAGATTGGATTTAACTCCATCTGAAGCTGAATTGTTCGCAAATTTCAAATCTAAAACCAGGTATAACATTAGGTATGCTGAAAAGAAAGGGGTCAAAATTACAGATGGAAGTTTTGAGGATTTAAAACCCTTCTATGAAATTCTTGTTGAAACTGCCATACGAGATCAGTTTAGAATTCGTTCTTATTCCTATTATGTTGATATGTGGCAAAACTTGTATCCGTCAGGAAATCTTAAACTTTTCTTAGCTTACGCTCCTACATCGGAAGGTGAAAAGCTAATAGCAGGAACACTGGCCTTTATTTTTGGCGATAAGGCTTGGTATATCTATGGTGCCTCTAGTAATGCCCATAGAAATTTTATGCCTAATTATCTTCTCCAATGGTCCATGATAAAATGGGCAAAAAATAATAATTGTTCTCTTTATGACTTTAGGGGTGTTCCAAGTGATACAAGCGAAAGCAATCCTTTATATGGTCTTTATCGCTTTAAGGTAGGTTTTGGCGGCAAATATACACAATTTGTAGGTGAGTATGACCTAGTATATTCAAAATTTTGGTACCATCTTTTTAACAAATTAGTCAAGTCCAGAAATAAGTTCGCTAATTTTAAGAATAAATTAAGAGGTGAGTGAGTTGGGAACTGACAAATGGGTTGAGGTTAACTTAGACAACATTGCTCAGAATCTATCAGAAATAGAAAGACTTATCTTACCGGCAACAAAAGTACTAGCAGTGGTTAAGGGTAATGCTTACGGACATGGAATAGTTGAGGTAGCTAAATTCTTAAGTCAACAAAGAGTTGATATGTTAGGGGTTAGTACTATTGATGAGGCCATTACACTGAGAGATAACGGAATTGCCTCACCAATCTTAATTATGGCTCCAATAACTCCAGAAGACGCCTTTAAGGTTGTAAAGTACGATCTAACTCCCTCTGTTTTTACTAAAGAGGTCATAGAGGCACTAGGTAAGGCAACTCCTAGGTATCAAAAAACAAAAGTACACTTAAAAATTGACACCGGCATGGGTCGTTATGGTATCCCTCCGGAAGAGGTTTCAACAATCTCTAAGGTCATAAAAACGCATCCTAATATTGCCTTAGAAGGTGTTTTTAGTCACTTTAGCAATGCTCATAATAATGATTTAATTGGTTGCCGGAAGCAGTTTGATAAGTTTCAACAGGCAATTAAACTCTTAGCAGAAGAAAATCTTTACCCACCTATCAAGCATATCTGTAACAGTGCCGGGTTAGTTGTTTTTCCTGAAGCCCAATTAGATATGGTCCGTGTGGGTAATCTGCTCTATGGCATCAATCCTGTGAAAAGTAAAAAGACTAAGCTGAGCCTAAAAAAGGCTTGGGCCTTAAAAGCTAAGATTAGTCATATTAAAAAGGTCTCAAAAGATGCTTACCTTGGCTATGGAAAAGCCTACAAAACCAGTGGACAAGTTAAAATTGCGTACATACCTATAGGCCGTATTGATGGTTTTAGTAATTCCTTATCTCTACAAACAACCAATTATAAAGAATTTTTAATCCAACTAGGTAAAATAGCTCTAAAACTGTTAATGTCAATTAAATCTAATTATTGTCTGATAAAGGGTACTAAGTGTGATGTGGTTGGCAGGGTAGGCATGCAGTTTGCGATGATTGATGTAACTAAAGTTAGTGAGGTAAGTGTGGGAGAAGTAGTAGAGCTTAGTGCAAGTTGTTTAGCGGTTAAAGAAAACGTACCCATAAAGTATCTAAACTCCAGTTTGTTGGAATATCCACTAGTAGTCGTATAACATTATTATGCATAAAAACAAAACAGGTGCAGCCTTAGCTGCACCTTAAACTTTTGCTACTTTACCTAACCAAATACTCTACTTTCATAGCTTTTAAAAATTCTTCCAAAGTCACTCTTCTCATAAAACCTTGTAACGCAAGTAATTCCTGCTCACCCATGGCAAACATCACACAACACTGGCCATCGTTTGCCGTTATTAAGACATGATCACTAGTCTGATTTTCTTGGTTTAAGATGACATTTGGTACCACATGAAGTACAACATCTGATATTCTTTTTAACTGAGCTTCTGAGAATACTGGTTTAACACTGATTAAGTAACTTAAATTTAATGAAGCAAGACTGCTTTCTTTAAAAATTTTATTCCATTCTTTTATAGCCCGAACAGTACATCTTCTCGCTTCATAGTATGAATAAACTTCCTGATCTGGATACACAGACATTATTCTTTTTGATAATTCTAGAGACTTAGGGCTATATTTCTCAAAAAAGTCTTTGTGCGCTTCGAATACCTTGGGAAAGGTTCGTTGGAGATTATTTAAGATTAAAATTCTGTTAATATTCTGTTCTAGACCTTCTTGTTCGTACCCGATAGTTTCTTCAACATCTGCATGAAGTTTTAACTCATCGATTTCTAAACCCCTTCTCTTTTGCTCAGCTAATATCCAGTTATGTTCTAGATACCCCTGAAGCTCTGAGCCGATAATTCCTACAATATCAGATTGAAAAATCCCAATAATATTCGGAATGTGCTTTCCAGAACAGATGTGCAATAGTTCATGTGACAAAATATATTCATCGTGTAATGCCGTTGGCTTAAGAGCTATCGTATAATCGCCGGAATTTGTAACCTGGGTCCGGGCATCGATATCAAAAGGAAGATCATCTTCCACAAAAATTCTTATTTGCCCTGGAGCGATCATCGCAGCAGCTTCCTCTAAAAGCTCCTTTGAAAAAATCGAAAGTTCATTCTTATCTACTAGTTCCACCTTTTCACCTGCTTTCAAAATTTTGCAAAAACTCATACCTTAATCTAAATTCAACAAAATATCCAGAATTCCTTTCCTTAATTTAAAGCTTCCCTATTTGGCCAAGGTTTAAATTTTTTCAAGGTATTTTCTTTAATTTTACAGTATTTTTTTGCGGAAGTAACAGGATTATGCCTAACACTACCGAAAATATAAGTAAGAAGCAGAACGCTAAAAGAGTGTGTTTTTTGGGGGAGGTGTAAAGCATGTCAGAATTTAAGTGTGCCAGTTGTGAATTATGCGGAAAAGAACTAGAGGCTAACCTTACTTGCTCAATTATCCTTAACGACGAGCATAAAACGGAAGAAGCCTGCTGGTGTGTCTGCAAAGACTGCATGAAAAATTTCAAGGAGAACATTTCAGACTACTACAAAGAACTTATAACAACTTAAGAATGTGGAAACATATATTTTCCTGCAGTACAAGAAAAGTGCAGCCCTAGGGCTGCACTTTAAACTTTTCCTCTACTTGGATTAAGTAACAAGGCTATAGGACTATTCTCAGGCACCATATCACTAAAATAGGTTAAAGGAATCGGAAACTCGGGAATACCAACAAAGTGAGGGGTTATTTCGATCTCTTGAAAAAAGATAACTAAATCCGTCTCCGTCAAATAAAACTCCTGAAAATCTGTTATCCCCGGAAAAGATCCTAATAACGGGATATCCCTTTGTTGTATTTGCTGCTCAATGATTCTGTTGATTCTTACCCTATACTGACTATCCGACAAGAATAACTCCTTTAGATCATAAACCTGACCGGTTTTCAAGTTGAAACTAAGGCCCTTTTGAATAGTAAGACCATTGGCATGCATCCTAAAAAAAGCAAAGTTTTCCAATTTAATACTCAGTATACAATTCTTATTGACAGTTACTTCGTAGGTCCCTAGCATCGTGTCTAGAACTTCTTGGGGACCACCCTGTAGCTGCACCTGCATATCAATCATTTTCGCTACCGTTTGTTCAATTATCTCGTTAAGTTTTTCTTGCACCACCTTGTCTGGAAACTCCACTACCTCCGGAAAGGCTATGTTCATCGGAGGGGTCTCGATCTTTCGCTCTATTATTTGGGCTCTGCAGTTAGCGTTACTCATGGCAGACACTCCTTTTACGAGATTCTTTAACTTATTTTATGCTAAATATCGTAAAAGGGTTTATTTTACCTTTTTTCACAGTCAGAGCTACCTTCTAATACTGCCTTGCTTACATTTCCTAATAGGTATACCATCATATTTAGGGAGTCCATCATTAATAGATAAATTATTGAAGACTTAGGGAGACAAACTCCTCTTACCAGGCGATCCTCATGCTCATTGCCATATACACTGATTTTTTTACCCACTTCTTTAGTCTTGTTTTGAATGTGCTCCACTAACACCATGTTATCTGTTATCAGTAAATCATTAGTATGCTGCAAAAGCTCACCTACGGCTAAGAAAACCTCTTGTAGTTCTTTTACCGCCTTGTCTGTAAACAAGATTCTTTCGTTGTTTTTTCGCCACACACTCTGTACAATCTTTAAGTTGTTTTCTCTGATGCTTTCCATATAGCTAAGTATAGTCACATAGTGAGAGTGAGGACACCCCTTAGCAATTAGTTCAGCAATCTGCTGCTGGTCCTTAAAAACCTCTTTTCCCTGCTTTTCTACATCTTTTAAGAGGTCCTCCTTTAGTCTTAAAAAGGCCTTGTAGATCATTTCTAGCATCAACCTGTTGTCCATAACAAGTTGTTGAAGCAAAACTGGTATTTTGACTTTGTTCTTACCACCCACACCAAACACCTCCTATACTTATTAATATATTAATTTTATGTCTAAATCGAGAGGTTGTTAAGGACTTTGGCGTGACTTTAATAAATTTGTAATTAATCGGTTGGATTTGCGACTAAAAGAAAAACTCTTTGGTAGCTATGCGACGGTGAACTATTCAAGCTTCAAATATGCCGATTAGAAGGCCAATCTAACAATCGAACTAAAAATAGCCGTCGCTTATGGACTTTCTCGATTTTATTGACTAAGGATGTATTTAACACTATAATGTAATTAACATATAGATGTTTAATTTAAATAAAGGAGTTGACTTCATGACTAATTACAAAGAAGGCCGCCATGCTCCCGCCTTTATACTGCTTTTTTTAGCACAAAAGACAGCCTATGGTTCTCTTCTTTTAACAAGTATGCAGGCGGAACTTCCTCATTGCAAGCTGGATAGTGCTGTAATTTACCGATCTCTGCAAGAACTTGAAAAACAAGGTGCAGTGGAAGCTTACTGGGATACCTCAGAGCCGGGCCCGGCCAAAAAATGGTATAAAATCACATTCGTTGGTTTGGAAAAGTTAGATGAATATAAATCCGATATCGAAAATAGAATGAAAAATCTCCATTTCTTCTTAAATGCATATAATGAATTTAAACGTAAATAAGGTGGTGTAAGAATTGACTGGTGTCGTAATCTGGTCCTTTGCTTTGGTTTGCTTAGCCCTGTCAGCTATGAAAGATAAACAAAAAACAAAACAGGCCTTGAAGAAAGCCTGGATGTCTTTTGCTAATCTCCTACCGCAAATATTTGCAGTAATGCTTTTTGTGGGTATCACACTGGCCCTTTTAGACCCGGCTACCATTTCTAAATTACTCGGAAAGGATTCGGGGGTTTTCGGTGTGGCTATATCCCTAATCGTTGGATCCGTCACCCTAATTCCACCCTTTGTAGCCTTTCCCTTAGGGGCCTCGCTTTTACAAAGTGGTGCCGGATTTGCCCAGGTGGCAGCTTTTGTCTCAACAGTCATGACGGTAGGGATTATTACTTTACCGGCGGAAATTAAGTATTTTAATAAAGAAATGGCTTTAATGCGTAATGCATTGTTCTTTTTATCAGCAGTTCTCTTTACCCTAATCGTGAGTGTGGTGATGTAAATGATGAAACTAGTGAAAAAATATCAAACTGCCCTTATCTTTGCTTTTGCCATGTTCGGTATTTATCTATATAGCAATTCCTTAGGCTCTAAAGCTTTTGACATATCCTTGGAAAATTTAGGGCAAATGCTTAGTTTCCTACCGGCAATTTTTATCTTAGTCGGCCTCTTAGACGTCTGGATACCAAAGGAAACAATGATTAAATATATGGGTGACAACTCAGGCATTAAAGGCATTCTGATAGCCTTCTTTTTAGGTTCCGCTGCGGCAGGACCCCTTTATGCAGCCTTCCCTGTTGCGGCTTTACTCTTAAAAAAAGGAGCCCGTTTAGCCTATGTCCTAATTTTCTTAGGAGCTTGGTCTAGTACTAAGCTACCTTTAATTCTCTTCGAAATCGCTTCCTTAGGAGTAAGATTCACGGTTATTCATGTTAGTGTGAGTATTGTATCTTTCTTAGCGATTGCCTTTTTGATGGAGAAGCTAACGTCCCAGGAATCAAAAGTTGCACTCTACGAGAAAGCAAAAAGTCTGTGAAAAAACATAAAAGGCCCCAGAAGCTCTCTTGCGAGGGGCTCTGGGGCTAGGTTTGGGAGATTGGGTTAATCTATTTCAATTTTAGTAGTTTTCAGCTAATACTTCAAAGTGAGCCTTAGGGTGAACACAAACCTGGCAAAGCTCAGGTGCCTCTATTCCTTCATGAATATGACCACAGTTTCTGCAGTGCCACTTTTTAGTTTGCTCCTTTTTAAATACTGAACCATCTTCAATATTGGCAAGGAGTTGCTTATAGCGCTCTTCATGCTCTTTTTCAATTTTAGCTACGCCTTCGAAAATTTTTGCGATTTCCTCAAAGCCTTCTTCTCTAGCTTCTTTAGCCATGCGTGGATACATTTCAGTCCACTCACCATTTTCTCCACCGGCAGCTGCTTGTAAGTTTTCAATAGTATTACCAATTCCTTTAAGTAATTTAAAGTGAATTTTGGCATGCTCTTTTTCGTTGTCCGCAGTTTCTTGGAAAATGGCTGCGATTTGCTCATAGCCTTCCTTTTTTGCTACAGAAGCAAAATATGTATACTTGTTTCTGGCCTGGGACTCACCGGCAAAAGCCTCCCACAAGTTCTTTTCAGTTTTAGTTCCTTTTACTTCGTTACCCATAAATAATTCCTCCTTAAATTTAAGTTTCCTTCTTGTTATTAATAATAATTACTATTAGTACTTTTGTCAAGGCTTTTTGCTAAAGTTTTTTTAAAAAACCACCCTGAGGTGGTTAAGAAAGTAATCTAGGCAGGTTAGCTAGATAGGCAATCGGAACTATTACTACATACGCCACAGGCACCCATATTGCTATTTTCCTTTGAGTGACGGATGTAAGTTTTCTGATCTTAGTTAAAGCTAAGTAATACACTAAGCCGACCATGCTCCCAACAACGTAGAGGACTTGTAATGTCTCCTTTAACGGTGGCTTGGGTTCCTCAACAAAGGGTATAAAGACATTCGAAACAAGTATTCCTGCTAAAATATAGAGAATCCACTTAAAAGAAGCAATAAACTTTCCTTGTAAGTACCTCTCATCTAGTCTTTCGATTAAATTTGCTGGGATTATTAAGAGATAAGTACCAGGAATCACAAAAGAAAAATAGACTACTACATTAGGTAAAAAATCATAAGGTCTAATTAGTGCAAAGTTTGCCAGTACTACAATTGAAGCTACGGCTGCTGCCGCGAACCTATCTACCATTAATCTTTTAACCTCCTTGAGAGTATAGTTAATGTATTTTACCACTTGTTGGAGGTCTTGTCTATTTGAAATATAATGATTAAATAACTGAGTCGTCATCCTCAGTTTCTTGTATATACGACGGGTTATCCGCTCTTAGGTCTACAAATAGTTTGCCATCAGTAGATAATGATGCGTAAAACACCTCTTTTATATCTGTGATATTTCTTCCTGCGAGCTCATTTTGCAGCCATTCATGGGTTAGCTCATTTTGCCTAAGGTTCTGCTCAACAATACGGCCATCACGAATAATTTCTGAAGAAACACCTTTGTAATTAGTATTAAGGCCTAAGTCCTTAGGAGTAATAGGAGAATTTTGGCTTTTCTTGAGAACACTAAGTTTTCCGTGGGGTTCGTGAATGGCAAACTCAACCTCTGATAAATCAAAAATATTTTTTTCCCTTAGTTGAGACATTAGATCATCTGCATTAAGTCTGAGCTTACCCATATTTCTCTCAAACATCTTGCCATTTTGTATTACTACTACAGGCTCCCCTTCCACCAGTTTTCTAAACGGTACGGAGTTAAGGGATAAGTACCCTGCACCAATAACAGCAGCAGTTAAGACAATGGGACTTAATAAGACATAGTAACCCCTAATCTCAGTAGTAATAAAAGCTCCACCCACCGTCCCTATAGTGACCCCTATAACAAAATCAAAAAAGGTCAGTTGGGATAGTAGCTTTCTACCAATGAGACGAGCTAATACTACTAGAAGAGTAAAGACAATAAGGGAATTTAATATAACCTTAAAAAAGCTATCCAATATAAGTCACCTCGCACAGGCATTTGTTCTTATTATCAACTGTTCTTTAATATCTATACCAAGGTGTTGTATAGCAAATACCCTGCAGGAATTAAACTGCAGGGTATTTTTCATTGACCAATATAAATTATAAAGAAAAAAACTCCCCAAAAGGGGAGTTGTGTCTACTTATTGTCTGTTTTGCTCATAACAGTCACGGCAGTAAACTGGACGATCGCTGCTTGGACGGAAAGGAACTTTAGTATCAGCACCACATTCTGCACAAACTACGTCAAATAGTTCACGCTGTGGACGACCGTTGTTACCTTGACGGCCACCACGAGCACCGCCACCACGGTTGTTAGCATTTGCCTTGCGAGTAGCTCTACATCCTGCACATCTAGTAGGCTCATTTTGGAAGCCTTTCTCAGCGTAAAATTCTTGCTCTGAAGCAGTAAAATCGAAGCTTTCGCCGCAATCACGGCAAGTTAAAGATTTGTCTTGTAACATAGTTCATCCTCCTCAAAATATTGCTTCACAATGGGATAGTGGCCAACATTCAATCTTACTCCCTGGCAATAGCATGAGAAGATAAGCGAACCAAATGGACTAACCTGATTTATGAGCATACTTGTATTGTAATATTTTTATGGCAAAATGTCAAAGTTTCTCACCACAGTCTTTACAAAAATTTGAATTGGCCGTATTTTCTGTTGTTTGACAAGTAGGACAAGTTTTATTATTTACCTTTTGGGCTGCTTTACTTAATTCCAGCGAGAAAACCCCTGTAGGTACCGCTAGGATGGAATAGCCTAAAATCATCAGGATACCGGCGAAAAACCGCCCCAGAGCGGTTTGGGGAGTTATATCTCCGAAACCTACGGTAGTTATCGTAACTACAGCCCAGTACATACTAATAGGGATATTAACAAAGCCGTTTGCAGGGCCTTCAACAATATACATAACCGTTCCGATAATCACAACAACTGAAAGCATAGCTATTAAAAAAACTATGATTTTCCTTTTACTTGCTCGGAGTGCAGTAATTAAGACGTGAGCTTCTTCCATATAACGAATGAGCTTGAAAACTCTAAACAAACGTAACAGGCGCAATACCCTAAAGGCAATTAAAATGTGTGCTCCCTCAAAAAAAAGTGCCAAGTATGAAGGGCTGATAGATACAAAATCTACTAACCCGTAGAAACTAACCATATACCTCAGTGGACGCTTGGCCACCCAAATTCTTAACAAATACTCAATAGTAAAAACTATAGTTAAAATCCATTCCATAATGATTAAATAGGAGCCATAAGTTGCTCTAACATGCTCTACACTATCTATAAGTACCACAAAGACACTTATGATTATGGCGATAATCAAGGCTATGTCAAAGTTTTTACCGGCTCTTGTATCCGTGCCAAATATAATTATTCGTAAGTTTTCTCTCAAAGTCATAACAAGGCCTCTTTCAATTATATTCATTTCCTAGTGTACCCAACTATTGGCAGTTATTAGTTCGCTTCAATTTTAACTCATAATAGTCTGTAATACTACAAAAACTATATAATAATTTGCCTTTGGAGGTTGATCCATGAAACATAAAGAAAAAAGAATTTCAGCATTTACCGTGGCTGCAACCTATGTTGGCACTGTAGTAGGAGCCGGTTTTGCCACTGGCCAAGAGATATTACAGTTTTTCGGTTTCTATGGTCTAAGAGGTCTTTGGGGACTAATTTTATCAGGCTTTCTCTTTGCTTTTTATGGTGGTATCATCCTTCAATTAGGCCTGAAACTTAATGCCGATTCACATCTAAAGGTTATACAAGAAACAGGGGGTAAGTGGGTTGGCACCTTGGTGGACTGGGTGATAACTTTTTTCCTCTTTGGTGCCCTTGTAGTGATGGCAGCAGGAGCAGGCGCTATTTTTGACGAACAATTTGGTCTCTCACCGCTGTTAGGCAATGGTTTAATGATGGTCTTAGCACTCCTTACCGTTTTAGCTGGAATTACGGGAGTAATTACCGCCATTAGCCTCGTTGCTCCATTACTTTTAGCCTCGGTACTGGGTATAGGAATTTATAGTTTAGTTAATATTGGATTTAACCCCGATGCCTTACAGTGGTCTGCACCGGCTAGAGCAGCCATACCTTTCTGGCCCTTGGCAGCTCTACTTTACGTTTCCTATAATTTGGTTTTATCGGTGGCAGTGTTGGCACCTTTGGGTAAGGCGGCCAAAGATCCCAAAGTTCTAGCCAAAGGCGCTTTATGGGGTGGCATAGGTCTATCCCTAGGAGCTTTAGCTATATCACTAGCCATTATTGCGAATTCACCGGAAGCTACAAGATTTGACGTCCCTATGGCTTTTATCGCGGGGAGTTTCGCCCCAATCTTTGGAACCTTATACACTGGAGTGCTTTTTTTAGAAATTTTCACTACCGCTGTCGGAAGCCTTTACGGCTTTATTTCGAGACTTGTCGCTAAGGATAATCCACGCTTAAAACTTTACGCGGCGGTTACCGCCGGATCCGCTTTCTTTGCCGGTCAAGTAGGACTGACGGCTTTAGTTAGAACCCTTTTTCCACTGGTTGGCTATGCCGGCCTCTTTATGCTCGCAGGTCTCACCTGGAGCTTCCTCAAACCTAAGTTTAAAATAAATCCGGTGCCCGTGCCGGCTTTAAAGCCACTATCTGAAAACCATAAACCTAATGAAAACAAAATCAAGGAAGAAAAGAGCCAGCCTAAGTGATATCTAATCTTAGGTTGCTCTTCTCGTTATAATAAGATTTATGGAGAATCTGAACAAATCTTTTTGATCTACGCGGCCACATCTCTTTTGTTAAAAACAAGCCATGTTAAAAGATTGAAAAGTATAAAATAAGCAGCCAAAACAGCAACTGAGAAGCCCAAGGTCATCCCTTCCACAGGCGGGATTCCATCAAAATATACCTCTAGATCGGTGTTGGCAAAAAGAACGTATTTAGCCCAAGAATAGCCAAAGGTGCTTAATAACATCACTAACTGAGCCCCTGTAAACATTAGAAACATTGATAAACCTATCGCTAACGAACTGGCTCGGAAAATCGTTGACATCATAAAGGCAAAGGTCACCATCATAATTAAATGGACACTACTGAAGACATAGGTACTTAAGATTTGATAAACTTGGCTGGTTTCAATTACTTTGCCCTCACTGAAAGCCAGATAAGGCTGACTAACATTCTCGAAGCCAAACAATATGCCTCCGGTTATGAAAGATACCCCAAAAAGAAGCGCTAACATTGCTACGGCATAGAGCAAAGTTGTCAAATATTTTGCCAGGAGTATTTTTGACCTACTGACAGGTCTGATTAAGAGTAATTTAATAGTCCCCCAAAAAAATTCGCCCGCCACGATTCCAGCACCAACAACAATTGTAAATAACGTAATTATTTGTACGAAGTTAGTTGTATCGCTCATAAATCCCCAAATAGACTTCCTTTCTACCGGTGGAATATTGTTTTCTAAGCGATAATCATTTATGGCGATTTCTTTGTCATAGTAGTCTAGCATAGTTTTAGGTAACTGCTGACTCTGATCTAATTGCTTTTGATAGCTCTCGTTTTGAGCCTGCACCGTAGTTCGCCATGGCACCTCTTTGGTATCATTACCTTGAAATCTTGTAAACAAGCCTAGACCGAGGATTAAAACAATTAAGATACCGATCATGGCCTGATTAGAAGCCTTGAGATAAATTTTCATGTTTTCATTTCTAATTAAATTTAGCAGATTACGCAATTTCACTACCTCCCGTCACTTCCAAGAATCTATCCTCTAAAGTTTTAGAAGTTTCTTTAACTCCATAGATTTTGATTCCCTTTTGTACTAATTTGGCAGTAATTTCAGGAATCTGTTCACGTTCAACAATAATTTCTAAGCCCTTAGCTTTTTCTGTAGGTTTTTGGCCGTTTAGAGCTTCCTGCAAAATTTTCTTGGCCTCAGCGAGGGGTTCTACGGAATATAGTACCGATACATTTCCTTCCTCATTCAAAAAATCATTGACTAGTTTTATGTCTACCAACTTGCCGTTCTGGATGATTCCAATCCGATCACACATCAATTCCATCTCAGACAGCAAGTGACTAGATACTAAGACGGCTATGCCTTCTTCTCTGGCTAGTTCTCTAAGATATTCCCTTATTTCCCTAATGCCTGCAGGATCTAAGCCATTAGTGGGCTCATCTAGAATCAATAGTGATGGTTTATGGAGTAAGGCTTGAGCTACCCCTAATCTTTGCCTCATACCCAAAGAGTAGGTTTTAACTTTATCATTAATTCTCTTGTCTAAGCCAACAAGCTGAATAATTTCCTCGATTCGTTCCTTTGTTACTCCATTAACCATGCGAGCATAATGAACAAGATTTTGATAACCCGTTAAAAATTTATATAACTCGGGGTTTTCTACGATGCCTCCAACCTTAGCAATGGCTGCTTCGAAATCTTTGGCAATGCTTTTCCCCTCAATTAAAATTTCTCCCTTAGTAATAGCCATAAGTCCAACCATCATTCTAATGGTGGTTGTTTTGCCCGCTCCATTTGGGCCCAAAAAACCGAAGACTTCACCGGGGTAGACCTTAAAACTTAAGTTATCGATAATAGTCTTTTTACCAATAGTTTTTGTAACATTCTTTAGCTCCGCAATGGGATCAGTCAAATTAATCACACCTTTCTTTTATCTGAGTCATAAACTTCAAACCTGTTTATCTAAATTCTAACCATAAACCTTCTTCATCCAGTCGACGATGCTTAGACCTTCTTCAGCTCGTAATTCCTCTACGTCAGCCATCTCCATAACTTTACCCTTATGAATAGCTATGACCGTATCTAGTAGAGGTTCAATTTCACTTACCTCATGCGTGGTGATGATTAGAGTCTGCTTTTCGATGTCGATAAAGGAAATTAAGCTTCTAACCACAGCATCACGTACCATAGGATCTAAGCCCGATAAGGGTTCATCCATCAAGATAACTGGCGCTTCCCTAGCTAAGGTCAAGACGATTTTTAGCCTGCCTCGGTTCCCCTTTGAGAGATTCTTAACCTTTTGGTTTGGTTCAAGTTTCATAAATTCTCTAATTTCACTGGCTTTTTGAAGGTTAAAGTCTGCAAACTGAGTGGCAAAGAAATCGATAGTTTCTTGAACATTATAAAAGTTGTAATAGGTGTCTAGCTCCGAGAGGTAAGAAATTTTGTGACAGCTTTGGCGAGTTACAGGTTCATCATCAATAGTAATTGAGCCTGAACTAGGTTTAACTAAGCCCGCGATAAGCTTGAGAGTAGTTGATTTACCACTGCCATTTTCACCCACAACACCGATTATTTTGCCGACAGGAAGGGTAAGGTTCACCCCTTCTAGCGCAAACTGATTTAAATACTTTTTACTAACCTCTTTAAGCTCAATCATGTTAACACTCCTCGCCCTTATTGGTATCAAGATAGTCCCTTAAACCGGAAATCATTTCTTCAAGGCTAAAGCCCATTTCTTTCATATCCTGTACAAAGTTTTTAATCTGTTCAGCTTTGAGTTGTTGTCTTAGATTGATCAGTAGATCTTCTTTTTCTATAACAAAAGTCCCTTGCCCTCGTCTGGTTTCCACGATACCCATCCTCTCTAATTCACTATAAGTTCGCTGAATAGTGTTAGGATTCACTCCTGAGCTTACCGCCATATCGCGTACGGAAGGCAATTTGTCACCAGGCTTTAGTTCTTCTCGAATAATTTGACGATTAATTTTTTCCATCAGCTGCAGGTATATAGGTTTAGAAGTGCTAAATTGTTCGGTCATTGTTTTTACACCTCAACTTTTTTATCTAGTAACCAACTGGATAGCAGAAATATAAGAAGTACAATTACTGAATGGAAAACATAAAAGCCTATAGTAATATTAGGTTCCGTTGACTGTACAGTCATCTCCGGAAACGCACTTACTAACTGTTGAAGTCGCTGCAGGGAGGCAAGTTCAATAGATCCCCAATTTGTTAAAAGGTAATATACTTTTGTTCCTGAGAAAATTTCTAGGATCCCCATTGATACTGTTAAAACTATAGAGAGTCCGAGCCACGCCCATCTGCCCATAATAGTCTTCAAGACTCGAAATACCGTCCAAGCCAGAACTACCCATATACCGATATAGATCGAAGCCGCGGTAAGGTTTAGCAATATAAAAATACCGAATTCCCAGATATAACTCCACTCAAGGGGAGATGTAGATATAGTACTTTTAGCTACAACAGCAGTAATCAAAGAAACTACCGTTAAGGATATCAGCATCGAAAGAAGTCCATTTAAAAACTTAGCTAAAAGTAGATTTCTGGCTGGCTGAGGATTTTGCAACCAAAGATGAAGTTTATCTGACTCCCGGTTTAAGCTCGAAAACATATAAACACCTAAATAGGGAAAATGTAACGCTATCATAAAAATACCAAAAGCTGCAAGTTCAACACGCAACCCACCATTAAAAAAGTAATTACCTATACTTCCCGCCATTATTAGTATAAGTCCTGTGAATAGCCAGGTTCTACCTAACCTAAATTCTTTCTTTAAAAGTCCTTGCCATGCACTCATTTCAAAAACCTCCCAAACTATTTTAATGTTATAGTGTACTAGTAACATAATACAGTATAACATGCTCAAAAGTCAACGGTTTTATGCATGTTTTAGCTAAAGTTCTTAACAAAAATAAGGGAGAAGCATTATGCCCTCCCTCAAATTCATCTAGCTTTAAACAGGAATACCCTTGGTCTTTAAAAAAGCTTTGGCCTCGGTAATATCTTCCTTACTGGCTGCCTGAATATGGGCTAAAGGATCTTCTTCCCCACAAACCTGCCACTTTTCAGCACCCATTTTATGATAACCCAAAAGCTCAACTTTTTCGATGTTTGCTAGACCGTTCAGGGTTTGGGCCAAGAACTCTAAGTCTTTTTCGCTATTATTAATCTCTGGTATTAGGACGTATCTTACCCAAACGGGTTTAGATATTTCTGCTAAGTATCTGGCAAAGCTAAGAATTTTTTCATTGTCTACGCCAGTCAATTCTTTATGCTTAGCTGAATCTACAGCTTTGATATCTAATAAAACCAAGTCTACCTCAGCAAGCAGTTCCTTGGCTTTTTTGATACTTGTAAAACCAGAGGTATCTAAGACTGTATTTAAACCAAGCTTTTTGGCACCCCTGAGAACTTCAGTCACAAAATCAATTTGTAGAGTTGGTTCACCACCGGAAACGGTAATTCCCCCACCCGAATTTTTGTAAAAACTTAAGTACTTTTTAATATCCTCAATTACCTCTTCAAAAGTAATTTCTTGGCCAAGTCTTATATCCCAGGTGTCACGGTTATGGCAATATTTACACCTTAAGGGGCAACCTTGGAGGAAAAGTACGTAACGGATACCCGGACCATCAACTGTGCCGAAGGTTTCCACAGAGTGAATAAAGCCCTTGGTCATTGCTGTTACACCATGCCATGTAGCGTTCTATTGATTACATCTTCTTGTTGCTCTCTACTTAACCTAATAAAGTTAACTGCATAACCAGAAACCCTAATGGTTAATTGAGGATATTTTTCCGGATGCTCCATAGCTTCGATTAGTGTTTCACGATCAAAAACGTTGGCATTCATGTGATGCCCACCTAATTCAAAATAGCCATTCAATAGACCAACTAAATTATCTATTTGCTGATGCAATTCCTTACCTAAAGCATTAGGCACAATAGAGAAAGTATAGGAAATTCCATCCCTTGAATAATCATAGGGAAGTCTTGCCACTGATCTTAAGGAAGCCAAAGCCCCCTTCTTATCCCGACCATGCATTGGGTTGGCACCCGGAGCAAAGGGTTCCCCGGCTTTCCGTCCATCTGGGGTATTTCCTGTTTTGTGACCATAAACCACATTAGGGGTTATGGTTAAAATAGACAGGGTTGCCTCAGCATCTCTATAGCATTTTTGCTTTTGCAGCTTTTTCATGAAACGAGCCACTAAATCAACAGCTATTTGATCTACCTTCGGATCATTATTTCCCATTTGCGGGAAATCGCCTTCAATTTCAAAATCTATCACGTAACCGTCTTCATTTCTGATGGTCTTTACCTTGGCATACCTAATTGCACTTAAAGAGTCGGCCACAACTGATAGGCCCGCAATACCACATGCCATGGTTCTATAGATCTGGGTATCCATGAGGGCAAACTGAACCCGCTCATAGTAATATTTATCGTGCATGTAATGGATGATATTTAAAGTGTTAATATATAGTCTAGCTAACCAATCCAAGATGTTTTCAAAACTATCTATTACTTCCTGATAATCGAGGTACTCACTTGTAATAGGAGCAAATTTGGGCCCAACTTGCATTTTTAACCTTTCATCCCAACCACCATTGATAGCGTACAGCAGAGCTTTGGCCAAATTTGCCCGAGCACCGAAAAATTGCATTTGTTTTCCGACTCGCATGGCTGAAACGCAGCAAGCGATAGCATAATCATCACCCCAGAGAGTACGCATTAAATCATCACTTTCGTACTGGATAGAACTAGTCTTTATGGATAATTCCGCAACATAACGTTTAAAGGTTTCAGGTAAATCCTTCGACCAAAGCACAGTCATATTAGGCTCTGGAGCCGGCCCCAGATTGCTTAGTGTATGTAAAAAGCGGAAAGAAGTCTTCGCTACTATCTTCCGAATAAGGCGTGTAGTTTTTTTGAATAAAATCTCTCACATCTACGCTTCTTTCCCATTTTCCTTCATTAAAGCCTTGCCACTGTTCCATTTCCATTCCTCCTAGTTTACCTAAAACTAAAGCATGAGCATTATCTACTATCCTATCCTATGCTCAATTTTTTATAAGGTAAAAATTGGTCAGATTAGTTTAATAATTTATGCAAAATATAATTGTTAAGCGTGGTAATCATATTCTAACTTTGGAGGGATTTAAATGAAGAAAATTACAAAAGCTGAACCTTTTAAGATCAAAATGGTGGAACCACTTAAAATGATCTCGCGGGGAGAACGAGAAGCTGCTTTAGAAACGGCTGGCTACAACCTATTTTCTTTAAGATCCGAGGAGGTCTATATTGACTTATTAACAGATAGTGGTACAGGTGCTATGAGTGATAACCAATGGGCCGGCATGATGCTAGGCGATGAAGCTTACGCCGGAAGTAAAAACTTCTATCACTTATGCGACAATGTTTCTGAAATCTTTGACTACAAATACACTATTCCCACCCACCAAGGTAGAGGTGCCGAACAGGTTTTATTCCCTATATTAATAACCCCAGAAAAACCTTATTCTATAAGTAACTTCCACTTCGATACCACCAAAGCTCATGTAGAGATAGCTGGTGGACGTGCTGTTAATATTCTAATCGATGAAGCTTTTGACACCGCAACTTACCATCCTTTCAAAGGCAACTTTGATTTAAATAAAGTAGAAGCTTTTATTAAGGAAAAAGGTGCCGACAAAATTGCTTTGATTGTTATTACTGTTACTTGTAACAGTTCCGGTGGTCAACCAATTTCCATGCAAAATATCCGCGAAGCCAGTCAGTTGGCTAAGAAACATGGTATTCGAGTAATTATGGATGCCGCTCGTTTCGCTGAAAATGCCTACTTTATAAAACAAAGAGAAGAAGGTTATCAAAATAAATCAATACCTGAAATAGTTAAAGAAATGTTTAGTTATGCTGAAGGCTTTACCATGAGTGCTAAAAAGGATGCTCTTGTTAACATCGGTGGTATCCTTGCCTTTAAAGAAGATGAAGAATTATATAATAAATGCCGTGCCATGGTTGTTCCTTTAGAGGGCTTTGCATCCTATGGTGGTCTAGCCGGCAGAGATATCGAAGCGATGGCTAGAGGTTTAAAAGAAGGTATTGATGAGGATTATTTGGCTTACCGAATCGGGCAAGTGGAATACCTTGGGGATCGACTAAAAGACGGTGGGGTTCCCTATCAATATCCAACAGGTGGTCATGCCGTGTTTGTTGACGCTAAAAAAATTCTACCACATATTCCTTACCATCAATTCCCAGCCCAATCTCTAGCCAATGCCCTATATCTAGAAACAGGGGTTCGGAGCGTTGAAATCGGTTCTTTCTTGCTAGGCCGTGACCCTGACACAGGCGAAAACTTAGAATCCCCCCTTGAGCTACTTCGCTTAACTATTCCACGAAGGGTTTACACAAACAATCACATGGATGTTATAGCTGACGGCTTAATTGCCGTTAAAGAGTACGCCAATACTCTTAAGGGCTTAGAGTTCACTTATGAGCCACCAATTTTAAGGCACTTTTTAGCTAGGTTGAAGCCGGTTTAGATGGATTCGCCCATCTGAACCCAATTAATGCCGAAATAAAATGGAGGTTAAAAAAATGGCAGAAGAAGCTTTAAAACATGGAAAGGGAGACGAAAGAGAGACCTTTTCAAGTAACTTAGGTTTCATCATGGCTTGTATTGGAGCCGCTATGGGACTAGGGAGTATCTGGATGTTTCCTTGGCGATTAGGTCAGTATGGTGGCGCAGCCTTTCTAATTCCTTACTTCATCTTCACCTTTGGCTTAGCTATTATCGGTCTGATGGAGGAATTTGCCTTTGGTCGAGCAAAGAAGAAGGGTGCGATAAGTGCTTTTCAAAAAGTTTTTGAGGAAAGAAAAATGTCCGGAAGTCTAGGTGCCTTACTTGGGGCTTTACCGGTTATAGGCGTAACAGGTGTATTTGTCTTTTATTTGATCGTTGTTGGTTGGGTAATTAAATACACTATTCTTTCTTTTACCGGAGCCTTTGAAACCATTGATAGCCCAGCCTTTTTTGGTGGTTTCGTTGGAAGTACCGAAAGTGTATTATGGCATGCCATAGCTTTAATATTAACTTTATTAATCATAAAACTTGGAGTTTCAAAAGGCATCGAAGCCTCAAATAAAATTATGATGCCAGCCCTATTTGTGATTCTTGCTATTGTGGCTGTAAGGTCTGTAACTTTACCCGGTGCCATGGCTGGTGTTAATTTTATTCTTAACCCTAATTGGTCACTTCTTGCCAACCCCACTACCTGGATCGCAGCTCTAGGTCAAGCCTTCTTTACTGTAGCTCTCGGTGGTGCAGCCATGCTGGTTTATGGTAGTTATTTGAAAGACGATCAGGATATCCCATCTTCAGCGGTAAATACAGCATTTTGGACTACCGTGGCATCTCTTTTGGCAGCCTTTGCTATTATCCCTGCTGCCTTTGCCTTTGGTCTTCCGCCTGAAGCGGGACCACCGCTTTTATTTATTACACTGCCTAAGGTTTTTGCGGCTATGCCCGCTGGGTACATTTTCGGTATCCTATTCTTTGTAAGTGTGCTTTTTGCCGCCCTATCTTCTGCCCTTAACTTGATGGAGGTTCCCGTGGAAGCAGTGATGGACCGTATGGGTTGGGGCAGAGATTTAAGCACAATTGTGGTTGCTGTGGGAGGTTTCTTAATTGGTTTACCACTTACACTAAATATGGATTTGTTTGGTCCCTTCTCCGACATTGTAACAATATACCTTGTTCCCTTAGGTGCCGTGCTTTCAGCTATAGTGTTTTTCTGGATTTACGGAGCTTCTCGAGCCAGAGAAGAAGTCAACAAAGGTGCTAAGATTAAGGTGGGAACGTGGTTTGAACCCATGGGAAAATATGTGTTTACCATTGTTTCAGCAGCAGTTTTGTTATTAGGTATTTTCTATGGCTTCTAAAAAGGGGTATAATATCGTTAAATACATTTGAAAAAGGAGATGATTTAAATGAAACATGAAGCTATTAGCACGGACCAAGCAGCACCTGCTATTGGGCCTTATTCACAGGGGATTAAAGTAGGGAACTTTATCTTTACTAGTGGGCAGATTCCTTTTACTCCGGAAGGCGAATTAGTTAGTGATGATGTACAGGAACAAACTAGACAATCCTTGAACAATATCAAGGCCATACTAGAGCAAGCCGGCTCTAATATGAGTAAGGTGGTCAAGTGCGGGATTTTTCTAAGTGACATGAATGACTTCCCTAAGGTCAATGAAGTCTATGCTTCCTTTTTCGAAGAACCTTATCCAGCTCGCAGTACTGTGCAGGTGGCTCGACTTCCAAAGGATGTAAAAGTTGAAATTGAAGCTATTGCATTAGTATAATTTAAGATCAAAAACATTAAGTGCGAATTCAGATTTAATTTGAATTCGCACTTTTCTTTTCTTTAACGGACTTATATTGTCAGGTTTTGTCGAATTGCTAATAATAGACTGCATTCTTATTTAAAGGGGGTGAAAGTGTGCTCCAAGCAATACGTGTTAAATTATTTTCTAAGTTACGTGGTAATTGGACAGTCATGGTAATGTCTCAGGCTCATCAACCGGTTCTTCGTTTCAGGTTTCCCAAATTCTTGTTCTATCTAGGTCTTATCATTGTTTTTAGTCTTTCATTAACTTCTGCTACAGCTTACTTTTATTCTAAAAGTCTACATTATGAAAATACTAGTCTTATTAGTAATCTTGACCAGCGTGGTGAAGAGCTGACTAGCTTAAAAAAGAAAGCCACTGAGGTGGAAGATACAGTTAAAGAACTAGAACAGATGGAAGCTAAAATGAGGGAGATAACTGATTTATTAAAACCAGAAGGAACTAATAGAAAACTTCAATCTACTTCAAGATCAGCAGTCAATGTACCTACAGCAAATTCTAATAATACGGTATCATCGTTGAATAAGACCGTATCCTATGAAGAAATTCAAGACCAGCTTCCAGCGCTGATGGATCGGTATAATCATACCTTCGATAAATTTGCGGAATTGGAAAAAGAACTGAAGTATATACCATCAATTTGGCCCACAAGCGCCACTAGACTTACTTCGAATTTTGGCAAGCGAGAAGACCCCTTCTCCAAAAACACGGCTAACCATAAAGGAACTGATATCGCCGGCCCGTGGGGCAGTCCAATATATGCTAGCGCTGATGGAAAAGTTGTTTCCGCTGGCTATGATGGAGGCTATGGTAATGCCGTTTTAATTCGCCATTCCTCAAAATTTAGTACTAGGTACGGTCATATGGCTAAACTACAGGTATCTATGGGGGATATAGTTAAAAAGGGGCAGATTATTGGAACTATGGGCAGTACAGGTCGGAGCACTGGTGTTCATCTCCATTACGAAGTCCTCAAATATGGTACCCCTATTAATCCTTATCCTTATATGATTTTAAATTCGGACTCTGGAGGGCGATAAAAGATGTTTAAAAAACAAGCCAAGAAATTTGATACTATGGACACTATTATAGGTCCAGAAACAATTATCGAAGGTGGCCTAAAGGTGGCAGATAGCCTTCGTGTCGATGGAAAAGTATATGGAACTATTGAATGTGGTGGCGATATTATAGTTGGTGAAACCGGCTATGTGGAAAAAGTAATTACAGCCAGAAATGTCATTGTTGCCGGTACGGTAGTGGGTAACATCACTGCAATTGAAAAACTACATATTCACTCCACTGGTAAATTTACGGGCAAGGCAACCATAAAGGCCCTAATCATTGAAGAAGGTGGCTTTTATCAAGGTGAAAGTTCCATGACTAGAGAAGTCACAAACTTATCAGAAGCTAAACAAGCTAAGTTATCCAGCAGTAAAACGGCATAATTAAACTTTATGGGTTCTATATGTGAATACTTTTTCCATGAACCGCTTCAGCCGCTTCTAAAACGGCTTCAGCCAAGGTAGGATGGGCATGAATGGTATCCACTACTTGTGCCACTGTGGCGCCTAACTTCATAGCCAAAGTTACTTCGGCAATTAAATCAGTAGCGTGAGGACCGACAATATGGGCCCCTAAAATGTGATCAGTTTCAGCATCGGCAATAATTTTGACAAAGCCATCAGTCTCACCGGCAGCTTGAGCCTTTCCAATAGCGGTAAAGGGGAATTTGCCTAATTTTACTTTGAGACCTTGCTCTTCCGCTTGCTGACTGGTAATTCCTACACTAGCTACTTCAGGAAAGGTAAATATACAATTAGGTATAATATCATAATTCATTTCTTTGCTACTGCCCATAATGTTTTCCGCGGCTACCAGACCTTGCGCCGAAGCCACGTGGGCCAGTAGCAACTTATCTGTAATATCACCGATGGCATAAATGTTTGGTAGGTTTGTTTGAAGCTTTAAATTAACGGGAATTGCCCCCTTCGAGTTAACCTGAACACCAACCTCCTCCAATCCTAAACCCTTGGAATTAAGACTCCTACCGACAGAGATTAAAACCTTATCAGCTACAATTTCCTCTCCATTATCTAAGTGGGCTACAACTTCAGAGTGACTTTTTCTAATTTCCTTAATACCTGTCTTAGTCTTTAACTTAATGCCACGGCGTTTAAATAAACTTTGCATTAATCTTGAGGCATCTTTATCCACTGTTGGAAGTATAGCGGGAGCAATATCAACGATAGTAACCTCCGTTCCCAGTTCAGCGAAAATAGAAGCAAACTCACAACCGATTACCCCTCCACCGACTATCAGTAGGCGTTTAGGGGCCTCGGACAGAGCTAAAGCTTCTGTGCTTGTAATAATCTGCTCCCCATCATAACCTAAGCTCTCAATTAAAGCAGTTTCAGAGCCCGTGGCAATAATAATATTTTCAGCTTCTATTTCCTGAAGATTACCCTCAATATCTGTGATTTCAACCTTGTTTTTAGCGGTTATTTTCCCTACACCTTGATATACGCTAATTTTATGCTTCTTAAACAAAAATTTAATGCCGGTGACTAATTTTTCAACTATCTGATCTTTACGCTCCATCATTCGGCCGAAATCTATTTCGTAGCTATCTACTGAAACTCCATAATCACCAGCTTTTTTTACTTTGTGGAGTACTTCCACAGAAGCCACTAAGGCTTTAGTAGGTATACAACCTACATTTAGACAGGTTCCACCTAAGCGATTCTTTTCGATAACGGCCACCTTTGCTCCCAGCTGAGCAGCCCTAATGGCCGCAACATAACCTCCAGGTCCTCCACCTATAACCACTACTTTGTAAGTCATCTGAACTCTCCTTTCCGAAGCTTTGTTTCTATTCCCTTTAAATCTAGCTCTTATCTTCCGAAAGTTCCCTAGCTATTCTGCACCCTGTCGGGGTAGTAGCCAAGCCTCCCATAGCCGTTTCTTTTAAAGTCGCGGGCATGGCTTGCCCAATATGATGCATGGCCAAAACAACATCATCTACGGGGATCACACTTTTCACACCTGCTAAGGCTAAGTCAATTGCGGCTAAAGCATTGGCTGCCCCGCCGGCATTACGCTTAACGCAAGGAACTTCAACCAAACCACCCACTGGGTCACACACTAAACCCAAAATATTTTTTAGAGCAATAGCACAGGCATGACCGCTTTGTTCCGGCGTACCTCCCGCCATTTCCACCACAGCTGCGGCAGCCATAGCTGAAGCACTGCCACACTCAGCCTGACAACCTCCCACAGCTCCTGAGACGCTGGCTATTTTGGCAATAACCATGCCAATCCCCGAGGCCGTAAAAAGAGCCCTAACTTGTTCTTCCTCAGAAGAGTTTAATTTTTCCGCGGCAGTAAAGATCATCGCCGGTAAAATACCACAAGAACCGGCGGTAGGAGCGGCCACAATTTTACCCATCGCAGCATTAACCTCTGCTACCGCGATGGAATTTATCAAGGCCGTATCAAATACTTCTCCACCGAGCAATTTGCCTTCAGCCATAGCCTTTTGCAGTAGTTTGGCATCTCCACCCACCAGACCACTAACTGAAAAGTTGTCTTGCTCGATTCCCTTTTGTAGGGATTCTCTCATTACCGATAGTCTTTTTTTCATCTCTCTAAAAAGTTCTTCCGGGGTGCGGTTAAGGCTTTCCGCCTGCTCCTCTATAATTAATTGAGACAGAGGCTTCCCTTGAGAAGATGCTTGCTCGATAAGTTCTTGAATGCTCTGATAAGTTAACATCTCTTGCTCCTCCTTATTCTTAGAACGCTTCTATAGTCATTACTGAAATAATATTATCTACAGCTCTTATTTTTTCCAATAGTGCTTCTTGAGATGGTTCATCAGTCTCAATAATCATGATGGCTTTAGAGCCCATTCTCTCTCTACTTACTTTCATTTGGGCAATGTTAATGCCCTCTTCCCCTAAAAGTTTAGTAACAGCTCCAATGCTACCGGGTCGATCATAATGGGATATGATCAAGGTATTAAATTGACCACTAAAATCTACAGGAAACCCAAGTAAATCTATAACCTTAATATTTCCTCCGCCAATAGACGAGGCTGTAAGTTGAATCTCTTTTCCTGTCTCACCACTAACTACGACCTTTACAGTATTAACATGCACATCCCCTAAATTAGCCTTATGAAAATTGGCTTTCAAGCCTTGTTCTTCCGCTATCTGAAAGGAGGACCTAATCCGTTCGTCTTCAGTGGAAAAGCCTAGTAGTCCCCCTATTAAAGCACGATCTGTGCCATGGCCACGATAGGTTTCAGAAAAGGAACCATGGAGATAAAAGTCAGCTTTTTTTGGCGGTTCACCTAATACTATCCCTGCAATCTTGCCAACTCTAACAGCACCGGCTGTATGGGAACTGGAAGGGCCAATCATAATCGGCCCTAAAATATCAAATACGTTCATTACTGTGGTTCCTCCTAATAAACTTAAGTTATTATAGTTTTTGCTTACTTCTTGGCATTCCATTCCTTTTGGCTATATTTCCCTTCACAAAGTTCATTAGCCCAAGTTAGTTCCTCTGGCGTTAAAGACTCTGGTTTTAAGTTAATTTCTAAGCCTTGTTTAAAGCCTTTGCTAAAACTAACGCTGAGTTCTTCAAACTGAGGCTGATAAGATAACTCCTGTTGCAAACAAGTAGCCTTGTTCAATAAATAAGTTTTGGCCCGAACCCTTAACTCTTCGTTGGGAAAGGCTAAAACTGAAAACAATAAATCGGCATCTAAATCTATTGGCAGTGAACCGTGTTGCAGAATAACCCCCTCTTTTCTGCACTGGGCACTACCTAGTAGTTTCTTTCCATCTACTACTAATTCATACCAGGAAGGAGCATCAAAGCAGGCTGAGGAATGATGTTGTTGTGTACCTTTTTTTCCTTCCGTCAATTCCGCTTGAATTCCCAGTTCTTTTAGACCCTCTATAAGGCCTCGGCTGATAGCCAAATAGGAATTAAGAACAGACCCTGTCACCTTGGGATGATTTTCTGGAGCAATCACACTATAGGTAAGTTCCCGGTGATGAAGCACCGCTCTTCCACCGGTTAGGCGTCTGACTACTTCAATTTTATTCTTTGCACAAGCTTCAAAGTCAATTTCCTTTTTTAGACTCTGAAAATACCCTAAAGTGATAGTTGGTGCAGACCATCGGTAAAGTCTTATCGTAGGTGGTACCAATCGGCGATTTACACCCCTCAGAATGGCTTCATCTATAGCCATATTCATAGCCCCCGAAAAGGGCTCATTAATAATCAAACGCCAGTTATTCATTGGCATCCACCATTGGTATTTCTCATTAAACTTTGCAAAGCTTCGTCTAATTCCTCAGGTGTTAAGGCCCGGGGATAGTTATAAATAGTTCCTCCCGGTCTCTCATTGTAGTAAGGTCGGTTACAATCCGGACAGCCTGTGGTTTCAAAGGCTTTGCCATTCTTTAGGTGACCTTTTAGTTCCTCAAGAGTCAAACCATAACAGGTCAACTGGCCTGCCAAAAATGTGAAGTCCGAATAGTTACTGATACCTTTACTAAGCAAATAATGAGCTACTTGCATCCTGCGATAACTATCTATTTTAGGCGGACTACTTTTCTCCAATTTAGTTCCGGCCACAGGAGTAAAAGCAAATAATCCAACATTTACCCCTAAGTCCTTCATTTTCTGAAGCATCTGAACCATTTCTTCCTCGGTCTCCCCTAAACCAACTATCAGATGAGTTGAAATCCGCCCAGGTAAAAGACTGGCGGCTTCTTCAATTTGCTTTAAAGTATTCCACCAGTTGCCGGTTTTAGTTAAGCTAAAAACTCTTTCGGAAGCGGCATCTAAGGCCAAGCCAATGCGATCAATTCCCGTTTCAGCTAAAGCCAAAAGCTCTTCTTTATTCTTAACTTTGGCTGAAACACAAATAGGAATTTCAGACTTTCTCTTGATAGCTTTTACTGCACCTTTCACTTGCTCAATAACTTGAGCGGAATCTACCACTTGTAAACAAACTCTTTTCAACTGGCCCTTTTGATAGGCCTCCTCCACTCCGTCAGCTACTCGTTCCTCCCCAACTTCCCCCCAGGTTACCCGAGATAACAGGTTGGCCCGCGAAGATGCGCTTCTGGCTTGGGGGCAAAAACTGCAATCGTGGGCACATTTTTCCCCCTTCATCAAGTACGCTGTAGTTGGTAGAGCATCTGTCTTTAGCTTTTTGATCCCTAAAACATGAGCAGTTGCTGCCGAAACTTTGATCATAAAACACAGCACTCCTCTCCACGATGAACTAAAAGGCCCAACTGATTAGCTAATTTAATAGCGCCGGAGGTAGGTTGTACTATTTTATTTACACCACAACGCAAAGCTAAGTGATCGAGCTCAGCCCGGTATCTGCCCTTAGGCCGCATGCAGCCTAGATTAATAGATACATCAGGAAAAGCTATTCGAGCCTGGCAAAGCACTTCTGCCACTTCAGCTAAGCTAGGCGGCTCTTTCTCAGCATAGATAGTTCCTGCAGTGGGAGCAAAAACAATAAAAACTAACCCCTTGACTCCTAATTTCTGTAATAACTCTAAAGCTTGATATTCCCCGCTAATTTTACCGCCCCTTAGACCGATACAGATATGGGGTAACACAGTGACTTTTTCCTTTAATTTATTGTATACATGAATGTAATCGGTCACACTTTTATTAAGACCATAGACTTCCCTAATGGTTTCATCATCACCCACAAAATCAAAAGAAACAACATCGGCTACGCTACTAACTTTTTCAATCTCCTCATCCTCGAGAAGCCCTACATGCAGATTGGTTTTACGCTGGCTGGCTCTTATTTCTTCGATTGTTGGAAGGTACCGTAAAATTGGTACCTTCCCCTTATCATCACAACCACCGGATATTAGACAGCTAGTGGTATTACTGCCTAACCCTTTTTGCCAATTATCTATGTGAACCATCTTTTTTAAGTAGTGCCCATCACAATGAGCACATTTTAACCCACAACTAGCACCAGTAACACTAACCGCCTTGGTATTGACTGGAAAATCAAATTCTATCGCCTTGGGAAAGTTGGCTAAGCGGACCTGCCAAGCTTTAGCGATCAGTTCCTCCATCTTCTTAAGTCCTCTCTCGCCCACCGGCGTTTCCTTTAGGGATTTGGTTTCCATCTGAGTACCGGCTTTCTAGCTGCTAAAGTTTCATCTAAACGTCCTACCACCGTATGAGAAGGAGCATTTTTTACTATCTCAGGATTCTCCTCAACTTCGGCTGCAATTTTTTTCATGATTTCTATGAATTCGTCCAAAACTTCTTTACTTTCTGTTTCCGTAGGCTCTAACATCATAGCCTCTTCCACAATTAATGGGAAATAGATTGTAGGTGGGTGATAACCATAATCTAGAAGACGCTTAGCTATATCTAAAGTGTGGACACCCTTTTCCTTCTGTTGTTTAGAATTTATTACAAACTCATGCATGCAGATGCGCTCATAGGGTAAATTAAAATGCTCTTTGAGACTTGCCATAAGGTAATTTGCATTTAGCACTGCATGCTCACTAACGGCTTTCAGTCCTTCTGCTCCGAGAGCTCTAAGGTAAGTATATGCTTTTACAATGACTCCGAAATTGCCATAGAAGGCGTGGATTTTGCCAATGGATTGAGGTCTATCATAATCTAAATAATACTGGCCTTTCTTTTGTTCTATTATCGGTAGTGGTAGGAAAGGCACTAAAAATTCTTTAACGCCAATGGGCCCCGAACCGGGTCCACCCCCACCATGGGGAGTAGAGAAAGTTTTGTGTAAGTTAAAATGAACTATATCAAAACCCATGTCCCCTGGTCTTGAGATTCCCATAATGGCATTGGCATTGGCACCATCGTAATAGAGCAAGCCACCCTTACTATGAATTATCTCGGCAATTTCGATAATATTTTCATCAAATAGGCCTAGGGTATTGGGATTAGTTAGCATTAAACCTGCCACATCTTCAGCCATGGCTTGGCGTAAAGCTTCTACGTCCACTCCACCTCGTTTATCAGAGGGAACTTGCACCACGTCATAACCACAGACATTAGCTGTAGCCGGATTAGTTCCATGAGCGGAATCCGGTACGATGATCTTAGTCCTGGTTTCACCTTTTTGGCGATGATAGTTCTTGAAAATCATTAAGCCGGCATACTCACCATGGGCTCCTGCAACAGGTTGCAAGCTGACTCTATTCATACCGGCAATCTCGGATAAATACTCCTCAGTTTTGGCTAAAAGCTCTAGGGCTCCTTGTGCTAATTCTACCGGTTGATACGGATGGATGGCCGAAAAACCCGGTAATCTTGCCATATCTTCGTTTAGTTTAGGATTATATTTCATAGTACAAGAACCCAAGGGGTAGAACCCGTTATCAACCCCGTAATTCAATCTCGATAATTCTGTAAAATGCCGAACAGCATCGAGTTCACTGACCTCAGGTAGGTTTGGAGCTTCTTCTCGCAGAAACTCTGTTGGGATCAATTCCTCCATGGCCACTTCCAGCACATCAGACTTTGGTAATTCCGTTCCTCTTCGTCCCGGTTTGCTGATTTCAAAAATTAATTTACTAGTCATCTTTCAGCCCCCCATCAAGACATTTACCCATTCCAGCTACCAAAGCTGCTATTTCCTCTTTTGTTCTTTTTTCAGTAACACAAAGCAAAGTATGCTTTTGCAGTTCTGGATAGAATCGACCTAAATCTAGACCGCCGATAATCTTATCTTGCAGTAAAACTTTATTAACCTCCGCTACAGGTAGTGGAGTTTTGACTACAAACTCCTTGAAGAAAGGAGCATCAAAAGCCAGCTTAATACCAATGCTCTTTAGTTGTTCTTTCAAATAATTGGCCTTTTGCAGACTCAACTTAGCTACCTCTACTAAGCCTTGTTTACCCACCATGGTCAAATAGATGGTTGCCGCTAAAGCACAAAGGGCCTGATTAGAGCAAATATTAGAAGTTGCCTTTTCTCTTCTGATATGCTGCTCTCTAGCTTGCAGAGTTAAAACAAAGGCTCTCTGACCTCGACTATCAAGTGTCTGACCAACAACTCGCCCGGGTATTTTTCGAACTAACTTTTCTGTACAAGCGAAGAAGCCTAATTGAGGTCCGCCGAAGCTCATGGAAATTCCTAGGCTTTGTCCTTCTCCCACTACAAGGTCGGAGCCGTAACTAGCAGGAGCTTTTAGAATGGCTAAAGATATGGGATCAACTACGGTAATATATAAACCACCCAAGGCATGGATCATTTCTCCTACCCTTTGAACTTCTTCTAAAGCCCCAAAGAAGTTTGGTTGTTGAATAATGACGGCGGCGGTTTGTTTATCTATTAATGCTTCTAAGGTTTCTAGATTAGTAACACCTTGCCCGTAGGGAACCTCCACCACCTCAATGCCCTGACCCGAAGCATAGGTTTTTAAAACTGCTCGGTATTCAGGATGTACTGTTGAAGAGACCACAACTTTTTTACGACGTTGGCTATGGCAAGCCAACAGGGCCGCTTCTGCCATTGCTGTAGCTCCATCATACATTGAAGCATTAGCCACAGCCATTCCCGTTAGTTCACAGATCATCGTTTGATATTCGAATATAGCCGTTAAGGTCCCTTGGCTGATTTCTGGCTGATAGGGTGTATATGCCGTATAAAACTCTGATCTTAAAAGCATATGGTCGATTACACTGGGTGAAAAGTGATCATAGGAACCAGCTCCTAAAAAACTGGCGTATTCTTTTAAGTCAACATTTTTACGGCTCAGTTCCTCTAAATGCCTTGTTAACTCTAATTCGGACAAAGGACCTGGAATATTCATAGACCTTTGCAAACGAACCCGCTTAGGAATGTCTGCGAAAAGCTCCTCAATAGAGTCTAGCCCAATGGCTTTTAGCATTTTCTGACGGTCATCTTCAGTGTGAGGTAAAAAATTCACACTATTCCACCTCGCTTATGAGCTCTTCGTATTCCTCAGCTGAAAGCAGGGCCTCTAATTCGCTCTCGTCGGAGAATTCAATTGCAAATATCCACCCATCCTTATAAGCATCTTTGTTAATAAGCTCAGGTGCATCTTCTAGCTCTGTGTTGACTGCTATTATTTTCCCACTCAAAGGACTATAAACGTCGGATACTGCTTTGACAGATTCAATACTAGCCACCGATTCGTGCGCATCAACCTCAGTCTCTGCTTCTGGTAGCTCCACAAAAACTACGTCTCCTAACATTTCTTGGGCAGGATGAGAAATCCCGATAATTGCCTTGTTTCCTTCTACCTTAATCCATTCATGATCCTTGGTGTACTTTAACCCTTTTAAAATAGTCATTTTTATTTCCCCCTTTTAATATAGAATGGCGTCTTAACCACTTTTGCTTTAACCCTCTTACCCCTAATCACCACATCTATTTCAGTACCCAAAGAGGCATACTGAATACTTACAAAACCAAGACCAATGTTTTTATCTAGTGTCGGTGCATAAGAACCACTAGTAACCCAACCTATTTCTTGCTCTTCTACAGCTAAAGGATAGTGAGACCTAGGAATGCCACGACCAATCATCTCAAAACCCACTAGTCGGCGAGTAAGTCCCTCCTGTTTCTGTTTAGTAAGAACCTCTTTACCGTTAAACTCTGTTTTATCTAACTTAACAAAGATCTCTAAGCCCGATTCTAAGGGAGTTATTTCCGAGGTTAATTCTTGACCGTATAAAGGTAATTTTGCCTCGAACCTTAAAGTATCTCTGGCACCTAGGCCAACGGGTACAACCTCTTCTGGCTTGCCAACAGCTAGAATTTTATCCCAGATTTGACCAACATAATTTGGGTTACAGTAGACTTCAAAACCATTTTCTCCCGTATAACCCGTGCGCGAAATGATGCAGTCCACCCCGTCCACTTTGCCATAATCAAACCAGTAATATTTGATAGTAGCTAAATCAAGATCGGTGATCCTTTGTAAAATAACTTCAGCAAAAGGTCCTTGCAAAGCTAACTGTGCCATCTGCTCAGAAATATTTTCCACCTTAACATCCATACCCGCAGAGTTTTCGATCATCCATTGAAAATCCTTTCCCACATTCGAAGCGTTAACCACTATGTAATAATGATCGTTAGCCATTTTATATACTAATAAATCATCAACCACTCCACCGCTAGGGTAACACATTGGAGAATACATAATTTGTTTTAACTCCAAATCCCCTGCGTCATTGGTGATTAATTTGTTTACTAACTTTAAGGCTTCAGGTCCTTGAACATCGATTTCACCCATATGTGATACATCAAATAAACCTGCTTTGCGTCTGACAGCGTGGTGTTCTTCAATAATGCCAGTATATTGCACAGGCATTTCCCAGCCACCAAAGTCCACCATCTTAGCTCCCAAACTTCGGTGCTTTTCAGTTAGAGGGGTCTTTTTTAGAGTTTCATTTCCCATTTAACTCACTCCTTATCAATTCACTCATTATTATGTCCTTAAGGGTTGAAAAAACAAAAAACAGAAGATAAAACAACAAAAAAACTTGCTGTTCTAACTTCTGTCCTTTGTACCTGAGAGATTACTTGTTTCCAAGTTACTCCTTTGGTGTCCTGTCTAGCAGGCCCTCTCCAGAATCCCGTCCAATGATAGTCCTTTTTGCCTGAGAGTTTCAGAAACCTTTCAGCAAAGATTTCTTTATACCTTCGGCGCCTCAAATCTGAGGACTCTCCTATCATTTTCATTCGGCCATATGCGCTTTTTTTAATTCAAAGCTATATTCAACGTTAAAACTCTAAATCCTGCAAAATTTAAAAAATTCTTTAGCTTTGAATCATTATATTCCCAAGCATAAAATTAAGTACCTACTTTTAGTTGCTTAATATTACCAGTAATTTGCTACACTTTTGCCCCAAATATTTGTTATAATCTAAATAGGTGTAATAATCTTAACCTATAGGAGGTTTAGTCATGAATAAAAAAATCACGGTAGCCTTAACCTTAGTTTTAACCATAGGCTTTGGTTTATACTTGTACTCTTCTGATGTATTTGGCTTAACCGCCTCAAAGGTTGCTCAACAACCAAATGAACCAGGTGGACAGACTGATCCTGGGAACCAGGTGGACGAGCCAATAATCGAGGTTCCTGTAGAACCTCCTAAACGGCCTTATCTAGAGAGAACTATTACCACTAATGCTGATGGATTAAAGGTGGTTACTAATCCCGATGATTTATTAGCAGTATCCAATAAAACCCGAAATTTACCGGCGGATTATGAGCCCTCTGATTTAGTTTTTCTTACGATTCCCTTTCCTTTTCAGGGCGATTCTCCCATCAGATATTTGCGTAAAGATGCCGCGGAGGCCATAAATCAGCTCTTTGCTGCAGCAGACAAAGATGGAATCAAATTAGTCGGAAAATCGGGCTACCGTTCCTATGCAATTCAAAAAACACTTTTTGCTCAAAATGTAGCGGCCAAAGGCGAAGCAGAGGCTAATAAGACCAGTGCAAGGCCAGGCCAAAGCGAACATCAAACAGGTTTAGCCATTGACGTAACCACCACTGCTATGGGCTATGCTTTAAAGCAAAGTTTCGGCGAAACTGAAGCAGGACTTTGGGTTAAAGAACACGCTCAGGATTACGGTTTTATTATTCGATACTTAGAGGGTAAAGAAGATATTACCGGTTATAGTTATGAACCTTGGCACCTTCGCTATGTTGGGATTGAAACGGCTAAAGAGATTACAGCCAAAGGACTTACGCTTGAAGAATATCTGGATCAAAAAGAAGACTAAGAACCACCTTAATGGTGGTTTACTTATTTTTATTCTTCAGTCTTTCTAAAAGGCTGGAAACCTTCTTCTCACGGTTTCGTGTTAACTCTTGGTCTAACTGTAACTCAACTGAAAGCCAACTACCTTCTTTTGCCCCAGGGGGTAAAAGTGCTTTCGGTAAATCTACTTTTAGCTCAGACTCTCCAACTAACAGTACTGCAAAATTTCCTTCAAAACGGTCAATAACAGCTTTCATGTTGATCTCTCCTTTTCTATCTAAACCCAGTCTTTACTTCATAAGTTTTACCGTCTGTGGTAATCAAAATATTTTGATCCAGGTCAGTTCGGTAAGTTTTCACTTTTGTCTTGCTCAGTCTATTAAGAGTCTTTTGATGAGGATGACCATAACTATTATCCTGACCGACCATGATTATAGCGATCTCAGGGTTCACTGCCTTCAAAAACTTAGCTGAAGTTGATGAGCTACTACCATGATGACTTACTTTTAAAATTTCACTATTTAGATAAGCTCCCTGCTGGGCTAACATTTCTTTTTCCGAGGCGTTTACGGCATCACCCGTAAATAAGAAATCAATTTCACCAAAACTTAACCGAATTACAACAGAAGCTCCGTTTAGGTTTTTAGTAGAAGGTTTTGTTGGGTGGAGTAATCTCATAAGTACCCCATCACTAAGCTCTCGAGTTATACCTGCCCGACCTTCAGTAAATTTTATATCCTTTTGATCAATCTGAGTTAAATAATCCTCAAAGGTTTTACTGGTTGTAATTACACCCGGATCGATTACTTCCTTAACTTCAAACTCCTTTAGCACTTCTACCAGACCACCAATATGATCTGCATGAGGATGGGTTCCAACGACTAGATCCAATCTCTTAATTCCTTGGGACTTGAGATATTCTACTACAACACTATCCCTGTCCCCGCCATCTATCAAGATATTCTTACCCGAAGCTTGGATTAATATGGCATCACCTTGGCCCACATCAATAAAATGAGCCCTTAACTTTCCGTCATCGGCAATTTGCGAACTTTGTTCTTCATCTTTAGATTGTTCCGGGCTTTGGAAACTTTGATCCTCAATTTGAGCTTCCTTTTGACTCTGGGAATTTGGCCCCTGGCAGCCGGAACTTAATAACATGGCCACCATAAACACAAAGATCAGGAGATAGGTAAGACCTTTGCTTTTTGTCTTAGATAATTTTAAGAAGTTCATTGAACAATTCCTTTCTGTTGTTATTCCTCAGTTATTCTTCCACTAGCTCATAGATGAGTTTAGGTGCCTGAAGGGCATCACTTTGAATCTTATAGCAATCATAAATTTGCTTGATAACTTCATCAACATTTTCTTGGTTACTATGTACAGTAACTAATGATTCCCCTTTTGTTACTTGATCACCAATCTTCTTTCGTAAAAGAAGTCCTACTGCCAAATCAATGGTGGAGGCTTTTGTGGCCCTGCCCGCACCTAAAACCATGGCAGCAGTACCGATTTTGTCGGCTAAAATCTCTGAAACAAAGCCAGCTTCCTTAGCCTCTACCTCAAAGATGTATTTAGCCGTAGGTAGCTTTGAAGGATCATCAACCACAGAAGTATCGCCTCCTTGAGCACTTAGGAAGGTCTTGAAAGTCTCTAGTGCCTTACCGTTATTAATAACTTCTTCGAGTTTTACTCTGGCCTCTTCAGGGGTTTCAGCCTTACCTGCCAAGAGCACCATATAACTACCAAGGGTAAAACATAATTCTTGAAGATCTGCGGGGCCTTGACCACGCAGTGTGTCAATAGCTTCCTTGACCTCTAAGGCATTTCCAACGGCAAAACCTAAGGGCTGGCTCATATCTGAAATTACAGCAATTGTTTTTCTATTAACGGCATTTCCTATTTTAACCATGGCACTGGCTAATTTTTTAGCATCATTCAAATCCTTCATAAAGGCACCTGAACCAATTTTGACATCAAGAACAATGGCATCAGCACCGGCGGCAATTTTTTTGCTCATGATTGAGCTGGCAATTAAGGGTATTGAGTTTACGGTAGCAGTCACGTCTCTTAATCCATACAACTTTTTATCGGCAGGGGTTAAGTTGGCGCTTTGTCCAATGACTGCTATCTTGTCTTTGTTAACTTGGTCGATAAATTCCTCGTTACTCATTTCCACATGAAAGCCCGGTACTGACTCTAGTTTATCTATAGTTCCTCCGGTGTGCCCAAGGCCTCTACCGGACATTTTGGCGACAGGAATACCTAGTGCAGCTACCAAAGGGGCTAAGGCAAGAGTAGTAGTATCCCCTACTCCACCGGTACTGTGTTTATCAACCTTTATTCCTTCGATTGGAGACAAATCAATTTGCTCACCTGACGCTACCATGGCCATTGTTAGATTGGCACTCTCTTCTGCAGTCATCCCTTTGAAAAAGATGGCCATTGCAAAAGCAGACATCTGATAGTCAGGTACACTTTCATCTGTATAACCCTTTATAATAAAGTTAATTTCTTCTCCGGTTAATTCTTCACCGTCACGTTTTTTTTCTATTAAATCCACCATTCTCATAGGCTATTCCTCCTTTATTATACACAACTAAGGAGTCACTAATCGCTAGTGACTCCTTAACTTAGTTTATCTATTTTATTTTATTCTATAAGCTTATAGAGATACCTTCTCATACAAGTCACTTACAGTTATTTGCTTCGACTCAATCATCTCAGATACTTGCTTTACATCCTTGTCGCCTCTACCTGAAAGGTTTACTAGAATAATCTCTGACTCAGGTAATTCTCTAGCCATTTTCATAGCATGCGCAAGAGCATGAGCACTCTCTAGAGCCGGAATAATTCCTTCTACCCTAGATAACTCAAAGAAAGCATCTAAAGATTCTTGATCTGTAATAGAAATATATTTTCCTCTGCCACTATCTTTGTAGAAACTATGCTCAGGACCTACTCCCGGATAATCTAAACCTGCTGATATTGAATGGACCGGAAGGGGTTCCCCCTGCTCATCTTGTAGTAAATAAGACTTGAAGCCATGCAACACACCAGGAGATCCTAATGAAAGGGTGGCAGCGTGCATTCCTGTCTCTAAACCTTTACCTGCGGGCTCAACGCCTACAATTTTCACTTCTTTATCTTCATAGAAAGGTGCAAATAAACCTATGGCATTACTTCCACCGCCTACGGCAGCAACTAAGTAATCAGGTAATCTACCCTCAACTTCTAACATTTGTTCTCTTGCTTCGATTCCAATTATAGACTGGAACTCCTTAACCATTTCAGGGTAAGGATCAGGTCCTACGGCAGAACCTAACATGTAATAAGTATGTTCGTAGTTTTCTATTAAATCCATTAGAGCCTCGTCAACTGCTTCCTTCAAAGTCTTTAAACCTGACTCTACAGAAACAACTTTAGCACCTAATAGCTCCATTCTGAAAACATTTAAGCTCTGTCTTATAATATCTTCTGCACCCATATAGATGATGCACTCCATATTAAACAAGGCGCAAGCTGTTGCAGTTGCAACTCCGTGCTGTCCGGCGCCGGTTTCGGCTATTACTCTCTTTTTACCTAGTCTATGGGCTAAAAGTACCTGCCCAATGGTATTATTGATCTTATGAGCTCCGGTGTGATTTAAATCCTCTCTTTTGAGATAGATTTTAGCCCCTCCGAGCTTTTTTGTTAACCTCTCAGCAAAATAAACAGGGCTGGGACGGCCAACATAGTGTTTAAAGTAGTAACTCAACTCAGCTAAAAACTCAGGATCACCCTTTAACTTATAAAAGGCTTCCTTTACCTCGTCTAAAACTTTCTCTAGTTGTGGAGGTACAAACCTTCCTCCAAACTCTCCATAAAAACCACTCTCGCTAGGTAACATAAAACATCTCTCCTCTCCTAATCTCAGCTAAAACTAGCCTATTATAGTTGTTATAATACACCAAATAGTTTTAATTGTCAATTATATAGAAGGATTCAAAAGTGATTTTTTGTAAATTAGGAGGTGCCAATAATTTCAAGTAGAATCTATATAGTAAAAGGAGTGAGCTAGGATGTACGATTTTATGGTTAACCTTAAAAAATTAGGGCCTTACCAGACTGCCTTCAGTCATAGCCTAAAGACTTTTGCCTCCAAGGATCCTCTGCAAATGGCAAAAAATAGTGGTATTCATTTTGATTCTAAAAACTCAACCTTCCTTCTAACTAGTCTAGGTCAGGAAATAACCATTAGCTATCCTGATGGAAGAGTCAACTTTGAGAAAAGTAAAAAAAGCCCCCTTTGGCAGTGGAGCTTAATTCTGCTAAATCACCTATCTAAGGCCAACGATACCCCCTTAAGGAAAAGATTAATTTCCTATCGCGAGTTAGAAGATGGAAACGTTTTTTATCCTGCCTTCTATAGTAATGCCATCCTACCCTTAGCCACGTTTATGAGTAACAAATCTAGACCCGAAATAAACCAACTCTGCACAACCTTAGGAGGAAGGCTAGTTGAGGGTGCTGATTTTGCTGCAGAGTTTAATTTTCTTCCCCGCTTTCCCGCAATCCTCAAAATATGGTATGGGGACGATGAAATTCCGGCATCATCTAATATCTTATTCGATGCTAGTGCTGGTAACTATCTACATACAGAAGATATAGCTGTGGCTGGCGAACTTATATCAGAGTTTTTTCTAAAGCTTTTAAGAGATTCTTAGAAAATTAAACAAAGAAGTCCTTAATATAGATTGGCCTATAGGTAAGCTTACCATCAATCCTGGTACTTTCCATAAGACTAACTTGATTTACCCGGAAATCATAGGGCTCAACTTTGAGCCTCTTTTGTAATTCACTAAATTCGTTTTTTAATAGTATTTCACGTCCCAGGGTAATGTGGGGCTGAAAGCTTCTTTCTTCCCTTTCGAGGCCTATCTCCTCAAGAGTCTGATCTAAATCCTGGTGTAACCCCTCCAAGAACTTATTCTCTTTTAGCCCTAGCCAAACAATCGACTTGCTTCCCCTCACAAACTGACCTAATACATCAAGAGAAAGGTGGAATTCCTCCCTTGCGTGACACACTTGATCTATTGCCTCTTTTAGCTTATCGAGCCGCTCTCCCTTAACTTCCCCAATAAAACGAAGAGTCAGGTGAAAGTTGTCTTGCCGAGTAAAATTCCCTTTTAAACTTTCCTTTTGAAGCCGCCCTGAGTAGTGCCATAAAAGCTCTTTAAGATCTCTTGAAAATCCGATAGCAATGAAGACTCTAATTGTAATTACCCCCTTCTTTGAGCATAGCATTAACATTAGTATAATTAAAACCTAGCATATATTATCTTAAGTAATCGCAAAAATAAGCATATAGTAGTATAAAGGATTTTGTGAAAGTGTTCACTATTGCATGGAGTGGTGTTGATTTGCTAATTTTATTAAAAATCGTGTTGTTTTTAAGCAATTTTTAGTCTTATCATTGTGGAATTACCCAAGCTAAGAGAATGTAACATAAACTGACTTGATTCTAAAAATTATAAATACAATCAGGAAAAATCATCTTAGGCTAAACAATAATTTCCGCAAACGCCGTATTTGCTTATGTTTCTAAATTTTCTAAATTGAGTAACAATTTTGTATTATCTTAAGATTTAAACTTTATTTTTTTGTTAAAAAAGTATTGCCAAAATTAGCTATTCGGGTATATACTAAATGTAGAAGGTTAGTGAAGTTATTCACTAACTACAGAAAGGAGTGACTATCTTATGGAAACCGTCTTATGGTTGGTATTAGTCGCTATAGTTTCAATCACAGCCATTAACGTAGCAATTGCCCTAGTAAAATTTATCGCAAAAGAAATTCTTGTACTTAAGAACTTTTACCATAACCACCACATAAAACACAGAGCTTCACATTAAATTAATTAGAACTCACATATAAAGAGCCGCGAATTCGCGGCTCTTTTGCTTTTTACAATCTGTTTCTTATATTTACTTAAATTTATCCAGAACTGATTTGATTTTCTGATCCATTGAAGCAACTTTATCTCTTCTATCATCAATTTTTAAGGTAGTGGCTACTCTTAATGCCCCGTTTTCAAAAGGTACTTCATGTAGCTGGCGAACTATATCTAGGATATCATTAAGCTCACCTTCTAAGATAGTTCCCATAGGTGTTAACTGATGCTTAATTTCTTGATTCTCTCTTAAAACCTTCTGGCAGGCCGCTACATATTCACTGACACTTGTTGACCCGGTCCCAATAGGTATGACTGTAACTTCTGCGATGGCCATATTTTATTCCTCCTTTTTTAAATCAAGTCTTCCTTACTTATAATACCCTTTGAATCCCCTCTCCCCTTAAACCAAAATCAACTAGTTATTTATAGACGCATTTCAGTTTGTATAATTCAACTAAAGTTTTGGCAAACCTAATCTGCATACAAATGAAACAGGGGGCGTGATTTAAACCTTGTCTTCGATTGCAGATGAATTTATTTGTTTTGATAATAAAATAACAACCCTTATTCAAGGTTATTCAAATAACTCACTTACAAAATTAGCCATTTTATTTACCAATCTCGGTTCTGGGTATATTGAATTTCTTGTGTTCCTTATAGTCGGTAGCTATCTTCTGTTTCGTCTTAAACACATCTGGGATACTTTTATCTTGACTAGTTGCTTACTAGGCACTTGGCTTTTAAATATAGGTATGAAAATGGTTTTCCAACGACAAAGACCTACTATTGAACATCTAATCCAGGTTGGTGGTTATAGTTTCCCTAGTGGGCACGCCATGGTTTCGACAGCCTTTTATGGTTTTATCGGCTACCTATTGTGGCTTAACCTCCGAAACCTAGTTAAATTCTCATGGGTAATCCCTATCTTGACACTCATACTAATCCTTTGCATAGGGGTTAGTCGTGTGTATCTGGGTGTCCACTTTCCTAGTGATGTGCTAGCTGGTTTTGCTGTAGGCGCAATCTGGTTGATTGCTTGCATCTATGCCTTAAACGGTATTAGATATTTTAAGAGCAAAAAACAGATTTAAAAGTGTTCTCCATTTTCATAGTATTTATCTTCCTGTAGACTAGTGAAAATTACACATACATCCTCATAGCCCTTTGGTTTTATTAGCTTAGTTAGTGATCTGGCTACTTGATCCTGTACAACCTGTCCTCGATTAAACCACAGCATTTCTACAAAGGGGTATCCACTGGCAATTTTTCCATCCATGATAAAATCACTATGAATATACTCCAGCGTGAAGTGATCGCGGGGTGAACCAATAATTTGTTCTAATTCGTCTAGTATAGCTTTGCTTAAACTTAATAGTTCCTCTTTTGGCATTCCTCTAAATCTTAGATGCGGCAACAAAATTCCCCCTTTTATAAATGAGCTATTCTATATAATATAGAATAACTTTTGACTCACCATTTATGCATTTATTATACGTTTAGGGCATTATAAAAGCCGAGCTCTATTGCTCGGCTAAAAGTTCACTCATTTTCTTGAATTTTCGGTCATGGGTTAGAGTTTGAACAGCCTTTTATTCAAAATTAACTATATATTCAAATCTTGCTGTTTTCCCGTTACTAGATAAACTACTCTTTCTCCAATATTCGTAGCGTGGTCGGCAACTCTTTCTAAATATCTTGCTACAAATAGTAATGAAGTTGCTTGCTCAATAGTTCTTGGGGATTCCATCATATACGTTAATAATTCTCTGAAAATCTGCTTATATAAATGATCTACTTCATCATCCTTCTGATTCAACGATAGGGCCAACTCTACATCTCCCTTAGTAAAAGCGTCTAGAGAGCTCCTAACCATGCATTGGGTTAGCTGAGCCATTCTTGGAATATCAACTAATGGTTTTATCAATGGTTCGCCACCTATGCGAATTGTAACTTTTGCTATATCTGAAGCATGGTCACCCATCCGCTCAAGATCAGTAATAATTTTAAATACTGTGCTTATTCTCCGTAGATCACCAGCTAGGGGTTGTTGAGTTGCAATAAGCTTTAAACACTTATTTTCTATTAACACTTCTAACTCATCAATGGCGTCATCACCATCTAAAACTTGCTTGGCTAATGCAATATCTTTCGACTTTAGAGATTTTACAGAGTCTGCGATTGCTTGTTCTACCAAGCTGCCCATTCTTAATAAATCCAGGGTTAATTCACGTAGTTCTTCTTCAAAACCTTTTCTAATCATTTTTATAGCCCTCCTGCATAGTTAAATTGAAAAAGATTTAGCCGAATCTTCCTGTAATATAGTCCTCGGTCCTTTTATCCCTTGGTGTTGTGAAAATTTCTTCAGTTGGTCCATATTCAATCATTTCGCCATTCAAGAAGTATGCCGTATTGTCAGAAACCCGAGCCGCTTGTTGCATATTGTGGGTAACTATTACAATGGTGTAATTTTCTTTAATGTTTTTAATTAATTCCTCAATCTTTAAAGTTGAGATAGGGTCAAGAGCAGAGGTTGGTTCATCCATCAATACCACTTCAGGTCCTACTGCTAACAATCTGGCTATACACAAACGTTGTTGCTGACCTCCGGATAGACCTAGAGCAGATTTATGCAAACGGTCTTTAGTTTCTTCCCACAAAGCAGCACCCCTTAGGCTTTTCTCAACTATCTCCATTAGTTGACCTTTATTCTTAATACCATGAATCTTAGGTCCATAGGAAATGTTTTCGAAGATTGACATGGGAAAGGGATTTGGTTTCTGGAATACCATACCTACCTTTTTACGTAAATTAACAACATCAATGTTATCGGCGTATAGGTCTTTATCTTCCATTTTGATGCTACCAGTAATTTTCACATTGGGAATAAGGTCATTCATTCTATTTAACGTACGTAAAAAAGTAGACTTACCACAACCGGAAGGCCCAATTAAGGCGGTTATTGACTTTTCCTTTATATCAAAGCTAACTTTTTTCAGTGCTTGAGCTTCACCATAAAAAAGATCTAAATCTTTCACCTGAAATTTATCTTTAAGCTCCACATTAATCCCTCCTCTTTAATTAAACCCTAACTAGCTGTTCTCCTTCTAAAGAGTAACTTCAAGGTAAAGTTAGTAAATAGATTTAAAAACAAGATGAAAACGATTAGAACCACAGCTGTACCATAGGCTTGCTCAATAGCTACACCTTCACTGGCCATTAAATACAAGTGTAAAGACAGAACTCGACCTGATTCCAAAACAGAGTCGGGTAATTTCAGTGCTGAACCGGCTGTTAAGATTACTGCGGCCGTTTCACCTACAGCCCTACCTATTCCTAAGATAATACCTGTAATAATTCCCGGGATTGCATTTGGCAAAACAACCCTCACAATAGTTTGCCACTTTGTTGCACCTAAGGCTAAGCTACCTTCTCGATAAGAGTTTGGTACTATCAAGATTGATTCTTCAGTGGCCCTAATTAATATTGGTAGGATCATTATTGCTAAGGTTAGAGCACCGGACAAAATTGACCAGCCTAGACCTAGATAAAAGACAAAGAAAATAAATCCAAAAAGACCATAGATAATCGAGGGAATTCCAGCCAAACTTTCGATACCAAAGCGAATAGTTCTGGTAAGTTTATTTTCCTGTGTGTACTCGGTTAAAAAGATAGCAGATGCTATTCCCACTGGTGTTGCAATAGCAACTGAGAGTAATACCAAATAGACTGTTGATACTATCGGCGCCCAAATTCCTCCACTTCTACCCCTTGTCCCGGGCATCTGAGTTAAAAAATCCCAATTTACAACTCTGAAGCCGTTTTGCATGACATATCCTATAATAATTAGAAGTATTAAGATGGTAAGAAGAGCACAGAACCAGATTAATGCTTTACCTAACTTTTCTTTGAGTAGATTAGACACTCTTCCCACCCCTTCTAATAATTTTGTTTACAAATAAGTTTAATAACATTATAAATATAAATAAAACTATGCCTGTTGCAAATAAAGCCTGTAAATGCTCACCTGAAGCATATCCCATCTCTACGGCAATATTACTAGTTAAAGTCCTGGCAGGTTCAAAAATTGACTTAGGAATTGTAGTTGTATTTCCAACAACCATCAAGACGGCCATTGTCTCTCCGAGCGCTCGTCCCATCCCTAGAACTACTGCTGCTGAAATACCTGATTTTGCTGCTGGGATTATAACCCTAACTATTGTTTGCCAATGAGTAGCTCCAAGGGCCAGAGATCCCTCTTTGAAATCTCTCGGAACACCCCTAATGGCATCAGTGGATATACTAATAATTGTTGGTAAAATCATTATAGCTAAGATCAGAGCACCTGCCAAAACACTAAAACCGGAACCACCAAAAAGTTCTCCCAAGATGGGAACTAACACAATAATTCCAAAAAAGCCATATACAGTTGATGGGATACCTGCTAATAATTCAACAGCTGATTTCACAACTTCAGCTATTCTTGGGGGAGCGATTTCAGCTAAAAAAACTGCTGTTCCAATTCCTAATGGAACCCCTAAAACCAATGCCCCTAAGGTAACGTAAAAGGTTCCTATAATCATTGGAAGAATTCCATACTGCTGTAAATGCGGAAACCAATCTACACTAAATAGAAAACCTACCCCAAACTTTGCGAATATAGGCCAACCTTCACGGAATATTAGCAATGAAATTAGTGCTAATAATATTACCGCTAGAAAAGCAATAGAACCCAACAAGTATTGCATTGGCTCTCTTTTTTTCTTTAATGACATAATTCTCTTCTCCCCCCCACAGTTCCCACACTACGCGCGTTTCAGTATGTCAAACCGAAATCTTGTTTCCACAATTGTGGAAACATATACATTCCTGAAATACAGTGAAACGGGGTGGTATCCCACCCCCGTTATTATTTAACTTAGTAATCTATAAGATTACTTCACTTTAATTAGGCCATGTTCTTGTACTATATCCTGACCTTTATCGCTTAGGGTAAAGTCTAAGAATTTTTTAGCTAATGGGGCATTAGGCTCAGCACCTAGGTAGGTAAAGTTAAAAGGCCTCTGTAACTTGTAGTCTCCGCTTTCAACCTTTTCATTTGATGCTTCAATGCCTTCCACTGCTAAGGCCTGCACGGTTTCATTTGCAATATATAGGGAGAAATAACCGATCGCACTTTCGTCCTTAGCAACTGTAGATCTGATGCCTTCAGATTGGTTAATTCTTAAAACGCTAGGAGCAATTTCTTTTTCGATGGTTTTCATAACTATTTCTTCAAAGGCTCCGGTTGTACCGGAACCGGCTTCTCTGGCAATAACAGTAATCTTTAGATCTTTACCACCAACTTCTTTCCAGTTAGTGATTTCACCCGCATAAATTTTAGCAATCTGCTCTCTAGTTAAATCTTTTACTTGATTGTTAGGGTTAACTACTACAGCAATTCCATCTCTACCAATTACGGTAGCTGAGATATCTTTTTTCTCTTCTTCTTTTAATTCCCGAGAAACTAAACCTAATTGGGCAATCTCATTTCTTACAGGTTCGAAGGAAGCTCCAGAACCTCCACCGTTTACTTCTACGGAAACACCTTCATTTTCAGCTTGGAAAGCTTCAGCTAACTCGAAAGCCACATTTTGCATTGAATCAGAACCTACTAGGGTAATGCTTTTATCATTACCACCCTGCTCAGGGGCTTTTGTACCTGGGTCTGTAGGACTTTTTCCACATCCAATTAAGACAGTAAGTAATAACGCTAGAACTAGAAGACTTGAAACTTTTAAAATGCGAATTTTCATTTCATTTCCTCCCTTAGATTACATATTTTCTCTTATTGTTTCTTAACTCTATCTAAAATATATATTATTTGTGTTAAATCTGATAACAACCAATGTTAAATCTATGTTAAGTTGTGTTAAGTCTTTTTAACATTCGCTTTAATTAATAAATAAGCAAATAAGGGGTGGTCACCCACCCCCTTATTTGCTATCGAATTCTCTTCTAGTTGTATCTAGTTATTTTGTAATTAAACCATGCTCTGTTACAATTTTTTGACCTTTATCGCTTAAAATAAACTCAAGAAATTTCTTAGCTGTTTCATCTTTAGGCTCTAAACCTAAATAGGTGAAGTTGAAAGGTCTTTGTAACTTGTAATCCCCACTTTTAACATTATCAGCATTGGCTTCAACCCCTTCTACTGATAAAGCGTGAACTGTTTCATCGGCGATGTATAGAGAGAAGTAACCAATGGCACTCTCATCTTTAGCAACTGTTGCTCTGATACCTTCAGATTGATTAATTCTTAAAACACTTGGGGCAATCTCTTGTTTGATCGTTTTCATAACGATATCTTCAAAAGCACCAGTGGTACCAGAACCAGCTTCTCTGGCGATAACTGTAATTTTTTGATCTTTACCACCAACTTCCTTCCAGTTAGTGATTTCGCCCGCATAAATCTTAGCGATTTGTTCCAAAGTTAAATCTTTTACTGAATTGTTTTTGTTTACTACTACTGCAATTCCATCTCTGCCGATTACAGTGGCTGTGATGTCATTTTCCTCACCTTTTAATTCACGAGATACTAAACCTAACTGAGCAATCTCACCTCTAACAGGTTCAAAAGAAGCACCAGATCCTCCACCATTAACTTCGATTGAAACACCTTCATTTTCAGCTTGGAATAATTCTGCTAATTCAAAAGTTACATTTTGCATGGAATCGGAACCTACTAACGTGATACTTTTGTTTTCTGTTTGTTCAGTCTTGCCTTGCTTAGGATCTTTTGTACCTGAATCTGTCGGGCTCTTACCACATCCCACTAAACCAAAAAGTAATACTGCTACAACTAAAAGACTAGCAAACTTTAAAATACGACTTCTCATTTCATTTCCCCCTTAAGTTTTGTTTGATTTGTTGTTGCAATTAACTCTATCTAAACTATAAAGCATCTTTGTTAAATCTGTTGTCACGTAATGTAAAGTTGCTGTTAATGTTTGTTAAGATTTGTTAAGATGAGATGTATTAGACGGAACAAAATAAAACTAGCATACGTCTATAACTATTTTATTGGTGCAGCATTATTTCTTGTAGCTTCAGCCATTTTCGTGATCCGAAGAAAAAAGAGTAGCAACTAGTAAAAAGAAAAAGTCAGAACCATGTGTGAATGGTTCTGACTTCTTTGTTCTGTTTACACATACCTTAACTCAGGCTGACTTACGCTGTCTAAATTCCACTAATAGCCGTTTTAGCATTTTTACATCGTCATCAATAAATCTGTGTTCCGTAGTATTAAGATCATATTTAAACAGTTTAAAAGCAAATTGAACAAAGTAACCCAGGGTTAAGGCCATAATCAAAGTCCCGATACCCACGAAACCGCCTGAAAGGTATCCCAATATTAATACAGTAGACTCGATAGAATTTCGAATGAATCGTACCGATTTATTGGTCTTCTTAGTTAGGGCCACCATTAAACCATCTCTAGGGCCTGAGCCAAGGGCTGCACCAATATAAAAATAACTGGCAACCCCTATCGTAAACATTCCCAGAACCATCATTAAAACGCCTGATGGGATTCCTTTCGCCATGGGAATCATGTGATTTAGCATTAATAGATCTAAAAAGAGTCCTATAAAAACCATGTTAGACAAGGTTGCCCAACCTAAACGTTCTCCTAACATAGCATTAAGTGCTACCAAAATTATTCCTACTGCAATACTAGCCTGCCCCATGGTTACATTGAAAATATGTGATAACCCTTGATGAAAAACGTCCCAAGGTGAAAGGCCCAAGTTCGCGTTTATTGTAAGTACAATACCAACAGAAAATAAAAACAACCCAAAAAATAATCTAGCGACTCTCTTTATCATGCTTTTCATTCCCACGTCTCCCATATTTCCGGCTCATATCCCACAGTTGCTTGTTTTCCATTACGAACAATAGGTGTTTTATAGAGACTAGGATTATTTAATAAGATCTCTTCGCGCATAGTTGAACCACCAATTCGATCCATATTCAATCTTTTATAATCCTTAGCAGCTGTATTAATTAAGTTATTTAGCCCTACTGCAGTTTTTACGCTTTGTAACTCGCCCTTGCTTAAACCTTTGATACTTAAATCAACCAGCTGATATTTTATCCTTCTTTCTTTAAAATACCTTTCGGCTTTCTTAGTATCAAAGCATTTTTTCACGCCAAAGATTTGAATATTCATTCTATGCTCTCCTTGTTTCTGTTATGTTGATTGGAAGATTCACTCTAGTTACATTATATACCACTACTCCATCAAATTCTAATCCATTTGTATCCAGGTTCAAAATTAACTGTTGCATAGACAACTAATTCTAAGTTATAATTTAATTCTGAACTGTTGCAGGCGCAACTAAAAGGAGCGTGATAAATTGTCGAACCTTTACCTTGGAAAATGGATTTCCTTACTTTACAGATATGGCCAAATCTATATGACTAAAGAACTAGAGCCTTTTAATATTGGCAAAGGTCAATTTTTATTCCTAATTGCACTATACCATGAAGACGGTTTGCTCCAAGAAGAACTGGCGGACTGTCTAAATATTGATAAAGGTACAACTGCAAGGGCAATTGCAAAATTAGAGCAGTTTGGTTATGTGACCCGAAGACCTAAACAAAAGGACCTCCGTTCCAATCAAGTCTTTTTAACCCAGCAAGCCCAAGACTTTAAACCCCACTTATATTCTATTCTCGAGAAATGGACTGGAATTTTAAGTGACGGAATGTCTATCGAAGAGATCGAAAAAGCCTTTAGCCTACTAGAAAAAATGGCTCTAAATGCCACAAATTATATTGACAAGAAAAGCGCGCCGTAATCGGTTCCCTCGGCGCTCGCTTTTCAGTACTTCGTACCGCAGTCATGTTTCCACATATGTGGAAACATATACTGTCTGAAGTAAAAAGAAAGATTTTAGAGATGAGGAGATATATTTATGAAACAACAAAGTGAACGACTAGGGCAAGAGCCCATTCCAAAGCTTTTACTTAGTTTAGCTGTCCCAGCCATGATGGGCACCTTCGTAATGGCACTTTACAATGTAGTCGATACTCTATTTGTGGCTAAAGCTACAGGAACTACAGGGGTTGCCGCTATTGCAATTGCTTTTCCTGTTCAGATGTTAATTATGGCAGTGGCAGGAATGATTGGTATCGGGGGAGCCTCCGTTATATCTAGAATGCTTGGAGCAGGAAAATCAGATAGAGCTAATCAGGTATTTGGCCAGGTAATAGGTCTTGTTTTAACAGTCAGCTTAATCGGCCTTTTACTAGGTTTAGGTTTTCTAAGACCACTTTTATACCTTTTTGGTTCAAGTGAAACTATTTTACCCTTGGCCGAAGACTTTTTAGGAATAATTTTATACGGTACCGTCTTCTTTACCTTTGCTTTTGCCATGAATAATATTATTCGCTCCGAGGGTAATGCTAAAACAGCCATGTGGACCATGATCATCTCAGCTGGGCTAAATATCATTTTAAACCCCATCTTTATCTTTGGTTTTGGTATGGGAGTAAAGGGGTCAGCTTTGGCTACAGTCCTCGCCCAAGGAGTTACAGCTCTCTATCTAGTCTATTACTTTCTATCAGGAAAAAGCAGTTTAACCTTTAAAGTCTCATATTTGCGGCCTAATTTATCGCTTATTAAAGAAATACTCACCGTTGGTTCCTCGGCCTTTATCCAGCAAGGAGCAGGAAGTATCATGTTTATAATAGCTAACCATATGTTAATAGCCTATGGTGGGGATTTAGCCGTAGGTGTATTTGGTATTATCCATAGAATTATTATGTTCTCCATAATGCCAATTATGGGAATTGTTCAAGGTCTGCTTCCTCTTGTAGGATATAACTTTGGTGCAAATCTCCCAAAAAGGGTTAACGAATCAATTTCTTTAGCAATTAAGGCCGCAACGATTATCGCTGCCCTGGCTTCAATCTTAATGATTATCTTTGCAAAACAGCTTCTATCAATCTTTACAACTGAACCCGAGGTATTGGTAATGGGCCAAAATGCCATGAAAATCATGTTTATTCTTTACACCACTGTTGGTCTGCAGATGGTCTCAGGTGGTGTTTTTCAAGCCCTAGGAAAAGCCCGGCCAGCCATAATCTTATCCCTGGCTCGGCAGGTTCTGTTCTTGATTCCGCTTATGTTAATCCTTCCCGTTACCTTTGGTCTAAACGGGATTTGGATGGCTTTTCCGGCAGCAGATCTATTATCCTTGTTGTTAACACTTTGGTTTATTAGAAAGTATAAGTCCATCTTCTTTAGTGATGTTAAAAGCCTGCCTCTTAAATCATTGGAGAATTAGATTTAAAAAGGCCCTTACCACGATACAATTTTTGTATCGGGTAAGGGCTCTTTTTATTCGCTCTAAACCTCTACCGCATAGGTAGAAAGCCTCGTTGTTTTGCGATTAAGTCTAAAAATATAGTTTCAAGGTCTTCGATAAACAAGCTTGAGGCAGTAGGATAGCCCTCGGCCCGTCTATCAATGGTTTTAAGATAACTGTTACACTTTTCACAGTGAAAAATTTTATACCTGGTTATTTCTTCAACAAGAGTATACCCTACGGAATCGTGATCGTCATTATCGCAAGTTGGACAACTAGTCCGTGAATAAGCCCACTGCCAATCGCAACTTAAACAAACCAGATAACGCCTGCCATGTTCAGCCTCATTTAGGATTGCTAAGTTAGGAAGTCGCCCACAAATAGGGCAAACTCCTTGCTTCCAAGTCTGTTGATTTAGCGTTTCCTTGTAGTTCTTACCTGCTTGTCGCCAGAAAGGACTCCAAGCGAAATGAACAAGTCGTAAAAGGGAATAGATCTCTAATCCATGGTTTTCTGCCCAAGTAGCTATCTGTTCATCCCTAACAGGACTTGATTCTAGCCAAAACGAGGGCTCAAAGTCGCCCTCTACAAGAGCTTGTTGCAAACCTAAACCGAGTTTATTATTTGGATCTTTGCTTAATATAAGGGCAACCAATTCACTGAAATATTTCGAGGCAAGAACCCCATCAATATTTACTAATCCCCCTTCTGATAACGATGTCCCACCGGTCAAAAGTCTATCAACTGCCCCGTCGGCATCTAAAGCATTAATGGTCTTATTTTCTGTAGTCCAAAACTCAAGCAGTCTTTCAACCTCTTGATAAAAATTAACCATCGCTACAGGTGGTTTTACTTTCTCGTTATTCATTATGCCTCCACTTATAACTTCATAGATTTGTCATTGGATTTTGAGTTTTGTCCATACTGTTCTTCATACCATTTTCCATGATTCTCTCTTAGATAACGCTCTGATACTTGACCAGTAATCATTCCCCAGATAGCCCCTTTAGAGACAGGATTAAATAAAGCAATGTAAATATGACCGAAGATTACAGCTACGCTACCAGCCATAGCAATAGCATGGATAGGGTAAGCCAACTGTAGTAGGCCTAAAGGAACATAATCAGGAAACCACATGATTAATCCCGTAATTGTAAGAAATATACTGGTGAGCATAATCAATATTGAATTTATTTTTTCACCACCATTGTAAAAACCCTGAGGTGGAAGTTTGGTTTTAATGCCTAGAAATTTGTAAGGGAAAGCTTTAATAAAAGCTATATCCTCCTTGCGAATGGTAATAACTTCTTTCACCCAGAGGAAAAATTCCTTAGGACTAATTAGAAGTACAAGCACAACAGGGATAACAAATCCTACAGCTGCTACTCTATGCACAATTTGAGCCCCTTTGATTCCACCAAAAAGCGGAGCCATCCAATCAAGGAGGTCACCATACAGTAAGTAACCTGTCAAGGCCAAGGCAAAGAAAGATAGGGTATGAACCCAGTGAGCAACTCTGACTGCAGGTGTGAATCGTTCAATCTTTTTACTGTTCGCCATCTTTATTACCCCCTTCCGGCACTGTGCTTTCTGCCTGTTCCTTAATGTCGTTAGATTTCCAAGCATCGCGTCGTGTAAACAAAAAGGCTGCGCCTGTGACTACTAAACTAGTCCCCATCAAAATGTTACCAAAGGGTTGAAATATACTTTTCCATAAACCTAAGGTAAATGGTAACTCAGGATTTACAGGTAAGCCATATTTATCCGGTGAATCCGGTAATACATATATGACACCTAAGCCGTCTAAATCATCTTTACCATAAATATTGGCCTTTGGAAATCTAACTTTAGCTGCTTTTAAACGTTCAGCTGCCAGTTTGACCATTTCGTCTCTAGGCCCGTACTTGATGGTCTTAGTAACACAGGCTTTGGCACAGGCTGGCTCTAAATTATTAGAAATTCGATCTAAACAGAAACTACATTTCTTCATTTTCTCAAGTTCTTTATCCACCTTAGGAATTCCAAAGGGACAAAAACGTACACAGTAGCCACAACCGATACAATTCTCTTCTACTCTGTAAACGGCTCCCTGCTCAGATTGCTTTATGGCGTTGTTCGGACAAGCTTTAAGGCAACCGGGATTACCGCAATGCATGCACGTATCTTTACGAAAAGTCCACTGAAATTCGCCATCAGGTTTTTCGCCTTCATAAAAACGGATCATAGTCCATCTTTTTGGGGAAAGATCTTCATGAGATTGATAGCTACCGGTAAAAGCACCGATTTCTCCCTCTAATTGGTTCCACTGCTTGCAAGCAACCTGACAACCTCTACAGGCAGTACAACGTGTGATATCGATTAGTCTTGCCATCCTTACCATTTTACATCACCTTCCTAACATCGCAAAGAAACGCTTTGTACTCTGGAATAGTGGTATTAGCATCTCCAACATGTGGAGTCAGACAATTGGTGATATCCCCGGTTACCAGACCAGCATAACCAAAATGCCAGGAAAGGCCTATTTGCTCAACCATTTTATCATTAACTTTTAGAGCTTTGATCCTATTAGTGACCATAGCCACAGCCTTAATTTTGCCTCTTATCGATGCAACTTCCACAGTCTCTCCATTTTTGATACCCTTCGCTTTTGCTAAAGTATTGCTCATTTCCACGAATAGGGCAGGCATTAACTCGGCTAACCAAGGAAGATTACGACTCATGGCACCTGTATGCCAATGCTCACAAACCCTCCAAGTAGAGGTAATGATAGGATAATCTTTAGCATCACCAAAGTCATTGAGACTAGCTCCCCATTTAACAACAACAGGATTATTTTGCTGTTTACTCATTAGGTTTTGGACCGGACTTTCCATCGGCTCATAGTGTTCAGGTAGTGGGCCTTCATTCAATCCACCAATGTTAAAAAGACGTCCTAATCTATCCGGTAACATAATAAATGGTTTTGACCCTAGCTCACTGTCTGGCGCCATGGTTGGTACAAAATCAGGCACATCAAAGCCGACCCATTTCCCTTGGGTGGCATCCCACCAAATGGTCTTCTTATCCTCTGACCAAGGCTTACCCGCAGGATCAGCCCCTGCCCGATTATATAGAACGCGACGGTTAGCCGGCCATGCAAACCCCCATTTCGGAAAAACTCCTAATTCACTAGGGTCTTCTAAACTCCGATTTTGAGTCTTGTTACCTTCTTCCGTATACATGCCAGAGTATATCCAATTGCCACAGATTGTTGTCCCATCTTCTTTTAAGGCACCAAAACCTGGTACAAGTGTATTTGTTGTTAAATCCTTGCCGTTTATTTCTTGCATAACTGCATCAATATAGGACCGATGATCTTCCGGATCACCATAGTTCCAAGTTAATTTCTGTATTGGCTCATCTTCCGGGCGACTGCTAGTAGCATATTGTGACTTTACCGCTTTAACAAGCTTATCTAGAATCCAAGTTTCCTGTTTGGTATTTCCTAATCCCTTAACAGCCTGCCAGCGATACTGTAATAAGCGTCCGCTAGTGGTTATTGAACCTTCTTTCTCCAGAAAAGTAGTTACAGGTAACAAAAATACTTCAGTACCAATATCTTTTGGATCTACTCCAGGTCTCTTCCAAAAAGTGGAGGTTTCATTGGCAAAAGGATCTAAACAGACCATCCAATCAAGCTTCTCTAAAGCTTTGGTTTCCAAATTAGAATGAGGTCCTGATACTACTGGGTTTTGCCCCCAATTAAATAGTCCTTTGATTTTCCCGGCATACATATCCTCGAAAAGTGGAATATGGGACAGATTTTTATCAGCCTGGTACTTAGGTAACCAGCCATAAGCAAAATCATTTTCTTTAGTAGCTGCATCGCCCCACCAAGCTTTAGTTAAACTAGTGATAAATTTAGGCCGATTTGCCCAATAGCTGTTGGCCTGAGGGGTGGTAGCATTATAATCTGCTAAAGTTGCTAAGGCATCTGTAGGTGCAGGTAGATAACCTGGTAACAAGTGATACAGAGCAGCCATGTCTGTTGATCCCTGTACATTAGAGTGACCACGTAGAGCATTAACTCCCCCACCAGGTCTACCCATATTACCTAATAACAACTGAATCATGGCCATAATACGGACATTTTGAGAGCCTACTGTGTGTTGAGTCTGACCCATCGCGTAAAGAATAGTTCCAGTTTTATCCGGTGTATGGCTAGAGGTAAATAACTCACAGACCTCTAAAAATTTATCCACAGGCATTCCCGATATTTTACTTACTAAATCTGGTGTATATCGTGAGTAATGTTGCTTCATTAATTGATATACAGTATTCGGATTCTTTAAACTTTTATCAGTTACGATATTGCCCTCTTGATCCCGCTCATAATCCCAAGAGGATCGGTCAGAATATTTCTCTGTAACAGGGTCAAAACCTGAAAACAGGCCCTTCTCTGGATCAAAAGAGTAGGTATCTTTAATAATAAGAGATGCATTTGTGTACGCTACTACGTATTCTTTATGAATACGTTCTTTTTCTAACATATAGTTAATCATTCCACCATAAAAGGTAATATCAGTACCACTGCGAATTGGTGCATATAAGTCTGATTGTGCCGAAGTTCGAGTATATCTAGGGTCAACGTGAATTATTTTAGCCCCTCTATTTTCTCTAGCTTCATTTAACCAGGCAAAAGAAACCGGATGATTTTCTGCAGCATTGCTACCACAAATTAAAGCTACATCGGTGTTTTTCATATCAATCCAGTGATTTGTCATTGCTCCTCTACCAAATGAGGCCCCCAGACCGGCGACCGTTGAGGAATGTCAGATCCGAGCTTGATGTTCGATATAGGTTACACCTAAACCTCTCATAAACTTAACGATTAAGTATAGATCTTCATTATTTAAAATCGAACTTCCTAAACTGGCAATGTTACCATTACGGCTAACCATGGCACCTTTGGAGTCAATCAACTCAAAGTCCTTGTCCCTGGTCTCCTTCGTTAGTTTAGCTATTCTGTTAATGGCCCAGTCCCAAGTTCGCACTTCCCATGTTTCACTACCTGGAGCCCGATAGAGGACACTGGTAATTCTTTGATCGTTGACGGAAGTTTGAAATACTGAAGCTCCCTTAGAGCAGTTGGCTCCTCTGTTTACAGGATTATCAGGATCACCCTCTACTCCAACTAATGTGCCGTTCACTACTTGCGCTAATACTCCGCATCCTCCGGAGCAAAAACAACAAATTGATGGGTATTCTTTAGCTTCTCTGGTTCTTAGCTTAACAGCTTCAGCTGATGCCTCTGTTAAGTTGAAGCCGAATTGGCCAGCCACTAAAGCTGTGCTTGTCCCAGCTACCTTAAGAAAATTCCTTCTAGTTAGGTTCATGCAGTCCCTCTCCTCCTTTTGTCATAATTTTGTGTATCTTATCTAATTATATCATTTTGTGTCAAACCCCCCCTATTTGGCCTCCCGAATGGCCTATTTAATCACCTCAAATGTAGAGAGCCAATTTAAACGGTTATAGCGAAAAAAACCTCGCATCACTCGAGAGTGATACGAGGTTTTGATTTTCTAATACATGACTGGTTTGTTATATTCCACGTCTGTAACCTCAAAATTATACCAGTTGTAATCTCCCGTTTTTAATTTCCAAGTAACTTCTCCTTTAGTAGGAACCCTTACTCCATCAAATTCTTTATAATCTGACACCGGAATTGACCAAGTTTCTAATCTATATTCTCCCTGAAAATCTCCATATCTCTGAGCCTCAAAATTAGTAACCTCACCTTTATCGTTGAAGTTGAATACCCCAGAGGCTGTAACCCCTCTATAACTCATGGTGGCCTTAGCGGATTTTGAGTCTATCTCTTCCCATTTAATAAAATCACTTAAAGCAGCAGTAGGAAGCCATACGGTTTCCGCCAGGTAGCGAACCAAACTGCCCTGATCCATTTCTTTTCCTTTTCCATCTGCCACCGTTATTAATGACATTACTTTGATGAGCATGTTTCCTTTACCTTCATGATACTTGTCTCTTCCCATTATGTGTATTAAGGGCGCTGCTTTGACTTTGGCCTTCCAAATGAAGCCCGGTTCGTCTACGGTGAAGTACTGTTCCGCTTCGAGAGGCATCCACGCCTGGTCTGCTTTCAATCTCATAACAGCCTTTTGTTTTGAACGAACTGAGTTTATTCTTTCTTTTCCTATTACTTGCGAATATTTTAGCCATCTTTGAACGGGTGCCGGCAGCCCTTCCAAGTCTCCTTGTTTAATGATCTCTTTGTTATTGTCTTTGATATTACTGGCAAAAAACTCTTGAACTTCTTTTTCGACTTTTTGAGTAAAAAGAATGTTGGCAATAAAGGAAACGGTAAACAACAATAAAATTAATATTAACAATATCTTAAATATCAAGATTATCACTTTAGGCATACTATCAATCCCCCCACAAATCGGTAACAGTCTATTTCAAGGAATAGTAATGTTTGAGTTTATATGGCTTAAGCCTTATTAATTAACTGTACAAAGTTTTCTATTTTCTCTTCCGAAATAGTTGATAAGTCTTTTGATGTGTCTAGCTCTGGTTTATTACTTTCCGCCCTATTGACCTTTTTAACAATGAATTTTTCTAAGAAATTCATTTTCTTAAAACGAAATTCTCCACCGAAATATTCTTTTGCCACAGCAGAGGACAATAATTCGAGTGGGAAAGCATTATTTAACTGGTTCTCGGCTTTTTCATCTTCATGCATACAACAAATAAAAAATCCAAGCGTTTTCTCTTTTAATGAGACTAAATTGCTTTGGCAAAACTCATTTACCTTCTTTTGAATTTTACCTACATAAATTGAACTTCCAATAATAACTTTATCATATTGTGAAAGATCTACATTTTCGTTAATTTTCAAATTAATGATCTCAACTTCGCCTGTGAGTTTTTTCGCCAGAATATTAGCGCACTTTTCCGTACATCCGTACTTTGAAGCATAAACTATTAAGGTCTTCATTCCTAATCCTCCTCTCTTTTTAAAAGCCCCTTGAACATAAGTTCAAAATGATGGTCAATAAGCCGCTCTAGTTGCGCTTGAGGAACATTCTTTTCAACGATTAATTTTATTATTAAACCAAAGGTTGCTGTCCAAATGATTTGAGCTGTTAATTCGGGATTGATAGTAGCGGTAAAATTCCCTTTAGCGATTCCCCTCTCAAGGGTTTCACACAACCTCTGCATAGTCGGGCTCTTATTAGATATTCCTTCCTCGAGTAGACCTGTCTTTTGTAATACGGCTGGGTCATCACTTAACATAACAGACTTATACTCTTCCGAAAATTCCAGTGACATTTTGATGTATTTTGTAAATACTTCTTTAATTTCCTTTTCGGGCTCCCTTTCATTTCTTTCAACTGAGCCCACTGAGGCCAGAATCCTTCCAAACCCCTCATTCACCAAAGTCTCTACGATTTCATTTTTATCCTTAAAATAATGATATATTATAGCCGGAGAGTAACCTATAGCATTAGTGACTTTACGGATGGACAGGCCTGGAATTCCCTCTTGTGAAATTATATTCCGCGCCGCATCCAAAATTGTTTTTCTTATTGCATCTTTCTTACGTAATTGACGATCTTTAGTCAAAATAGCCTCCTTATTATAAATAATTAAACAATGTTAAATTATTTAAACAGTGTTTAATGCAATTGTAAAATAGTGGACGTGCTTTTGTCAAGTAATTCCAAACAAAAATAGCCCATATCTTGGGCTATTCATCATTTTATTTATCTTTTTAAAGTGTTCTTAGAACTATCCACCCACTAAAATAAATAAATAGTGCACTAAATACCAGGTAATCTACCGGCGCAAAGGCGAGGTTATAAAGAAAAGTTCGATTCGAAAAACGAGTATATCCTTTTAACTCCATGGATAGGGCTACTTCCTTTGCTCTTTTTAAGGCTCGTAGGATTAAAGGAAGCATTATCGGTAGCAACCCCTTAGCCTTTTGCCAGGTAGTTGCCAACTCTAAACCCCGAGCCTGCTGACTTTCATAAATCGTCCGCAAATCTTTCTCTATTATGGGAAGAAAGTGAAGAGCTAATCCAATTAAGACTGCATACTTCTGTGGCAACCCTAATTTTACTAACAATAATGTAAGCTCTTTTGGAGAGGTCCACATTATAAACTGGAGAAACAAAAAAGCTAAGACCATTAGGAACATAATACCCGTTAAGCCTACCAAAAATCCCCCTTGATAAAAGCTTAAGTGTCCGAACTGTAAAATAATCGGACCTTCGGGACGCAGTAAACCTTGCAAAATAACGAACTGGACTCCAATAATAACTATTACCTTAATAAGTGGCAGAAAAGCTATTAAGGTAATCTCTGCTAACATAGTGGTAATTAAAACTAACCCTATGCTAATGGATAAAAACATCAGGTCTTGAAAGAAGAGTATTAAGAGTAAATTTCCTATAAACCACAAAAATTTAACTCGAGGGTCTAAATTATGGATGAAGGAAGTTTTGTCAGTATACTCCAACATAAGCTTCATAGGTCATCTCACCTCCAAATAAACTTCTCTTATATTAATTCCTAACTCTCTAAATTTCCCTTCATGTTCAAGGCAGTACGCAGTTTGAGTGTTCAGTTCAATTTTTCCTTGATTCATAAGGACTATTCTACTAGCAAAATTAAGGGCCAGCTTTGAATCATGGGAGATCATTATCACGGTGACACCCTGACGATTATAGTCTGCAATTAACTCCAAGGTCTCCCAGCTTTGAATATTACTCATTTGAGAGGTAGGTTCGTCGATAATTAAAATTTGAGGTTCATTTACTAAACTAGCAGCTAACGCTAGCTTCTGTAACTCCCCTTTCATCAACCTATAAGGGTGTATTTGAGCATGTTGAGTTAATCCTACCCTTTCAAGTAGAGGATAAACTTTAGTTTCAATTTGTTTATCAGGCATCTTTTTGACCTTCAGAGCAAAGCCTACTTCTGCTAGAACCGAGTTAGTACAAATTTGCATTTGGGGATTTTGGAACAAATAACCCACCTGACTAGCTAATTGGGCGGTGGAATAGCTTTTGGTGTTCAGATCGTTAATAATGACATCCCCACTTGTGGGCTTATGCAAGCCATTAAAATGCTTAGCTAAAGTAGTCTTACCAGCCCCATTTTTACCCATTAGTGCAACAAACTCGCCCGGATAAATATCTAGTGAGATGTTTTTTAGAGCAAATTGGTCATTTGGATATCGAAAGGACAAATTTCTAATGGATACGATGGGTTTTGTAGCAGGAAACTTAATAGCTTTGCCTTTTGGAAGATTCCTGACTTTTTCCAAGGTCATAAAAGCTTCTCTTTTTGGTGAACCATCATAAACGATGGTTCCGCTATCCAGATTGATTAAACGGTCAGCTAAATGCAAATAATCAGAGGCTTTTTCCTCCACTACAATCACTATCTTTTTCTCTTGCAAAGTTAGTGTACGTAATTTTTCATAGATTTCCTTTCTTCCTTGTGGGTCGAGTTGATTGGTAGCCCTATCAAAAATAAGTACTTGAGGATTTAGGGATAAAGTAGAAGCAATAGCTATACGTTGAGCCTCCCCTCCGGAAAGTGTTTCCGGCTTTCGATTCTCAAACCCTTTTAAACCTACAAACTCAAGGGCTTTTTTAATTCTAGTTCTTACTTCTTTGTCGGCTATTTGGAGATTACAGGGACCAAAGGCGAGGTCTTCTTCAACGGTTGTACAAAAGAGTTGATCTTGAGGTTCATCTCGAACTAAGCCAATCTTCCCTGCTACCTCCGGCAGGCCTTTTGCAATAATATCCTTACCATCAAATTTAATTTCACCCTTTATGGTGCCGGATTTAAAAGAGGGAATCACCCCCGTTAAAGCTAGACATAGGGAAGTCTTACCTGAACCGGTAGAACCTGCTAAAAAGACAAACTCTCCGGGCTTAAAATCTAAAGAAATATCTTTTAGTACTGGGCTATCTTGCCCAGGATAGTATAGGCTCTCAATTTTCGCAGTCAATAACCAGTTCATGGTAATCCCTCCTTATCTATCATCTATTTATTAGGCTTAAGATTTCTTTAGCCTTCTTGGAAGCTTCAGGATGAGATGCAATGCTACTTGCAAAATCATGCATAGGCTTAGTTGCATCAATTCCCATTTTAGCACTTCTGCTTAATTCGTCCGTAGATGGATCTAAAGTACAACCCATGCCCTGATGCTGAGGAATAATTAAAACATCTCGATCTGCCTGTACTCTAGTGGCAATTGCCCATAAAACCTGACTTTCATCAAAAACGTCTACGTCTTCATCTACAATTACTATATGTTTTAAGTTGTGGTCCACTGATAGAGCAGTCAAAATGGCTTGCATCGGCTGCCCCTCAGCGATCTTCTTCATAGAAATATAGCAATGAAAGAGCCCACAGGCCGATAGCGGAGCATGCACATCAACAATGTTAGGAAGATTTTCTTTAAGAGCTTTCAATACGTCGCCTTCCCGCTGTACAGCCACAATTGTATTATGTTCAGCACACATTCCCGGTGTTATGCACTGATACATTGCCTTGGTTCTATAGTAAATAGCTTTGGGAATAAAAACGTTTTCGGTGCTTCTAAAGCAAGCATAGTTGGTAAATTCAGCAAAGGGACCTTCGGGTTCTCGCTCATCTGCCAATATTTCACCTTCTATTACTATTTCCGCCCAAGCTGGAACCGCTACGTCTATAGTGCTACACCGAGCAATTTGCAGTGGTTCACCTAATAGACCTCCCATTCTAGCAAACTTTCCTTGGTCATAGGGGATTAGCGCCATTGAACCTAGTGAAATGGCTGGATGAACGCCTAAAACCACTGCTGCTTCTAGATTTTTTCCCATCTCTTGTGCTCTACGATGGTATTCCCATAGCCTCTGACGAGAGTGCAAGCTAACGCCTAATTTATTAGATCCTTTTAGTTGCATCCTATGATAACCACAAGTATCCGCACCGGAAAGAGGATCTTTAGCTGTCACTAATCCTGCTGTAACATAAGGTCCCGCGTCAATGGGGAAGTGAGTTAGAATTGGAAGTTTGGTTAAGTCTAACTCGGATCCGCTCAAACAGTTTTCTTTAAAAGGTGGGTTGTTAATTAATTCAGGCTCAATTGACTTTTTTATACGCTCAGCAAAAGCTGTAGGAAGCTCCCTTTCATCAACTCCGATCGACATTGCCATCCGTTGACGAGTTGCAATTGTATTGGCTACAACGGAAAACTCCGATCCGGAAATCCTTTCAAAGTAAACCAACGGATAACGCTTTTGACGCTCTAATTCCATAATAAGGGCTGTCGGTTCATACTCTCTATTTAGTTCTTGATTAATCCTTAAAACTTCTCTGGGATACTTTGTCTCAAAACTACGTAAGAAATCTCTCCAATCCTGACTCATACACAAGTCCTCCTTAATCTAATACTCCGGATTTTACTACGTTATCGTAGATTATTTTAGTAAAAATAGTCCCACCAATGATACCTGCTACCGTGGTCATACCGGATGCTACTAAAATTACAGGAATCGGCAACTTAAGAATTACATAAAGACCAATTCCCACACAGATATTACCTACAATATTGGTTACTGTTTGCGCTAGTAAGTGATGCGACCATTTGTCCATGGATAGCTTACAAGATATAAGAGAGTAAGCCAAAGACCCCAAGCCATTAGCAGGGATGAAGAAGGGAGCCAAGGGAGAAAGGCCTGATGCTAAAGCAACAAAAGCCTGAACTTCTGCAGTGATAATTCCTGCAGGCTGTCTAAAGAGTAGGACTACAAGCCCGGTGAAGGTTGCCCAAGTTACTCCTCCAACTATTACGGAAGCAGGATTGATAACTGCATCGATACGGTGTGCTATTTGCTGTACCAAGACAAAAACAACGCCCAAAAGAACTGCACCTACTAGTGCTCTTGTATCAACTCTAATAAATTCTTTACTTTGTACATCTGTACCTAACTTTGTCATTGTAAATCCTCCATTTCTTTTTTATTTTAATATTTTAATATTCTTAATTTAGTTTTCTGAGATTTGCCTTGCTTTTTTTGTCTTCTGCCAGTTAACTCCTTCAGTTGTTACCACCACACCATATTCCTTTAAGGCAGTTTTTTGGCTTATGTAACCGTTTTTATAGTCTACATAAACCTGTTGAGGCTCTCTTTCAAAGGGGTTACCCCACCCCCCTCCACCTGAAGAGTAAAGGGTTAAAGTATCACCTAACTGCAATTTAAGGGGTGGTGTTTTGCTTTTCAACGACTTAGTTTCGGTACCTTTTATGGTCAATTGATTTCTGTTCAAGCTACCTACTTTACCTCCCATAAGGCCATAGGGTGGAATCTTCATTCCATCACCGAACATTACAATACTTGGATCCGAACCGCAGAATTCAATCTGATACTTTACCCCGGGAGCTCCACGATATTTTCCTGCTCCGGCTGTATCGGTTTCTAAATGATGAGCTAAAGTTAGTAGCGGATACTGTACTTCGTTAGTCTCATTATTAGGACTGCGGACGCCGCCATAATTTGAGATGGGAGCCATATAGGGCATTCCATCTTGACCTTGTAGTGCCCCACCTGAGCCTAAACAACAAAAGGCAAAGCCGACATAAAATTTTTGGTTTCTAGGATCTACTCCATAAAAAGAAGGTCCGCAGTAGCGACCAAACCCTGCCGGGATTCTTTCGGGAACTATTTCTGCACAGGCTTTCAAAATTGCGGAGATGATTTCGCTGGCACAGTGTAGAGTTGACAGGGTCACAGGTGCCGGCGCTACAGGATTTACTACAGTCCCCGAAGGTGCAATAATCTTAATTGGCCTAAAGGCCCCACTATTTCTGGGTATTTTCGGTGATAGTGCCCACAATAAAGCTATGTAAGTGGCACTTTTAGTAGTAACTAACGCACTATTGACAAAGCCTGTTACCTGTTTATCGCTTCCTGTAAAATCAACAATACAATAATCTCCTTTGAAAGTAACTGCAACTTTAATTTTTACCGGCTCTTCTTGGAACCCATCATCATCTAGCCATTCTTCACCTTTAAAAGTGGCTAAAGGAAATTTAGAAAGTTCGGCTTTCGTTAAAACCTCTGCCTTTTCGAGGAGTTGCTCAACTGCGCTCTTTACTTTTTTTAACCCATACTTTTGAAGCACTGTCTGTAGTCTGTCATGGCCAATTTTGTTGGCACCGATTTGGGCCAAAAGATCACTTTTTAACATCCCGGGATTTCGAGTGTTATAGGTTATTAGGTGAAGTACTTCATCAACTAAAGTATTTTTAGTAATTAACTTAATTGGCGGAATCCTAATTCCCTCCTGGAATATTTCTGTGGCTCCAGTATTATAACTTCCTGCTACAGATCCTCCAATATCCCCGTGGTGAGCACGACTAACTGTGAAGAATACGATTTCACCCTCGTAAAAAACCGGAGTTATAATTCCAATGTCAGGTAGGTGATTCCCGCCCCAGTAAGGGTCGTTAATGATAAATACATCACCTTCATAAATATTGTCTATGTATTTCTCTAATACTGCCTTGACACTGAAAGAACCGGCAGCAGCCAAAATAGGAATTCCGTTCAGCTGCGAAATAAGTTCACCCCGATGGTTGCAGACGCCACAAGCAAAATCACAAGCTTCCGCAAAGATAGGAGAACGTGAGGATCGTTCAAGAACCGATCCCATCTCCTGAGCAATTGTATCTAATCGATGGTCAATTACAGACTGGAGAATTATATCGTCTAGATTCACTCAGAATTCACCTCCTTTGCCGTTAGGATAATATTAAAATTATTGTCAACAAAAGCTTTGAAGTTAGAGCTAACAAAAACTGTAGTGTAGCTTTTGTCAATTAGTGCCGGTCCTTTTACCTCATCTCCAGGTTTTAGGTTTAATGGTCGATGGACCGGAACTTCCCTAAAGATCAGGTCTCTGTTCCAGCAAATTAAACGGCTTTTTTCAAAAACTGATATTGATTCTGTATTTGAGCTCTTGTTAATCCAAAAATAATCCGGACGTCCCTTTTCACAAGCCTCTAAGCGTATATTAACCAACGAGCAGTCCTGACTTGGCTCAGAGTGACCGTAAAAACTTTCGTGAAGTAGATGGAATTTATTAATTAAATAGTCAATACTGTTTCCATTAACCTCCCTTCCCTGAAAAGGAACTGATAGTTGGTGATGCTGGTCAATATATTTCATTTCAAAAAAAAGTTCATATTGAGTAAATTCGTGAGCTACCCCTTGTTTGACCAGCTGTTCTTGTGCCCTCACGTATAACTGTTGTAAAACAATATTGATCTCACTCGTATCAAGATTAGCTAGGCTTCTTATATAGCTCTGGATTACATCTAATTTTATCTGTGAGTGAAGCATCCCTTGAGCACAAAATACTTCAGAAAAAGCTGGAATAATGACTTTCTTCACACCTAACTCTTGAGCGATGTTTGCGGCAAAAAGTGAACCCGCACCACCGACTGCCACAAGAGAAAAGTCCCTAGGATCATAGCCCTTTTGCACGGTCATCAAGTGGACTGCATCTACCATCTTAGCAGTCGCAATTTGATAGATTGCTAAAGCGGCTGCTTCAACGTTAATATTGAGTGGGGTCGCTACTTTATTCTTAATTGCCTCAATAGCACACTCCTTATTCAACTCCATATTTTCATCGCCAAAGCCTCGTGCTTCAATCAGTCCTAGTATTAAAGCAGCATCAGTAATGGTTGGTTCTTCTCCTCCCCTATCATAACAAGCCGGTCCCGGAAAGGCCTCAGCGGATTTAGGCCCCACCTGAAGTTTTCCGCTAGAATCTACAGAAGCGATGCTACCTCCACCAATCCCCATTGACTGGATGTCAATAAGTGGTAAGTTAACTGGATAACCACCCACCTCCGCATCCGGAATAACCCTAACATTATAATCTTTAATTAAGCTTACATCGAAGCTAGTGCCACCCATATCGACCAAAATCAAATTTGGCTCTTCTAAGTTCTTGGCCAAAGACTGAGCACCACTGGAACCTGCTGCCGGCCCCGAAAAAAGCCCTTTCACTCCAAACTCTTTAGCTAGAGAGATATCAGTTAAACCACCGTTATTTTGAACTAACTGAATATTACAGTTTAGCCCTTTGTCTTGAAGAACTGTTTCCATATTTTTTAGATATTCCCACACAAGTGGAGAAAGGTAGGCATTTAGCACGGTAGTAGAGGCTCTTTCATATTCCCCAAGCTTTGGTGCAACTTCACTGGAAATAGAAACAAAAACATGGGGAAGCTTCTCTTCGAGATATGTTTTTACTAATCTTTCATGGGCAGGGTTTAAAAAGGAAAATAACAAACAAACCGCCACTGCTTCCACATTTTCAGCCCTAAGATTTTGCACTATACACTCTAGATCATTAAAATCTAGCTCCTGAATAACCGTACCACTGTAATCCACTCTTTCTTTAAGAGTAAAGCGCAAATATCGAGGAACTAACACGGAAGAACGAGGGGCATTGAAATCCCATTGGTTACTTAACTTAGAACGCCTCATTTCTAGAACATCACGAAAGCCTGCAGTAGTAATTAATGCTGTCTTGGCACCCTGCTTTTGCAGCAGAGTATTAATTGCTACTGTATTTCCATGGACAAAGCGGTCTATTCGAGGTAAGAACTCCTCCAAAGTACAATTACAGCTTTTCGCCATCTTTTCTAAACCCCGGATCACTGTAGTAATGGGATTCGCTTTATCCGAAGGAACTTTAATTGCCTTGTTTACATTTCCATTAGTAACAATAAGATCAGTAAAAGTACCACCCATGTCTATTCCAACCTGAAACATACCACCACTCCTTTGTTAATAAAAGGCAAATAAAAAAAGTTCTCAGCCTAAAAGGCTGAGAACTTTACCATTATTCTCAATTGTTCACTCTTTCCTAGAGAGTAGACAAACTAATCAACAAGCAGGTTTCCTGACTCCGAATCAACGCTCCTAATCCCCTTCCCATTTTCTTATTCCGAAGAACAGAAAAAAGTGGCTAAATGATAAGTCGCTCCTCGTTTACAGTGGCGGGACCGTTCAGGACTTACACCTGATTCCCTTTTACCCTCAAGATGAGGCACTTGTAGAAATATTCACTTAATTAAATTATATATCTGCTTTTTGGAAAAATCAAGAATTATTTTGTCCTCTTTTCAATTTTTTACTAATATTTAAATTTTTACCAGCATCACAACTCAAATCTTGCAGATACTAATTTTATAAATTAAAAGGAGGTGACAAGGATGAAGTTAAGAAAACTTTTGCTTCCCCTTTTTCTACTCATTGCCCTCGGTAGCACCATCTTTTTAGCAGGATGCCCGGCACCGGAAAGAAGACCGGCTCCACCGCCACCTAATACTGTACCAGCGCCTGCTGTACCTGGCCCTGGTCCCGGCGGCCCTGCTCCAGGAGCTCCAGGAGTCCCCGGCACTGATACTCGCGACCTTGATAGAAATGGTCAAATGCAGGACAACGCAACTGGCGTTCGCAACATGGAAAATATGATTGAGCAAATGCCAGAGGTTAATGATGCTTGGGTGGTTCTAACCGGCAACACTGCTTTAGTTGGCATTGATGTAAAGGCCAACGTTACTGGTCAAAGACTTAATAACCTTAAGGCTGAAATAACAAGAAAAGTTAAAGCTCAAACTAATGAAATTACAGACGTAACCGTTTCTGCTGATGCCGACAGTGTAACTAGAATTAGAAATATTGCGCAAGGCATAGCAGACGGAAGACCTATCTCAGGTTTTGCCAATGAAATTGCTGAAATAACCCGTAGATTAGCACCTACAAACAGATAAAAAATAGCCCGTTTCGGGCTATTTTCTTTAATACATAAAAAGAGGTGAACAAATGAACAAACTAAGTAGTAGTGATACGAAGGGTAAATCTGCTAAAGACAAACAGTTAGATAACTTTCGAGTTGAACACAGCGGTAAGAACCTTACAACCAATCAGGCCGTGGGAGTCTCTCATACCGACGATTCCCTTAAAGCGGGTTCACGTGGCCCGACACTAATGGAAGACTTTCATTTTCGGGAGAAATTGACTCACTTTGACCACGAACGGATTCCAGAACGTGTTGTTCATGCTCGTGGTTTCGGCGCGCATGGTTACTTCCAGGTTTATGAGCCGATGGCTGAATTTACCAAGGCTAAGTTTCTTCAAGACCCATCAACTAAAACTCCAGTTTTCGTGCGTTTTTCCACTGTGGTTGGATCACGTGGCTCCGCCGACACGGTACGTGATGTAAGGGGTTTTGCCACTAAGTTTTATACAGAAGATGGCGTCTACGACCTAGTTGCAAATAATATGCCGATTTTCTTTATTCAGGATGGAATAAAGTTCCCTGACATTGTTCACTCAATTAAGCCTGAACCACATAACGAAATTCCTCAAGCTTCCGCTGCCCATGACACTTTCTGGGATTTTACCGTAAATACACCGGAAATAGCACATATGATCCTATGGTTGCTCTCTGATCGAGCGCTCCCAAGGAGTTTTCGCATGATGGAAGGCTTTGGTGTAAACACCTTTAGGTTAGTCAATGAACAGGGCAAAGCCCGTTTTGTCAAATTTCATTGGAAACCTTTACTCGGGGTACATTCCTTAGTCTGGGATGAAGCCCAAAAGCTTGCCGGTAAGGACCCGGATTTCAATCGTAGAGACCTTTGGGATGCAATTAGTCAAGGTAACTTCCCTGAATTTGAATTTGGGGTCCAAATGATTGAAGAAAAAGATGAGTTCATGTTTGATTTCGACATACTAGATCCTACTAAATTTTGGCCTGAGGAGCTTGTTCCAGTCAAGCGGATTGGCAAAATGACCTTAGACCGTAATGTGGATAATTTCTTTGCGGAAACGGAACAAGTGGCTTTTCACCCTGGTCATGTAGTACCGGGAATCGATTTCACCAATGACCCTCTTCTACAAGGCCGACTCTTTTCATACTTAGATACCCAGTTAATTCGTTTAGGTGGGCCAAACTTTCATGAGATTCCCATTAATAGATCTATTGCCCCAGTGCACAATAACCAGCGTGACGGTTACCACCGCATGACCATTGATTACGGCAGAGTCAGTTATTCACCTAATTCACTTCAAGAAAATGCGCCAACACCAGACCCAAAACAAGGCTATAATCACTATGCCGAGAAGGTTGAGGGCAGAAAAGTTCGGGAACGCAGTGAAAGCTTTAATGACCACTTTAGACAGGCAACTCTTTTTTGGAATAGCATGTCTACGGCGGAAAAGCAGCATATCATCGAGGCCTTCCATTTTGAGGTTGGTTCAGTAGTTGATAAACAGATTAAACAGCGTGTAGTAGACATGTTTAATAATGTGGATGGAGAATTGGCGGCCCAGATTGCCATGGGCATCGGTGCTACTCCACCTGCAAGTCCCGGTGGAACTGGTGTTACAGCCTCCTCACCAGCTGTTAGCCAAGAGAACACTATAAAGCTTTCAGATACTAGGAAAGTAGCTATACTATTGGAAGACGGATTCAATTTCCCTGAGGTAGCACAAGTAATGGACGCCCTCAAAGGTGCTAAGATCAAATCGGAGATTATAAGCAAAAATCTTGGCATGGTCACAAGTGTGGATGGGCGACAGTTAGAGGTAAATAAAATTTATGTAAACTCCGGATCGATTATGTATGATGCTGTCTATGTCACCGGGGGACGTCAAAATGTAGACACTCTAATGACCCAAGGTGATGCTGTACATTTTGTAAACGAAGCCTTTAAGCATTGCAAACCAATCGGGGCTACTAACGAAGGCATTGATTTACTGGCTGTTTCCCAGATTAAAGGCGTAACTTTAGCTGGACCGGAAACTAGTGCCCAGCTATTTAATGAATTGGGAGTTGTGACACTTCGTAACGCTGCTGACATGGGTAACGTGGGCCAAGCAGGCTTTTTCAGCCAAGAATTCATCAATGCTATAGCTCAACACCGTCATTGGGGACGGCATAATGTAAAAACGATGGTACCGGGTTAGAATCTATATTAACAAACAAGTAGCCGCCTTGAGTAAGTGAACAAGGTGGCTTTTATTGAGCTTGCATTTATGAGTCATGCATAAAAGACTATGACGGGGTTATAAGCGAACTTTTAGTCTAGGGTTCTTCACTAACAAACTGAACATCATATATCGTTTCATCCATTTGTACATTCTGAGGGATGCGAATATAAAGTACTTGGGATCCAAAGCCATTACTGTAGCCAGTATCAAAGTCATACATCTCACGATCCATATTCCCCAAAAATTGCGATACGGTAAAATCCTTTCTAAACCTTATAAATTCAACTTCAAAAGGATCGGGCATTGTAATTATTAACTTATTTCCCCCTAACGTAACCTGGGGTGACTTCATAAACTTGGAAACATCAATTCCGCCTACAATACTTTGAGTTGTGTAATGAACTACTTCAATTATGCCATCATTGGTAGCCTTTCTTTCAGCTACTATCATAGTGCCATAATATTCCTCGTTTGAACCCGTTACTTCAAGCTGATCTCCATTGTATTCAAAACTCCATTGTCGATCTACGAATGCACCTTTAACTTGATCTAATCTTCCCTTTAGTGCCGCATTATAAAACTCCTGGGAAACTTTATCCTGATTTAAAGATTCTTGGCCGACAATTTCATGATTTATAAGTTTTTCGGTCGGAATCATATAAAGCACCGGAACAGATAAAAGTAAAACTACACCGTAACCACCTAAAATCCAGGATGAGCTTTTATGCTGTATATGTTTACTTATAACTCTTACAAATATAACAATTAAAAGTGGGGTAATTAGAAGAGCGAAAATCGAAAAGAAGGATATTACCATCTTCTTACCTCCAATCTATTGGAAATAGATATTGCACCGTACAACAGTATAGCTACAGTCACTATAATCTTTACGGCAAAGAATATAAATGAACTCTCATTGCCATAAAACAGTATTAATTTTATAAACGTAGCTGGTTCACTGTGGTCTCTCCCTTCTAAAATTAATGTGCCAAAAAAAAGTGTTGGTAAGATAACAATAAAGGCTCTATATAGTTGCGTTAACATTCCAAAAAAATATCCTATTGCACTGCAAAGATAAAGATACATAGTACTTACAATAATGCCAACTGCTAATTCATGTGGAGCTACAAAGAAATTGTCACTAGAAATGTTTTGACTCCCAATAAAAAGATAGGCAATTACTCTTAACAAAACACCACCCAATGATACTGAAACCGCACCGGCAATACTTGCAGTTAATAGAAAAACAATATTTGCAAGATTACTGCTCACTCGATTAGAGACAAAGACATAGTCATAATTTCTATAGGTCTCTGTTGTTAGCGACTTTGCCATAATAAAAGCCCAAAGAGCAGTAAATCCAAAGATAATTTCTCCGGAATAAAACCTTATGGAAAGTGAAATGCTCCCGGAACCCGTGCCAAAACTTCCAATCCCGTTGAAGGAAAACACAATGGCTATTATTTGGACTATAACCATGCTAAAAAATAACCCTAGATTTGATTTAAGCTTGTAAAAATACTGCCTTTTTACAACTTCTAAAAGATTAGTCTCTGTTAAAAACATCATCTATCCCTCCCTTGTTCCTGGCAGTCAGATAAACACATAGATCATTAGTACTAACTGATGATATTTCCGCGCCAACTCCCTTAACCTTTCGGAGCCACGACTCAGAAGAATCATTTCGAACAACAATATAGGAACTTTCCTTTCCAAAGCTTTCCTTGTGGAGTATCTCCTTATCCTTCGTCAAACCATCAAGGCTAGTTACATTTCCCCTAAGTCCGATTGCAAATTCTTTAATATCTGTAACGGACATATGTAAACATTTTTCACCCTCTCTAATCAATAAAACATCTTCTATTAAATCCTCAATTTCATTTAAAAGATGGGTTGATAAAATAATAGTTCGAGGATTCTGAATATAGTCCTTAAGTAAAGCGCGGTAGAAATCCTTTCTCACCGCAGCGTCCATGCCTGTTGTGGGCTCGTCAAAGATTGTGAGTGGACATCGAGCTGACAGTCCTATAATCATGTTAAAAGCACTTTTCATACCCTTTGAAAGATTACTATGAGGTTGCTTTGGATTTAAATTAAAATAATCAAATAAACCAGTTGCCAGGTTACCATTCCAATTTTCGTAAAAGCTACCTGCCACATCTAATATATCTACTAGATGTAATGCTGGGGGAAAAGTCATGTTATCGTCAATAAAGATGGTGTTTGAAGAGACCTTAAGGTTGTTAAAGGGGGTTTCTGAAAATACTTTTATCTCTCCCGAAGTCTTTTGTAAGAAACCCACTATCAATTTTAAAAGGGTTGTTTTACCCGCTCCGTTTCGTCCAATAAGTCCCGTAATTTTATTTTCTTCAATAGTAAAGGACAGATTACTAACCGCCTTTATGTCGCCGTAAACTTTTGTAAGTCCGTTGCACTCAATTACAGTCATTTTCATCCTCCTCGTCCTGATTTCTAACTGCTTTTATCATACTGAGCAATTCTAGTTCATTAACGCCTAAGCGGTGTGCTTCCGTAACCAGTTCTAGAACTAAGTGTTTTAGGGTTTGGTTTTTCCGTTTTTCAAGTATCTGTTCTTTAGCGCTAGGCGAAACAAACATCCCAAGTCCCCGTTTTTTATACAGGATGTTATCATCCGCTAATATATTTAATCCTTTAGCCGCCGTTGCAGGATTGATATTAAACATTTCCGCGAGCTGATACTGAGAGTAAATTTTTTCATCGCTTTTAATGTTTCCACTTATTATTTCCGTTTCCAACCATTCTGAAATTTGAACATAAATAGGCTTCATGCTTTCAGTATTAAGTTTCAAGCTCACACCTCCTTAAGGCGTTTGAGTAAACCAGTACATTAGTGTTGTAATGTACTATATATTACTTATTACAATAAGTCAAGGGTATCTCAAAACAGGCATGATAAGGGATGACAAAAGCTGTAGGCCATGTTTAACATGACCTACAGCTTCTCTTAATCCTAATCGATTTATCTTAAATATACCTTTCCTTCATCTCCATCTACAATAACTATATCTCCATCCTTCAATCTCTTCATCACACCCGGTATATTAACTACCGCCGGAATACCATATTCTCTGGAAACTATAGCGCCGTGAGATAGAAAACCTCCTGTTTCCATCACAATTCCTGCAACTTTTAAAAACAAGGGAGTCCAAGCAGGATCTGTTGTAGGGGCAACCAATATCTCCCCAGGTTTAAGTTGCTCTCCCTGGTTAGGATGGGTAATAACTCTAACTATTCCTTCAACCCTTCCGGTGGCAACTCCTAAACCCTTTAAAAAATCCTTTGAATTTTGAGAGTGTATGATTGGATTGTCTTGAGGTATGCCATCAATAATCGTATCCGGAGGGGTCAATTGTCTGTAGCCCTCCATTTTTTCCTTTCTCGCTTCAACAATAGTTTTAATACCTTGACCATCCCATCTACCTTTTAGAATGGAAACAACTTCAGACCAGTAACAATGGAAAATGTCATTAACTTCGCTAAGTAAACCTCTTCTGACAAACCGCTTGCCCATCTCTAATGCAATCAACCTTGAGGGTTCTGCTGTACGAACCAGTTGTGATTTGGCCATTTCTCTTAGTTCAGAATGTTTTACAGCTTTATTTACAAGTACTTTTACAATGCCCCGACGGTAAAAAGGAATCTTCTGCATAATTTCCTGCCATGCTTTTTCGCTCACATCTGCTTGGTGTGCTCTCAGCTGATTAAAATTGGAATCAGACGGGGTAACTATACTTCGGAGGTGATTCAAAAGATAAGTAGGATCTTCTCTCCATCTTGGATTACTAATATCTCCTTCATAAATTCCCCGATGTCCATATTCATCTAAAAATTCTAAAAAGGCCCTTTTAAAGGACGACTCTTGTGAAAGTTCTTCCCACCCGGCGGGATTAAAATTGTCAGATGTAAAATAATCCGCTGCTTCGGGATCCTCCTTAACCAAGTCAGCCAACTCCATCAATCTGTAACCATGTTCGGCACTAGTAATTTTTCCTCGTCCCATAAACAATTTATTACTGGTTGTAAAGCCTTTTTGCGGAAAGTCCTTGTCTAAAACTTTAGCTAGATTATTAAAAGACATACCGGCTAAGTTGGTGACTAAGGCAATAGTTTTGGTATATAAAATAGTCTCATTTAAAATGTTCTCAAGCTCCTGGACTAGTTGGCTGTCTTCCATTTTTGTAAGATCTTTTTTTCTGAAGGCTTGCGTCAAAAAAGTTACTCTCTGAAAAGCCTGGGTAGCTTTTGATTGTGCTTGTAACATCGCTTTTAGTAACATCAAAGTTCGTGTTAGCTTTTGCAATTTTTGAAAAGTGCTAACTGTAGGGACTGTGATCTCCGGTTGATGACCACCAATAATTGTATTTGTCTCCTTTGGTGTTACCCCTAAAGCGTCAAAAAATCCCCACTGCAAAAGGGAAAGATTGAAATAACCCCGTCCCTTAAAGAGTCGAGCATATTCCAAACCATCCAGACTTTTATATCCCGCTAACTTTAAAGGCGTGCTTAGAATTGCCTCGGAAAAAAGTTTTACAAACTGCCAGCCAAAAATAGTTTGAACCATAGGCATAGCATCTTTCATATTGGCGTTTGACCAAATATCAGGCTGCGCTTTTAGTTCAGAATAGGTGTATTTAGGAAGCTTAGTAACGGGCCTCGCTTGTACTAAAATAAACTCATTACCTGTGTAAACCCATTCAACATCTTGTTCTTGTACACCGTCTCCAAGGACATCAGAAACTCTTTGTACAAGTAAACCCAACATACCAATCTCTTCGTCACTTAAAACCTGGTTCTGTTGGTGGTCCGAATCAACACTTTTGACAAACCTTATTCCCCCATCTTCTTTTGGTTCGGTCTGTCCTTCCTTTTTACCTAGATGCTTGTCTTCGATTTTAGGTATTAACATTTTTGAAGTTAATTTGTATTGGTCAGGCTCTATTGAACCGCTAACCACAGATTCTCCTAAGCCATAATTAGCATTTATAACTATGTTATCCCGTCTTCCATTTAAGGGATTACAACTAAAAGCTACCCCCGAGGCCTTAGCTTTGACCATCTCCATAACTACCACGGCCTGCTTGATTTCAGTGTCACTAATATTAAGTTTTCTTCTGTAGCCCACAGCTCTTGGGCTCCACAATGAGGCATAACAGCCCTTGATACTCTCAATTAATTGTTCCATTCCAATAACGTTCAAGAAAGAATCGTGGATACCCGCAAAAGATGACTCTTTGGAATCTTCATGTGATGCTGATGATCTAACGGCAAGTGATTTCCCTGTTATATCAAGATTTTTCAGCGATAACTGTAGTTCTTCCAAAAGGTTGTCAGAAAGGTTCGCTGCATTTATTCTTTCCCTTAGACCAATGAGTTTGCTAACTGTTTCTTTACTACCCAAATTTTCTAGGGTTACTTTCTCGTTTATATCCCTAATAGAATCAGCAAGACCATTGGTCTCTACAAAACTTTCATAAGCACAAATAGATAAAAGGAACCCCTTAGGGATGGAAAAACCATAATGATATAACCTGGCAAGATTTAAACCCTTACCGCCTACTTCTTCTCCTTCACAATGGGCTTCTGCCCAACTATAAACTAATCTTTTGACTTCTTCGACCATGTATAGCCCCTCCACTTCGCAAATTAACACCCTTTAGCTCCGCTTAAAAATAAGTCAACCATTTCTTTTAGAACCTGATCATGATTCTTTTCCCCTTTAACCAGCCATCCTCGAAAGGGAACCATGTACATGCTTTTCAGGTATTGAGCTAACCTAGTGTGAGGTATATCTATTCGAAGGTCTCCCTCTTCCTGCCCCAATTTGATGATTTTTGCTAAAACCTGTTCAAAATGGCTATCTTCCTCTTGATTGGAAAGCAAACTGTTTAGCCTATATGAAGTATGCATTTGTAAAACCATTTTATTTTCTTCGTTCCACTTAGCTAATTCCAGTAGAAAACCCATTAAACGGGAGTAGGTGTTCTTTTCCTCAGTGATTATTTCCTCTAATCTCCACCCTTGGCTTTTGACTGTTGATTTCATGTATTCACTTATTATTGATTGCTTACTAGAAAAGTAATTGTATAAAGTACGCTTAGCAACGTTAGCTTCCTCTGCTATCTCTTCCATGGTGGTGGCTTCAAAACCATTTTGTTGAAACAGCCCTAAAGCAATACCCATAATTTCTTCTTTTGCTTTTCCCTTCTTTCTTTCCCTTAACGACTTGCTACTTTTATCCATAATTCTACCACCTCGTTTTACTCAGTAATATTGCACTCAGTGAAATATTGCACTAAGTACATAATATAGTTAATTCACTCCTCGTGTCAATATTTTTTTGACAAGAAAATGCGCGTTTAATTCGGTTCCCTCATTACGCGCGTTTCAGTACGTCAAACCGCAGTTTTGTTTCCACAATTGTGGAAACATATACATTCCTGAAGTACAAGAAAAAAACTCAAGGTTCCTTTTAACCTTGAGTTCTTAATAATATCTATAGTTATCATTCTAAACGTTTAAATCTCGCTTTTTATAAGCTGTATAGGTTATGGCACAAAGTCCTCCGATAATTATCACAGACAATGCTATATACACTGCCTCAAAACCTGCACCCATCAGTAGATTTTTTGCTTCAAAATACTTAAAAGGTGTTAGGTATTTTAAGCCTTCAAGGGCGCTATTGATCTCTATCACAATAGAAAGAATAAAGGTAATCAATAGTATGCCTGTCGATAAAGACGCTGCTGTTTTAGGCTTTTTGCTCACAGCAGCAATAGCTGTACCAATAAACATAAAAATGAGTTGTAACATGAACAAACCAATCATCAAGGTAACAATGTCTCCAGTAACGTCTTCACCGTTACTATACTGCTTTACCAAAAGAATTGATGAGACTAGTGTTACAACATTAAATATTATTATATTGGTTAATGACGCCGATAGCTTTTGTGTTATTATACTGTTTCTGGAGGCGGGTTTTACAAACAGGAACTCTGCAGTTTTATCTCTTTCCTCTTTAGAAATTATATTTGCTCCTAGCATTGCAGCATGAATTGTAGCCATTACTGCCAAATAGATAAACAATAGTCCGTAATAACCCCCGGCGGTTGATAAGTCAAAGGTACCCACACCCCAAAGAGCCTGTAAGGATTTTGGCATTTGGCCCATTAAGTCATTTACAGATTGTCCTGAAGCTGTAAGACCGGCATACTTACCCATACTACTAGCAAGTAATAAGACCATACCAACACTCCATATAATAAGAGATTTTCTAGTTGCTCTCATCTCTTGGAAATAAACATTCATTAATTTCAAACCCCCTTTATTAAGTAATTAGACACCAAAAATTAAACGGTATGAATATCCTTTTTGCAGTAAATATAATAGCTTGCTGAAATAGCTGCAGTAATAAATACTATTCCTACAACAATATATGACACTTCATAACTGGCATTTTGCGTAATATAAGCTAAATCAAAGTACTTAAAAGGAGTGATGTAACGCAGAGCAGCTTCTCCGGAAGTTGCAGCCACTGCACCAATAAAAAAGAAGGTGAAAACTGTTCCTAAAGATATTGGCACCACGGATTTAATCTTCGGTACCATAACCGAAATTATTATTCCTAGTGCTAGGAACATAAGCTGTATGAAAAATAAAGTCAAAGAAATCAACACGAAGGTTTTCATACTAAACTCTTGGGCCTCTACAATGGAGGCCATGGTGGTTGCTGCTACTATGAAAACCACATTAGTAATTATTATTGAAGTTAAAGCTGCCAAAAGTTTTGAAGTCATAATTTGCGTACGGGTTACTGGTTTTGTGAGCAAAAAATCTGCTGTTTTTTCTCGTACTTCCTTAGAGACAATGGAAGTTCCTAAGTTCATGGCCTGAATTGATCCCGTTAGAGAAATATATAAGAAAATATAAGAGTAAAAACCTAGTATTGAGCCTATATTTTCAACTGCGAGTCCCAATGCTAACCTTACTGCTTCCGGAAAGCCTTCCAGTAATTTTTTAAACTCATCGGCTTCCTTGGAAATAGTAGGGAACAACAAAAACATAAGGACGGTTACTCCTACTAAAGCTAGAGTCCAAATAATTGTGGAATTCCTATAAGCCTTTAGTTCATGTAAAAACATATTCATAGCTTTTAGGCCTCCTTTTCATAGTAATGCATAAAGATCTCTTC